>Ga0126342_10000001_pt1 | contig 130313 bp, 103 predicted proteins | sample Cyp1metagenome_FD_92528 | JGI IMG/M metagenome (GOLD analysis project Ga0126342, IMG submission 92528) | Coral microbial communities from Lord Howe Island, Old Settlement Bay, Australia - Cyphastrea 1 metagenome | ecosystem: Host-associated > Invertebrates > Cnidaria > Coral ...
GAGGAGGAGAGGAGGACGAGGCAGGAGGAGGCGGAGGACGAGGAGGAGAAGGAGGAGGAGGAGGAGGAGGACGAGGAGGCAACTGACATAAAATCTAACAACCCTCACCTGGCAGGTGGGGAAAAAATGTTCAAAACCACAAACCAGAAATATACGTCAAATAGAATGCCAGACAGAACGTAAGAACATATGTCAGATAGAATGCCAGATAGAATGTCAGATTGCCAAATGGAATTTGTAGAATTTATGCCAGAAAACATGCCAGATGGAATATCAGAATATATGTCAGATAAAATGTTAGTTGGTATGACTCGAAGAAAGTAACTTGTGTCCATCAAATTTGCCATGAACATGGCGGTCATCGGGTTATCTTTTTAGGACATATCCTGCGGAATATCCCTATGATGTTCCCATGACATTCCACTTTGTTTAACCCACATGATGCAGCTTCCAGTCAAATCCAAGTCAAAGTTCTAGTGGTATATATAAATAGGGGTCAATTACATTGACATTATCCACCCCAAACAACTAAATCATACAAAATCCAAGGAAACGGCTTAGAACTGCCATGAAACTTAAGAAAGCTTTGCTGCATCTTTTTGTGGAGTTCCCAACAGCACCGAAAACGGCCTGTTCCCCGATGCTCGGAAGGCAGAAAGTGCTTGCACCGCGTCCTCTAGGAACATGTGGTTCAAAGTCTCCTCGAGAAAAAAACGGGGTACAAATAGAGGATTTAACCATCGGTAGGGATATATATATATATGTAGTATTGGAATTAGCGGTTCAACAAAGGATTTAACATGATTTAACCCGCGCCATTGGCAATTGGTTCAATAGAGGATTTAACCGTAGTATATCATATAATGGGGATACAATAGGAATATAATAATACACACTAGAGATCACTAGAGAATCACATATAATGATGAGCAATAATAACACAAATACAAATTGGTATTTGCAGAAGATGGAAAATACAAGTGGGGATATATTTCGGCACGGAAAATAATTTGATATGCAGAAATCATGGGATCTTCGATGATCTTCGGGTATGGGATCATAGGAAATGATCCCAAATCTGGTTGCTGATCGCTGGTTTTCCATGGTTTTCCTGACAGCGCACTGGTTGTACTCTGACTGAGTACCCTTTGCAGCCCTTGGAGATTATCATAGTCCCACTGGCAAAAAAAACACACGAACTCTCTGCTATTATTGCTGCAATCCCACTTCTAGCTACAAAGTCACCTAGATTTCTTACATTGCCAATTAGGCTCCAAGAAAAACATGGGTTTGCATCGACCTCATGTATGGAAAGGATTACAAACTACCCAACAATCAATCAAAAACTTGAAAATGGTGCAAACTCAAAAATCTCCTGCTATGAATCAGGCTTGAGAAAACCCCTATTGTTGGGGAGTTACCTGACGACTGTACCCATGGTGTTTTGGCATGTGCTCCTAGTTTCGGATCCACATGGCTTTGTCTGAGAGTAGTGTACCCAACTACATTGGACCAATCTATCATTTTCCTTATCAAAAATATTCAAAAATAGCCATTTAGAGGCTTCCTAAAATAGAGGTACCCCCAGTCATCATCCATTTTCGATTGGGATTTTCCCTTCTAAACCATCCAGCTATTGAATTTATTGGGGTATCCCACCTATTGCAGGAATCCGCCATTTGGGGCTCGCAGGTCGCAGCTTCACCTTCGAAAACACAAAGTCCGCAGCTGGCAGCGATGTGCCACTCAGATCAGCCGTCAGAAACCTGCGAGGTCAGCTGGGCCCCCGGTAAAAACGAGAGGAAAACCATAGGGAAATCCGGTGATTTAAGCAAAAAACATGGTGATTTTCAATGGGATTTACAGCTGATTTATAGCTTGGTGAACAGAACTCCATTAACGTTTGGGTTTATGATTCTTAATAGCTATAATTAGGTTTGGGATACGCCATACGCAACATTTTTATCTGGGGGACCGAGTTGGAGCATTGTCTTTTTGGAAACCAGCTGGGTTTTACCATTCAATTTCTTTATGACGTTCTGGAAGATTTTCCCTCCTCTGGGAAAAATAACCCCTGGAACGACCATGGTGTCATCATGTGGATTTTGTTTACTCCAGTTTTCTGGGGATGAATTCACAAACGGCACCGGGACCCAACATTTTTCAGCGCCAGGACCCAAACATTTCACTACGCGTTGGCTTTATGGTGATTGTAGCAAGGAGAGCATCACTTTGTGACTCGAATGCTTCAGTGAAGGTTTGGGTTCCTGGATTACATGACACCCGTTTTCATCGGGCCTCTTTCAAAGCATGGAACATCACACAACACCACCGCTGGAAAATAGAGGAAACCCAAACTTGCCCAATAGAAAAGATTTTTTCCGTACTCCATTTTGTTTGGATTCGGATTCAGGTGAGTATTCCGAAAAGTGTTCCCATTTTCAGGTGGTAAAATCATGCAACACCATTTTTTAATGGAACTGGAACTGCCAGATTTATATAACACTTCTTACTGGTCAAATTCAAATCCCAGATTCAATTTCATTAAGAGTGGTTAAAAATTGGCTAATCCAAGTATTGGAATCTTAATATCTGAATACCCTCTGGTAAACTAACATAGCTATGGAAAATCACCATTTTTCATAGGAAAATCCACTTTAAATGGTCATTTTCAAATAGCTATGTTAAATTACCAGAGGGTAAATGTGAACATTCTCGGCATTTCAGCCAGTGGATTCACCGCCAATTCTTCCTGATCAAATTGATGAGCGCCTCAGTGAGGGAAACCTTTGCTGATTTTCCTGCGATGGGAACCCACGTGAACTCCCGACAATTTCTGCTGTGATTTTTTACTGTTGAACAAACAACAACAAAAACTAAGACGTCATTAATTCATCTGAGTCCATCGGATTTGTTTAATTCAAATTCGAAATGATTCGAAATGTTCAACTGGTTATTTTTTGCGTCAATGTTTATGGTTGTAAAATGTTATAAAGTTAATCATCAGGGATCATCACATTGATCAAATCGAGGCTGTTTCGACATCACGGATCAATTTTCACAACACCCAAAACGAGCATGCCAGGTCAAACAACAATGGAAAATCCCCATGTCTATATATAGAAGGTAGATATAAATGGGAATTTCATATATATATATAACAACAATGGATAACAATCTATTATATCTATATATAACAACAATGGAAATCATCTCCTCAAATTTCATGGATTCTCCAGCCACGTCTCAGTATCACAAACAAACTATTTAACCAACCACCCCAGAGAATCCTCAATCACGTGGTTCACGATGTCCACACCGGTATACTTTACCTGCGACGAAAAAAAACACCTGGTGTGTTCCATGGCCAGCCTCGAGTCCGAGCCGAGTCCATGAACACAAATTATTGGATGATTTTTCCATTGAAAACCAACATTAGTAATTACGGTTGATTTCCGATTGCCATGTTTGATTACCAAACGATATCTCTTCCCGCGGGGGGTCAGGAGTGAGTAGTGATTTCCTCAAACGAACGTCTTTGCTGCAGAGTCATTATTCGTAATCATCCCGAATACTTACTGTATCATTCCGACTTTGAATCTCCCCGAAAAAACAGCTGGCTAGTAAATATGATCATTTACATCACAAAATCAGATCACGGTAATATTCAACGCACCCTCAGAAAACCAACTTCAGTATTGGATCTTCATTGTGCGGCCCATATGGAAGGTAATTATTCCATATAACATGAGAAAGTGTTATTAATATTTACACACCGCAAATCGAACATGGATCCTGAACAAAATGCATCTGGAAGATAGATTTCGATCTAGTTTTTTTTGGGGGTTCCATGTTACAATTAGGTGGTTGTAATCCATATTCTTGTTGATGCCATTCCATTTTTTGTTGGTTAACATTCCATTGCAGCACACATAGTTGATCGCTGTTGGTTGAAAAACCCGTCAAACTTATTGGGTGCTCTATGTGTTTTCCCTCTATCTCTGCTCTAGGGTTGGAATTTTACATAAATGTTTCAACATATATATATATATATAGTGTATATATACGTTTTTACTTGTTTAAAACTCTTTGGAATTATACCCATCCGGAAGTAGAAAGGAGACTTGAAGAACAACAAGCACAGAAAACATTAAGGCGAAAATCGTAATGGAAATTCTATTTCAGGATGACCCTATGTATACATAACATATTAAAGAAATAACTACAACATACTACAACAGTCCCTGCTTTTGACTCAAATTTGCGGTGGTTGCCTGCGGTCTTCTGGACAGGAAAGCCGTAGCAATCCTTCGGACCAAAGAGTTCACCCGCCACTGGGCCACTGTCCCGGAAACGGAAAAGGAACCAAAAAAACATCAAATGATGGGAGTGTCGAATCAAAACATGATGTTTTAAATTGTTTTAATATGTTTTACATGATCTACCTGATAAAGGTGGTTGTTCAACAACTTGAACCAACAAGAAAAGGGATTTAGTGCGCAAGATGGTGAATTCCAGTTGCGTTTGGTAGTTCGTTTACTAGCTCAAATATGTTTTGCCTTAAAAGCCCTATAGTCGTTGGAGCTGTAAGCAATCTGATACCTAACTATGGGGCAGCACCTTCTAGCGATGCGTGATCAGCTGCTGCAACCCTGCTATAAAACCCGGGCGAAAATTCCAATGTCGGCTGTTGGCTTCAGAGCCCCCAAAAGCACTTCAAGTTTTGCGCCTGACTCATCACCACCAAAAAGCGGGCCTTCTTGTGAAAGAAATTTTTATCCTTGCATCAGAAAAAAGATAGAAGTACTTGCGACCCCTCTAGGAGAACCCATCTGGGCACCTGCGCGCGATATCCACGAAAATTCCACTGTCTAGGTGACTTTGTCCAATGTCTTAGAACATTAGAGGTTGCGAGTTCCGCGCCATCAGAAGAGTTGGCATTACGCCAAATACAAACCATTTTGTAAAAAAGGTGTGGCCTGCCACCCTTTATTAACTATTCCCATTGATAGCAGTACTAACCATCAAAAGCGGAGATATACCATGTTATAGGTTATACCCATCAATAATTGGTCTTCTCATGATCCGACGTGTTCACTAAACCAACAACTGGCATACACTGGCATATTTTTGCACACAGATGCTCTTGAGGTATCTCACCCTTTATGTATCAATGAGATACATGGGTTCCAATACCAAAATATCGTCTGGTCTAATCGGCTGAATGATTTGGGGGTACCCCCATGACAAGATGGAAACCTCCATGCAAAATTACATGTATAGCAGGACCCATTAACGATTACATGTATTGTTAGCCAGCGTTAAAAAATGGGATGGACCCCGTTGAAACATGGCAGACCGTTGAAACAGGACTTGGCAATCATTTAAAAAAATCCCCCACCAAATGCCTCAAGATCTAACCAGAGTAAGCCATGAATTGCCATTTGGGTTTGTCTGGAAATGCGGGATACCCCAAAATGCTTGTCTCAATCGAAAAAAACATCGGTTACCGGTACCGAAGCCACTTGTTTACATCAAAATGGCTTAACATTCCAACAGAAAAAACAAGACAATCGCCAAACTTTCAGAAAAACTCATCCACCCGCATCCACCGGTTTGGTAAGCAACATTCATTTTTCTTAGTTTACCCTCTGGTAATTTAACATAGCTACTGAAAATGGCCATAGAAATAGTGAGATTTCTCATTGAAAATGGTGATTTTCCATAGTTATGTAACAGTTTGCCAGAGGGTACATCTCCACATGTTTCATGTTGAGTGGTTTTTTTGGAAACCCATGGACCCATGCGAAAAAAAGGTCCAATGCAAAACGGATACGACTGTTACATCCTCATGTTTTCTCTGCTTAGCTTTTCCAATCAAAATGGTCAAATATGCCCAAACAAAAAACACAACGAAATCTGCGCACATGTTGAAAAAAACACACTATATTAAATGCTAGCATAGCGAAATTCTGCGTGCTACATCAAGCTTGTCTGCCCCGTGTAGATGGTTGAAACCCCCATAGCGATCAAACCGCACGTGCAAACAACAACAACTTTTCACCAAGCCTTCATCAAAGGGTATGAATTTTGGGTGTGTCGACAAACGTGGTATTTAGGATATAGCAAAAAGTTGGGGGGAAACATCCACTGAGAGTTGATTTGATCAACCATAGGGTCGTTCCCATAGATTTCAGCAACATCTTAACTGGTTGGTGGTATACCTACCCCTCTGAAAAATATGAAAGTCAGTTGGGATTATTATTCCCAATATATGGAAAAATAAAAAATGTTCCAAACCACCAACCAGTTAAGTATTGAAAACCAGACTATCCGCTTTTCGAAGTTCCTGGTTGAATCCTGGTGTTCAGCAATCATACTTGATAAATATCACCAGCTCCTTGTAGATATGCTTTAAGGGTGCCCCTTTTTGCATACCCCAAAACCATCCTGGATATTCCTGGATCATCAATTTGATGATCAATCACGTGGATGATCAATCGGCTGGTTAAACAAAGACGGGTGGTTGAGCCCTACCCCTCTGAAAAATGATGGAGTTCGTCATTTGGGATGATGAAACTCCCAATTACAGTAATATGGAAAGTCATAAAATTCCATGGTTCCAAACCACCAACCAGCCGATGGTTTTTTACACCCCATTGTATCCATCCTGATACCCTCATTATCCCATCAAAACCATTTAGTTTTTCATCCCATCATCGTAACCGATAAACAAAGGTAGAACACGAGTTTATCACTATCAATAGTTTATCCCAACAGATAAACAAAAAAACATACATACTTATAAGTGTATACAGCGTATTCACTCCTAACACAGTAAACCGCAGTAAACCCCCCCAAAAATAGTAACATTTAAATTGACTAACTCAACAAGTATATTAAGTCAAACAAAAAAGAGATTGTTGTGTTTTCTCTATCTCTATACAGTATCTACCATACACCCTAGTATTATATGAGTTATTGGCCCCAACTCAGCAAACGTTTGGCTGCTTTTATCCCATGGGGTATCCCCATGACATATTCACTCCTAAACTTGTAACCCCCCGAAAAGTACCAGTATAGTAACTCCAGCAAAGTATATTAACCCCAAAACAAATTGTTTTTCTACATGGTGAGGCCCCCTAGGTATTTGTCAATAGGTTGACTAGGGTCTATGGTAGACATATCGAACTAGTTTGTGGCTTTATAAACCAACAAACATCACTGGGGAGTCTCATCTTGTAAAAATGTCGGATTGAATCATCCAAAAAACAACAAAAAACTTCGATATAGCGTAAGCCACAGAATTCACCTAGTCCGTTTAACCAACTTAGCTATAATAAATTATCTAACAATCCCATTAAAACAATCGTTATCTTATTCTTCTTTGTTCAATCACCATTTTCCTATGAGTTTTCCTATGGGGTTTCCCATGTTTTTTTCCCATTCAAGCTTCCGTTGATAGTGTTGTTTCTCCCATGATGTTCAGATGGCAGTGTGTCAAAACCATGTACCCCTGGTGAACATCAAAATAGCTGGTAAATGGATGTTCATTCCCCTAAAAATGGTATTAATAGGTATTGATCCATACCCAGATGATTTTCCCATCAAAATGGCAAACATGGATAAACATGGCACATGTTCGCCGTTTCTAGGGCATGTCGCATGATTCTCCCATGATCTTCCCATGATCTTTCCCATGGTTTTCCAGGTCTAAGGATCACACCAGGCCACGTCCCCACAGGCAGCATCCAGCATGGATGTAGCGCCCAACCTGGAAAAGGGCGAAAATGGGTCGAAGTTTCATCGGGATAAGTAGGGCAAGTATAGTAAAACATGGTAAAGTAATGGTAAAATATCTTCAAGCATCGTAAAATAACGGTAACATATGGCAAACATTGGTAAAATTATGTAAAATGACCAATTCGCCCACTCAAAGTGGCTATCATTATCTACCATTCATCTATAGTAGGTTGGAAAAACATACTGATGGGTTGAGGAGGGAAAACACAAAAATGCTGTGGTTCGCCACCAGTAATTTGGATTTGAACGAACAAACCATCTTAAAAAAAAAAAAACAGATTTCGGGACTACAAACAAAAACTAACAATAAGAATCTAACCCACACAAATGAAATTTGAAAACCAGAATACCCGTGTTGACTCAACACCAGCACTTGGGAACTTTTTCAACGAACATGTTAAAACAAACACCAACATACTCAATCAACAGAAATTGAATTCAAACAACAAATTGTAAGATTTGATATTCGAAGATAGGAAGGACAAACAGGAAACTTGCTGCGATTCAATCAAGAAGAAAACACAATGGATCAGCTGGAGCACAAAGAGGGATTGAGCTAAGAAAAAAGTGGGTTGGAGTCGGTGCTAGAAGAATGGATCAACATGTGGTATGGCAAGTTTTTGGTGAAGTAGAAGCAATGGAATATGTGGGTGTGACAAGAGTTGTTATTGGTGTGTCGTTTTTTTTTCAGGAAAACCCAATGAAACCAGCACGGTACCCTCTGGTAATTTAACATAGCTATGGAAAATCACCATTTTCAATGGGAAAATCCACTATAAATGGTCATTTTCCATAGCTATGTCAGCCATTACCAGAGGGTAGGAGGAAACACAACAAGAATGTGGAGATCGGATCCCCAGATTTCCCCAAGGGATCCCCAACCAGGATCCCTTGGATCCCACGGATACTCCCAGGCGTCACATATCCACCACCATGTCCAAGACGGTAATGGCAATTCGCACCATCGGATGGAATGGATCCGACCTGCGGGGGTCTCTTGTTGGACATCTTGGGGGTGACTTAAAATAACCCCCAGGGGGCCTGGTTTGCTGGGGCATTTCATGATATCTTTTTGGGAGTATCACCATCCTGTTAATTGGGAATCCCGTTACCGACCTGTGAACTGTCTAAAGTTTCACCATGTTTCACCTTCTCTGGGTCTTCAAAGCTGATCTTCAGCCATTTTCAAGCGCCCGAAACGATGGAAATCTCGAAGCCTTTGGCGTCGATGTCTTCTCAAGAGCCTTCCTGTTGACACAGGGATGCCTTGGCTCTGTCCTTCGAACATGGCTCTTCTTGTGTATACTATATATATATACACAATCACATAATGTGTATGCATTTTATATGCATATATATATATGTTATATATATATAGATATGTTACCAGTATCTATATATATGTCATATAATATATATATATATATATATATTATAGTATATACCCACATGAATCCTGAAAACAGCTACTCTAATTTTGGTTTTGTTCCCCAAACATGTAAAAATATAGCTCATAAGCTTACCCAAGGTCTACCAAGCAAATACTATAGGCGCTTTCAAGGATCCGTGCTGCCAAATAAGCAATGTTCAGAACCCTCTGTTATCACATCATAGTGGTTTCTGGGGGTTGCAATCAAGGATGGTTCGATACATTGAAGATGATCATCCCGGATTTTGTAACCGGAATTTCCCGATGATCTAAAATGCAGTGGATTGTGTAACCTCCGTGATCATCAACCACCAGGGGTCTTGCACACTGTTCAATTCTGTTTCTTCAAGTTCAAAAACGTCCCCCAAAAAAAAACGGGGAGATTTTAAATGCCTCGGTTGTGAATTGGCAAAGCATCGAGTTTATCAAGGAGAAAGAGGAATCGATTGAACCAGCGTCGATATGGCTCTTGGCAATGCTAAGATATGCTAAGGCTGCTAAGGGTAACTAGTAGAGGGGATGACTGGTGACTAGTTGCTAGTTCGGGAGAGACAATGCTTGAAACAACCAACAGCTTATTGTCTTTAGTGCATGGGTGCACTTTCGCTTCATATGTAGGTATCTGGTCACAATTATATGGATTAAATATGATTCAATTATAGCCTAACTGATCCATGAATAGCATTTAATGACCCTAACTGCACCCTGCAAGTGGGGAATATCATCCATCTGTTCAAGAGCCTCAACTTGCAGAAGGTCAACAGGCAGCCTTGGCTGTAACTATCAGAGGCAAGTGCTCCAGTGGAAATCCAACTAACCCCTTGAACCTCAAACTTCACTCTAAATAGTGAGTGGCATAAACATCTTGTACCCTCTGGCAATCACAGATAACCCTGGAAAACCGTGATGTCTGATAAATCACCTAGAAATGGTGTATAATCTATATATATATATATACATCCCATATGCTCCATGTAGAGTATATTTACCTACATTTGGGTGATTTATGGGGTAAATGTTGGTAAATATTCCATACATGGAGCATATGGGTATATGATTTTCATAGATGTTTTTTTTCATGGCTTAAATTACTCTGTGCATCTCCATAGAAACCAGTGGCCACTGTCGGCTTGGCAGGTTCTTTTTGGTGGTTGCATCATGGTGCCATCTTCAAACGACTGGTGCGCTCGCAGCATCGTAGAGTTCTCTAAACCATGTGATCTGGCTAAATTGTAATAATTCACTAACCTGAATTAAGGCCACCAACTTCTTGCGGTCATTTGGGGATGATTCCTCTTATTGACCATGATTCCCAGTGAGGGAGAACAGTGAGGTCATTATAATTTACCCAGATGTGATAGGTAGAAAAACCTCTGGTACTGAAACGTGATAGTGGAAATTTCCCCATATTTATGGTGGATTTTCCCATTGAATCATTATGAATCATTCACACCTCCATGACAAAATTGAAGATATAGCCACGAAGCTGCTGATCGCCTAGGGCCTACAGGATGGGGCCACCCAGTTAGAAGTTGGTTTCTAAACCAATATAACCTCTATTAACTATAGTTATATCTATACCATAAACCATAGCTAAGCCACTTATAAGGCAACTGAACGCTATCGACTGGGGGCCCCATCCTGTAGGCATTCGAAAAAGTTAACGTTCGTCAAATCTGAGCACACTCAGACTCGGCACGTCTCAAGTCCCGCTCAGCTTTGTATTCGCGCACCTCGGCACAAAGGCACCATTTTTGGGCGAAGGCTGGATCCGAAGGCTGTAAAAATGGCGAGTTTTGATAGGTGAAATACCGCGGGTAAGACCTGTTTCAAACCTGAGGAGTTTTAGATAAACTCAAATATTGTATTGTCATGGATCGTCCCAGTTTTCCACCCTTGACACACCTTTGAGGCGGCCAGCGCTTTGAGGGGTCTTGGCCGCCTTGGCCCCATATATTTCATGCTTCTTATCCTTGAACACTGTTGCAGTTAGCGTCTAAAAATCTCATGTTTCTCCCAGCAGATAGACATGTGATATTGGATTATAATGATTAGCCTATGATTCAATATGTGTAGTAAGGGTAGCTACAGCTGCTCATCCTGATATTGATATGATATGCCTTTCTCAGACCCGGAAAACGCCTCCCTGAGCACCAAACTTCTCTCAGGGTACGACAGTACGCTTGCCTCAGGGCCTGAAATTTGTCGCGGCCTCTGATTTTGAGCCATGGGCCCTCATAGTTCACCATGTAAATAACCCAAATATACACAAATCACAATCTACATCTCCCATGATCTCTAACTATATCCCCATGATATACAGTGGTTATCTTTTTTTCTGGTAAAAGTGACACAAATCACCATGTTTCATGGGTTTGTCTGAAAACTCCCCAAAATCCCATGATTTTCTTGATGGGGATCAATCGGGGATGATACTGAAAAAAAAAACTAGGACCCTGGGAAAAGAATATAAAATTAATTATTGGAACAATCATTTAAGGTTCCTCCTCTGGTCCCCTGGTCCTCTGGTCCCCTGGTCCCTTGGTGCCTTGGTCTCTTGGTCCCCTGGTCCCTGGGTCCTCTTGAAACCAAAACCAACCGTCCTACATAATCATCCATAAAACGAACTGAAAGAAACACCAAACAACATCTAAACAACTCCAACTAAGCCTAAAAATCGCACCTAAAAACCTGAACCAAAACTAAATAAACCTTAAAGCACATCAAACAAGCACCAAACCAACCATAAAATCGGCACTACATAACACAAGAATAAACAGAAAGAAGCATAAAAACAACCATATATATAATTATATATATACACGTATAAATAACCCAAATTAGATCTTAAATAAGGCGACCCACATAAACCATCAGGAAAGCCTAAATAAGCCATAAAATAAAATAAGCCCTAAACCAGCACTAAATAAACCCATGTACTACATAACAAAAACCGAAATAAGCTTAAAAACTACCCTAAACAAAGTCTAAACCAACATTCAAGAGACCCTATAACAACCCGAAAGAATCACGAAACCAGCACTAAATTCACACGACAACAACTCTGAATCGACACCAAACAAGCACCAAGCCAACCCCAAATCAAAACTATATAACACAAGCCGAAATAAAGAAACCCTAAAGAAAACGTAAAGCAACCAAATCTAAATTGTAAAACAATGTTTAAAAAACGCAGGCCAAACTAACCGTACAGAAGCCTTAAAATCAACCAGAAATACTCACAAACAAAAACCCTAAACCAACCTGAAATAGATCCTAAAACTAAGTTTAGACAATATGTTGCACATACCACGAAATACTGAAGATAATCCCCTGTGTAGCACAGATGCTGGCTCCAAGATGCTGCGAGCACAGTGCAAACAAGGGATTCAAGGCCAAAACACTTTAAATCCCATTAAATTGCATGTTTAAGTTCCCAAGCCCTGCAAATATTGTACAATTAAGAGATTTCAGCTGCACAATGTTCAAAGTACAGATTCTTAAGTTTTTTTTCCAGTGGTCAAACGTTTTCTTTCCAGCATCTACCCGATCAATCCCCCCATTATCACACAGGGATAATTTATGTACAATGCGGATCTCCGTAACGTTGTAACGTTGGTTTATAAATGTCTTATAATGGTTTATCAACCCCATAAGTACTATAGTTATAAATAGTTATAAGATGTAATAAGTATCATAAATCATAAACTAACAGTGACGTTGCAGTTCTTTCTTCACCAAACTTAGCCGCTTAGCCGCTACAAAAATCACCAAAAACTCTGCCTGGAGTGTGCCCGCAGCATCGGCTTGGTCCCAACGCTTTTGAACCTTGCTGGTTAGGTCGATATTTTTCATGGGGAAGCCATGGGAAGGCTATGACCCATGACGGATCCATGGTGCTGCTATATATATTAACATGGATCCCATCAATATACCCCCTTTATGTTAGCATATATATATATATACCATACATGGATCCTATGGATGATGAACTATTACTGATACTGATATAGATTATATCATTACAGTGATATACATTATATGAATGGCGGACGAAAATCACTTCTTCATTTTCATGGGCAAATTAGGGTCGTCCCTTATCGGTAGTGAGGATTTCTTCGTTCACAGACTTTGAGGCGACTCATGCAAAACAGGGGTATGTATCGGTATTGTATAGGGTCGTCCCCTATCGGTAGTGAAGGTTTTGCACACCCCTCAGCAAGGCTAAGACGAAGCACTACTAAATGAATATTACGATAATTGTGTCGGGGACTCATATGAATATCATATTATTACACAAGTAATATTCAACGATTTTTATGGGATATATGATATTTATAGAATGAATTACAGTCTACTATATGTATATACAGGAATAATATATATTTATATACACAGTGATATACAGTGATGTAAACAGGACTTTTACCCTACTTTGCGGGATGCACTTGGTGTTGAAAAAACACATAAAAACAAAAAAAACAACTCAGCACTCAGCAGTAGCATTGCCTTCCAACAAGTTTGGATATAACCTATAACTATCTGGATAAATTATAATGTTTCACTAACCTGAATTAAGGCCATTTGGGGATGATTTCCCTTACTAACCATGATTCCAGTGAGGTCGCAGTGAGGTCGTAATAATTTACCCAGAACTATGTTTTTGGGCCACTTCTTAGTAGAACTGCAAATGGTATCCCCATCGAAGGCCCAGATTCTCATCCGCTATCTTTTGGTGATTTCTCATGGTATAAAAACCCATGGTGATTGGGCTACCCCACTTTATAAGACCAAAGGTTCCATAGTGCTCCTATGTTGATCTACATTCAGGTAATTTTGAAGGTACCCTCTGGTAAACTGTTACATGGCTATTGAAAATGGCCATTTATAGTTGATTTACCCATCAAAAATGGTGATTTTCCATAGTTATGTTAGTTTACCAGAGGGTATATTTTGGCACATATTCCAACATCGTTTTGGACCTGCCAAAAAGGGCCTCCAGAAAAAGACAACATCGAAATCAACAAAATAAATGGTGCAAGATTACCATGGTTGCAGAATCACCCCTCTGTGTGGCAAAGACCAATTGACCTACCCAGGGTTTATGTATTCACTTGCAAGGGGAGCATCACGGGTGTGATTCCTGAATCTAGGAATGTGTCTAGTGAATGAATACGCACCCAACCAGGTGTTTTTTTTTTTAATGTACATGATACAACAGGATACAATAGGCATATATTTGCGACATAGATGTATGGGCAACGAAATCTGTATAGCCAGCAACCATGGGATTATGACAAGCAAAAAATAGTTGGTGGTTGAGCCATTTGTCCCAGAACGCTGTTCATGAAATGTCAACAATTGTCCAAAAATGTGTTTAACACATTTGAAATCAACGTGTCTTGAATGCCATTCAACATCCATAAACCCAAAGATGGTGTGAACACAGCAAACCATTTCTATGGTATAGTTGTGTAATGGTTGGTCATCTACGCTAAATATCCTTAGCCCGCTGGTGTTCAGGCCATCAAATGAATGGGGTACACCCGAAAGAGGCCCTCCATGATTCTTGTTGTACTTTGTTGGTTGATGTTCACACATTCAACATCATCCAACTGTAGATTCCATCCTTCTCATTGAAAAAAAAACAAAACGGTGAGGCCCCGTTGATGTGAATGTGAGTCTATATAGTCCTGTCTTGCTAAAATCGATATAAAACAATATCTATTGTAACTGGGAAATCTCCATAGTTTCAAGTTTCTTGCTAAATCCATGAAACATTATCTACTTGGTGGCTCATCCCACTTAGTAAGTGGGTTATAACCCCAGTTATAAGTGGATTAACCCTACTTATCCCATGTAAATCACTGGGGTTATAACCCACTAAGTACTGTACTTCGAAATCACCATGCCATAATTCGCACACAGTTACGCCAAGCCAAGCTACGGCGGTGTCACCAAACATGCCGGCCACCGTCGCCGCATAGGATCTGCCCTGAGCCGGAAAACCCACTGGGATCTTTGAACGATGGAACATCGGAAAACCATAGGAATCCACGTATAAACCTGGCTGGTGGTTGACCTACCCCTCTGAAAAATATGACTTCGTCAGTTGGGATGATGACATTCCCAATTAATCTGGAAAGTCATAAAATTCCATGGTTCCAAACCACCAATCAGAAATGTTCAAGAAATCTGTTGTTATTTTTGCCTGGAAAATCATTGAACTACCATTGGTGATCATTGGTGGATTTCCAAGCGTCATTGGAGATGGAGATTTTCCCATGGGAAAAAAAGGTGATTTCATCAGCGAAAATGATGATTTTTTCCCATGGGATTAACAGATGATCTATGAATCTATGACTTGGGTGAAATGATCCAATATTAATGGGGGTTTATAGAGATTATATATAATAATAGGGATTAATATGCATCTTCCCAATCTACACAAAGTAGGGCCCCTGATTATAATAGCTACTGGCTTAATGATGTTGACTTAATGGATTAGATGGATGTATAGTAGGGAGATTAGGGTGGGGCAGTGCTCACGCGTAATTGATTAACTTTTGAGCGCGGAATTGTAATTGAATTCTATTGTGCATGCTCATTGATGTAATTGGAGTACAGACTGATATCACCTAAAGCAATATTTGATTCTTTTCAGGGCATCCGAGACTACTTCAGCGGAGTAAACCCACTAAATCACAGAGCTCTACATTGGGTTGCTGGAAGTTTAGTTGTCACTGTTTGGGACATGAATGGAATGATCAGTTCACACTTCCACATAACGGACGAAGTGTTTATGTAGAAGTTGATCTCATATCTCCCCAGCATGAGATGTCAAGCAAATGCCATCACAGGAAAATCTACCTCCTGGAAGGCCCCTTGACGATCTTTGAAATTGTTTTGGTTGGTGAGTTCCATCAGAGTATTTCAGAGTATTGCGTGACTGCATTACAGAAAGCTCAAGGAATGAGAGTGCCGTCTGGTTGGCACTTGAACCATGTATAGTCAATGCAGTTGGAGAAATGGTGCACGCACTTTATCCTGCTATCTCCACATGTCACATGCTGCATGTTTCTTTAGTAACTTAATAACACACACACACATTCTTTCGCATGTTCCGCGAAAACATCCACACCAAAACTCCCAACACTTCTGCATCCATTTGCAACTGGGCTCCATCCCCTCCATGTGTCCGCCCACAAAATATGTCGTTCAATGGCTTTGTCCAAAATGCTATAGCCCTGATCAATTAGTTATTCCCAGTTCCATGGATTCACTTTGACCTCAAAATCTAACTCCAATCAACAAGTTATCATTAAGTGTTTTATTAAATGGCTGCCATATATATATATATTTATAAATCCCCCCAAATAATATACATTAACTTTTAAGTGAATCATCCATTAAATTCATCATCTCCCAGATTTCACCCCTGTGCTCTGCTGCCAGTCGTCGCGCCTTGATGCTGGCGACCAAAGTGGCGCCTTTCTCGGAGACCAAACTGTTGGGCACGGTGCGTGCTTGATCCCACCTGGGTCTTCAAAAATCACCAAAATCACCTGGGTGGTATATGGGTATGGATCAATACCTATTAATACCATTTTTAGGGGAATGAACATCCATTTACCAGCTATTTTGATGTTCACCAGGGGTACAAGGTTTTGACACACTGCCATATATATCATTATATATCTACCCCTCTGAAAAAATGATGGAGGGAGTGAGTAACAGTTGGGATTTTCTGAAATTCCCAACTGAATGGACAGTCATAATCCATTCCATGGTTCCAGTCACCACCAACCAGGGATAGTAATTATATGTAATTCTTGGGATATATTGGTGGATAGTGATCAATACTGCCATATACCCTCTGGTAAACGTTTACATAACATAGCTATGGAAAGATCCACCATGCTATCAATGGGAAAATCCACGAAATATCTATGGCCATTTTCAATAGAAACGTTTACATAGCTATGGAAAATCACCATGCTATCAATGGGAAAATCCACTATAAATCACCATTTTCAATAGCAAACTGTTGACATAACCAGAGGGTATTGCCATAACAATGCCATGATGTTTCAGTGGACAACTCACCATTCTATCGGTGGATTCACTGGACAAATTTTCACGGAACCAAGCCGTGAAAAAACACATTCGTGAAAAACAACGGGACGAAGGGGTGATGAAGGGGTGATATGTTTGATCAACCCTTCAATAAGATGAATAAGATGAGAAACCACTGATTTTTCTTGTTTTGTTCACTGCTTTTTCTTTTTTGTGATGAAAAAAAAGAGAAAAGATCGAGTTTTGAAAGCACGTTTTCTGTAAAACACTACTTCGGAACACTTGATTTCACTTTAAATCCACTATTTTATTTAAACGCCGTTTCCAGAGCATGTCTGCCATAACAACTCTTAAGGTTATACAACGGTTGTAAAAAACGGGATACTTGATGATATGTGTATTGTATATCTATACATATGCACACTATAAATATAAGGGAACAATATTGGGATAGTGATCAAGACTATCGCCATAATGTGTAAATTTACAACGGGCATATGATGGGATATGTGATGACTGTAGGGAACTGGGTTTTTAGCTATCAACAAAAATCAGGGGATACACAGTAATCGACATAATATGATTTGCTTGATAAATGATGGCTGAGTTGATGTTTTGTTCAATTTGGCTCCCAGGAATAGAACCCAGTGATTCTACTGGAATTTTTGGTGATTCCCATCTCAACTGGGACTTGGGGATGTTCCTCCGGCTGACACAGGCATGATAGGGACCCCATTTTTTCAGATTTTTCAGGTGAACGATGGCCTGAACCATCTTTGCAATGATCTTAAGAACGGTTCTTAACAATACCCATATGCAACCCATGGTGCCGGTATATTTACCTACAACACTGGGTGATTTATGGGGTAAATGTTGGTATATATTCCAGCACCATGGAGCACATGGGATATGGGGTTAAGACAATGATATCCTGAAAAGAACAACATTGGTCTAAAAAATAAAAACCTTAACCATCAACCAAGAATAGTATTGATTAATATTATTCAACATTGTAACATTTTTCAAGCAACACAAAGAGGGAATGAACCATTGGCCCCTTGACCCATTGGTTATGTTGGGTATGTGTGCAAAAAGCAAGTCCATGTCTCGTGATTTTGGGTGAGTGAGGATGTCGATCAATTTAGAGAGATGTCGATCAAAGTATTCAACAACAACCTTGAGAAAAGTCCATTGGTCCATGCATAAAAAAAACAACATTTCCAACCTACAACGAATGTTGAATCCAATGGATGAAGGGTTTCGGACCTGAGTGGCAATCAGATCACCCCTATTTTTTTCAAATGGTCTACCCCAAAATGAATAGATTCAATACCAAACCATACTTTCCGTATGGGTTTTATTTATGGGAAGGGATGAAAGATGTCCGGCTGCGTGTGTGATAAATAGAGGAACTTCCGACCCCTGTGACAAGCCATTGGTGTAGTGTCACCCATCCAACTGTAGAAAAAAATCAGCCATAAATCCTACTGAAGTGCTATACAGTAGTAACGCGCAGAACAATACAGTAAGAGGCCACGCTAGGGATGTTAGTCAGATGAAGTTTGCCAGATATCCAACTTGTCTATCTACTTTTTGGGGTCGCTAATCACCAACAAAAACCAAGTTACCGAATGGGATCCCAGGAGCCAACAAAAACTCGGCAGAGAAAGCTCACTCCCTTGACTCGGCCCAAATAGTTAATATCTCTCCTTGTCTTATCCCCATCTTCATTCGCTCCCCAAGAGAAATAGGAAATTCACACATTTATCCCAACCATGTATTGTCAACAATCATTTCCCCATTGAATTTATTGTTACACCCTGCTGTTGTTCCGAAATTCACCAATTCTTTTGCAGTGAGGCCCCCAAACGATCGCTAGCTCGGTTGACTCACGTAGCTTATGATTCGGTATTCACGTTTGGGTTGGGGATATAACCTTTGTTGTATTATATATATAATTTATATGATGGATGTTATATATATAATGGATGTTCATGGGCTTCAACCAACAACTGGGCCCCACACCAGTCAATCAATGAGGCAAAGGACAGCGGTCCATCAGCCTGTCATTTTGGATGGAACGCCCTGTCAACGTCCCATTGTAGTGGGGATGTATATAGTATACAGGATGGGGCCCCCCAGTTATAAGTTGGTTTATAAACCAATATAACCTCCATTAACTATAGTTATATCTACCATAAACCATAGCTAAGCATAGCTAAGCCAACCACAAACCATAGCTAAGCCACTTATAAGGCAACTTAGCTATCTTGGGGGCCCCATCCTGTAGTGAAACCAAAATTTTTCACCAGCCAAAATCGGGATATCACCATCAAAAATAAGGTGTTGACACTGACACAATGGACATGAGTTTGGGACAAATGGTCTTTTATTGTACCTGGGGGGCAATTTCATTATCTGTGAGCTCATATCCGAACTTGCTGGGGCTGTGTCAATGGTTGCAGTACACCCAGCACCCCGGAAATCCGGGAAAGTCTACTGCAACTATCCACAACGGGTTGCCGGGATCATCAGGATTGTTGAAACCATCTGTCAACGGTAGACTCGCCAATTATCACCCATAGGATCCATGGTGCTGGTATATATGCTAACATTTGGATACACTTGGGGTATATTGATGGGCTCCATGTTACCATATATTTATAGCATACATGGATCCTATGGGTTATGTTCCCAGTGTTTCTTCTTTCGCTTACACGCGTAGTTTTCAGATGTTTTCAGTGATGACCATCAGTGGTTTTGCGTTTCAGGGCATTTTTTTCAGTGGTGATGTCCATCAATGGGTGCTTCATGCCATTGGGAAAATTCTGGTTAACTTGTGTTGATATTGAAAAATGCACAATAGTATACAATAGTAAGTGTTACTGCAATGACATTCGAGCTGTGAAATGTTATATATAATTTATTACAATTTACACCATCTACTCGCATATGTTTTTTTTTATTGGAAGAACCTCTCTGATGTCTGTGATGACATCCCCACAAACGGATGTCCATCCCCTCTTTTGATAAACCCTAAGCATCCCTAAGTCCTAAGCAATCAACATTGAGGCTTGAAGTACCAGTGTGATTTTCCCTTTTGGTAAGAGATAACTGAGATAACATGTGTTTTCCAGTGGATCAAAGAATCCGCACTACATGAGCCACCATTTTTTGCCGCCGCTCACTCGCTGGGTTGGCTGTTGCGGCCTTGCCGTGGATAAAAATGGCTCAGTAACGGTTGACATTGGCTATTCAGGGCTAATACTCATATGGTTCATATCAGGGGATGGGATTAGTGATGTTACTACGAAGACAAAAACAGTTGCTATCTTTTCTCAGCTTAGAATCACCAGCAAGGTCGGTTTTTCTTTTTCAAACCTGATGAGATGCCAAGATTTTGCGCTGTGAATCCCTGCAGTGGAGTTCTGTGACTTTCTGTGGCTTCGCGGGACTTACATCCACCTGTCTGAAGGCTACTCCAGGTATTCCAAACTCCCGTGGCTTTCCAACGGCGTCTTCACGCCCTAGCCCGCCTAGCCCGGCTTCACAGCCCGATCAGCCCCCGCCTCTGCGAAAATCGTAGAGTTTCAAGCCTTCAACATCCTGAACCTGTGGGCTCTGGAGCTCGGAATGACATAAACGAACTTGAAATCATATAAATCATCGTTTTTACATGTAGAATTAACCAAAGGTCCCATGAATTATCAGAAGGCCAATCTTGGATAAGAGAGACCACTGTGAACTTTGGAATTGATGATTAGTGTAGGGGAATGACTGAGAAATTATGAATCAACCATGAATGATACCCGATACCCCACAAAGCAATCATACTTTGATAAAGAAAAAACAACCAATTCAAAATATTCAATCAACTCATAGACAAGACAACTTCTATACTCATCATGATTATAAGCAGCACAACGCGGAACAAACAACAATGTAAACGAGAAACAACCAGCAAGATGAGTCAAATTTCTATGCAACAACGGTGACTGGGAATGGCTATAAGAAAATAATCTCCTAATATCTCGCAAAAAATACAAAAGGTGTGAAGATAGCCTCAGTAACCACAGTGTTTTTTACCAGTGTTTTTTTCCCCAAAAACCTGAAACTCAGGTCTGGAACAATGGATGGTTGGAGATATATCCCCATTAACCCCATTCAATTCCATGAAATCCTTATTCTTGATGGTCAATCAATGATTGATCCTACATCTCAAGGTTTTGGGCCAGTTATAAGTTCGTTTACAAGGCCGCAGTTATACCAAAATAACTATATAGTGACATTCCCCATAAACCCAAATGTTCATCAAGTTATTTGTTGTGCGTCAACTTAGCTGTCATAAATCAGCGACTTAAATCCCATGGAATCCATCAAACTCACTCTCGGTGCCCGCACTAAGCGCCGTTCCCAGCCAGGCACGTCAAACAAGTGGCTCACCTTTTAGAGTTTGAGATCTGGACCCATCAAAGGTTTCCATAAATCGGGGTAACCTGTGGTAGTGACAAAAAAACTTTGCGAACTTGAAGCCATGGCCCATAGAAATAGTTGATTTACCGAACTTAAAGATGGTGATTTTCAATAGTTATGTTACAATGTTCAATTACCAGAGGGTATATCCTATTAAAATGGGTGATCTGGGGGTACCCCCATGGATTACGAAACCTCTATTGGGTCCACATCGAGGAACCGCACAAATTATCGGCCACCCATCTTCCATTCCTCCCATGCCCCGCAAGCAAACGTTTGGAGAGTTCGGGTGAGTTCGGCCATTTGGGGATAGTTGTCCTGTAAAACATCATTCCAGTGAAGTCCCAGTCAGGTTGCGACAAAATCTATCGCAAAAGAAATATCCCATTCTATCATATCCCATTTGTCAACTATCAATAATATCGGGGCTTGTTGGGAAAACTCATAACGACATATTTGATTTGTCACAATCCCATGTAATGTATCTAGATATTCATAATATTATCCTCTGGTATCCCATTGTACCCCCATATTTTGATAGTCAGTTTACACCCTTATATTTTTGTGATGGTTTAAACTCCACTTCCAGCGTTTTTAGTGGTTAAATCAAGTTAAATCCCTTTGATTCGCTCGACTCTGTATTTGTTTAGTGTTGAATCATTCAAATCTAGTTGTGCTCCATATCTTGATTGTGCAATCCAGCCGAAAAAGTGTCCGCACCACAGCAGCGTGTGGAGGCAACTCCTCTGCACAAAATTCTTGGCCGTTTGGAAGAATGGGGATTTCTGATCAGATCATGTGACGATGGGATAAATCATGGATCTTAATGGGATAATGGTAGCATGATCATATATATATAGTTATATAATTATATATATGATTATATATATATAATTGTATATATATATATAGGATTATATGTAAGAATCAACAATGTTGGGCATTTAAACAGCCAACATGAAGGTTTCCTGAGTCATGGCGGGGGTTCCAAAATATGGATCCCCCAAATTCAGATGGACCAAAAGTCGGATGACAAGCCATTCCTCGAAAAAAAGTAGTGATTCTCAACGTCTATGTCAAGCCGTCAAGCCGACAGAATATACGGTAAATCTATGTAAATCTCATGAATTTCCCATTCAGCTCTCAGAAAATCCTAGAAAAAATCACGTGAAATTCATCCCGCTCCTGGTCCATCTTCTTGGCCGCCAGCTGCATGAAAGAATCCCCCGGACGGCCATAGACCTCGGGGTTTCTGAAACATGGCTGGAACATCCTATGAACAATCGTGATTTGATGGGTTTTACCCGTGGAAAATCATGATTTAATGGTTTTTTTTAATGGGTTATTAGCAATATATTTTCCCATGTTTCACTGAGGTTTAAAGTTTGCATCCATTGACTCCATTGACTGGAGTTTAGCCTGTAAATGGAATTTGTTCATATGAATATTGGTGTTAAATATATTTCATACTACTGTTCATAATGGGGAGATCATTTATGAATATCTATGACAAAAAGCTATGCCTTAACAGTAACTGAAACAAATAACCAGGTATCATTTATGAAAAATAACCAGTTGGATATATTATATGGATATCATTTCTATATGACTTACCCTCTGGTAAACTCTTACATATAACGAACTGGAAAGATCCACCATGCTATGTAGCTGGGAAAATCCACTATTTCGACTGGGCCATGGCTTCAATGTCGCAAACTGTCAGCAATTACCAGGCCGGGTAAGCCCTTAATCATCATATAATCATCATATAATCATCATATAATCATCATATAATCATCCATTAATCATCATATAATCATCATATAATCATCATATAATCATCCATTAATCATCATAAGCCATTGTTTTTTTGGGATTTCTTGGGTATATCCCCCATGATCTCTATCTATACTGCCTATAGACTGGGGATTTCTTCCCAACCTCAAAATCCAAGGATTTCAAACATCTAAAAATTCTCCAACGCTTGGTGTTTCGACTGTTTTTTTTTCGAAAAAAAAAATCTGGGGAATTCAAAAACCGTGGGAAAATGGTGATGAATTGATAAGTATACAGTCCAGTACTAGGTTGTAATATATTTAAATTATAATATCTATATTCTACTATATATTCTAAATTCTATATATTCTATATATTCTATATATATATGTATATAATTGTTAATTAGCTCTCAAGCTACTGAATCTGAATCATTGATGTGGTAAACCAACCATTTCCAGATGATTTTCTACGGAAACCCCGGGTTTTCCACATCTATGTGAGTTTACCTGAGGGTATTTTCTGTGGCTTCAGGTGGCTTACACCATTACATTTGGGTGGCCCTTGTTCAGGTGACCCTGAGGCCCTGGATTGATGAGTCGCACCGAACCTGACAATATTTCCCACGAAGCATGATGACTTTTCAATGCGAAAACCCATGTGCAGCACATACTTAGACATAGTTCTTATTATGTGAGCCATGACAAAACACGCACGCTTACTAACGCTTGGCTGAGGTTCATGTACTTGCTAGTCAAACTGCATTATATATATATATATACTGTGCATATATATATATGTAACATTCAAGCTACTTGGGTCCAATTTCAAAGCAATTAGTTCCCACATATTTCAGAAATCCATAATAGAATTATACCTAAATACCTTGAATGTTACATATACAAATATACATACTTACGCAGCTGCGCTTGACGCATGTCCACGCCTCTTTTTTGAGAACTACAGATACACCTTGCAAAACACATATGCTGTTGCTGGACATGATATCTACTGTAATTTCCTTAATCACAATATACTCAGAATACCACATATATAGATACAATAACATACTATACATGTACATATATGTATAGTTATATATATATGTACATAGAGTTACATATATATACATATAGAGTTATGTATAATATGTATATATGAGTACATTCATACATACATATTGCAAACCAACATGAATCAACAGTTCCTCTTTGGCCCAATTTCCAGCCTTCACCATCCAAGTGGCAGTGACAACATCCACATCTTTGAGGTCCGCGGACCTCAACGATACGGGGGTGAAACCAACCTTCATGGGAATCCATATTAATCAAATTGGCTTGAACATATAAAGAAACATATGTTGGATGAGGGTTGAATCAATATATATATATGTATATTTATTCATTTATCTATATAATATTTATATATATATATGAAAGTGTTCTTTTTGAATTTGAAAACATGTTGGATGAGAGTTAGATCCCAGCAAAATCTTGGCTCCAACCCCTAGTGTAGAGGTCAATGCACTAGCTGCGAACGCAAAAAAATGATTACCCTATGGAAAATCACCATTTTTCAATGGGAAAATCCACTATACATGGTCTTTTCCATTGCTATGTTAGTTCACCAGAGGGTATTCCAAGAGAGTCATGAACTCCAACAAATTAACAGCGAAATGGTAAAATCTCTTTTTGAGGGTGTCAAGTTCCAAACTCTCATGGTTAACATCCGCATGACGCAAGCTGGGCAAAACATCCAAGCACATAGACCCTAGATTAATCCGATAAATTTGATATGTTACCAACAACTTGACAAATCCCAAGTTTCCAAGTAATTCGTTCATTCAGCTTGATTGAAACGTTCGGAAAACTTCCTCCCATGGTTTAGCATCTTATCTTCCATGCTTTTGGACATACATGGGGTTAAACATCCATTTTGAACCAAACCCCGATCATATTGTTGGTTATCTATATCATGATATGCAGTGTATCCCCAAATTTGTTGGCCGATCATCAGTTTCCCAAATTCAATGATATCCACAAGTATCATATCCCATGGTTAAACCCAGTGATATCCATCAAATCTACCTCAATAAGTAAATGATATCGAATATATTTGCTGATTGGTACCCTCTGGTAATTTAACATAGCTATTGAAAATGACCATAGAAATAGTGGATTTACCCATTGATAGCATGGTGATTTTCCATAGTTTTTTGTATGTTTACCAGAGGGTATATAACTCATTATATAACCAATGGCGAAAATTCACATCACCGATTTGGAGATATCCATTACCAGCTGGTTATGACTCACAGTTCGCCATGGAAAGATCCACCATGCTATTAATAGGTAAACCATCTATAAATGGATAATTGTCCATGGCTATGTTAAATAACCAGAGGCTAAATTTGACTTAGCCGCAGGTAATAGATATTAATCCCGCTCCAAAGACCTGTTGAGAAGGGGTTGAGCCCCCCAACCCCAAATGCAGTTTGAGAAGATCTTTGAAGCTCAAATTAGGGATCTTATGATGTTTGGATGGATATCTACCATAAATCATATCAAATATATCAGCGGATAGTGATGGATAGTTATTCATCTTATTGGCAAGTTGTGATATTCTGAAAAATAGATCCCCACTATAGTCCCGTTATCATCACCATTATACCGGCATACCAGAAAATTATATTGAAGAACGTTATACAATTTTCTAATATTAGTAAATAGATGAAATCCCAGTTATTGGTAATAATCCTAGTAATCCTAGTAACTATCCCAGTTATTTACAATCCTAGTAAATACATATAGTTATTGGTACCTCCCGCATCTTCACCGTAAGTTCGACCCAGCGGCCAAGCATTGGCCCATCGTACTTCGCCCTGCCCCGGAGCTCGTCGGAAGGATCGCCAGCAACGCAGCCGGGACCACAGCACCAGGTACCTGCGCAGGTGACGGGGGTTACCCTTGGGGCAACCGATGGAGTTGGATCTCTCCAAAATTGGCTAGAAAATGCTATAAACAATCTATAGAACATGAAAGAAAATGGTGAATAAATATATATATATATATTATTTATATATATATGTATATTATAAATATATATGTAGATATTTATATATTGAAATATCAAAAGATATCGTTGTGAAAGAGAGGCAGTTTCAAGTTTCAACCAACCATATTTGATGTTTCAAGAAATTATTGGACACTTAGGTAAAAAAATCGGCAAACCTAACAATGGATTCAGCGGATGGGAACACGATTGGTTTAATGCCCATGAAGGAAACAATTTACCACCCAAGAGAACATGTTTAAATCCTGTTAATCTGTTGAAAGATCATAAACAACAAAGCAAGTGGATGCCAGATTAGATCATACTATGCAGATCTGACTCAAGTTAGGCTAATGTTTATGCGAAATGACCGAAATGATAAGCAACGAATTTGTAGCTTCAATCAATGGCCATTTCAGGAACCGATTGATTGGAGGTACCTACCATCTATAAGGTCTATTTTTCAGGCCTAAATTTCAGGGAATCTCCCCAGAATTCATATGGCCTTTTACATATGGTACGTTTACGTACCTCCATCAATTGGATCCTGAAGATCTCCCATTGATTCAAAGGTCATTGCAGATTTTTGGAGGCTATCATCCAAAGAGATCCACCAGCCAGGGGTAGCCCCGGGGAAGCCGGGCTGATTCGAGATCCGCCACAGAAAATCATAAAATCTGGATGATCTATGATGATCTATAAACCAGAATACCAATGTCAGATTGAATGATGTCTTCGGCAAGATTATCAAACCATCATATGATACTTTCTATTAAACTCTGCATCTGTCTTCAGCCCAAACATGCCTCAAAGAGAACTGTTTGCATTAAGCCATATCCATTTGGTCAGTGTACAGTCATGGGATTCAACTTGTTTGATTATAAATGTTCCAACACAGAGTCATGGCCGTACCCCAAACCTTAGTCTCACTCTTTCTGCAAAAAAAACAAATCCGATATGTATTTATTCAATTTAAACCGATTCACATCCATATCCATCCATTTAAAAGTACCATCCACATTGCATCCACATTCCATTTATTCAATTAAAACCCATAGACGTCCAACCCCTTTGCAAAGATCATGCTACAAGGTGAGGCGTTTCGGTGATGTGAATGTTGCTTTAGAAACCCATAGAAAGTAGTTCGATATATATATATATATACCCGATCTGTATATATATATTTGTAGTACATATATGTAATTATATAAATAAATATATATATATATGTAATCATAATTAATTATAAATATTTATAATTATGTATATGATATGTATGTCTATATTGAGTTATATACCACAAACATCCATAAACCTTCCCGGCTTCACCTAGTGAACTCAACGGGGCACGGGTTCAGCTCGTAGCCCGTGGCACGCATCCCCTTCTCGGCGGCCATCTGCACGATGCGGCCATCGCCACTCCCGAAGTCCACTAAGCGCAGATTCTCCAGGCCTCGCAGGATTGGTGTCATTATAATATGTTTACTGTGGGTATTAAAATATATTAATAGGTACAGTAAACCATCTATAAATGGACCATTTTCCATGGCTATGTTAAATAACCAGATGGTAATATTATGATACCCTCTGGTAAACGTTTACATAACTATGGAAAATCCCACCATGCTATTAATGGGTAAATCAACTATTTCGACTGGGCCATTTTCAATAGCGAACTGTTAAATTACCAGAGGGTATATGATATGTGGATATTCATAATATGTATAATTAAAATATGTTTATAACCATGTTTCTAATTATCATATGTGTTTATATTTTGAATATCCACACTTTTGGGATGACATTTATTTTTCTGGATTATAGATATGGCTGATATGGCTTATAATGTGGGAACAACAATGTCATGAACCAACCATCCCCCAGTCATCACCATAAATTCAAAGGTGGTATGGTTACCATTCCCAGTCATGGGTGGTTTATGACATGGTTTAACCACATAAATTCACTAAGGCTGAAAAGTTGGGTCATTTGGGGATGATTCCCATTTAAGTATCGTTCCAGTGAGAACAGTGAGGTCGCTGTAATTTTTCCAGATTGGATCATGCAACCAGGACATTAATTGGGAAGTCACAAGGAACACATGAGCAAAATGGGATTTCACCAGAGAAAACCATGTTTTTAACCAGCAAGGCAGCAAGGATCTTCCGTTCATGCAGCGAATGAAATGAAATAGAATGGATTGAAGAAAAAAACACCTTTTTTTTGTGGGCCACGGCTTTTCGTGGTGACGTATGTTGATTGAAAACTACCCAATGAGGATGTAGTATCCCTCGTTGGGAGATCATACCCCACAACCATTTAATACTGATCTAATGTTCTAATCAGATCTCTAACGGTTCAATTTTTGGTGGTGAATTTGTTGATGCTCAAAAAAAACCAGTTGCCAGGTGGTAAACAACCATGAGTGTGTTTTCCGACTTATCTGTGGAATACGTATGGTCCAGCTACATTGCATGCACATACAAATATTAGGCGTAACACCCATGTGTTCACCAACGTAAAAGGTCAAAGACTGTATGAAAACATGTCGGATGTGACTGTGACCATGAACACATGATATTTTACCAACGAGCAGAAAGGAACTCTGCAAAAGTGGTGAAACTCCACGTGCCTTTGCCAGAGGCCCCACTGCCTTAGAGGGATGCCAGCGCGAGACTTGATGTTTATTGAGGCATGTTTGCAGCTAAAAAAACAGACCGAAACCAATTTGGGCCAACATGGGAAACTCACCTTGCAAATATTCAGGTGCGATTGCCAGCTAGACATGTATGACCCTTTGGAACATAATACCGAGGAAATTTGTCTATAGTAACTTCTGCACCAATCCACCACAGTTCAATCAAACGGCTGCCGTTCTTATCAGATCATACTAGCATATCTTGGCTGGGCTAATTGGCTGATTTGGCAGCCATGTTGGAACTGTTGCACCAATCTGACCAATTCGCTCTGAAGTCAAGGAGGTGGAAAGGCTGGTAACTCTCGACCACCGACCACCAAATGGTCTGATTAAAACACCTATTTCAACTACTTCTGGTATGTAGAGAAGAGTGGATATGGGCAGTGCACCTCAATGTGTTTGCGTCCCGCCTTTTTTTGCTTGGTGAAATCAAACATATCCCAACATGTGTCCAAACATGACCCCATTGGGAAATCCACCAAACCCCAAATCCTCCAAGGATCGAAAGCAACAGCCACCCGTGCATCCAAGAAACGCGTTGCCGCCCATTGTGGCAGAACTTGCTCGAAGAGGGCCTACCAAAGGAGGTCGGAAAGGTCACTTCATGGTTCAGGGTTTGGTTAACCATGGTTAACCTGAATGAATTAAGGCTGGTTGGTGGTTTTAACCATGGTTTTAACCATCTTGAAAAATGATGGAGTTATGGAGTTCGTCAGTTGGGATTTTTTCTGAAATCAACTGTTTCATGGAAAGTCAGAATCCATCCCATGGTTCCAGTCACCACCAACCAGATGATGTAATCATCATTAACTATCATTAACCATCATTATATAACCATCATTAACCATCATTAACCATCATTAACCATCATTAACCATCATTAACCAATACATGGTATACCCTGATGAACCGACAAAATTCAGGCCTTGAATCCTTGATTCATCAGCTTCCTTCATGATTCACCCTGAAATTTCTCGGCTTTGCCCGGGTGGTTACATAGTGGTTACGTAGAGTTAACCAATCTATTCAACCAACAGGAAAAGGACATCCAAACATGTAAATCTATGGTTCTAACCAGTACAGCTATTAGACCAGCGCTCCATGGGAACTCTTGTCGCAGGATTGTAAGAATTGCATATAAGATCATATAAGGCTTTCAACACCTTGTGAAACTTTAAGTTGGAAACTCCGCAGACTTACAGGGTTGCATTTCGTAACATGCACCTGTGTTGATGCGCAACATGCAGTTGCACCTATGAGTTTCATGGTTCAGTTGCTTTTTCGGAGGTTGTAACTTAAGGACCTAACATAGGTCTGGATCAAATCTTGCCCCCCCAATAAACAGTGACCAAAATCATCCAGGGTCTGGTTCCCAGGCCTCTGAACATATTCACCATGCCCTTTGTTTGTTGGTTGCATCTCTAATTTCCATTTGCTAATTTCGAGCAGTGTCAAAAAACTAGTGGGAAAAACTAAGGCTAACTTTTACGCGGATTCCCAGTCCACAAACTGTGACAATCCCGCGATATCTGGAGGGTAGTACAAACAAACCATAATGACAATCGCAAACTTACCAAGGCGTTTGAACATGCTCCCATCAATTTATATACATCTAAGATCATTTGGAGAATGCCTCAGGCGCAAGATCATCATATATATACATATATCAAATGATCTATATATTATAAAGTACGTAATCAGTTAGAAGGTGTAATCTCTCCAAACGTGACAGGGCGCTTAGAGACTAAAAATAATTAATCCAGCAAACATGTACACCTATATACAGGTGATATACATCTATAAAGTGCGTTATCATACCTCATAGAAAGGTCATTAGAGACTACAAAATACTACACATATTACCCTCTGGTTATTTAACATAGCCATGGTATAGATGGCCCATAGAAATAGATGATTTTCGCTATAAACCTCGATGAATATTTCAGGCTATTCCATGGCGAACTGTTAGTCATAACCAGATGGTATGTTGTTTTACAAAAAACTATGGAAAATCACCATTTTTAATGGGTAAATCAACTATAAATGTATTATAATTATAATTATTTTTCTGGGTAATTTTTAATGTGTTTTCCCGGCACGACTACACTGGCCGCCGCGGCTCCCCGAGTTTTTTTTTTGCGGCTGGCGACCACCCGCATCCACGCCGCTGGCGCGGACCCGTCGGCATGACCCGCGGTGGAACCGTCCCAGAGAAGCTGAAAGTCCTGGAACGTGGCCCCAAAAACATCGTGGGATTGTAACAAACATGGGGATTTATGTGGAATTATATATATATATGTGGATTTAGATGGATTTATGATATGGAATTATTTGGTTTATAATATATATATATATATGTATATGCATAATATATTATATAATATATATATATATATATTATAGTATATCAGTATATCTGAGCTTCCCCAAGAGTTACCCAACCAAGGTAACTCTTGGTGGCTGTTCTTGCTGCACAAGGTGGTAACCCGATGGATCCATGGCCACTGTCTGAGAAGGTACGGCGAACCCCCTAGTCATCATACCCCAGCCATACTTCCTTCTCGAAGCTACGATCCCACTGAGAAATTTACAGTAGATGGGGTGAATCTAAACCAACCAACATTATGATTCATAACTGGCAGGCACCACCTTGCAGTCCTTTCGATGAACCTTCCACATCTTCTCTTGAAGTCGATCCGCCACGTCCGCACGTAACTTGTTCCTGCAATCGTTCAACTAGGATGTCATCCCATATCCCATAGGATCCATGTATGGTATATATGCTAACATTTGGCGGTATAATGACGGTAAATGTTACCATATATAGCATACATGGATCCTGTGGGATATGAGCAAACTATAGCAAATTAATGCAAATGATAATATTGCACAAGCTGAAATAAGGCTATTTTGGGATAGTTGCCCCTTACATCCCCTTACAAACTATCACTCCAGTGACATCGCGACGTGGGTAACAGCGGTATATGGCGACCATTAACCTTTTTGTGACTCACCACCAAGGGGCCGGAAGGTGAAGGTAAATGAGCAGTGTCCAGTTAAGCCTGTGTCATTCTGTCATACTGGATGGTTAACAGCGGGATTCCCTGTTCGTGGATGTTCATGGACCAGTTATAAGTATTTTCTAATCCCCAATATCTTGGTTAGGTATAATCTCTGAACTAATCATCAACCAGCAGGGGTTTAGTAGCCAAACAAGTAAGGTGTGGATAGATGTCGTATGTTATCCTATCAAAGTGGTTTCCTCGCTTGGAAATGGGACCAAACAAATAATACCCTCAAAAAATACTATATAATACAGATAAAACAAACAAAACACATATATCATATATTCAACAATATATAAACAATTAACCCTTAAATAATAGATATCATACCCTTAAATAATAGAAATTACCAAACACACATAATAACATGTGATATCATGTGATCATATTTAATAACAAATTACCAACCACATATATTCAATACCAAACAAACAATACCCAAACACTCCATCCTCCGCTGGTTCCACCTCCTCAAATCCAACAGCTTCAAGCATCTTCCGTGGCCACTTTGCACCGCTGAAATCAGCTGCAGAAACCACGCGTCGGAGACGGCCCTGCCGGGGAAGGGTCTGTGTTGGGGCCATGGTGAGATTAAGCTGATTTAAGAAGTTTCAATTAAAAAGAACTGGAGGAATTGGGGAGTCTTAGGTTCACTTGGATAGCACAATATATTATAAAATAAATATGTATATATACACACTATGTGAATCAATAAACTGACTGATTTTGGTCCATTATATATAATATAATGTAATATAATGTAAAAAAACACATAATATAATATAGTATAATAAAATATAATACAATATAATATAATATAACATAATATAATATAATATAATGTAGTGTAATATAATGTAGTGTAATATAATATAATGTAATATAAAATAAAAAAAATATAATATAATATAACATAATATAATATAATATAACATAATATAATATAATAGAATATAATATAATATATATTATAATATAATATAGTATAATATATAATAATATAATATAATATAATATACTATATCATAATATGATATAATATAATTAAATATAATATAATTTAATTTAATTTAATATAATACAATTTAATATAGTATAATATAATATAATATAATTTAATATAGTATAATATAATATAATATATATATGTATGTATATGTATATGGCTTCCCCGGTCACGGTGACCCCATCCCCAAACAATTCATGAATCAATCCCATCAAAGTCAGGGGGATGTCGGCAGTTACTTGATACCTCATTTCATATATCATCTATATCATCTATATCATCTATATCATCTACATCATCTATATCATCTATATCATCTATATCATCTATATCATCTATAACATCTATATAATCTATATCATCTATATCATCTATATCATCTATAACATCTATATCATCTATATCATTTATATCATCTATATCATCTATATCATCTATATCATCTATATCATCTATATCATCTATAACATCTATATCATTTATATCATCTATATCATCTATATCATCTATATCATCTATATCATCTATAACATCTATATCATCTATATCATCTATATCATCTATATCATCTATATCATCTATAACATCTATATCATCTATATCATCTAAAACATCTATATCATCTATATCATCTATATCATCTATATCATCTACATCATCTATATCATATATATCATCTATATCATCTATATCATCTATTTCATCTATATGTCATCTACATCATCTACATCATCTATATCATCTATATCATCTATATCATATATAACATCTATATCATCTATATCATTTATATAATCTATATCATCTATATCATCTATAACATCTATATCATCTATATCATCTATATCATCTATAACATCTATATCATCTATATCATCTATATCATCTATATCATCTATATCATCTATATCATCTATATCATCTATATATCAAAAAACGTACATGGCAATGCTTGTATTTTTTGGAAAACAGTAAGCTGACGACATGGCTGCCGTCAAGGCACGGATACCAAGCCAGGGCTCCGCAGAGGCAGAACGCTCGCAGTCCTGACGATGGCATGGGAATTTTTTCCCCCAACGAAAATGCTGGGGTGTAACCAACGACCAACTAAAATATGGTGGATTTAAACATTTACCATGAAAAATGCTCATGTTACATTTTTGTTAAACAGAAGAACGCGTAAAATGATGATTTACCCTGAAAAATCACCACTAGAATTTGATCATTTTGGGGATGGTTTCTATGTGAATTATGGATCATTATGGATAATATCGTGCTAAAAATAATGGCACAGTGGCTAAGTTGATTGACAACTTCTACTAATTGGTGGTTTCAATCCCTCTGAAAAATATGAAAGTCAGTTGGGATGATGGAAATCCCAGTATGTGGAAAAATAAAATTCATGTTCCAAACCACCCTCCAGTCTAGATACTTCATAGCTTAACCATTGGCTTACCCATAGGATCCATGGTGCTGCTATATATGGTAACATTTACCATCAATATACCCCCTTTATGTTAGCATATATACCATACATGGATCCTATGGCTTACCCATTGGCTTAACCATTGCCTTAACAGTGATCCGATTCGTCCACGGAGTCCGAATCCGCCTGGTGCACCGCTTCGTAAGACCGCCCACACCTCGGTGCAGTTGGAGTCCATCAATCCACCATTGTGCCAGCGAGGCTAGACAGCGATTGAAAGCCTCCATTTAAAGCCGGTGAATTTGATATTAATGGATGATGTTTTCATATATGAGTTCATGATTATATGGATGATATATGATTGATTATATGGATGATATATTTTATATATATGGATGAGGTTTTCATAATTTCTCATATGATTTCAATTGATTTAATATGGATGAGGTTCCATGGTTTCACATATGGATTATTTACAAACTTTATGGATGATTTTCCACATCAAACCTCCCGTGAGCGCTTCCAGGAACTCGCCACGTTTGACAGCGGAGGGTAGGATGGGTATGATGGGTATGATGGGTATGGTCGAAGCAAGAGGGCCATGACTCATTTGCTTTACTAATATGGGCTATCCAGTAATAACATATGGTTTTTATTATGTTTATTACTATCTCATTTGCTAATATTTGCTTTACTAATATGGCTTTTATTATGTGTTTATATAATTGGTGCTCTCAATGAGCCATTTCCAACAAATGTAAGAGCCATCTGAGAGGCCTCATTAAGTTTAAGCGAATGTGAAGTGTACTGAAAAATACTAGAAATCATAAAGCACTGAGGTTCCCTATAGGTTCAACCTGCTGCGTAGCCTATGGGTGTTGAAGCATGATGACTGACAGACCCTCCATAGTTGTCGCAATTGAACACGTTCAGCATGTCAATTCCCGGGTACACAAACTGCAGTTCAGTTAGTTAAGTTCACAAAGACAAACAGTGATTTAGTTTCTACATGTTTCTACACAAACTGCAGAATCAGGTATTCATTGAAATGCAAGAACAGAGGTAGTTACTAGGGCGATGTTTTCCAACAAACTATCGATTTTGCAGAAAATCCATGCACATCCTCCCCTCAAACAAGAGACGTGGTCGCTGGGGATCTCCCCTGGAGCGTGCCTGACCGCAGTAAGCCATCTACAAGAGCCATAGCAATATGAATTCATATCCCGTCTACTGGTTGAGAGGGATTTGTTACATAGGCTTATAAAGAAAACTCAACATGTCAACATGATTTAACATGTTAGATACATTTTAGATACATTTTAGTAGCATAAAACCACCTTTAGACTTTCAACATCTTTAAACATCAAACCTGTCTGTACAACCTTGCCGTATCGCTGCCTGATGTCAGTGATGCGGCCACCTGGGCCTTCGCGAGCAGCTATCAGCTGTGAAACATCGATGAACAAAAGGCACATGTTCATGGATACCCTCTGGTAATTTAACATAACTATGGAAAATCACCATTTTTAATGGGAAAACTCACTATTTCTATGGCCATTTTCAATAGCTATGTTAAATTACCAGAGGGTAAGTGGTGGTTTATGACGTTTAGAACACGCACCCAAGAAGCATGGAGCATGGAGCATGTGCTTCTGTGATCACAGAAACACCAACCATGCTTTTTGAATTGGGATGTCTTATAAACCACCACTTATTAACAAATGTGCCTTTTGTTCATCGTTTTTTTTCCACAGCTGACAGAATGCCATGAATTTCGGCTACAAATGGATTCACATGACAATGTTTTAATGAAGCCGTATTCTATAGGTTGATAGTGACTGTTTGCAGCTCCATTTTTCCTTCGAAATATTTCGGAATCTGACAGGTCTCAGGCAGGGTTTTAACGTTCCGGAGGCTCTTGAAGCGGATGAGATCAACAGATAAGCAGTCACATGTCGAACATATTTTTGCTCTCATAGATGACAAATTTATGTTGGGATGAGATTGATTACAGGTTGGTCTAAGAACTCTATCTTCAGGATGACCAACGTCGGTCGCGCAATCACTTGAAGGCTGAGTTGCCAAGGCATTTGGGGCAACTGGATCCGAGTTGTCCCAAAAAACACAACTCGATTGACCTAGCGACGTGTTTTTCTATATAGAAGTTGCCAAAAACCAGGCTTAATATCCAATGGATAATTCGATGATTGTGAGTTGTGATAGGACATCCTAGTCAAAGTTGTTTATATCACACACTTGGGTTCTATATCGTTCAACTGATTTGGGGCCATCCCATATATCATATATCCCTCGGTCCTCCCATAGGTCAACTCACTGAAAGGACACCCATGGTGCTGGCTGCGTAAATCCGACACTTTGTGTTGGCATCAAACATATCACGTTCATCTGGTTTGCATGATAATGGGATACATAAATATTGTTAAATTTGGAATTTTGAAAAATACATGGGATTATCACCAATGTTATTGTTTTTTTCAACAATACAATTGGGTATAAAATATAAATACTTATACCGTACCACCATAGTTCGCCAGATAAAAAAAAAAAGAGGATTTACCAACGCTGGGGGGCGGAAAAACTTCATAAGGCTTGGACCATGAATCTTCCATGCGACCTGAAATCGTCCTATTTATGTAAGCAGGACACTGGGTAGTAAATAAATAAATATATAAATATATGATATACATGTTCTAGATGATATATATATATATACACACATATTATGATACTATATATATATATATGTATATATATATATATATATATTATGAATTATTATGATATGTTTGATTATACTACCAAGTGTCAATGTATTTATATACATCTTTAATGTTGAATCTAACGAACAAAAACGTGCTATCACCAGCAAGCTGTTGATGACATGTTCCGATCCATCAATGGGTTTTCATCAGGGTCGCAATCACTTGCTCACCAACCATCATCATTAGATATATATAGATATGTCATGATTTATCATCATTGTCAAGGTTGATCCAAACGCCGCAGGTACAACGGAGGTAAATTGGGTAGATATACAGTACAAGTGAGATGACTAATTGACCCACCTTTTGGCATCTCAGATTGGTGTGAAATAAATCCCTCATTCCATCTTTCCATCCTGGTTAAGAACGGGATTCCCCGATCTTGGATTATAATCCCATATTTTGAAAAAATGAAGGGTCGTATAATAAATTCATGTTATAGTGGAAGCAACCTTGATTACCATCTGGTTATTTAACATAGCCATGGAAACCATGGCCCATAGAAATAGATGGTTTACCTATTAATAGCATGGTGGATCTTTCCATGGCGAACTGTTAGTCATAACTTTAAAGGGTATAGTTTGATTTTGCTGATAAAACCCATATTTCATTTGTTTAACACCCCGAAATAATCAACCAACATTCCTTGGGGGTCGACACTCGTCCTGACCGTCACCGGGGTCACCAGGTGACATGGACAGGTCCAACTCCTTGAGCTTCGGCATGCGCTTTTTGCCCTTGGGACCCAGTGCACTCAACACCTGGCGTCGCGGCCGTCATGGTGTCTGAATGCTATGCCCAGTTACATGGGATTTTTGTGGGTTATGTCCATACTGGCAAACTCTAAAAAAAACTGGGTATATATAAAACATTATAAAACACCATATCCACATAACACCATACCATTGTTATATTGGGTATATATTGGATATGTATATATAAATATATAAACACTATAAAAAGATATAACACCATATCCATGGATTGATGACAATTCCCCAGTCGCAGAATTGTTCACCCATGTTTTGACCATGGCGTCATGTGACTGCACGGAATGTGCCTGTCTATGTATATGTATATATATATATGTATATATATGTATATATATATATATTATATATGTATATGTCCGTATATTTATCATTATGTATACAAAATATGAACAACATGGGCTTAACATTCGGCATGAAGACTAACCAAACATAAACGAGAATTGCTTCAGCGAGTTCATCATCTCAAACGGACTGGAAAGCAAGACGGGCCGCCTCGGGTAGAAAACAACCCAACGTAAAATATCTTATCTATCCGAGTTGGGTATAAATGGTTGTTTAGCTGGTGTATAAATATCTTATCACCTGGTGTAATATCTAATATCTTATCACCTGGTGTATAAATGGCTTTCCCAGAAAGAACTGGGATTTCCGATCCAGCCATATTTGCAGTGTATGGATGTAATTGTTTGGCAACGTAGATAGTGTAGCGAAATGAACGTCTGTCTACATTTGGGCCATTAAAAATACCCCTATCCCATCTCAAAAAAATCCTGGATGATAGGTGCCCAACTAAGATGAACAAAATTACACAGCACTATAATCCTCAACATGCGTTTGGTAGTACAACAACCCATAGTAACCAATCCTGCCAGTTGTCTTTTTTTGATGGAAAAAAATATGGCGCAAAAGGATGGTTGTCAAAAGTTGTCAAGCAATCCTTTCATGGGGATCACGTGATCCCATCTGGAGCCTCTTGAGGAATGCGATTGTTACCACAATTTTATGGAAACTAATATGTAATTAGGATATCTTAACTGTCTGAACTCTTACCTTTGAAGATTACCAACAAAATGAAGAACAATAATGAGATATAAGCAGCAAATATATTGGTGACATAATCCACCCCCCCTTTGTGCATTGTCAATGGCCATGGCTAAGGTGCCGACATCGCGCAACAGCCGTGTGGTGCCCCAGATGCTCAGCACCTCTGGTTATCTCGCTGCGCTTGGGATGACTTGGCTTGGAAATTCTCTGGTGATTGATTGTTCATTACCATTTATATATTGGTATTGCCGCAGCAATATTGATCAATCAATAATTACACAATACCAATCATATTAGTGCTGATTATTAAAGTTGATCTAAAGTGATTATACTTCGGATATATCTATTCTATACCTATCGACTACGCTGCTTGGATCAACCATCCTCCAAACTACCATGAAAATTCAAACATACTAAAAACAACCCCGTCCAAGATCCAATTACAAATCTATAATCCCCAACAAGAACAATGCCACCAATTTGATGTCCTTTTAGTAAAAATAGGTTTGGGCCCTTTTTTTGGTATACCATGGTATACCATCTATCATCATTTACCTTTAAAGGGCTTTCCGGGGTTTCCGAACAAACCCCTCTATTGATCAACCAACCAATGGGAAAAGGACATCTATCAATGGGAATTTCAGGATCCTAAAATGGAGGTACTGTACCATTTTTCAGGCCATATTTTGTTGGGATGTTCCCTTACCAATGGGAAAAAGGACCCGGGATCAGCATCTAAGCTGACTGGATACACCAGGCCTCAAGGTCGCTGGGTAGTCTCGCCACCAGGGCAGCAGACCTCGAGACGACCGAATCGGCCGCGATTCCGAATGGACTTTGATAAATCTGATGTTTTTGTTTTTTTTATCTTGTATTTTTTGTTGGGTGATCTATCATTCATACATATATAATATAATGATATGATATATTATAATAAAATATAATAAAACATAACATAACATAATATAATAATTTCATATAATATAGTAAAATATAATATAATACAATACAATATAATATAATATAATATAATATAATTATCATATAATTTGATATAATATAATATAATATAATATATTATAATATAATATAATATAATACAATATAACATAATAATATATAATATAACATAACATAATATAATATAATATAACATAATATAATATAATATAATATAATAATAATATAATATAATATAATATAATATATTATAATATAATATAATATAATATAATATAATAATCACATATATATATGTGTGTGTTATAGCTTGAACGTCTAAGTAGCTCCTTCGCTCCTTATTTCAATCCCTAGCTGTTCTTAGCAGCCTTAGCCGCTGACACGGCTTCGTTGTATTGCATGGATCCCAAATGTAGCCACAGCTTCTGCAAAGCTCCTGTCCGATGAACATCTGTGCTCGCGTCGATACATTCCAATCATGGCGGGTGGAATGAATCCCAAAATTAATTAATCCCATAGGATCCATGTATGGTATATATGCTAACATTGGGGGTATATTGATGGTACATGTTACCATATATAGCATACATGGATCCTATGGGAATGGATATTAATATTAAGAGTCTAAGAGTAGTTTTAATTGTGTCGACCCAAAAATTAATGCTTCCAAGCATCCCCTTTAATATTAAACCCAATAAGCGACCCCAAAATGACTAGATCCCAGAACCACAACAGGATTTCCTTTGGGGTGTATTTCATATTGGGGGGAATGATCCTTCAATCAGCAAAGGATACTTGTTACTCTGCCAGTGACAGAAACCACCAATCAAATCAAGCATTAGAGATAGGGAAAATGCAGTATTCATTCATATATTGATCTATGTAATATTATGTAATATTATGTAATTATCTATTCAGTTCTTTTCGCCCAGAAATATTGGTCTACTGGTTCCACATTTCCATCTCGCTTGTGCTGCTTCTTGGAAAATCAAAGGTCCACAGACCAAAATCCGCGAGTCCTAACTGAGCGAGTGCTCCCAACAGTGCCACCTCAGCCAGGTGTTGAACCAGCAATTTCTGATGAACAACTTGGAGACATTTCGATTTTGTCACTGGAAGATGCTGGAAGCTATATCTTTAAAATGATTTAAAGATATAATGTCAAGTCAAGTTGGCCGCTGGCCCACACAAACTGTTTCATTGCAGTTCCCTTCATTCTTGACATGGCACAGTGTGGTGTTGCTTGTGCGTGGCGCATTGACATAGCGACTTATCCGAGTTTGTCAGGGGAAGATTCCATGATTGGATCATAGCACCAGGTGCTTCTGTTCAAAAAAACTCTGGTATTGTCAAAATCCAGTGTGTCAATTTTTGCTAGTTCCTACCAGATCAGTATTAGATGCGGTATGTTGGATTTAATACGATTTAATCATGTACATGGAAGGATGATTCTTCGTAAAGAACCAACGCAACATTATAAGAATGAAACACAATAATATAACTTAACAACACCAATAGTTTCCCAAAACAAGCCAACCCTAACAAGAATGCTGAAACTAGGAGCAATAAACAACAGTACAATGTGAAACCCCCAGTTGTGAGTTGGTTTAGAAAATTTCCGTGCTGCATACCGTAGTTATAAGATGTTATAAGCATCAGCATAAACCATAGTTATAAGCATCAGCATTTATAACTATCAAATATTATATAAACTACTCATCCAAGTTGGTTGGGGATGAACTACGACATCCACCAGCGACTGGTATCGCCTCCAAACAGAGATGATCAGTGGCTACATAGACTTCACGCAAGGTCTTCAGGCTGCCCACCTGGTGAAGACTTCGGTGATCTTGGTGACAGAAAACATCTATCATCATCTATCCACTTTGTCTATAAATTGAATAACCACCAACATCACCAACCTTAAGTTTACCAACCACCCAAAAGGATCCAAAAGGACCGCGTACCTTGTAGCTGGTCTTATTGGCTACGTGAAGGTCATTACCAATTGGCATCTCAGAAACGCCTGAACTTACAGTAATTTGTTCATCCAGGGTCGCCCGCGCTTAAGCTAATCAGAACCGGAGGTGGATTCAAGAACCCGAAACGCAGGCTTTTTCTATGGTTTTGTCACTGTTTTACCAAATCAATTTGGTGGGTTTCCTAGGTTTCCTAGGTTTCCTATCCTTGACTAAGGATTATCCAACCTTTTCACATCCCTCCCTTCGTCCCAACTCGCAACTCGCCTCCTGGAGGCAGTTGGGAGCACTCAGCTTCCCTTGCCGGTGATCTTCAAAGCTGATGGCAATGGACAAACGTCGCAGCACCTGACGGTTTGCTATGGTGAGAATATCTGGTGAGAATATGAACATCCGTGAATTTTTGTCAGTGATTCAAAGTTTGGGGATGTTTGGGGCCTCTTGGGACTGCATGAAGATGTGTGAGTTTTTGATTTTCTAAGTTTGGGAGCCATTTGGGGAATGAAGATGCGTAAGCTGTTCAACTCACAGTTTCGGAAACTAAAGATCTCTGTTTGTTTTCAACTGAAACTTTCAGCGCAGATTCCTCTGAACCACACTTAAAATTGACCAATAAGCATCCTGAAAAGCCCTTCCTCGAGCCCGTCCACAAGTAGTGTGCCTCCTAAACGGGCGTTATACCTTGTACCATCTTGTACCACACATCTTCCTTCTGCCTCGGTTTCCACCCACGGACAGCCTGGCCTTTAAGTCTTGAAAGATCTGCGTCAGCATTCCAGTCAGATCCTGCCACCCGGTGATGGTGATGCTTTTGCTCAAGCTTGATAGGATGTACAGGTTAGTCCACATCGAGTTTTACCAGCTTGGATAAAGGATAAAGGTACGATTTGAAGCCACTAAGTTGATGGTTCCCAACATGTTGATTAGCATTTCCTGGTGCTTGATCTTTTCGAGGTTGCTGTAGAGAGCATTTCATACCGACTTTGATTGATTTCTCTTATATAAGTCCCTGGAAAATCTTTGAATCTAAGGGGAAATCAATCCAACCATCCATCACTAATTAATCACTTATACGATTCAGTCAGTCAAGATAAATTCCTTAGGCAGTCAATCAAATATCATCAGTGAAGGTGTGTAGGTACAAACCCAATCTTTTCCTAGGCCGAATCACTCATCCATGTTTTTTCTCCGTCAAACAAAAACAACCACTGTTGTGTTTTGTACGCTATGTAAAAACCGCTGCCGAAGATCATCAGCTTCAATCCAGATGGCATCTTCTTCGGCCCAAGATCCTCGAGAAGAAATCACCCTGGGATAATCAGTGGGATCAATCCAGAAATTTCTCAGATTCAATGGGATTTACCCTCTGGTAATTTAACGTAGCTATGGAAAATCACCATTCTTGATGGGAAAATCCACTATAAATGGCCATTTTCAATAGCTATGTTAGTTTACCAGAGGGTAGGAGGAGCTGGAATATCATGGAGCTATGAAGGTAATTAATCAATGCTGGGGCGCTATAAATTTACCCCATACTCCCCGGCCTGGTAAACATACAAAAAGCAAACTGGAAAATGGCCCATAGAAATAGATGGTTTACCTATTGAAAATGGTGGATCTTTCCCATCAGTTTTTTGTTAACTTTTACCAGAGGGTACCGAACCAGATTGGTGACCGAAACAATCATGCTTTATGAAGATCAACCATCGCTACTACCACGAAAAAACATAAAGTCCGAATCTGAAGCAGCGATCATTCAATCTGGATCACCAAGAAACGGCAGTGAAATTGCCATGATTTATTTATTTATAATATATAATGTAAGATATGTATATATATATTGTATCTAATATATAATATATAGTGTATATATAGTGTATGTATAAAGTATGTGTATATATATATAGTATATGTGTATATATGTATATAGTATGTATATATATAGTATATATATAGTATATGTATATATATAGTATATGTATATATATATATATATAGTATATGTATATATATATAGTATGTATATATATATTAAACTATATTTTATCATATTATATGATATTATGTTATATCATATTGTATTATATGATGTTATATCATATAATTATATTACATTATATTACATTAAATTACATTATATTACATTATATTACATTATATTACATTCTATTACATTATATTACATTATATTACATTATATTACATTATATTATATTAAATTATATTATATTATATTATATATATATATATTATAGTATAGTATAGTATATGATATCATATCATATTATATCATATTATATTATATTCACCTATAAGTTGTACTATAACGGCATGATTTTTGATCCAATGACAGATCCTGGTTGGTCGTATACCATGGTATACCTAGCCCTCTGAAAAATATGAGTTCGTCAGGGATTTTCTGAACAACTGAATGGAAAGTCATAAAATTCATGTTCCAAACCACCAACCAGCTATGATATGGTGATACAGTATTTTCCCTTACTTTTGGATTCTTATTCTTCTGTTGTAGATTATACCCCTTATTATCTATTCCCATTATCCCCAACAATTGTCCCCATAATCCCAGATGATCTTATGAGATACAACTGGTGATACAATGATCCAATATGGTGATACAACTGGTCCAATGACTGATCCAATTTATGACTGATCCAATGAGAATTCCTCATCATCCTGGTCGCTGTTTGGCCAGGAATCGAACCTCCATTTTTTTTTTTCGGATGTTCATGGATTTTCAAAAGGCATGGTTGATAACCCCAGAGGGTAAACCTAATTTTTCCACAGTTACCCTCTGGTAAATTAACATAGACCCTGGCAGATAAGGGTTGGAAGACTAGTTTCCATTAAACATTAGTGATTTTCAGGGTCTATGTTTATTTACCAGAGGGTATGTTAGTTTACCAAAGGTTCGTGCTATATCGTCATTTCAACTTTCAGACACCCGGAATTGGTCGATGGTTCACCGAATTTATCCATCAAGGGCCACAAAAAACAACAACCACAACCAACAAACAACAACCAACCAACAACCAACGACCAACAACCAACAACAACAAAAAAAACACAAACACCAACCACAACAACCACAACCACAATCACAGCGACAACGACAACGACAACAATGACAACAACCACAACAACCACAACAAAGACAACAGCGACAACAACCACAACAACACATCCAAGACAGCCATAGTGTCCGATGATTCAATTTTGGGTTCATAAACTGTACATAAAATGAGTCATTCGAATAATGTATGTATGTGTATGTGCTACAGAATGACGGAAAAGTACAGTAGCTTAGATATCAGGAAAAAAAATGGACATAGAACATCTCCTTCCGATAACAACGATGATCCAGCCGCAGGTCATTGCTTGCGGCTGGTCGCCGAGACTCGACAGAGACCGTCTCGCAACCCAGAGCTTCCGAGCTGCAAAGTGTTGGCCAAATCCAGCGTCACCAGCCTTTCCCACCAGATCTGACCACCTCGCAGGCGACGGTTTTTGGACGCGACTGGAGGATCACAACTGATCAAAACTGGAGTTTCTGAAGCATTTCAAAGTTAGATCCAGAAAATGATGGGATAAACCAGAGATCATGTAAACAATCCAAAGATCATGAAACTCTGAACCAGAGATCCTTTTTGTTGATCATGGATTATTTCAAAGTGTGATCCTTTTTGTTGATCCGGAGATCATGAGGATCGCTGAGCAAAACACATGAAACAATGAAGGAGATCTACATGGGATAACAGCGGTTTTGTGTACGTGAAGCATGGGAAAAGTTGTTTCAAACAATAGATGGGAAACATGAAGGCATCAATTTGCAATAGAAGCTGGAAAAAGTGGCGATGTGTAATTTTTGCGTGCTGGCAACAGGACACACTCCTGCATCAAAACTGCTATGAATTGACCATAACAAACACACACACACACAGACTTAACACGACTGAGAAACAAGCGACCAAAGTGTGTCCACTATATACCCATAATTTGGCACGGTGGATAATTGAAATTAGGTCTTTAGTATGTTCAAAGCAAATTCCTCCTTCATTACTATCATGATTAATGTAGTAAACCCCATAATAGCTGGTTGGTGGTTGACCTACCCCTCTGAAAAGATATGAAAGTCAGTTGGGATTCTTCTTCCCAATATATGGAGAAATAAAAAAATGTTCTGGTTTGGAACCAGCCAATCAGATGGTCAACATCCCCAAGTTTGAGGTTTATGAAACTGTGTCTACCCCAATAGATGACTGGGATGATATAAAATGCTCTCCATCCCAGTCGTTGGTTTTCACTGGCGGCGGTTTACACGGCTTATCAGCCATGATTGTTACTTATTAACCACTATTAATCATAAAATTAAGACATCATAATAGCCTCTGGGAAAATAACATAGACCCTGGCCCTGGCAGTCATCGGGGTTGGAAGATTAGTTTCCATAACTTTTCCGGGTCTATGTTAATTTAACACAGGGTAACCATAAATAGGCCATGCAATATATTCAATGGGAAAATCCAAACTGTTCACACCTCAGCCATTTCCCAACATTCCCAACCTTCCAGTAGAGGCTGAAGCTGTGACTTCCGGCAGTGCACTGCGTGGCACTGGACCCGCCCCGTCTGCGGTTGTCGCCCCAACGCTCTGAGGGACCTACGATCCGACTGCGAATTACTGCGACGTCTGGAGATGGATAGCCATTGAAAATTCTTGGGTACAGGAAAATGATGGCTAAACTACTACTACTACTACTACTACTAATAATAATAATAATCATCATCATCATCATCATCATCACAATAATAATATGTCACTGATAAACAACAACTATGTGGGTTGATAACGGACAATCAAATGTCACTGATACACAATAACAATAGTAATTAATGTGGGTTAATCACTGACAAACAATCAATGATGGGCACTTGATATCACAGTTAACATGACCACTGGTAAACAATCAATGATGGGCACTTGTTTAACTTTCAATCACTGATAAGCAATAACTACAAGGTGGTGCCCCAGTTTCTTGGCTAAACTGGTATGCAACTGACATAACTAGGGTTTACGTAGATATGTCTATAGTCTGAGTCTATACTATATGGTGTTGATAAATCAACTTGTAACTGGGGAGGCACCACCTGTGCGTAAGAGACGTGATCGCCAACTAAAATGACGATATCAACATATACCAACTACTTAAAAAGTCTAATCTTGCTCTCCAAAACATAAGCCTTGTGTTCTTTGAAGCTGTTTTTTTGCATTGCAAAACAATGGTCACCCATTGACCTATCACCTAATCCATGGGCCTGGCATGATCGAACATCGGATGTATTGCGAACAAAATCCCCATGCAAAGGCTGAAAACCATAGGAAAATGGGAAAATGATAGGAAACCATAGGAAAATGGAGGTTTACCCTCTGGTAAACTAACAGTTTGCTATTGAAAATGGCAATTTATAGTGAGTTTTCCCATCAAAAATGGTGACTTTCCATAGTTATGTAAACGTTTACCAGAGGGTACAATATACATATACAATCATATACATGTCCCCCTTCTCTTGCACAAAAATCTCAAGGTTTCTCTCCGCAAAACCCAATGTTCAATGATCAAACACCCATTTTTCTTGGCGAAATCTTTCTTTTGTGCTTGCCAAAAGTCCCACCATGTCCCACCGGCGTCGGCCCCTGCCTGGAACAGCTGCGCAGCTGTGCAGCATCCGCATTGGGGAGCGCATCCACTAAGGGTTCTAGGTCACCCAGGCGTTCCATGATGTCCCATGGCGCAGTGCGGACAACAACGGGGGAAAGAGCCTCTGTTTCAGCTTGAATCTGAGGGGTTTCACTTTGAAGATTGGGCCCGGTGCCGAAATCGAGGGATGAAGATGATGAAGATTGGGCTGTTACTCCCTAAAAAAAATCAGAAAGGGACGCAGTGAGCAACAAAACACATCAAGCAGCAATGGGTTCATGAATCCAGTCTAAGATTGATCAGGTCCTAGTGTCCTAGTGCAGTCAGACCAGGTGAACTATGTCGCACATACTTCCAATCATCAAGGTATCAAACGATTGGGTTTGAGGGTTCAGGGGACTTTCGCTTTTAAGCACTTTTAGGCTTCAGAACCAGTGGTCAAGTAGCGTTCCTCTTCTCTTCTTGAGACTCTCTGAACATGGCCAGCACATACTTTTTCAGATACCGAGCCTAGCTCCATACCCAACATGCCACAAATGGCAAGATTCTTCCAGAGCCTTATTTTGTGGGCATGAAAGTAAGCAGTACCACAAGGCCACGTACTCACTGCTAATGAGTAGGTTCATATGCTACCGGAGCGACCTAGGGACCTATGATGTCCGCTTTTTCCTTTCCACAGGGTCATGTTTAGCAATTCAACCAGGGGCATGCGAAATACTTCAAAATCAAAAGTGGAACCGCACATCTTTCACGAACTGGTGGTTTCACCATCCAGAAGAAGAATAAACTTATGAAAGTCATTGCACCATTGGGTATCATAATCCCCGAAATAGCTGCAACATGTTTGAAACCACCAGCAACTGCATAGAACCAGGTTTTATTGACACCTCTCAAAACCCTGCAATCTTCCAACATAATTACATATAATTACCATCCGGTAATCAAACGTTGCAATTGGAATACCCCAGTCATAGATCAGTAATACAACACATATTGATGGATGATTTTCCAGCTAGACACGTTTGATTACCAGAGGCCCAGCGGCTATCTTTTTTTGGAGCCTGAATTCATCTGAATTCCCCCACCGCTGAAAAACAGATGGGCGCCTCAACAGCCTTCCGCTTCATGGGGACATATGGCGCTCCCAGAAAGCGTCGAAGCTTGGGGATCGCGAAGGGTAACTGAGCGAATCTGGGCCAGGCATGGGTTAAGCTGGATGGAAGTGCAACAGGTAACATCGTAATATGGGAACTCACAAACAAAAATGAAAAAAACATCTGAGTCTAAAACAGTAAACAAAACCATAATAAATTATTGTTCTATCATGTTCTATGTGTTTTTGTTGGGGGTGGCTGCTATAGCAATCAATGGATTGGTTCGAAGAGAATCCACAGGAAATCATGGGATGTTCCTATCACATATCTACTGCAACTAGGGAATTGGTGATTACACGTTTCGAAAAATCACAGGAGGCGACTTTGAGGTTTTTACAGCCGAAGTCTGATCTTGTTTCTTGGAGGTTTCTGCGTGGCAAGCCTATTCTTCAGCCATGTAGGAAAGGCTCAAGACCCACGCGAAAAATGCAAACAAAGAGCATGTGATTTTTTTCAGAATTGTGAGTTGTACTTTTCAAAGTACCCCTCTTTCACAAAAAGTGAGATTTGAGATTTGTGTTTTGCAGCTGGCTCTCCGGTATTTCGAGATGAATCATTTTGAACCATACCAATGCGTGCACAGCTAGCCCGCCTGCGCCCAAGCACCAACCAGTCGCCCAACAGTACTTGTATAGTACTGGTTAGCGTCAATCCCACTTCACAACTGATTAAGAAAGACGGGAATTACGTAGTGGCAAGCAACCATGCCCCATTTTAATCCATTTTATAGAGCCATCCCCGTGAGTAGCTGGTTCATAACCGTTGTAATTGCCCAATAACTAGATGTGTTTTTGTTGGTTGACGCCAAATGTTTGTTGCTCCTATCCCATATTGTTGGTCACTACAAATCAGATAGTACTCACTGGTAATTCAAAAGTCCTGGACATTACCCTTGTGTAGATGGTTTCGATGGTTTACCTATTATTTCCATGACCATTCTCAATCATTTTCCATGACTGTGTTAGGTTACCAGAGGAACAGTTCGGAACCCATACCCTCCAGTAAACTAATATAGCTATGGAAAATTGCAATTTATAGATGATTTTCCCATTAAAAATGGTGACTTTCCATAGCGAACTGTTGGTTACCCTCTGGATCCCTCTGGTAAACTAACGTAACTATGGAAAATCACAATTTTTGATGGGAAAACTATAAATGGCCATTTTCAATAGCAAACTGTTAGTTTACCAGGCCGGGTAACCAAAGGGTAACCCAGACAGAGTGCTTTCGGAAGTCCGAGGCACTGCCAGTGCATTGAAGACGACCAAAAAACTGGTGGCTCCCAGCAGCACTTTCTTCACCTTCTGTTCTGCCACCTGTACCTCTGAGGCGTGCAGCTGATGGGAAAATGATTCAGAAATGGTGGCTTGGTTTCAAAGAAAACCAAACAAAACATGGGATGTGGGAACACCCCAATATTACCAAGAAAAAAACATCCCCAATTGGAAATCGGCATTGAACTTGCCAGTTGACCACACAAACTGTATACATGTATGTTTGCCCACTGGAGTACTCCCATATAGAACAGCCTCAATTCAATCCCATTAGAATCCCATACATCCCCATTTTGGTTGGTTGTACCCGTTGTACCCGTTGTAGCACCGGATTTTCTTGGCTAGATTACCATTCAAAGCCATCAGCCAAAAGATGCGCACGTTTTCCATGTCCACTGTGTCCACTCAGAATTTTTACATAACAATTGGGATGCACATTGGGGTTTAATTTACCACATCAAAACGGGTTTTCCATGTAATTTCCCACATCATTAATTCACCACATCATTGATTCCACTTCCTGGTGGTTTTTTATGTGGTCCCAATGATACCCTCTGGTAAACTAACATAGCTATGGAAAATCACCATTTTTCATGGGAAAATTCACTATAAATGGTGATTTTCAATAGCTATGTTAAATTACCAGAGGGTAACCATCATTTTTATGGGCTATGATAAATCATCCCATTTCTACAGGGCTATACCGCTATACCCAATTTCATAAAAACTCATTTTTGGGGCTCCGGACATTGGCTTTACCACATTATTACAATGTGAGGCCCCCAAGATAGCTAAGTTGGTTTATAACTCCAATAACTATGGTTTATGGTACTTGTAACTATAGTTACTGGGGCTTATAAAGCAACTTATAACTGGGGGGCCTCACATTGTAAGCAATATTGTCATTTGTTAACCGTTGGTACCCATGTACTAATCGTACACTTGCTAGGATTTTACATTATAAACCAACCATTTGTATATCATTTGTTCCATTTACACTAAATGGTTGGTATAAACCAAACTTTATGGTTAGTAAATATAAATCTTCAATTTTTTCCAGTATAAACCAACCATTTGTTTACACTAAACCAACCATTTGGGGATCCCCCATTTATGGGTTTTGTGTCAAACTATTTCTGGACAAAACAATCATCCTGATCTGCACCTGGAACCCGAGGATGTCCAGTTTCTTTTTCTTCACCTGACACCGTTAAAAATGGACACCACTACGCAGTTTCAGCATCTGTTGTTTTTGCTTTGATACATGTCAGCGACTCGTAATGTGTACTATATGTATGTGCACTATATGTATGTATACATATATGTATATATAATATATGTAAATATGTATATATATATATATACATACGTAAGGTCTTTTATGAAATTATAAATATACATGCGAGATCATGCTAACTCCACATTAGCAAAGATGTTTTCGGGAGTGCATCCAACCCATCGTGGTCTTTGCACATGCTCTCTGTCGGCAGCATGGCAAGTGCAGGTCATCAACACTTCGTATGGTGTTTACAAAGCTTCGAAATCAGAACACATCGATGGGGCTATGTCTATATACTGTCAGTCCATCGCGTTTTGCTTTCCAAACTTGGTATCACAACAAAAATATCAACTGAAGTTATCTTGGGATTCAACAGAACTCCTCCTGAACATACAAAGAGGACTTCGTCACAAAGCTGGGCCAAAAAATACCCCAGCCTGCGGCGTATCGGGGGCAGCAGGGTCAACGGTGGCCTGGACGTCTCGTGGTGTCATTCTTTGGGATGCTATGGGACAATATGTGGGATATGAGATGAAATTATATGGGACACCCTCGGCTAATTTAAGATAGCTATGGAAGCAAACAATCTTTTATAGGTAAATCAATGCATATCATCTATAGTTATAAAGGGACCATTTTCCCATAGCTATGTTAAATTGCCGGACGGTAACATGAGGATCATCACAAATTCAAGCTGTTGACGACCCACTGATTTTGGCAATGTTCTGCTTACAAGCTGACCATAAAACCACACGTTGTTTGCCACAATTGTGACCGCCAGCACCTCTATAGTGTCCTTCTGTTTGTCCACCTCAAAAGTTTGTCCACCTCAAAAGTTTGTCCACCTCAAAAGTTTGTCCACCTCAAAATAACATATATATATACAAAATATATCCATCAATTCAAGCTATTTATCTATCTAACCATCTATATACTTATCTATCGATATGTCTATATGACTATCTATCGATCCATCCATGAATGTCTATATCGATCTATCTATCTATCTATCTATCTATTTATCTATCCATCTGGTTATCTAACTATCTATCTATGTACCTATATATCTATTTATCAGTCTATCTATCTATCTATCTACCTACATATATCTATCTATATATGTATATATCTATCTAACTGTCTATCTATCAACATAGTAAAACCTACTCAAATATTATCCTATCCTATCGACCTATCTATATATATACGTATATATCTATTGAGTCTACTCAAAACTTATCCTATCCTATCGATCTAACGATATATCTATGTAATCTATCTATTTATAATCTATCAATCAATCAAATTGATAAAAATCATATATATAATCAAATCTGTCTAAGCTATATAATATGTCTAATCCATTTAATCCATCTAATCCGTCTAATCTATCTAATTATCTAGCTGTCTATCTATCTATCTATCCATCCATCTATCTATGTTTCTGTCTATCAATCCATCCATCTAGCCATCTATCCATCTATCCATCTATCCGTCTATCTGGTTATCTGTCTATCTGTCTATTTGTCTATCTGTCTATCTGTCTATCTGTCTACCTGTATATCTGTCTATCTGTCTATCTGTCTATCTATCTATCTATCTATCTATTTGTCTATCTATCTGTAGTTATCTATCTATCGATCTATCTATCTATCTATCTATCTATAGTTATCTATAGTTATCTATCTATCGATCTGTCTATCTATCTATTTATCTATCTATCTAGTTATCTATCTACCTAATCTACCTGATCTATTAAACCTATCAAATCTATCAAATCTGAGAAACCTATCTAATATATCAAATCCATGCAATTTATCTAATATATCTAATCTATTCAGTTTGTCTTATCTAATGTATCTACTCTATCTAATCTATCCAATCTATCTAATATATCTAATCTATCTATTCTATCTTCAATCTATCTGATCTATCCAGTCAAAATAATATAAGTTATCTAATATGTCTATGTTTGTCGTTAATATTTTAATATGTCTAATGTTTCCAATCTATCTAATCTAATCCAATATAATCTAATCTATATGTCTATCTATCTATCTGTCTATCTATTTATCTATCTATCTATTTGATCACTATTACATTCTGATCTAATCTATTCTAATCTTATCCATTTAATCTATCTATCAAATCTGCCCATGCAATCTATCAAATCTATCAATCTATGTAAGCTATCTTATATATCTAATCTATACAAGCTATATAATCTAATCCATCTCATCTATCTGATCTTTCTAACCAATCTATCGAATGTTTCTATTATTTTAAATATGTCCGATCCATCTAACCTATCGAATTTAATCGTTCAAATCGATCTATATCTACATATATGATCTGTGGACAAATTTTACTCTATACTCACAATGGACATGGCAAAAGTGGGTGGTCCCCTATCGGTTGTGAAGGTTTTCACACAAATTTGGACGTCCCAAGACGTCCCAAGTCCACTCCCTACTATACTTTAGTCTTCTGCTAATCCTGTCGGTTTCTCATATGCATATATTATATGTATATGTTTAATATAAAGTTTATATGTATATTATACATATATATATATATGTATATATATATGTATATATATGTATATATATATATATATGTATGTATTTAGTAATATTTAGTAGATATAATACGTATAGACATATTCGGGTAGTCAATATGATGGTGACAAACGACCAGAAGTGCGGCCGAGAAACCTCCCCCATGGAATCACCTGTGGCGAGAGGCGAAAAATCGGGGGCAGACCTTGGTGATTTCAACACAGTCACTGATTAACCGGGTGTGAGTTTACCGGGTCCGGTTGGGGCCTGTGATTTTCTACTAGAAAATGAATGTTTACCATTGGTTTTTGACATGGATTAACATGGTATAACGATCATAACTGATTGGTGGTATACCTACCCCTCTGAAGAAATGTGAGTTCGTCAGTTGGGATGATGAAATTCCCAACTGAATGGGAAAATAAAACATGTTCCAAACCACCAACCAGGTCATATCATACTGCATCTACAGTAAAAAAAAGGCATTCCTTGGTGACAAAAAGAATTTGTTTCTTCAAGATGTTGATTAAAGACTAGAATAGAGATCAACGAAAAATTGAAACTCGTTTTGGATTCGACAAGGGAAAGTCGGGAATTGAGCAATCACAGATGGTTCTCTTGCCAATAAAACAGCATAAATTTGACAACCAAGGACGCGCACACACACAACCATTTCATCATTCTCCGGGAAAGTCCATACTGCATCACTGGCACCTGGGATACCCTCCGGTAAATCGGTAGTTTCTTGAAGTTTGCAAACTGGAAGCCATGGCCAGTTCGATGATTTACCTACCAAGTACCCTGTTGTAATTTGACATAGCTATGGAACCCTTTGGTAATTTAACATAGCTATGGAAAATGGCCCATTTATAATTGATTTTCCATTAAAAATGATTATTTTCTATAGCAAATTGTAACACAAACAGGATGCCGGTGCGTGCCTTCAACAGGTGGGTCAAAAATAAGGTATCCCTCCGGTCTATCAGCATTTTCTCTAGGGGAATATATATATATATATATATTGTATTATATCATATTATATTATATTAAATTATATTATATTTTGAATTATATAATATTTTACCAAATTATATTATATATACTATATATTCAAAACTAAATATATGCTATATTATATTATATTATATTTATATTATAATATATGTTATAATGTATCATATTATATTATGTTAAGCTTTATTAAATGATATATTATATACTATGTATTATATATTATATATTATATATTATATATTATATATTGTGTTATAGATTATATATATATATTGTTTTATCATATATTAAATTATAATATATATACACAACATTGTCAGACACACCCATGTGGGCTAGACCTTCTGACCTCGGGAAAATCATCAACTCGGAATCTTTTTGGCGCCTTCGGCAGTCCAAAACCATGCGTGCTTCGGGTGCCAAGGGTGAAAGTTCGTCGTACTGTGGTCAAACAGTGATGGAATGAGTACACAAACCAAACTTGCGGCCACTTGAGTAGGGGAAACCTTTCTTGTTGGGCCCTGGACATTGTGATATGTGGGCTTGTCCTAGTTCTTAGGCCCTATGTGACCATCATCTCAGGGAGCGTAAAGAAAGCAGTGCCATGCTATTCCACTGCTTTTGTGTAGAGGTACAAAGTGGGGCGCCAGTTTACGAAATCGCGATTGGTTGGTGCAAATAACTCCAATAACTATTGTGTCTTGTACCTATAGTGCTCATGCGGTGAATCCAAACCAACCTTGCCATCACTGGGGGGGCCCACATTGTACATATTCTACTCTCCATCAATCTCTCCGCCTTCGCTAGTCAGCCATTTGGACCACATTTTTCGATGACAACCAGCTAGTCCGGAAGGCTACCATTTGAGCCTAAAGCTGAAGGTGCGGTGTAGCGAAAATGTGTCAATCCAAGAGAATAGTGAATAAAGTATACAGTATAATTACATTCAAATAGAACTGAACATAAACCCAAATATTGGAATAAATAGAATACCCAAACTCTCTGAATCTAGACTCTGTATGAGAGTTCTGATAGATATCTAGATACATTACATACTCTATAATTATTGCCGGAAGAGTATAGATATGTATAGAGTATAGATTCAGATAGATAGAATAATACCCAGATGATCAAATTCAACTTCCGGCAAGTTCTCCGGGAACCACCTGAAGCACAGCCAGTCATGTCAATATAACTTCTGTCGGACAAATACAAAATCTTACAAACCACACCAGGCAAAGTTAAAGCATAATCATAAGTCAAACCCTCTCAACACAGGGCAGACAGGCCAAATTGATCTCAGCGATGTATCGACGAAGGTCTTCCTGGACTCTGCTGCTGCAGAACAGATGCCCCTTGAGAAAAATTGGAGATGTACCCTCCAGTAGACTAACATAGGCAACATGAAAAATGTATAAAAATGTTTATAAATGATTTACCAAAGACTGGTGATTTTCGATAGCGTTAGTTTTCGATAGCGATAGTTTACCAGGAATCCAGCAAAGGATATTGTCAAAGATTCGGACCAGAATGCCTGTTGTGGGACTCCCAAATCTAGCTTTTCCTCCAGGAAAATCGTATCATGCAACACTGTTTAGATTGCTCGATCTCACATATCTATACACATCTCACTTTTGAGTGCAGAAAGCCCGAGTTCATCACATGTGTTGCACCGAGTTGCAGGTGTGGCAGCTGTATCCATCAACCGCAACATGATCTCGACCTCGGCTTTTTAAGGACTTTATATACACATTCACAGCATATTTGTAAAGTGTGGCTAAACATTCATCAACTAACCAACAAAGCCAGGGTTTACAAAAACCATGGTTTTGTCTTTAGAGTTGTTCAAACACATAATCATAAAGCCTCATACAGCCTCATAAAGCTTTGGTATCAACCATCGCAGGGTGAAATTTCACCAGGAAGACAAGAGTACCATGTGTTCTTTTTCAACATCTTTGGTGGAACAAAGTGCAAGACTGATGTACACATCTCATGTGTTCCTCATATTTTTCGCCTGGGAATAGTGACTAGATGTGACTAGTGACTACAAATTCTTCGACCCGGCCTCAACAATGTCTGAACAAACAATGTCCCCATGGCGTCAAAAATATCAAACATGCCATGGGAAATCTCAATCTGTGGCGACTGATTGTCTACCGGAGGGATGTCACATTGCTCCCGGCACCCCCATCACTGGAGGGTGCTGAACGAGCAGTTCCAGTTAGTATAGATATGTATCCATAGTGATAGGCCCCCCCCAATTGAATCAATATTCAATATTATCTGGTTGGTGGTTTCAACCCCTCTGAAAAATATTAGTCAGATTGGATCATCATTTCAACTATTGGGGAAAATAAAACATGTTCCAAACCACCAATCAGTTATCAGTTGCAAACCATTGTTAACCAAAATGTCATGTCAATTTTGGATTAACCATATTATATACGTTGTTCACAATATTCCAGTTGCCAACCACTCTTAACCGTATGTTATGTCTTACCATTGTTAACCAAACTATCAATTTCCATGGTTTATATATGGTGAATATCCATTTTGCTCACCCCAGTCCTGCACCCAGTGACTTACCCTCTGGTAAACGTTTACGTAACGAACTGGAAAATCACCATGCTATTAATGGGAAAACTCACTATTTCAATGGCCATTTTCAATAGCTATTTTGACATAACCAGAGGGTAAACCTCCATTTTCCTATGGTTTTCCTATTTCCCATGTTCCTGTGGTTTTCCCATCATTTTCCTATGTTAGTCATTACCAGAGGGTAGATGATCCCTCAAAAACACCAAAAACCCAAAAAGCCTCGCGCTCCTCTAAGAGCAAGTTGTTGGACTCATCGACCTGACGCATCCGTTCTGAAAAAAAGTCGATCGTATATCCCGTGATTCCCATGGCACCCCCATAAAACCATAGGAAAACCATAGGAAAATGGGAAAACCATAGGAAAACCACAGGAACATGGGAAAATCATAGGAAAAGCCATAGGAAAATGGAGGTTTACCCTCTGGTAATGGCTCACATAGCTATTGAAAATTGCCATTTATAGTGAGTTTTCCCATTAAACATGGTGATTTTCAGTAGCTATGTTAGTTTACCAGAGGATAAAATTATAGGTATATAAATCATGATAAATCCTTCAAAAATGAAGCATTTTCCATAGCTATATTAAATAGCCAGAGGGTAAGAGAAAATTTACTGGTTTAAGCCCCATGATCTTAATGAGAAAATACCTATGGTTTCCAGTTAAGATTTTCCCAAGAAAACCAATCCATTGATGGTCACACATTCTGAAATAATCTTCATAAGCTCTGGACAATCACCCATTCTGAGACTGGCAACATCTGGCAACTATCAATAACCAAGATTATTTAATATCCATCTTTCGGTTATACTCCTCTGGCTTATCAACTTCTATCATTGTTTTATCTGGGATATATTCGTAGAGCTCGCCTTTTTGAGGCGTGTTGGAAAATCATTAGACAGAATAAAACAGAGCTAAGAAAGTGCTATCAAACATGACTCTTTGTCATACCAGAGATGCCTTGCGCTGCTCTACTGTAGCTATTACCATCCAATGTTCCATGCGCTCACGATGCATGGTTCACAATTTTGTTCACAAGCTGAAATGGAGTGGACATATCCCAACCATATGACTAGCCTCGTTTTGAGTAATGTCCATATGTTTGATATTCTTTGACGACTTCGTGCTGTAAATCCAGTGAACTGTGATAAATAGTCCGCATTTTCTTGAGCAGAAATCAACAATGTGCCAATGTGCCATCTTGCGAGACTACTATTTTTGTTGAGGGACCATATCATCATGTAACTGTCATGGTTGGTGGCTTTGACCCTGCAACAAATACGGGCCGAATGGGTCATAACTCAGATCCGTGGAAGATGATCCAAAAATGTGGTTGTCCACCTTGCATATGTTGAGCCATGTCTATTTTTGATGTCCTAGTTTTCATTTGGATCTTTCATATCTATTGTTGACTTGGATCTTTTGGGGGAGGCCATTTGGATTAATCTGAAAAAATATATATATATATATATATTGGTCTCCAAAATCAATGAGATATGTTTAGGGCTTTTGAAAAACGGGGCTTCCGTGAAAACAATGGTATATTATATATATATCCAACATAGTGAACATGGTATTAGTATTTCCATGTATATCATTGTATATCCAACATGTTGTGACCATGGTTTGTTTCGATCGACGATCTATGCTCCCATCCCTGCCCCTTTTGGCAGCTTCACCTCGCAGAAGAGTTCGAAGAGGAGCTCCATGTCACCCTGAAACTCATTCGCCAAGAGGCGATAGTACCTGCACCGGCCCGCGCTGCCGCCCCAGTTTCTTTTTTCGTCTGTGGAAAAATATATACCCTCTGGTAAACGTTTACATAGCTATGGAAAATCACCATTTTGAATAGGTAAACCAACTATAAATGTACCATGTTCAGAAGCTACTATGTTAAATTACCAGAGGGTACCACATGAACATCCATGAAGTATAATCATGAACATCCATGAAGTATCCCAACCATATATATATATAACCATATTCCCAGTTTAGGATTCTTTGAAGATTCTATATTCTATCTACTCCAGGATGGCTTCTCCTCTCCCTGAATTGTTCAACCCAACTGCCCTGATCGCATCCGGGCTGCTCAGGCATAGTCTCCAGCAAGCCATTTTGACTGGCGACAGCAGTGGGACGAAATTGACTAAATTGTATGTTGGTTGGTATGACTTTTACGTTGATTTGACGTATTTCTTCGAAGATCTATCAAGGTCTTTTGCTGCCCACGTTCACTCTGATTGTCGAAGTGTTCTGCAAGTATGAAGTGGGCAAGTGGTGTCGCTGTTTCATTTCAATGTAGAGGTTTGAGGCATGATTAGTTGATTAGTTCATAGTAATTCATTATAATTCTATATATATACACCTTAGCATGAAGATGTGTATGTCAAAAGCGTTTAACTCAAAATGGAAGGACAACAACAGCCAAATGTATTCAAACATGCGAGCACAGTATGGCTGGGTCATCCGTCATCCCTTCCAATCTTTGGTTGAACCCTTCTCCAAAAAGCCACACCCAAGGATGAACGGAAACAGCTCTCAATGTAGGGTTCATCAGTGATATCTTCATAACCTCAAATCAGGCTGTTGGGTGTCGAGCAATGTCAAGGGCTGTTGGGGTGGGAGGCTGGAAGCAATGAGTTATCATTCTTCAAATGCAGAATGGCGTCATGCTTCTGAATGGCACCCTCTTCTGAATGGAGAAATTATTGCTTTTTCACTGAGCTGAGTTAAGAGATTTTCGGGATAGTTATATATTATACCATACCCCGATGCAGTTCCCATCATTCCAGTGACGTTTCATAAGAGCACCTCCCACTTGCATAAGCAATGAGTCAGATTCAACCATATTTTTTTTGCCTGGTACCCATCAGTGAACTACAAAATAGATAAAATCAGCTATAACTGGATTTTGTTTTGTTCAAACTATGGCAAATCATGGGAATGTTTGACCCCAGGACCCTAAGGACTCATGGTTCAATGCGAGGGAACAGACCTGTCAAGATGACTCATGACCCGATAAGTAAGGTGCCGATCATTGGGACGATATCATGCTCCATGCTTCGGCATTTACCATCAATTAAACAAACATAATATAGAAAAACATATAAACAAATTCATGAAAATTCAACTACGAGTACCACTATTTCAGTAGGATTTTTTTGTTTTTTCGATCTTCTTTTGGGGGTTGCTATAGGTACAACAATCTCACACATGGAGCATATGGGACGCGATTCTCGGATCTTTTGCTCCACATGCTCCACATGCGTCCCGAGGGGCTCCCATAGGAGCGTACTCAAACGGACACATCCAACGGGATCCAGCTCCATCTCAAAAGATGTACCCTCCTTTTGTGTCCTCAAACGTGGCCTCCCTTTTGGCTAACATGGACAATTACGCCAATTACGCACCAAAAAGGTGGGAAATTCCCAATGGAAAGTCACCAACTATGGAGGTTTAGAGCGACAAACACATCTTTCAAGCCGGGAAATCCATCGAACTATGGCTGGGATGGCTGGGGGATTTTCGAAGCATAGCCACGTTTGACTACCAGAGGGTATGATGTGGTAAACCCATGTAAACCCAATGCCAATGCCGAGCAAACCATGACTGAGGGGTCATGGTTTTTGGCATTCTCTCCAGTTGGGGTGTACTCAATAACCCCCCAATTGTCATTGTCCAACCAAAATCATTTCTTTCACCAATTCTGGATACATTGAATAATCCTGAAATAGAATGAAATAGAGCCATTTGGGGATGATTCCCGAATCCAATTCCCATTATTCCAGTGGCGTCACAACGGGTTCGGTCGTGATCAAAATCATGCAAATCAATCCAATGTATCAATTATATCACCATCAATTCATCATGTACAGTATATATATATATATTTATATGTATAATTATGTATGTATGTATATATATATTATATCATTATCTATATATATATTATATCATTATCACCAAATATATCACCATATTTTGGTTTAACATTGTTAAGACAAATTGGTTTATCGGATTCACCACATTCTGCAAAACCATGCATTCTCTTGGAGAAACGCGGACGAAAATGCACCCTGCTAAGACTTCAGTTTTGAAGTTCTTGTTTTTGCCACCGGGTCGAAAACCGCACGTGTAGGCGTGCACATCTTTGTATTTTTGATGATGCATGTAGCGTTTTTGGATGATGTACACATGAGTTTCTTTGGGGGGGTTCGGGGGCGGGGTGGGGGTGGGGGGGGGGCTACTAACGTTTTTTCGCCTGCGTTCTTGACGCTACGTTGCTAACGTTCTTCATGTAACTTGCAACACGCTCTTGATGCTACGTTGCTAACGTTCTTCATGTAACTTGCAACATACATATGTTGTCCTCTATGTCTTAACGCGCGAGTTGCATTGTGCCAAAACTAAGGTAAAATATGGTAAAATAACATTGTTCAAAAAAAGGTATCGTTTTTGGGACCCCCAAAAAAATGAAAAGATGCTATTTTACCTGAGAAAACACACACGAAATTCAGAAGCACTGTAATCGCATGCATTTTGGAGTATCCAAGGCTTACAAAACACTGTAAATACCACGTTTCACAAAATTCACAAAATCATAAAATCGCAACGACTACACGTTCAGTTCCCGACCCGGCGGGTTGTTTTTGCAGGGGATCATGTCTCGGCAGTCTCAGTCCAATAAACCGATAAAACAAACACTGAAATTCAGCGGTCAACGAACAAGTTTTCGCATGTTTGCGCAAGAACAACTTGGCAGAAAAAGGACTGATTCTTCTGCAAATGATCCGGCTATCATCGGTTTTTCGATGGCCCATGAGCTGCCAAGTAGCTGATCAGTGTGTCCCAGCGCTGAATATGGAAACACAATGATTTAATATGATTTACATAGAAAACACATGAAAAAACATAGACAATTTAAATGCCGGTGTGATGCTATCACTTTCATGCATCCTTTGTTCAAATCAAGCCAAAGATTATGAGGTAAAATCAGCCTAGTTACCTATCTCAGACGTAACTGAAAGGTTCGGGAAAGTTGCATTTGTTTCACATGTCCAGCAGGGGACTATCAGGAACATGCAACTCAGCTCCCTTGTCTATCAGTTGAGCAGTAGTACTGATTTGATTCATCCATTCATACGCACTAAATCGGATCTGTACACTGCATACAACCATCACATCATGCTTCTTAGCATCAGCGCCCATCAACGAAGGCGTCAATGCCTCCTGGATTTTCTCCACCGGAATAGGGATTTTTTCGACATGTCCTTGTTCGATGCCCCCATTGTCTGATTTATAGATATACACACTGAGCTCATCATGCGGCTGATAGTCATTCATGTAGGCTCTGTCGTGATAGCCATACCTCTCCGATTTGCACATTTCGCTCATAGACGTTTTGTCCTGAGTCTCATTCTTCACAAGCTTTGCCAACATAAAATCTCCTGGCCAGTCACGGGTTTCCGATGGCATCTCAAAAATCACTCTGACTTTGATGCCGGCAGGCACATCTTCATGATCCTCTTTTGGCATTTTTTTGCAGCACAACATGAGGTTCTGCCAGAGCACGGCTGAGCGAACGCGAGCAAAAGCTTGCTTGGAGCCAAAAGCAGTCTGCGGTGATGTTAAGTGCGATTGGAAGGTTTCCTACGTCATGGGGGTACCCCCAGTCATCATCCATTTGAAAATTAGCTCTTTCAGTATAATCCAGCGAGCTTGGGGTATTCCAATTTGTGGTTAAACCTCCATATAAATCCATATAATTACACTGAATGTAGTGTATACACTGCATGTGTCATCATGTGTCGGGTGTCATATGTGTCAACTTGAGCATCATTGACGCTTAGCCGCTTGCAATCCTCGGAATCTGGGTGCCCCGACACCAAAAAGAGATGTCAAAGCCGAAGCAAAGAATGAGTAAACAGGAAGGCTAGGCCGCATCAGGAAACCATATAGCAACCCCCACAGAAATAGAAAAGGGACAGTCCATGACATTAGCGGCAGAATATTAGTGATCTATTTTTGGGGTTACGATAATCTTTGACAATGATCATCACCCAATCAAACATAATCACAATGAATTTTAGCATCAAACGATCCCTGGAACCCCTCCATTGCCAGTGTTTTGGGGGTTCCTAGCTAGGCCAGCTAGGCATTGGGAGATTAGCCCTGTAACTGTAACATCAGGTATAGTCTATAACTGCCGCAAAATGCTTAGTTAACCTGCTTAGCTATTTCAGGAACATCCAAAAAAGAACATTCAAACAAAAACTATGGCGTGCAGAATACCAATTTACATCATTACCACGCAATGTTGTCATGGGTAGAACGACATGTGATCAGTGGTACCCGAAGTGGGCACTTGCAATTGAAACCAAAACCACCAAAAAGTCCGCAGCCTTCCGCAGCCCCTCTCGAAATTTCCGATGACAGCTTTCATTGTTTGTCTTTCAGATTTTAGGCTTCTTTGACAGTCAAGGAGATTGAACATCAACCTCACGTCAGCTTCATGAAGGTCCCTATCCAGTTGAGGTCAACCGTGATTCCATAGTTTGTTGCACTGAATGTCAGATCCTCATCCACTTCTTCCTCAATTCCCCTTGCGCGCCGCGACTTGCTATAGGGCCGCTACCCATGACCCAAGGGTCTGAAAATGTGGACCCAATTAAATAGTCCTCAAAAAAATGGGAAAATTAACATTTTAGAGTCCACATTTAAATGTCCATAAGGTACCTCAGAATCCTCAGAATCCAGAATAATCCTTTTAAATCATCATAAATCATTGGATTCTGAGGTACCTTATGGCCTTATGGTACCTTATCAGACAAATCCACATCATTCATGCAGTCCCAATGTCCTCTACCCGGCAATGCCTCTCTTTGTCTTGTAGCACAGACAACATTCGCTCCTCCTGTCCAAATCGATGTCTGCCGCAACATGTTTTGTACATGATCATGGCAAGTGAAAATCCCCCCTCAGTCAATGAAGATGTTTTCATGGGAAAATCCCCACTCTAAAAGCAGTGATATTTTCCAGCGATTTTCCATGTTTGATTACCAGAGGATGCGTGATCTTGAACCATCCATCCACTGCCATTCTCAGCTTAAGTTATTTTATAATCCGGGAAAAATCAATAATGAAGAACTCAATCTGCAGATATTACAAGCCAGAAAGTTTTTCGTCTGGTTTAGCCATCAACCTTCCCATCTCTCTTGTTTTGCAATTCATGGGGCACCCAGGTTTCGCTCGTTGCGACTCTTCTACAAGGTGAGCCCTTCAAAAACTTTGATATATCGACCATTTGATATCCATAAACCATACTGGTTTCACCAATTAATCAACTGAGCCGTAGAAAAGGGCCTATAAATGTTACCTTGTATAATATATACCATATGTTACCTTGTATAATTCGTAAAAATTCTCAAGGTATAAACAGTATAAACCTTGTGGGCTGATCCAGTTCAGTTACTGCCGACCCTTTTTTGTCCCACCTTGATATGTCTCCAAGGCAAAAATATTGCAGCGACACGAAAAGTACTGGTACTTTCAATTACCCTCTGGTTATGACTAACAGTTTGCCATGGTATAGATGGCCCATTTATGCCCATAGAAATAGATGGTTTACCTGGGTTTACCTATTAAAAATGGTGATTTTCCATGGCTATGTTAAATAACCAGATGGTACTTCTTACCATGTCTCAAAATCCCAGCAATGATCACTTGTTACCGCTTGAATTGGGTTTGTGCAACATGGGTTACCTCCGCTGATTTTTGATCAGGTTCCACATTGAAATCTCCAAAAATTGGATTTACTGTAAATACATGTAAAACATCCCAACCCAAATATATCTGGTTATACATACATATATATATATATATCCCATTAATATCCTACTAATATCCTATTAGTATCCCATCAAAAAAACACACACATTAATATATGTATGTGTATACAAACGGGGGGTTCCGAAAAATGGAGATGGTTTACAATCCCATAGGATCCATGTATGGTATATATGCTAACATTGGGGGTATATTGATGGCAAATGTTACCATATATAGCATACATGGATCCTAGGTCCTATGGGAATGGACAATCCTTCTAAAAATAGATGATTTTAGATGATTTTTTGGGCCTATTTCAGGAAACCTCCATACAAAAATACATATTTAAACGCAAGAATCATACCATGTATAGAAATCATCGAAAATATCACTGGTTGGTGGTTTCAACCCTTCTGAAAAATATGAGTTCGTCAGTTGGGATGATGAAATTCCCAACTGAATGGAAAGTCATAAAATTCCGTGGTTCCAAAGCACCTTAACCAGATATGGTGCCTCATTATCAGACAAATCCACATCATTCATGCAGTCCCAATATCATCAGACAAACCATAGAACATATCTGGTGGTTTCAACCCTTCTGAAAAATATTAGTCAGTTGGGATTATTATGCCCAATACCCTCTGGTAATTTAACATAGCTATTGAACATGGCCATTTATAGTGGATTTTCCCATAAAAAATAGTGATTTTCCATAGCTATGTTAAATTACCAGAGGGTACATGGAAAAATATTGGAAAAATAAAACATATTCCAAACCACCAACCAGATATAATCCATACATCACATAGAAAAAAAAACATACCATGACATCCCTTGTGAAATCGTCCCATGGTCCGCTGGTCTCCTTCAACTCCCGGAGCTGGCTATAGATCCTCCGATATCCCATGACCTGATGACGGACGGCACGGATGGAAAACATGGCATGCTATGCCGTATGAATGGATGGCTCAGGTGCGAAAATCCCCCATAACATTCCAGGATTCAAGATTTGTGACCAATGTTTTCAGAAGTCATCTGGTTGGTGGTTGACAGTGGTTGACCTACCCTCTGAAAAATGATGGACTGAAAGTCAGTTGGGATGATGAAATTCCAAACTGAATGGAAAGTCATAAAATTCCTGTTCCAAACCACCAACCAGTCATTTTATATACGATTCATGATGGTTTATGAGATGTTTGATATGATTCTACATCTGGCTGCCTGGCTATATCAAAAAAGTCGCTGGATACTGGTACAAGTTGCCCCCCCAGTTGTGTTTGTTGGTTTATAAACCCTAAGTATACTGGTTATGTTCACCAACTTAGCTATCCTTTGGGACCCCTACCTTGTAGGCCGGCATTTCAATGGGAAAATCATCAACAAATCACAGTCGAATAGCTTTCCACTGCCAGGACGACAAGAGGCAGAAATCAAAACGTCGAAGATCCAAAAAGAACACGCAAATACAATGCTCCGTGTTTTTTTTGCATACCATCTGGTTATTTAACATAGCTATGGAAAATCCATTATAAATGGAAGTTTTAATGGGAAAATCATCTACAAATGGGCAATTTGCCATAGCTATGTTAATAAATAACCAGAGGGTATTTCTGAAAGCCATGGATCTTCGATCCATTTCTCTGATCGACAGGATGAACTGGAGATTTCAGAAAGCGCACTGGGCGGCGGTGGCATTTTCAGGATCTGAATAGCCTCTGGTAAACATACAAAAAACTATGGAAAATCACCATGCTATCAATGGGTAAATCCACTATTTCTATGGTAATTTTCAATAGCTAACTGTTAAATTACCAGAGGGTACGCTTCTTTTTGCTCTAAGTTTCGGCCATGAATCCACATCATCACTTCAGGTTTTCAACCTATGGCATTGGCATTTTCTGAACGACAATGGGAAAGATGTGGCCTCCTCGAGCCAAATCGCAATAAAAAATGCAATATCCAAGCTCAGAAGAAATCAAAACAACCTAAAGTGACAAACAAAGTGTGGGTTTTCAGTTGGTTCAACTGCGGCACCTCAACACAAACATTCGGAAGAAGAAACATGTTATGTAGCTTCCACAGCTGGTTATAATCCCATCCATTAATGATCATAATATTAACATCATAATATAATAACTGTGTCACCAATGGTGAATAGTTGACCAACAGTTAAAACAGATCAGAATTGATTAACATCATTAATCACCAATGGTCATTATATACCCTCGGGTAAACAAACATAGCTATTGAAAATGGCCATTTATAGTTGATTTACCCATTAAAAATTGTGATTTTTCCATGGTTATGTTAGTTTACCAGAGGGTATGTGTTGGCACATACTCCAACATCGTTTTGGACCTGCCAAAAAGAGCCTCCAAAAATAGACATGGGCGTCCAGTTGACAACCTGAGGCAACGACGTTCTTGCGAAGGGACAAGTAGTCCAAGCCCTGCAGGTCAACGAACGCGTGTTGTGAACCACTGAACAGAGCCTCTAGAGTAACATAAAAATGGAAGTCATGCCTCATTGGCCTCATTCATAGATTCTATATATATATATAGTGTTATATTATATATACAATATGTATGTATATATATATATATGTATAATATATAACTTTATGTATATTATAATATGTATATATATATGGGGGAAAGGCACAAGTGATTTCCGTTGATCATCCGTTGATCCTCAGGTCAAGCCCTGACCGAATCATGGATGATCAGGAAATTTCTTGATATTCCCATCTGGTTATGACTCACATAGCCATGGAAAGATCCACCATTTTTAATAGGTAAACCATCTATTTCTATGGGCCATTTTCCATGGCTATGTTAAATTACCAGATGGTAGTATAAGCTTTATTTCCTCATCAAGATTAACATAGATTAACATTGCTTCTATGAATATTCTGCGGTAACTGTGACGAGCCCAAAATTTTGTGTTCCGCTGTCAATCGATCGATCTCAAAATTGGCCTCATCGAATCCCATGGTTTCAATCAATGGGAATTCCAGGATCCTAAAATGGAGGTACTGTACCATATAAGGCCATATTTTGGGGGGATATTCCCTTACATAGGCCTGAAAAATAGGCCTTATATATGGAATCGGTACCTCCAATCAATCGGTTCCTGGAATGGCCATCAGTCAGGTATCCAGTATCCCTACGTATCCCCCAACTTTGAGACAAAGCTCGAAAGAAACTGTCCTGTCCGGTCCATGGCTGTGCCGAATTTTTTTTCCTCCGCCAGGTCCCAAAAGTCAGCCTTGATATGTGTTGCAAAGTTGGTGATCTCCCATATGTACAGGATGGGGCCCCAGTTCGTTAGCCAAGTTGGTTTATAACTATAACAACAATAGTGTATGATACTTACAACTATATTTGGATGGGGTTATAAACCAACTTATAACTAGGGGGCCCCATCCTGTATCCATATGTTCATTCTTATTGTCCTTGCTATTGGGTTTGTCATGGTTTGTCTGAACATAGGCTACCCACTTCATGGTTAATCATCATAAAATTGTAATTGTCCCTATCTAAATATATCAAACTGGCGATTTGGGGGGCTTCCCCCATGACAACAGACATCACACGGCCTGCAGCCGGGCATCGCACCCCACCATGCCACTGCCCAGCACGCCCGTCAGCAAAGTCGTGGCGCTGAAGGTGTAGCTGGACTCGCAAAATGCGAAACGCGGGGCGAAGGAAGCTGCCCGTTTCTTGATATGTGGTTTGTAATATGTAATATTATATCAAATAATACTGGTAATATTATGTATGTACTATGTTTGTAATATGTACTGCAATGTTATGAAATATTGGTAGTATTGGTAATACGGTGTGATATGATAATATCTGTCATATTGGGAATTGTGTAATATTGGTAATATTGCAATACAACCGCCCCAACCACAAACAACTGGTAATGAGTGTCACTTGCAGTGTATATAATATGCTGTGGGGGTTTGGAATACATATTATCCGTAAAAAAACAGTTGCAATAATACGCTGAGGGAACTGTACTCAATACTTCGTACCTTGCCACATTATAGTCATTAGTATAGTAATTTATGTAATAAACAGTCGCTTGCCTCATTGTGGTACAGTGCCATTTGTATTCACTACATGTATATTATAGTTTAATAATATATATATATATATAATATACATTATACCTGTGGTAATTCATAACCAGTTGTAGTATATAGTGGGAATTCAAAGTATAACGGCACCTGATTTTAATGGTTATGTGAATTATGTAGCAGTTTGAATTAGGCACTGACCATGCTTGGAAGAGCTCACACAAGCCTCTGTACTCCTTTTGTTCATATCAAAATAGGCAAAATTGATATATTCATGCCCCCAAAATACAGAAATCAAACCAAAATCTGCCCTGGAAAGAAATTGTAACCAATGAATATCCATGTATTCTACCTTGTTAGAGGCTTTAACCCATCCTGATATTCCAATCGACATCTTCAGGTGGTGAAACACAAACACTTTCCGAGCTTTGGGGTTTTTGAGGCCTCGACTCGACCCTTCGACCCCAAATCCATCATCCCCAAAACAAGCCACGCAGCAAACAAAATTAACAAAATGATGGAAGTTTGTTACCATTCTCACAAGTTCTCGAAATTTGCGTCTATCTCAAAGATTCTATCCAGTGCCAAAGAAATGCTGGTGGAACTCACCCAAGCCATAAGAAATCCATCACCAAACAGGGGTTGGTAAATGTCCCAATTGAACATCACCCAAGTATTGGGGTCCAACAGATATTTGAAGGTGATGTTCAAAATCCCCAAAAAGGGACATTTACCAACCCCTGCCAAAGCTCCCGGAACCTGATGGGTGTGCTTGTTGTACCACCGTAGTAAGGAGACTAAGGAGATGTTGCCATCCTGAGCCAAGTCCATGGTATGTTTTGCTGGGAAGATCGTTCGTAAATGGATCAGTTTCCAGCTATGTTTGATTACCAAGGGGTAATATATATATATATATTATATAACATTATATATATATTATAATATTATATATATATATTATATTATATAATATAATATATATATTATATTATATTATATTATATTATATTATATTATATATATATATTATATATTATATTATATATATATATATTATATATAATATAATATATATATATATAATATATTATATATATCCCGAAACCAATCAGGCCCATTTCCTCACAATGCGACGGACTTGAAGGTGCAGTGAACCACCACTGATTTCTATGAGAAAAAATGGCCATAAAATGGAGCACTGGTTGGAAGCATAGTCCACATCAGAATCACTTCTCCTGAATCCCACGTAGCTGCTTGGTGATTTTGTTCAATCAATTGTGTAAATCTTTGGGCTATGAACCTACTTCATTTGAAACCACTTGGAGAAAAACTCTCTGACTAGTCCAATAATTGTTGCCCCTTGGGTAAAAGCGCATGAATTGATTTGACACACCAATTACTGTACATGTAGTATATTTACCAGTCATAGACCTGTTGGTTGTGTGAGAATTGAGAGTGCTCTATGTTTCATCGACCAACAAATTGGGAAAAACCCTGCGGTGGATCCGATGATATTTCGCTGATACTTGGGGCTCGGTGTTTTGCAAATCACTCATGCACCCAGTATCCATCAAGATTACGATGATTCCTACAGTTTCATGACTGTTTCATACATGATAATACCCTCGTTTCAGTGTTATTAAATATATAAATGAACAGAACATCACAGAAATATATCATGGTCATATTTTTTCATATAAGAAATGTTCATAAATGTAGTCTGACCCCCAGATTACAGACTTATAAAAATCACTTCTGTAGTCATGGCAGTGGCTTGGAGCCCATTGGCATCAGTGGCTCGACCCAACATTGGAGACTTTAGAGAACTAGCTATTGAAAATGGCCATAGAAATAGTGGATTTTCCCATGAAAAATGGGTGGATTTTCCATAGCTATGTTAAATTACCAGAGGGTATGTCCGCAAAAATGACCAGAATTTTGGATCGATTCATGCATATTTCTCTGGTTGACTGGTTGACTGGTTGACCTACCCCTCTGAAAAATGATGTAGTGAAAGTCAGTTGGGATGATGAAATTCCCAACTGAATGGAAAGTCATAAACTTCATGTTCCAAACCACCAACCAGTTCAGTATTTCATCATATGATGTTGTTTTCAATTGGTGTACCGCTACATTATCTCCTGGTTTATCATCAGTTTCCCTGTCAAACTGGACGTGAATTGGGGTCAAAACCACCTTTTTTTCGGACATACGCTTTTGTCAGAGTGTTGGTTATTGGCCTATCAAGCAGCAGTATGTTCCCATTGTGGTTGGTTTTATACCATACTTATTGGATAAATCACCACTCATATTATATACAAGGTGGCATCCCACTTTGGAATCGCTACCTTGCTTTATAACTAACATTTAACTGAACTATTGTTCATGGTAGATATACAGAGCTAGCTAAGCAACGTAAGCGCAATATGGGGCCCACGAACAGTAGCCAAGTTGGTGAACACAACTCCAATAACAATGGCTTATGGCATTTATGACTAAAATATATGAAAATGGGGTGAATCTAAAAATGAATCTAAACCAACATAGCCATCACGTTTCGGGGTCCCACATTGTAGAATTATATCTATAAGTCTATAAGTCCACTGATGGGCAACACATGGCACCACCCGACATCGCTAGCTGCAGCTGGATCAGTTGGTCCTTCCGCGTGGGTGAGCTCTCTGCTAAGCTCCCAGGTGCTACTTCCTCAATGGCCTGGAAAATGGGATGTTCATGGCCACCAAAAAATGGTATGGTTGATTCAGTGGCATTGTTGGTGAGATTAGCCCAGCAAAGTTTTCGATGTTTTAAGGTCAGGTTTAGATGATTTTAGATGTTGGTCATATTTGGTGATGGGTGAAAATTAAAGACCTGGGGGACCACAAATTTCAGTCTATAGATGTCTATAGTTAGTAATAACCATCTAGTATTTAGGGGTAGCTAATTTTGACTCATACCCATTTCGATACTGTGGATTCGTTGCCAGGCCGTCGACAGATTGGAAAATAGGGATTGACCCAGCAAACACCATAGGAAAACCATAGGAACTATATAGGAATGGTGGGTCCTATGGTGGTTTAACCAACAAAAACGAGGATTTAATGGGAATTAGAGCTGATTTGTGATAGCTAAGCTCCTGAGTTTTCATAATTCTGTTTTGTCACCATGGTTTTGGTACTGAAAAAAACGAGAAGACATTCATGGGGTGAATCTGAACCAACATAGCCATCTATCAACCACTATTAACCACAATTAACAACGATTAACTATAATTAATCTACATTTTTTGGTAATGGCACTTGTAATGCTTATATAGATACCTTAAGTTAAGCAAACTAGCACCTTTTAGGGTCATTTTTGAGTTGCCAATGTGGACCCCTGCTTGGTATATCTTGGTGCATTCCAACAATTCGATGAACATGATGAAGCAACAACAAAGGTAAACAACTTTGGTAAAAAAAACATGTTCTCACTAGCTATAAATACGACTTACACATAGTATCACATAGTAATATATCTTGGATTTGGCTCATGAATCAAATAACTTCAAATCTTGAAAAGCTGACCACACAACTTGGAGTTTCTACAGGAAATCACGAGAATTCTTATCCGGAACTGCGTTTGACCCCCATTGCATCCCATGACATGACATCATACCCACATTTTTATATCCCAAGTATCTACCCATTATGGTAATCCCCAACAAAAATAAAGTGCCGTACAGCGTTTCCAGGATGCTGGTTGGATCAGTTAGATGATATTTCTCCACATGTTGCAGCTACTGTTCGGCATCTTTTTTGGGACCTATATATTACCTGTATCATTCAACAGCATGAAATTATAATATCCTATCATATCTTAATTAAATCCTAACATGTCATATCCTTTTAACAAAAACTTCATCATATCTTGCTGATATCCCCCAGATTTTTCAATGGTGCATCCCGATCACCCAAACCATGGTTGTTTCCATATCAAAAATGAGGGTAACCCCCAATCATGCGGTTTATGGTCGGATTTTCCGTGAAACATCCGGCGAGCTTGGGGTACCCCTATTTTAGGACACCTCCATCTATCATTCAACAAATAGAAAGATAGATTAGATTGGATTAGATGAGATGAGATGAGATGGATAGATAGAATGTGATGAATATGATGAATATGATACATATGATAAATATAATGAACATGATAAATATGGGAGTTTCAAACATCTACCCTCTGGTAAACTAACATAACTATGGACAATCACCATTTTTAATGGGTAAATCCACTATAAATGGCCATTTTCCATAGTTATGTTAGTTTACCAGAGGGTATTTCTTGACATCCACACATAATCACACATATCATCTTCATCCCCAGGTGTCATCCCCAGGTGACCCAGTGACCCAGCGTGGCGCCTTCAAGAGCTGTTTGGCCTCATCGCCACGCACACGGCCGTCCAAGTTGGCATCGTACTGGACGAAGATGGCGAAGAGCGCCTGGGAAGCCATGGCTGATAAACGATAGGCTAATATATATATATATATATATATGTATACGTATATATGTGTAAACGTATATATGTGTCAATGTATATATGTGCAAATGTATGGGTATAGTCTGATTAAGAGCTCTTTGCAGTGTTTGAGAACTTGTCTTCGAATTCCTAGAAGTTGTCCACGTTTGCAAGAAGTTGTGCACGTTTCACACGCCCCCCTAATAACTTTCGTGTTCAACTGCTCTGGAATGGACGGCTCTCATTGGGGGCTCTTAGCCAGACTATCCCGAAATCTCAAAATCCCGAAATGTATATATGTATATATGTACATATGTATATATATATATATATGTATATATGTATATGTATATGTATGTATATATATATATATGTATATATATGTATATATGTATATGCGTGGTATGAATTTCATATAGATGTTTATAGATGTTCAGTGATCCTGGAGTAGATAGAATGTGGAATATATGGACTTCTAGAATCTATACGTAACTAAATTTGGACCATGTTTGAAAAATACATAATCTATATTTACCCATGGTAGCCTATTACCTTATTTCTGGGAGTGAATGGATGTTTGTGGATGGTTCATAGCTGGTATAGCTGGATGTTTATTCCCTGAAACATGCCAACTTAATGTACATTAGTACTAGGTTGTGGCAAGAATCCCCAAATAGTCGTACCAAAAAAAAACAACACAAAACACGTCACAGTGATTAGATAGAATTAGCGCATGTTTATTGTAAATAACATGTATTTCTTCGGGCATTCAACAGGTGTATCTTTTTGCAGTCCATGGCCCAGTTTGGGATCGCTAAGTTGCTTGAAATAAGCAACATTTCACGGTTGTGATTCTGGTGTATATGTATATTAGTAAATATATAGATACATATATTACCGAACTATATTTAGGTATATATATATGCAATTATATATATATATGCAATTATATATGTATATAATTATATACGTATATAATTATATATGTATATAATTATATATGTATATAATTATATATGTATAATTATATATGTATATAATTATAAATGTATATAATTATATGTATATAATTATATATGTATATAATTATAAATGTATATAATTATATACGTATGTAATTATATGTGTGTATAATTATATATGTATATAACTATATGTATATAATCATATATGTATATATGGTTAGTGTACACTATATAATAACACTAATTAATACATATATGTATATAATTATTAGCAATACTCTATGGTGATATTATATTAACTTGTATACATATGCAACATGTAACTTGTTGATGGAGGTTATAAACCAACACATCCTCAGTGGCTGGCACAACCGTAGCCATGGGTACCAACCAATGGACATTTCAAGCGAAACATCAAAATGGGGGAAGAACTTACTGTAAAGCGATGGACTTTCTGCAAAATCCATGGCAGCTAATCTTAGGATTTTCTGCAAAGTCAAAAAAATCACTTTCAAAAGCCATATCTTCATTTTCTACAAGACTTAAGGTTAACAAGACACAATCAGTTAAACAGTACATAACAACATCACCAGCGATCACCAGCCACTACACATCAGCCATTCACCCACATGACTAAACAGTGGATTAAACCTCTTCAGCAGCCATTCACAAAATCTCACCATCCATGCGCCATTCAGCCTCCTCTGATCGATCCAGTTCAGCAGCCAATAAGCGATGTATCTGGGAGGCAGAGGCAACAACTTCTGCTGGGGCAGGCCCAACTAATTGAACCATGCATATAGTGTGTAATTATATATATGTTGTGATATATATATATATGTATTATATATATATATATGTGTATTGTATATACAAGTTGTGAGTTTATATATATATATGCCATATTATCTGCCATATATGGGTATGTAAATAGATATGCATACAATGTTAAGTGTATACATAGTATAGTACTTCTGCGGTTCCGTACGTATGGGACTTGAATATGGGATATAAACAGGCTATCAATGGGAGATGTTTATATATATATTGTACCGGATAGTCGGGGTATAAGACCAATCAATTATATAATGGGGATAGAATGATATGTATCAGCTATCTATATTGACTGATTCTAACAGTCACTCTGATATCATTTGGCAATCTGCGCAACAAGAACCTAAAAAAAACAAGACACTGGCCAGCCGGGGTAATGAACTGACTAGGGGATACGATAGAGACTGACATGATTATCACATCTTACTCATCTTACTATCAACATGGGGTTAAAACAATGGGAGTGAGATGGCATAGTCATTCATGAAGCTAAAGATCAAGGCCTCATCTTTCAACTGAAATTAATTTTCTAACTTCCAAAACCGCTGCCACAGCCTTTGAGGTTTATGAGGTTTAGCACAAGGGATAGAAGGATAGGGAGATAAACATCCTCTGCAGCATGCCCAATAAGAAACCAATGGATCATACTTCATTTTGCTGTTGGGGGGTTCAAAGTTCGAAGGCCTAAAAAGGAAACGAACACTGTACTCTGATCAATCGTTTCGTCACAAGAAAATGGTCAAGTCCCCAAAGTTTGTTTTGTTTTTTACATGTTTTTAAAACACATTCCATCTCCACCCCAGGCAAAGAATTTCGAAAGTGTTGGTGAAGTCCCGCTTCTGGCAGTTCAATCCCCATTTTTTCATGGTGAAATCTCAGAATTTTAACATGGTCAATCTTTCATAGTCCACAACTCCACAACAAATTCATCCTTCGCTGGTTGGTTGGTTATTTTCCATGTTTAGCGAAATACTAAAGGATTAGTTTCTACCCATCCAGTTTGCTAAATGATATTTCAATGATAAGATGTTACGACAGGATCGAGGCCCCCAGTTATAATGTTGGTTTATAAGCCATTATAACCCCCATTAACTCGTTGTATCTACCATAAACCATGGAATTCAGCCACTTTTTTCAGGCAACTGAACGCTATCAGTATCTTGGGGGCCCCATGTTACTAGCTACCCCAAGGACGACCATGCAGACTCGCTGGCTGGGTGCTGGACCCTCATGGCCAAACGACGAAGGTAGTGCTTTTCCCAGTCCCGATACGCCTCGAAGATTTTTTTTCGGGGGCACAGCCAGGTGAGGTGATTTCAGATAGACACTCGATTTTTCGGGGGATAGAAATGGAATAAAATGGACATGTTCACTTCAAAAATTGGCATGTGTTTACATATTGTTGCTTTTTTTGAGTATGATGAATGGAGATTTGCACGGGTACTTTGAGTGTGATGCTTGGGGATCAGTGAAAAAACTCGCTGAACTGAACCAAGAGTGGTAGCTCTGGAGTCCTTGCGCAAGACCTACCCGGCCTGGTAAATGTTTACATAACTATGGAAAATCATCATTTTTAATGGGTACGAGTAAATCAACTATAAATGGCTATGTTCAATAGCTATGTCAGCCATTACCAGAGGGTATCAAATCACAAGCTCTCAATCCTTCATTGAGCAATGACCTGCTGAATCTCTTCCAGGGTCCTGTGGAGGAGACGCTACCAGCATAGGGCAGAGGGTTTATATGTAACACCCAGAGCACCGAGGGGTGTTTCCAAAGAATGAACCACATTAACCATCCCAATTCGGTAGTTTTCGACCATCCTCTAAGTCTACAGCCAACACTATGCTGCAGTATCTCTGCACAAACCCTGTCCGTTTCTTTTTTAAGCATCCCAAAGGTCTTAGTGACTAAGAGTCACAAAGCCCCTTCCAAGAAATGAAGGTTTGCATAAAGCAGCTGGGTCTGAAAAATGGCGACATCACAAAGTGTGTCAATGGGGAACATAGAATGAAGCTTGTAGTGTTCTATAAGATTCTAAAAGCATAAAGAACCATCATATGTTTGGGTAGCCTGTTCTCAGACAAAGCCGAGTTAGAAACCAGCGAGGGCACTGAGGCATTCACTTCGGAAAGATAGACTGCCTCGTCGTCTTCAGGATCCTGTAGGGGAGGATTGACCTTGAATTTATGGCATATAATGGTATAAGGAACATGTTTGGAAACTATGGGGCAAATAAGGGAAGGATGGAGGAGGATTATATTTTTGATTGATTGATTTTATACTGTAAAAAAAATCGATTGATGATTATTGATGGTGACGATTCTTGATGATGATGATGATGATGACGATATGACGATATTACGAGATGTTGATCTCACGATCTGACGATCAGACGATTGGCCACTCAGAGTCAAAGTTCGCTCGACAATCATGGGAGGATTGACGGAAATTTCACCAGTTCCAGTTCAAGTCACTTACCAACTATCCTATGATATATAACTATACAACTATACATACACATGTACATATGTGCAAGAAAAATACAAAGAAACACATACATATTCAAAATATCATCATTTCTGTGGGAATTCTCCAGCATTTGTAGCTGCTTAATGCTGGTCCCCTCTGCTGGTTGGCTCCTCTTCTGCATGTTCCTCCTCCAGGTAGTCGTTCCCATCCTCAGTCTCAGTTCCAGGATTTGCATCGGTAGCCAGAATTCTTGAGGAGAAAAAAGATACCATCTGCTAATATTATATAGTTCTATAGCTAATTTTAAGATATATATATTCTATTTTACTATAATATTATATATTATAATACTATGAAAAATATGCTTATGTTACATAGCTATGGAACATCACCATTGTTCATACAGATACATATTCAAAAAAGAACTATATAATATTATATAATTATCTATATAATATTATATAATCAAACATGGCAAGCTGGGAAATCTCCGAACTAAATGGAGGTTTCGTTCACTGGGGAAATTTATCAAGGAACTATGTAAATGGTGGACTGTCCTTTGCTATGTTTGATTACCTTAAATGGTATAATATATATATATATTTATTTATTGATTTATACATATATATGCACTTAATCACGTGTAACAACCCTGGAATAGTAGGAAGCGTGGGAAATGAGGAAATATGAGGTTTATATATAATCTATGCCATCCTGGAAGCACTTTTTTCTATCTTTTGGGGATTGCTTTCGGTCAAATCCCCAAATCTTCAATAAGATGTGTCTACAGCCATAGAATACTTGTGGCGATGCCCCACCAGTGATGTTGGTTGGTTTAGATTCACACCATTCATCCATTAACTATACTTACATCCACCATAAATCCTCGTTGTTCTGGTAACTACCAATGGCTTCAAGCAATTTAGCACCAGTTGTCTGAGATAGAGACCCAGTTTTCGCTTGTCTCCTCACCTGCGTCACCATGACTGATAAGCAACACATAGCAACACCCCAAGGCATCTATGGTGTAGTTGCCAACTCAATACCTACATATGATATCATAGGATAGTGTTGTTTGGTGTAGATGTAGGTGTGTATATATAATTTACAATACGATACATAACTATGATCTGGGTTGGATTGAAAGCATGTTTGTCGTGTATAGAGGAAATTGGTTGCAGAACATGACTGGATCAATGACTCTGCAATGGAATTACTGAATCCCATAGGTTGGAGATCGTACCATGGAAACACAGCTACCTAGACCTGTGAAGTACTCATAGCATCTCATAACAATGGTGTTTTACCCCAGAAGTTTCGTACTTTTACCGTTTTACCGTTAACATGTTTATCATTTTATCCCAATGTTTTGGGTGTATTTGGAGGGATCTAAGTAGGTGGAATTCTCATGTGGATTTGATAGATCCCATGTTGATCCCAGGCCTTCATTCAGCGAGTCCTGATCACGCACCTGCCGAAGAGAGCCAAGGCTCTGAAAATACGTGGTGGCCTTGACATCATTAACTTACCCATATTTGAGGTATTTTAGAATATAATCATAATATTGGTTTATTATATTATGTATAATATCATAATAACAGGCAATAAATGTATCATTTCGAGGTATATCATAATCACAGGTATTTAAGATGTTGGGCTTCAAAATCACTAACATATTTATTATGATATACTAACAGGCTATCCTAACAGGCTATAAATTGGGGTATACCCCATTTCCGTTTAAAATATTCATTTTCTCCATTTTCCATGTTTTCCATGATTTCCGGTCTGGTCGTGACCATTTCTGAAATTTTCAGGGCCACGGGTGACACGTAGACAGCGAGGTTCATGCTCCCGACAGCAATGTTTTAGTGATAATTCAACCATTTTAAACCAATATTTGATGGAAGATCTATACAAGTAGGTGATAATGGAATACAGTAATGCATTTATACATATATTTCTACATCAATATATGTAAAAAAACAATATTTGATGGTAAACCCTATTATAAATCATGGGTGATAATAAGTTTCACCAGGTTAACCATCAAAGAGTTTCTTTGATGGTAACCTGGTAAACCCAACCAATTTCTAACCGATTGTATACATCCCATTTCCACAGCATCATAAACCTGTTTGAGGCTTGACATTCAACAAAACTCCAGCATGATCCAGAGAGACCCAGTGATCCAAGCGTCTGCAATAGAATCTTGGGAATGTCCAGACCTCGGAAATTAGGAAAACTGACATTTCACTTGAAAAGTCAAAATGATGATGTCACCCATTTACAGAGAATTTGTCTATTAAAACTTCCTTTCTTTTCAATCCTGGATTTCCCAGCCATGTTTGAAACGAGTTGTGTACGGCTCTCCCGCTATCTCCCACCATCTTAGGTCCATTTGTAAAGTGATTGGTATCCAGTAAATGCTAAATATCTAAATGGACCAATCACTTACTGGATATAATGTACCAATCATTTAGATATTTGTACTGTTCATAATATTTATGTGATCTGTTCATAATATTTAATGTTACCCTCTGGTAAATTAACATAGACCCTGAACATGTTAACCATTTTTAGTGCATATTTAGTGGAAACAAATCCTCCAATCCCATTTTTAGTTCAGGGTCTATGTTAATTTACTGGAGGGTAAATATCTAAATGACATTTTTTCCTTGATCTGTTCACAATATTTATGTACTTCCAAATTCTTGGGCACTGCAACCATTAATATGGCTCCACCGCCAGCACGAATAGACTGATGTCATCCAAGCTTACGTAGATATGGGTATGGGTGGAAACCCTCTAGCCCTTTTGTTCACACCAAAATAGTTGGTAAAGTATTGGATATTTTCCCCGCCAAGAATTATATAATATTATATATTTATCCATCTACTTGACAAACCAGCCATTTTGCTTTAATCTTACATTACGTAGCCATATGATCCAATTCACCAATTTACCAGCCATAAACGGTACGTGTACGGTACGTGGGGATCCATAGATCAACACTTGTTGGAGCCTCGTTGCTGGGCGCCGAGAACAAGGCATCCTGGCTTCGAGTGGTTGTTTTGAAGATAAAGGGTGATGCCCCAGTTCCGAATCGCTAAGTTGGTTTATAAGTCCAATTTCATCCAATTTCACTATATGTTTTATAGGTGATATATTGAACTAATTATATAATGGAATTTTAACCCGTTTATAAGTGGAGGGGGCACCACCTTGTAAATAATCAACTGTAACTGTTTATATCATATAAATCACTGACATTCACTGACTATAGATATCTATCCATCATTAACTGTATATTTTCTCAAGTGTGTCTGACTGCATCTGGGTAACTCACTGGAGTGTTGTTTCAGTTCATGATGGGCTGTGGATAAGGCTCACCAGGAAAAACCCTCGATGCAAAGTGAAAACCATCTTGGAGTAACAACCAAATTGGGATGTTCATCCCATTTACCTTCATATCTTCATGCAGGGGCTGTTTGCACCACTGGCAGCGTTGGCCTTCTGCAAACCAGGCAGAACATGTGCATTGACAGTGCCACCAGTGATAATCCCGGTTTGGGTATAGCGGGTATATGTCTGGTCATGAAAACTTACTAAGAATAAGACAAAAGGGAAAGCAACACTTTGTGATCACCAACCAGTTGGGGGTTCCCACTTGGGGCTTCATTTCCACTCAACATGGTTTCAAGGATCAAGCGTCATTCTTAGATAATATGCAGTGAATCCTTGAAACCCTGAAATACACCCTTTTGTTTAGGATGTTTACCCCTATCAACCACCATATTTGGATCATCTACAATAAATCCCAAAACTAGTCTCCGATGGTTTCTCCTTAAAAAACACCCCTATGTAATCATTCCCATCACCGGAGTATGATTCTGGAACAATCCCCAGTACATCAGTTGGTCAGTTGCCCCTTAAACCAACTAGCTGCTTTCAGCCCCAAAATATAAGTGCGTTAGGATCATCCTCGGATATATGTTGCTTGAAAATTGAACATGTTTTGAAACCAGTGGTTCACAAATGTTCACAACCCCTATTGCTTGATGATTATATATGGGATCATACTGATACTACCAAATACATTGGGGATCATCATCAAATATCATCAAATATCATCAAGTAACATCAAATAACATCAAATAAAATTAAAATATCATCAAATAAAATTAAAATATCATCAAATATCATCAAATATCATCAAATATCATCAAATATCATCAAATATCATCAAATAACATATCATCAAATATCATAATCCATGAACATGACCTGGGAAATCCCGGGAATCTCCTTCTTAGCCAAGCGCCAAGTGCCTTGTAAAAAAGGTTCACCAGTTCACCACCTGCGCCCCGCCGAGCTGCCGATCCTCCGCCCCAGCCAGTAGACGCGCTCGATCTCTTGGCTCCTGGAACGGCATTTCACCATAGCTGCCATAGCTATTTCACCATTATGACATCCATGGAGACGTCAGCCTCATAAATATGAGGATTTAAGCCTAAGCCAAAGCTTGAGATTTCACCATAGACCAATGGTGAAAGACTGAATGTACCTCTCACATTTCTACCATTCTAACCAGCCAACTGAGATTAGATTCTGGGATGCGAGCTGCCGATAAAACCACCGCAATTCAACAGGCCGGGCAAAGGTAAAGATTTGGAGATGTTCCCCAGATAAAACATGATGAAACGATTTGAAAGACATAAATCATCATGGTTCATCATGTTTCATCATGGAGAACATCTCGATCTTGATCGTATATTCCCGGCCTGCTTTCAGAGAGTCAACACACAAGGTGGGGCCATCTAAACTAGCTTAAGTATTGCTTATGATATATCTACTGTAGTATTCATGGTATGATCATGCAAGATCTATCTATCTATAGTTAATGAGAGTTTCTGGGGTTTATAAACCAACTTACGGTTTTCCCCTGCAGCATACCTCAGCATCTGCGCTTTTGGTGTAGACGGAGACCTTCCCCACAGACCTCGACGTCTGGGTCGGAAATGAACATGGATATCCTGTTTAAATGGCTGATTAATAGATAAAATGAGGTTCTAAACTTTCTAAACCGTCAACGTTTTGGGTAGCCTATTTTGAAACAACCCCTAATATGGCATATGGGCTATGGTTATACAATCAATGGCCATTTCCGGTACCTAAATTGCAGGTACCTACCATACAAGGCCTAATGTGAGGGATTGTGAGGGCTATGTAAGGGGATATGCTCCAAACATATGGCTCCAAATATGGTACTGTACCTCTATTTCATTATTTCAGGGTCCAATTTCAATTCTCATTGATATCATGGGAATCCTGAGGGCTTTGGCAGGCGAATTTCATTGATATCATTGCGCGGAAGTACACCCCTTGTAATGACAGAAAAAGCATGGGATTTCTCCGACGTATTTCTCCCATGATTTTTCGAAATAACTGAGACATGACTTGACAATACTTGACATAATTTGGCACAAAGCAATTCATAGCCTTAATGGATTCATGGACTTAATGGCCTCAGAGATTTCTCATCTTTCTCGGGATGATCCTACGACCTGTCTGCGGTTTTTGTTCAAAAACCGGGTGGCATGGCACACGACGCGCCGCCGGGACGAAATGCGGCGTTTTAGGCGGGTGGATTCTGAAAGAAACGATGGGTTGCTCTGCTTGGAACTCACTGGAGCTAGTAAAACACCATGACCATCAAAGCATCAAAGTAGCCATGTTTACATATGCAACAAATTAATACCTTCAGCTCAAATATGCCAAAATATACATACAACTGTTGATATGTTAGGTATATATTATGGAGAGGTGTGGTTAGTCTAGGTCAGCACAATCCGATCCAATTTTTGGCTTGACAGGTTGTAAAGGATTGGCTGGGTGAGAGCGCAGTCATGCAAAATCCAACTCAGTTTCTTCGGCATGTCCAAGCCTCATATTATATCATATTTATATATTGTATTATATCATATTATATCATACTATACTATGTGACCTCATAATTTGGGAATTCATAATGAACCCAGAACTTTTTCCTGAGTTTACTTTGTCAACCTCACCACTGGTTTCATGGGATCATATTTTGATGAAGTTGACTCTGAGAAAACCCAAAACCATGATGAATGGTGTTTTTTTGGTGGTGAACTATGGTTAGCTCCCATGAAAAATGATCATTTTGATGGCTCTCTAAATCTTACCCTCTGGTAAACTAACATAGCTATTGAAAATGGCCATTTATAGTGGATTTTCCCATTAAAAATGGTGATTACCAGAGGGTAATGACTGTTCATGGTCCGCGCTTATTGTCGTTGCACATCATGCTATTCTCCAGGCTACTCGATTGACTCGCTGCATCTCAGCCAAAGGCGGCGGGAACGATCCCCCAATGATATAAGATACCCTCTGGTAAACTAACAAAAAGCTATGGAAAATCACAATTTTTAATGGAAAAACTCACTATAGATGGCCATTTTCAATAGCTATGTCAGCCATTACCAGAGGGTATTCTCAAGATTTCAAGCATGGATCTTGTGAATTTCCAGGTGCTTAACTTTGCAGCCCATGTCACCATGTCCAATTCCCACATCGAAGCAGTATTCAATGATGGTCATTCAGAACCAACTTTCTTAAAGTTCCTCACAGTCCGCCATTCATCCAAGATAGCCTAGTGACACACAAACTTATCCACTCTCTCATAGTTGCAAAATAGCCATTGATAGATCATTTACCTACTAACAAGCACACATATCCATTGCTATGTTACATTACCAAACGGTATATTTGAATAATCTATCATCCCAAACCAGATTGGAGGATCACTTGAATCACTTGTCCAAGTTTTTTCTCTCAATCGATACCAAGTGATATTCATGGTTTGGGATTCAACACCATTTGTCTGAAAAATCTGGAGAACTTTCAGGAAGCTTATCCTCGAAAAACCATCGGCTCAACATGTTGAGGTCCTGGGTACAACTGGGGCACCACCGATTTTTGCCTGAAAAAAGATGGACAAGTCAAATTCGAATCTAATAGTGTGTGGCCAATTCGTGACCTTTTCAGTGTCTTTTTTGACATTTTGGTGGTCATAGACCATCCAAATACTCACAAAAATATCAAAAATGGTAAAGGTACTAAAATTATGGAGTAAACACAATTTCTATGGCTAGACATGGAGTATCTATAGGTCATTCTAGGTCTATATCTGGCACAAAAAGGGCTTATGGACCCCTGGCGGCAAAACAGGGCGCGGAAAAAGCACCCAGGTCCAGATCTGGAGCAGAGTCCGGGCCACACCTGGCGTGGCCTGACGTGGGTAAAACAAAGGAGAACTAAGGTAAAACAAAGCATGACTGATTCATGGCTGATGGAATTTTATGGTATTTCATGGGTTTTAAATGCTTTTAATTGGTTTTTATGGAATGTATAATGCTTAATATGTAGTGGTTAACAATGGCTAACAATGGTTAATAATGGTTGATATGATAATAATGGGTAAAATGGGAGATCATGCAATGTGGGGCCCCTGAACGATAGCTAAGTTGGTTTATAGACCCTATGTATATACTATACCTGGAAAGCCAAAAACACAAAAATTTCTGGTCATTATGGGAAAAAGCCGTAATGATCATGGTTGTTTGGTAAAATATTGTTTTTACCCGTAATGACCAAAAAAAGTTGTCAAATCAGAAGTACATTGCAGTCCTACCTGTAGCAAAACCGTATTTTTTGGACATTTTGTTGAACAAAAAAAGTAAAAAGCCGTAGCTGCTCTCAAACAAGCCTACCCGTAGCATAACCTTTTTTTTCGTCATTTTGTTGAAAAAAGGCCGTAAAGAGCTGTAGCAACTCTCACACAAGTGGCTCCAAACGATCAAAGCCGTAATGACCCAAAAAATGGTCAAGGCCGTTTGACAAAAAAAAGGAACTATGGCTTTCCAGGTAGTTACAAATATCATAAACAATAGTTATTAGAGTTATGTTCACCAACTTAGCTATCTTTTTGGGGCCTCACTTTGTACGGTTCTATGCTTTCAACTGCTCTTTAAATAACAGCATATGACGGTATATGATTGCCATATTGTTGGGAGCTATAATGCTGCACCTATTTATCATTACCCATAATCATAGATAGAACAGTTGGAAACCTGAAATACAGTAAGAAGGGAAATGTAATGGAACTAACTACCATCCTGGTACATGCATATTATGATATTTTAGTTACCGTATATTTATTGGGGATTATTGGGATACTGTGGAGGACGAGCATACTATATGGTCGGATGTAGCTAGTTTTTCCTTAAGACAGCATACTACCAAAATATTCTATGTGTACCCCCTGGATTTGAATATTCTAAGTGCTAACCACCCCGGGCTCATTTATGTTAAAAATTAACATAAATCCATATTCTAAAACTTTAATCTTTTTCTTCAAATTCTAAGTGCCTTGTGTTTTGAATATATGCTTTAATATATCTTAATAAATAACATACCGTAAATGAATAGACATGAATAGAAATTAATAGAAATGAAAAGAAATGATTCGAACTGCTTGTTAGTTCAGTTGCACGTCCCCACTAGGTTTTAAGTCTCTAGTGGCCCTCTTCGACACCGAATCAAACATGTCGGCCGGAGCTCCTTTGCGATAGATCTCCGCAAATGCCTCTGCCTCCGCCAATTTCAGGAAGTGGTCCGACCACAGGACATTTGGACGAAGTCGCATGTTGCAAAATCACATGGTTTGGGAAAGAACATCTGGGATAATTATACGTATTCACTGACCTGAGACAAGGTCATTTGGGGATGATTCCCCTTATGAAAACCATCATTCCAGCCATTCCAGGCTTCGGTCGCAGCGACGTGCCAAGATCCACATCATGAGCGGAAGACGCGTAAAAATGACACGACCCTCTGAAAAACGGTTTTCTTTCTGGCCTAAGAATGCATGAGTCACAAACAACATCTATCGACTTTCTAAGCTCTTACATTTGGGGCTCCCCATAAATGGGGGTAACCCATGTATCAATCCATTTTAGATTGTGTTTTTTTTAAATAAACCATCCAATTTGGGGTAGCACCATTTATGGAAACCCCCACATGGTCCTCGGAAAACGTGTGTGTGTGTGTGGGTTGGATTCTGGAGGATGTTGCAGTTTCATGTGTGGTCTCTACATTCCTTTATCCAGGAAGAAATCATTGTTTGAATCCCACGTTTTCTTCATTCAATTCCTTCACCATGGAAGATCATGGATTTTTTTTAATGGTATAATTCCTCATCCATTTTTTTATAGCAATTCCATGTAATTCCCAAATCCCTTTAGTAATCCTTATTTGTCTATATTCCCATTTTTTTCGTAATTTCCAAATCAAAATTATATTCTACTGAATTCCTCATCCAATTGTTTAGATGAACATCCACATCGAATTCTAGTAACTCACAAAACGCTATAATTCCTCATCCAAAAAAGTTTTACCCTCTGGTTATTGAACATAGCATAGCCATGGTATAGATGGCCCATAGAAATATATGGTTTACCTATTAATAGCATGGTGGATCTTTCCATGGCGAACTGTGAGTCATAACCAGATGGTCACCCAGGCGCCATTCAATTTCCCCAGAGGATCATCCAGCCTTGGATTCGCCAAAGTCCTCGAAAAAGACGTGCCATTCGGAAATTCGGAAAAGCCATGGAGAAAAGCATCATTTCTACCCTCTGGTAATGGCTGACATAGCTATATTGAAAATGGCCATCTATAGTGAGTTTTTCCGTTAAAAATGGTGATTTTCCATAGTTATGTAACAGTTTACCAGAGGGTACCGTCCAAAATGGGGAAAACCCATGACTTTCGATCAGCTGAACATAGGGGGAACCGTTGAGTTTTTTCACTATCCTTAAAGAGGGGATTTGGGAACATGTTTTCGGCCATCGGATGTATCAAACAATACTGATAGATAGGGTCTCTGCAGCTGTTATTATATATATATATATATATAATATATGCAGTATATATATATATATATATAACATATATATATATACATGTATAATATATATATATATATATATATGTACACTAAGTAGCATAATTCAAAACAATTGTGGCAAAAACAATGGTTGTTGTGACACCAGGTTTGAATCATGCACGAATGTGCAAATGTAGGTTTCTGTTCCACGTGCTAATTGATGCTAATTGTGTAACATTGTGTAACTACATACAGTATATATCATGTATAATTTGATGTGGTATATCATGATATATACTGTATATAGTTATCAAATTATCATACTATTAGCAGTTGTATAATTACTTTTACAAAGAATCAACATCAACAACTTGTCAACAACCTGTCATCAACTTGTCAACAACTCATCCAAATACTCCAGTGCATCCTGATGGGGAAACTCGGGAAATTCTCCGTTAGAAATCCCCACTAGGTGATATCATATCCCAACTCATGTGTTTGGTAAAAGGAAAGTCATACCATGACACTATAATTGCCCTCAGAAGGATTATATTTGGTAATTATCGATCTTTCCTCCAACTCTGGTATACAATGCACATAAGCCACGTCCACAATCACAGGAATCTCTATCTGAATCTGCAGATCTACAGGGTTCATGCCCAATCTTTTCAGGCTTCATGAATCTTCATTTAGTCCGGCATTGTTTGAATCAAAGATTCAACATGTTCCCAAAGAATACAGTCAAAAAAGCTACGATAGAATGATCGTTTTTGAAAACACCCATCCCAAGAATATCTGTCAATTGGGTGAATTAGCCTGGTTATTTTTCAATACACATTCCAAATCAAACAAACCATAATAAAACAGACTTTCTGGAAGACAATTTTCCAGTTTCATTCGAGTGGTGATTTCAACAACCATCAATTGGTGCTTTGAAATCTCATGCACCAACGAATCCTGGTGAAAAGACACCTTGTTGTGCATGAGATGTAGCCTGTGTCGCAACCCCCAAAATGATGGAAACATAGAAAAACAAACCTACGAAATTCATGGTAGATAATAGTGATAGAATCTGTCAGTGATATAATCAAACTATAATATAGATATTAGATAACTGTTTACCTAATTATAGAATCATTGATGTACCTCTTTGGGATTACTGTAATAACTGGTGTTCTATCTGTTTGGGATTATCTATAAAGACAACTGGGTTTATCTGGGTTTCTATGATAGTTACCTAATCAATCCCAGATAATATGATAAATTTACTGTTATAATCATATTACTATTTTTTAAATCAAAATATCGTTTCTATCATATCTATCATCTGACTATTTTACATAGCAATGGAAAATCCCTTATAAATGGAGGTTTTAATGGGAAAGTCCTCTATAAATGGGCCATGTTCCATGGCTATGTTAAATAACCAGAGGGTATCATCATAGAAATTTCATTTGTTTTTTTTGGTGGAGACCCTCACCAGCCTTGCCTGCTCCTGACGAACACCAGCGTTGCCAGCCTCTTTGGGCTTTCCATCATCAACCTGTGACCATTGGTCATCCATGACTGGATGCAACGGGATAGCTGGATAGCTCCATGACAAAACGCTTTCACCTCCATTTCTGAAAACAGAAACTGCAACTTCCTGAGGTTTAGCTAGATATCTAGATTTCTATGTATGGTTATCCTTTTAAAACTTCCATTATCTGCAGTTTCTGTTGTTTATCTAGATATCTAGCGACAGAATACATTAATATATCATACCCTCTGGTAAAATCACATAGCTATTGAAAATGGCCCATAGAAATAGTTGATCTACCCAGCTACATAGCATGGTGATTTTCCAGTTCGCAAACTGTAACAGTTTACCAGGCCGGGTAAAAACTGTTTATACTGTTGACTCTTTCTCCGCAAACATGGCGAAAAGTCGACCCAGTGGAAAACCCAGGTTTCATCAGCCGTAGCTGTGGGTTGTTCTTGGGTAGTGGGGTGGTATCACCCCTTATTGCAATCACTTGGCGATGGAGTGTACTTCAAGGCTCTCCGAAGTCTGCCGGTGACATGGGCTCGGCCATCAACTGTCGATGATGCAATGGGTATTAAACAATCACAAAAACAAAACAATTGTTGATACGAATTGCGTCTCTGAACGAAGTTTTTTCGGCTCACTAGCAGCAACTAGTTCTATCACTATTATAAACCGTACCCTCTGGTAAACTGTTACATAGCTATTGAAAATGGCCCATAGAAATAGTTGATTTACCTATTTAAAAATGGTGATTTTCCACATAAATCCCCATTTTCCCATGGTTTTCCCATGGTTTTCCCATTAGTTTACCAGAGGCGAGTGACCTTGGAACCTTCGGTTTTTGCGGCCAGATCTGGAGATCTGGGAAGCCACACAGTGCCTTCGATCCGAAATGTTGGCCTTGGGAATGATCTGATGTTTTTTTTCTATTTAAAAAACTATGATATGGTACATGGATATATATATATATCCCATGACGGATCCATGGTGCTGCTATATATGGTAACATGGATCCCATCAATATACCCTGTTCATGTTAGCATATATACCAGCACCATGGATCCTATGGGTATATATATATGTATGTATATGTATATGTATATTTATTATATATATATATATGTGGATATTAAATATCCGTTATCAATGATTGATATTTACCTGCCAGAATCCCAGAGAAGATATTATTAGTGGAATAGTAGTAGGTCGATAGGTCAACATTTCTTGTGTCAATCCACAAAAAAACGGACGCTTCTGGTGGCTGGCTCTTCAGTACCTCATACCATTGCCAACCTTAGAATGAACAAGAAATTCGCTGGTGAACGTAGATAATCCTTATTTCATCTTATTTCCTATTTATAGCAAACGATTGAAGTACTTAAAATATTTCAAAATGGTTCAAATTAAACATCATTCAATTGAACTATCATAAACTATCAAAGGTTGACCCAGAATGACCCAGATATTTGGTCCGTAAATGACATGAAGTAAGGCGTGACGTCCGGCTATCCATGACTCGCACCGAAAGGAGAACTTCTCGATATCACCTGGCGCGGCAGGTTTGGTACGTTGAATTCAAGAGAAACATTGGACGACTTTGACGACATTACTCTAACCCATAGGATCCATGGTGCTGGTATATATGCTAACATAAAGGGGGTATATTGATGGGATCCATGTTGCCATATATAGCAGCACCATGGATCCTATGGGTAATGTGGAGAAGAAAATAAGACACATTTTCTATTCCAGTGATTCCAGTGTCTTATTATTAGACAATATTCCAGTGTCTTTTAAAATGCTTTTCTATTAGAATCCAATGTGAGGCCCCCAGTCGATAGCTAAGTTGGTTGATTTATAACTCCAATGTCACTATGGTTTATGGTACGCAAAAAACTATAGTTACTGGGGCGAATCTAAACCAACTTCTATCTTGGGGGCCTCACATTGTAGAAAAGAAGATAAGACACATACCCATGACGGATCCTAACGGTGCTGCTATATATGCTGTGCCATGGATCCCATCAACAAAAACCCCCTTTATGTTAGCATATATACCATACATGGATCCTATGGGTATATATATATATATATGTATGTATATGTATATGTATATGTATATGTATATGTATTATATATATGTGGATATTAAATATCCGTTATCAATGATTGATATTTACCTGCACCAGCCGGATCCGTCATGGGATACGAATCCAGTCACTTCCAACAGTCTTTTCCAGTCCTGACCCAAGTAGCATTCATATCTGGTTGGTGGTTGACCTACCCCTCTGAAAAAAATGAGTGAGTAACAGTTGGGATCATGAAAATCCCAACTGAATGGAAACATAAAACATGTTCCAAACCACCAACCAGTACATATATATATATATATATATTGGTCATAAGGATCCTTAAATTACATGCAAGCACACCAGTTCATCATGTACATCCAAGTTCCCGCAGGATTGATTTTTTGTTGTATCATGTTGTACTTAATTGGCAGTGTGTCAAAACCAATAGTACCCCTTCTGTTCACATCAAAATAGCTGGGTTAAAATGGATGTTCATCCCACTAAACATGGTATTAATAGGTATTGACTCATAGCCATAGTCATAAATTGATTTATAAATCCCATTAACTATAGTTATAAGTACCATAAACCATAGTTATTGGAGTTATAAACCATAGTTATTGATCCATACCCAAGTAAGGCCTCCGAACGGTATGGAGCCAATGGCTCCACCAAGATGGAAATCGCTGACCTGGTGGTGCCCAGAACGACTCCCAATAGATCCACATCCTCCTGGGGCGTTTTTGACAAATGGTCGATTGATTGGGTAAAAACACGATGGTTAAGACTTAAGACGATGGTAAAAAAACTGGGAGAAATCTTGTTTTTTTGGGGGGGACAGAGTTTTGGGTCATGAGAATTGGGATCTTGCCAAGTTGGATGTGGCTAAAGGGATCAAGAATTGGGTTGATGTCCATTTCCAATCATTGGTAGCCAACTCAAATAAACCAAAACTGTATGCCCTTGAAGTTGTTAACCATAGCTGTTGATTGATTTCCATTTCCAGCCACTGCTTTTTTTTGGCACGTTGCTGTCAGTGGAAGTCCTGTCAAAGTCTTTCCGCTGATAGAGATCCGCCAGGGGTCCCACTCGAGCTGCAATCCTTCCAGGACTCAGTGAGTCCTGCAATGTGCCTGGTTTTACCTTGGCATCTTGGAATCACATGGGGATGGGTCAAAACCCTGGTACCTAGTGAACCCCAAAATAGCTGGGTTAAAATGGATGTTCATCCCACTAAAAATGGTATTAATAGGTATTGACCCATACCCACATGAGAACTGCAGAGTTGGTCTTCGACTAATACAGATAGGATCCATGACCAGCAAGAAGAGAACTGAACCCATCCATCCAAAACTGGAGATAAAACATGTCTGGTTGGTGATTTTAACCATCTTCAAACATATTAGTCAAAAGGAAGGATTATCCCATATATCATGGAAAATAAAACATGTTTGAAACCAACCAGATGTAAAACTCATGTGCTACAAAGGGGTGGATTTGGCTTCCTAGGGAAAAGAACATGAGTTTTACAATAAAACCTAGGAAGCCAAATCCACACTATCCACTGGGAATATTACAAAAAAACATAGTGATGTTGTGTAGGAAGCCATGTGCTTTACTAGATTTTGAGCACAACGATCCACTGGGGATATGACCCAAAAACTCTTCCGTCAGTGTAGCATCGGTACATTGTGACAAAATTTGCCCATAGAAAACCAGTGATAAAGAACCAGTACAAATAACATACATCATACATCTACCTAAGTATGGGGATATGATATAACATACATCTGCCTATGGGGGTATATATATAATATTATCACATATGAACATCTGGATAAACTACAAAAAATCACTATAACCTGAATTAAGGCCATGAAAGGGGATGATTTCCCTTATGAAAACCATGATTCCAGGCTTCGGTCGCGGTGAGGACACTGAGTCACTGACCAGGATTGGACAGGACGCGTCAAAGCGTGTCCTGAAAAAACGAGATTCTGCGGTGGGCTGAGATATGCCTTGCTGCCTAGGTACCCTCTGGTTATTTAACATAGCCATGGTATAGATGGTCCATTTATAGATGGTTTACCTATTAAAAATGGTGATTTTCCATGGCTATGTTAAATAACCAGAGGGTATATGATTTTGTAATGTGTATATCATTTGCCTGAGAAAAAAACACATATAATGTATACTAGGTATGATATTCTTATATTCAAAGGTATCATCTACGGTACATTAAGTAGCCTGCTGAAGTCTTACTCTGAAACATGTCACCGTACACTGCATCTGACTTGAGCATTGAATCGTAGCCAAAGGTGGACGTGTATGGAACTCCTGCCATATGGGATTTGGGTCTAAGGGTCCCAGCCACTCCCAGCCCATGTCCTGTACTCCGCCGCGACCACATCGCCGAGTTGTCGCCACACAGTCACCAAAATGGTGTTTTTATATGGCATGGTCAAGGCGTAGAAATCCAGATCCTGCGAATCGGTTTTTTGTTCACCAACACAAGCGATTTAAGTGATGAACAAATTAGGGATGATAATGCTGATGATGATGATGATGATGATGATGATGAAAAAGGTACGTCGGGTACATGCGGGTACCCTACAGAATCGACTGATGAACAACATCATTTACCTTGACAAAAATGCATGAACATGCAATGAAATTATGGTTATAGGGTATAGGGATGTATAGGGTATATCCCATTTTCAGACACACCTTAAAATGCCTAAAAATCAGATTGGTGCTTCTACATCCCATGACATGCCGAAATGCTATGAAATCACATGTTATTCAACCAGGATTAGCATTTTACGGGTCCACCTGCAAACGCACTCGTCGAAGGTGGGTGAAGCGTGCCGGACGTGACCATACTTTGAAGGTCGAGCCCCTAAGGTGCAACGAAGGGAGGGGGGCACTGAACGAAACAAAATGGGATATTACCACCACGACTTGTGATTGTTTAAACATGTTTCAACATGTTTTAAGATGTTGCCAAACACACCAACAACGAAACACCAACATTTTTTTGGTGACTTAAACTTAACTACAAAGAATTGACAACTCAGAAATACCTGTGGCTTTAGTCAAGAAGAGCTGGTATTTTACGCAGAAAATCTGGTGATTTCACCAACAAAGACTGAGGATGTCAGCAACATGCAGAGAGCATGTCTGAAAATGGTGGAGACTTTTGGATTCCAAGAAAGCGTTGCGCTGGGTCACCCAGCCGCAGTTGGGAAGTTCTGCTTGCAAGCTGCGGCGCTTGCAAGGGACTTGAATGGAACGCTGGTTGCTTGAAAATGACCCTCTGGTAAACGTCTACGTAACTATGGAAAATCACCATGTTTCATGGGTAAATCCACGAATTACAAATGGCAATGTTCAATAGCTATGTAACAGTTTACCAGAGGGTATGTATTAACTCTCTTGGAGGTTTCCACACAGTCATGGAAGTTCCCCCAAATCATCCAGTCGTCATGGATGACCAGCGAACCCGATGGTGACGACTGGGGATCTCACACGACCAGCAGAAACCCCGCATCTGTCTGAACATTTTAGGGAAAACCTCAATTCCAATGGATCAAAGCATCATTTTCCCAACTAAAAAAATGCTAAAATTGTGGGCATTCCCCGCTTTCAGACAAACTCAAAGCAGCTAATCTTGAAAAATCAATGAGAAACTGTATAATTAATGTGGGAGTTATTTTCGTTACGACAGCAAACTAGTCTTGACCACCCTTTGACAAATGCTGCCTGTATGAATTACATTGTTCCATTTGTGGCAAAATGAAAGAGCTCAACAACATAACAAGTATGTCCAACTTGGCACTATGATGGGTCGATACCTCTGGCAACATTCCGTCAAGGTGGTCCCCTCCAGGTATAAGCTGGTTTGTAAACCCCACTTACTAAGTATCATAAACCATAGTGGCCATAGTTATTGGATTTATAAACCAAGTTAGCTATCGTATGGTGCAAACAACTCCAATGATTATGGGTCATGATACTTATAACATCTTATAACTATAATTCATGGGGTTTATAAACCAATTTATGCACATTGTAAGTGTTTGTTTTAATCAGAAGAGGGAAGTTTTCCTAAAAGGACAAATGTGAGATAGGGGAACACAGGTCCAAAATTCAAGACTTGTGGGGACCATATGTACATTGTATATATATACACTGTTTATATATACAATATATATATATATATAAAATACTGTATTTTTTTTTAAATACATATATATATATATATATTTATATACATATGTATACGTATAAATATGTGGGTAACATTTATGTCATAAATTCATAAAACTATCCTGTTTGGGGGGAATCCATCTCCACATGCTCCGAAAGTAAAACGCAAACACACACACACAGACACACTATGACTTGCATTGATCCCGAAAACTATCGAACCCACGAAAAACACATACAATCACAGGCACTGGTTCAAAGCAACATCTACAGGAAAGCCCTGCCCTCTGGTAAACTAACATAGCTGTGGAAAATCACATTTTTTAGTGGCTAAATCAACTATGTCTATCTATTTCTATGGCCATGGCTTCAATAGCTATGTTAAATTACCAGAAGGTACATTTCATGGAAAAAAAAACCAAACAACATTTCCTGTACACTGTAGATCTGTAGAAGGCCTCCAAGGTTGAACCGCTGGCAGACTGACACACTTGCAGGCAAACCTGCGGGAACAGGGAACCGCCCTGAAACGCACTCTGTGACTTCAATTGGTAGTCAAGAAAAAAGCGGATCTGGCAGATTTAATATGATTTGATCATAACTAAATGAGGATTTATCTTGATTTATGCAGGAAATACAGTAAATGAATTGATGGGATTGGATGGGATGTATAACATTATAACATATTGTAACCAACCATGATAGGGATATAGTAGTGGTGATTTTATCGGGATACAATATGGTGCTGTATTGTGGGATACCTATAAGCAATTCACTTGATATTATGAATATGGAGCAACCAACTAACATGGGATATGTTGCCAAATGGTAGCAGCCAATGAGAATATGATCAGTAGGTTCGATACGGATGAGGGAATGATCAACTAAAATGAGGATACACAGTAATCAACAATAGTATGGCTAAGTTTAGAAAGCCAGCATAAAGATTGGTTCCTGGCTGAAAATCAACCTCTGAAAAACCAGTTTGCACTCACCAACCTTTACCTAGAGGCATCCGTCAAGACTTGATACGATCCACTCACCAAGAAAATGTGTGGAATCTCACAAAGCAAATGAACGTGGAGGTCACATGAATTTCGAAGTATGTGTGTATATGTATATGTATCTATTTTCGGAAACCCACACAAAAAAGAGAAAAGTTGAATCTTGAATATACCCTCTGGTAAACTAACATAACTATGGAAAATCATCCTTTTTAAATGGCCACGGCTTCAATAGCTATGTTAAATTACCAGAGGCTACACACGATGAAACGCGATAGATTTCTTTGCATCTTTTTGGGATTTACTGTTATCATGCAGAAGCTACCCAGACTCGTCTGGCTTCATACTGAGATCCCCAAAAGTTTGCGAAGCCATGGTAGCGTTTTTTAAGAGCTGATCCATATAGAAAGCTGTCAAATGACCAGAGAGGTGATCCATTCCCATGAAATCCCATATATATATTTATTTATTTTTTTTTCACTCCGGCCCATTGCTGCGGTTCGCTGCGGCCTTGCATGATGCTGAATTCGACACCTACCCATATATATATATATGTATCCCCTATGTCAAACCCCATTAAATCATATTAAATCCCATATTACTAGATGAATCCCTGAAAAATTGCCATCAAATCCCATCCAGTCGTGACGAACGCTGCATCGAGCTGCATCCAGTGCGTTGTTTTGCCGCGGCCTGCTGAAGTCAGCTGGCTCCATGGTACACCATGGTGGATACCAAGGATAGTGCCTTGGGTGCCTTAAACGTTACAGTGGTTTTATGTGGTTTAGAAAGGGATGTTACAGGGTCTTATAGGCTTTAACCATAGATTTAAGTGTTGGGGTTTATAATATTTGATAATTACTGGTTGATTGTTGGTTGGGTGGATGGCGGATGGCTGAGCAATTACATATATCTACCTCCTATTTCCATGAATAGGGAAGTGTGGAAAAACATGACATCTTGACATAATGGTGAGGCATGGATTGTGTATGTCATGCGTATTGAAGAGCATAACATGTTTTTCTTACATTTTGAACATTCAAACCTGTACAACCATCTGAATCTGAATTCTATAGAGATGGGAAGCGGGATCCATGTTGTGCATGCTATCAGTGCACCTACATGCACATACTATGTCAACAGATATCCAAGAGACTTAGTTGCAGCATGTTGCAGCAACCCACGTGCCTCCAATGCCTCCAATGTGGGTCCCCTAAAGCCATCCCCACATATCTTGTGCATGCCACGCCACGGTCACGCCACATTTTCGCACAGCACGTTAGCTTTTCTTTGCGTCCGAAACTTCAGGTCTTCTAAGCTCTGTTGCTTGCGGTCTTCCTCGGAAATTCACAAACCTTGGTGCGTGTCTTCTTCGGATTTTGGTCAAGAAACTGGCGGGTGATTTAAGCTGCGGAAGCCGCAACCGCACAGTGTCGGTTACTCCACGAGCCAAAAACCCGCGAATGAACCTCTTCTTTACTGGTTGGTGGTTTCAACCCCTCTGAAAAATATGAAAGTCAATTGGGATTATCATTCCCAATATATGGAAAAAAAAAAATGTTCCAACCAACCAGAATATGAAACTCATATCATACCACGACGTTGCACAGAATCCCCATTAAACAACCAACCAATCAGTTTATAGTTCTTAGCAATCCAACCAGTATAGCGTTTTGGGAGGCTCCAAAGTTCCGTATGGGGATGTCGCCAACAACACTAGTAGGGTCGAAAAACTCACTGGTTGCGTCTGCTGGTTGGTTGATAAAGATTATGTACTGTAATGGATTAGCATATAATTTCAATACTTCCTATTCCAACAACTTCATATTGAGAAATATATGGGAATTCTATGAAAATATCCGGGATTATAGTTCCAACATATTACAATGTTCCCTTCCCCTTGAACATGTAAAACAAGCCTCCCCAGTTTTCAGGGTGAGACCGTCCCCAATGTTGACCACTTGTGGTGCTGGTTTCAACTCCCGAAATGTCAGTCGTTTGGAGATCATCAACCGTCCCAGTAAGGGCCGTTTTCTTCCTGGTCATATTTCATTCTGGGTACCGAAATGAAGAAGTTTGCAGGGCAAAAATCAACATCACCCAGTCAACATCGCAAAAAATTCTTGAGGAAAAGTAACTTTCATACGATTGACGCTATTTCATTCAATTAATCGACTTAAGGTAAAAACTATAGATGTTTTTACTTCCAAATCTAGGGGTGCTACTGTACATGTTCCAGAATTGTGCCTTATAGATCTTATAGAAACTAATTATATTTGAGCAATAGCTGATTCGATAGAGGAAGGGCCACCCAAACAATAGGTAAGTGGGCTTATAAGTTGTCTGACGATCTGTGTTGCATATATATATATGTATATAAATATACATATGTATATATATATATACATATATATAAATATATATATACATATATATATATATATACATATATATACATATATATATATATATATTACTTGGAACTAGGCTGCGGATTTCTGGATATCAAACTAGTCAGATGGTTTTTTTTCATCACTCCCAGGCCGACTAAAGCGCTTCTTAATTGATCATAGGCACACTGAGAAGGAGACCTCGTCGCCTTTTTGGAAGTGCCTTCGAGGGACGATGGAGCCCCAAAAATCGAAGGAAACACATGGGAAACACATGGGAAAATCATAGAAAATATGGGACAATCATGGAACTCAATGGAGGTTCCTAGCTAAAATCATGGAAGTAAATGGGTGATTTTATTGGTTCACCACGTTTGATGACACCGGAGGGCTATCATGTGGTTGGGAAACTCTCAGTAGCTCATTAGCTCACCGTCCTACCCAAGTGGCTGGTTCAAAATCCCAGAAGGATGTTGAAGGCCAATCTACCAGGACCAGAACCACCGTTTTTTGATCTTAAATCCCGCGGTTTCCGGTGAATATTTATAGGTTAACCCAATCCATTGATGATTTTTTGGTGCTTTGCAAGGTTTTTTTAAAGCACCCGGTCTTCGTACGGTGATCTATGTCCTATTTGAAATCCCCAAATGGGATCAAGAGAATCATGGGGAATCAATGATGGAATCAACATACTTGTTATATACACGTGAACATGTATATAAATATCATTAAATGTCAGGAAGTCACCCTACGGTTTTTTAAATAGCCGTTCCCGCAACCATGGGTTTCCAACAACCACGGTTTTCCTGAAATTTGAGTTTTTTCATTCTTGCCTGTTTTATCATGTTCCTGGGTTTTGCCACTTTTTGTCTATCGACTCAGAAGCTTTGGAACCCAGGAAATGCGTTGCTTGGTACTTGCAACCGCTTCAAAGAACCAAGTGTTGAAAACACGAGTTGCGATTTCATTTGACCATCAGCTGCGCTTTTCAATCAACTTTTTGAATGTTGCAGTCCAGTGCATAGACTTCAGCTGATAAGAGTTGTTAGAGTTGTTCAAGGCAAAAGCTGCCGTGCCACAGCAAATAAGGAGGGTGTATGGTGTATTATGTATAATTTACTTCTCTTCTGGCTAGGGAAACCTGCAGCCTCTCCTGCTACGAAACCTGCGTCAGCATCAGCCTGCAGGCTGTTTGCTGTCCTTTTAACCTTTTGCAAAGCGTCTCAAACACTCTTGCAACTATGATCTGCAGTGGCCTTGTAAAGATTCAATTTGTGTGATATTTGGCGACTGAAGATTTTCAAACCAAAAAAATGAAAAAACAATTATCTGGTTGGTGGTTTTAACCATCTTGAAAAATATTAGTCAATGGGAAGGATTATCCCATATACCATGGAAAATAAAAAAATGTTTGAAACCACCAATCAGTTGGGAAACGGTCTTTCACGCACCAATCACGCACCAATCACGGCGTTGTTAGAGCTACTGGATGGCTACTAAGTGGCTGGCGAAGAAAAGTCGCAGCGTGTCGCGTTGATCCAAATTGTTTGACCTAAAGCCCCGAAAGGTTTTGCAAAGAAAGTTTGGCTCTAACTAATACTATTGTAACTTAACTACAAATCAAAAGAGTTCATTTTACCCCAGTCTTATCCCATTTGGCTCACTTTGGGTGGACATGGGCCAGGCAACATTCGGCACTAAAGATGGCAAGCTGCGCGCCCTAATCTAAATGAAAGGCTTAAGCATTGCCCAAAGATCTCAATGGGAAATTTCTGACGCCAAGGCTTGCAGCAAGGGATGCAACAAAGTCCCTGATATCACTGGATTGGTTTAAGGGAAAATTTACAGGAAACCATGGTTTTTACCACCAAATATAGGGCTTTCCTGTAAATTTTCCCATAATCCAATTCTATGATGATAGCTGAAAGTGATTTTGCCCACATTAGACGTATTTGAAAAGGTCCTTTGAGGTCGTCCTGACTGAAACAATCTTTCTATGGCATGTCATAGATTCACAATCAACTTAAAATAGTCCCCATAGATAATGACATGACTTACCTATCATATTATTGTATGTCATGGATTATATGTATTCCATAGATTATTCATAATCCCCACAATACCTACAATCAACTTACCCAATGATACTGGCCACAGTGACCCGTGAACCAATGTAGTCTGTCGCCGACGCCCAGGGTATGTATATATATATATGTGTTATTTGTATATATGGATATATATATATATATGTGGAATAATATATAAGTATGGAATAATATACGAATATGTCATCTTGTGATTTGAAATGTTGTTTCATAAATGAGGGAAATAGAACATTCAACTGGTGATTTTAGTGGCAGGCAAAAGCGATTGACAGTTCTTCAACTCTGGAGGCAACCAACAAATTCGTGCGGGACATAGCCACATACGCCATGATAAACAGTTCCATCTGAAAGCTTACAGTAGCCCCCAGAATCCAGCCCAAATACCATCTTGAAGGAATCCTTGTATCTTCAACGCCAGATGGCCCCCACAATGACCAATGAGCCCCCAACAGAAAATTTGCTGAATGGCTTTGATATGCATGTTCATGCACCGGTCAGGTCTGATCTGGGCCCATGTTCAACCTGAAACACTCAGATGTTTTAAAATGGTTGTATGCCCCGGACCTTGATAAAAGTTGGTTGTTTTCCTAACCCTTGCACCAATCAATCATTAAACACATATAATCTCTTCCCATCCCATGAAGTTCTGATTCTTAAATAGGTGTCCTTAATTCTGGATGTTCTAGAGGGCTTATAATAATTCCCAACGCGTGTATATATATATATATAATTATATATATAATTATATATATATATAATTATATATAACTATATATTTATATATATATATATACTTAACTATATATATATATATGTACGTAGCTTTGTCTAGTATTATAAACCAACCTCCTATAAACCTAAGGTATCCTAAGGTTAGAGTTATTCCCAATAAACCGTTGACTTACCCACCTCCGTTGCGAGTCGTGCAAGAAGATCCCGTCTTGTCCAGGGAACTTCAATTGGACCTCCAAAAGTTCACCGGGTAAACCGTGGCGAAAGCACCCGAAACTATGGGTTTCAATACCAAAAATGTATAACATTCTGGGTAAATTATCATATAAACCTGAAATGTTGGGCCATTTTGGAATGATTTAACATGATTTAACCATGATTCCAGGCTTCGGTCACAGCGAGGTCGTTATAATTTCCCCAGAACTGTGTCTAATCACTTGGATGATTTGGGGGGTAGCCTCATTTTAGAAAACCTCCACCTTAGTTTTAATATGATGTAAGACTTATTTGGTTGGTGGTTTCAACCCCTCTGAAAAATATTAGTCAATGGGAAGGATTATCCCATATATGGTGGAAAATAAAAGCTATGTTCCAAACCACCAACCAGTATTTCTCTGTGAAACCCACTCACATATTGATGGGGAGCAACATGTACTTGTGGTGGGGCCATTTTTTTTAAGTTGGCTTATGCAGTAGTTATAAGTTATAAGTATTTATAAGTTATAAGATGTTATAAGATGTTATAAGTATCAGAAACCTTAGTTGTTGGAGTTATAAACCAACTTAGATATCCTTCGGGGACACAGTGTATGGAATCTCTGTATATCCTACATGCTATTCCGGCTGGACCTCCATCAAAAGAAGTTGATTGTCCCAAGTAGAAACTGCTGTAGATCGAAGGAAGAACAACACAAAAGGAATCATACAACTGCTGAAGCTGGACTCAACTTTACAAGAAGTTTGTCTCAAATAAAAACGCACCGTTTTCATGTGTTTTCCCGTTTTCATGTGTTTTCTACGTCAATTGGCTGCACCTACTCGTTTCACTACTCACCATCGAAGGTCACCCAATATACCCCGGTGGAATTTTCAATCGTCGCCGTGTTGGAGTGGTCACCCGTAGCCAGCGATGAATCCCAAAAAAATCAGCATCTGTGACCTAAAGCGATGTGACGTCCTTCGAAATTGAAATGCTGGCCGTTGTTGTCAACATGACCTGCGACTAGCATCAACTAGCCATGGGTCCAAGTTATGTTTCGCCAGTCCCAGTCATGGTTTGCACTCAGAGATTTCTTGGTGTCGGATCCCAACCCCAACCGATTTTCTCAATTTTCCCACCAATTTTCAGATTTAATCCCAGGTACTCTGACATCATTGGCTTCTTACCCGCTTCGTAAGTGGGGCCCGCACATCCAGTAATGTGGTAAAACCAATCATAAACATCACAAAAAAAGCAATATTAAGCACCCCCAGTCATGAACCCCTAAATAGCTTAACCCAATTTCATAAACCCAATTGGGAATAGTTTATGGCATTGGGATTACCACCTTCTTAGCCATTATTGTCAGTTATCATTAACCACTATAAACAACTATTAACCAAATATAAACCACTATCAACCACTATTAACCACAACAAAACACTATCAACCACTATAATCCTTAAATATAAACCACTATTAACCACAACAAAACACTATTAACATCTATTAACCACTATAATCCCATCTGGGTAAATTATAATATTTCACTAACCTGAATTAAGGCCATTTGGGGATGGTTCCCCTTATGAAAACCATGATTTCCAGTGAGGTCGCAGTGAGGTCGTTATAATTTACCCAGATATAGATACGTACATATACTATAGAATGTGTATAATATATATGTATATGTATATATATATATAATATTATACAGCTTGTAGATATATTGTCATAAAAGTTCGCAGAACAAGGCCTCGACCGCGCGACGGATTCAGAAACGGCGCCTCTTCACATTCGATGAGGCCATGGCCTTTGGAGTCCCACCAGACTTTGATCTTCCCTGCGGCATCGCGGGACACCAAAACAGAGCCCCACAAAAAAAGGTGGTTAACATTGGCTTAGTATGGGGTAATGATGGTTAATGATGGTTAATAGTGGTTAATAATGGTTAATAGTTGTTAATAATGGTGAATAGTGGTGCTTAATGATGGTTAATAGTCGTTCATGATGTTTATAAAACACCACTATAAAGTTATTAACCAGTATGATTCGATGTTGTGTTTCATAGCCATAGTGGTTGACAATGACTGATAGTGGTGACTAGTGGTTAATGATGGTTAATAATGGTTATAATATGCAATGGTTAATAGATGTTAATAGTGGTTAATCATGTGGGAAAACAATTGGGAAATGGTTTATAACACCCATAAAAATTGTGATTTGGGGGATGGTTTGTGGCATCGGGTGAATCCCACATTATGGATGGTAAGGTTCCTCTTGCATGCTAAATTCTTGGGTTCCAATGCGACATTTACGGGAAACATTGGGGTTTAACTCGCCATATAATCTGGTTGGTGGTTGAGCCACCCCTCTGAAAAAAATATGACAACTCGTCAGTTGGGATGATGAAATTCTCAATTGATCTGGAAAGTCATAAAATGCCATGGTTCCAGTCACCACCAACCAGTAATGGAACAAAATGGGTTATAAAACCCATAGGCTTCGGAAAAGGGGAGACACGAAAAGTTGCAGCCTCCAATGGCTTCACCAAAAATGGAAAACGCTCCTTCCGAATTCTGGAGGCTTTACCATGCTTTATCTAGCTGTGAAAATAGTTACTTTCCATAAAGTAATATAGTTATGTAGTTATGTAAAAAAAAACAACACAAGTTATAATTTTCCTATGGAAATCTCATGAAAAATCACCATTTCTTGATGATTAAACCGTATGTTAAACCACCGGCCGAAGGGGCCGTTAAACCGGTCCCGACACGGAGCCGCACCTTCAAAGCGTGTGTCAGTGATGCCAGGAATCCTACATCGACAGGGCACACGGTCACTGGTTTACCTGCACTACATTTGAAAAAAAAAGTAAATCATGGTGATGCGTTAAGCAATAATCACTGCATGAGTTGGTTATGTTCAGTGTTTTTCTATTGTTTGCCAATGATTTTCCGTATCTTAATTGAGCACAAGAAACAACATATGTTCACCACATTGGTCTGGATACTCTGTTATAAATTGCAATCATCAGATGTCTAGGGTCAACGTGGTTAAAAGCTCATTCCTCCCCCCCAAAAAAATTACATAATTATGGTTGCATAAGCTCCATGGTACAAAAATGGCAATTTTTATGGGTTTGCGTCAATCCAGGCGGTGATCGGCCGACGTCAATAATCGGTGGGGATCACCTGCGTTGGTGGTTGAGCCACCCCTCTGAAAAACATGACTTCGTCAGTTGGGATGATGAAATTCCCAATAATTACCCTCTGGTAATTTAACATAGCTATGGAAAATCACCATTTTTAATGGGAAAATCCACTATAAATGGTGATTTTCAATAGCTATGTTAAATTACCAGAAGGTATATGGAAAGTCATAAAATTCCATGGTTCCAAACCACCAATCGTCGAGGAGTCGAGCATCTGTTCTGAGTCCGGCGGACGATAGTTTGGATGCCCCAGCGTCGATGACGGGCCTGGATTTCCACAAAAAAACACAGTTGGGTCAACTGACTTCCGCTGAACTGTTGAACAAAATCAAACATCATCAAACCATGACTCAAAAACAGTCTGCGCATGTCTGCGCATGTCTGCGCATGTCTGCGCATGTCTGCGCATGTCTGCGCAAGGTGCCTGGAGGTACATGAATCTCCTGCCACACCCGTCATGAAAGGGAGGCAAGGGCTAATGCTGGTGGGCAGGAGTTGTCCATCGTCATTCGTGCAAATATGACACTAAGATACACTCAGTCACTGAATCAGTGTTTCAACATATCCAAAGTAGATTGGAACGTGAAAGTCAAATGCTATGTTCCATTCTAATTGGACAACATTGGACAACATCATGGTAGAATATCAACTTATGATTCAGAGATGGATTATAGACATCATGGAATTTCTAATTTAACTGAAGCTTCAACTATGTTCAAGAAGGCATCGTTGTGTAAAGGATTGCGAACCAATGACCGAGGCTATGTGGTCAACCAGCTTGACCATCCAACCCATCCGTGGTTTTTCGGTCCTCCGCATGGTGCCATGGTGCACTTGTTTTACAGTCACAAAGAACTTTAGTGGGACGTCGACACAAAAGACATCAAATCCCCTCTGGTAATCAAACATGACAATGGAACATCCCATATTTATAATTCATAATTATATAGATGATTTTCCCCATCTAAATACCATCTGGTTATGACTAACATAGCCATGGACAATCCCTGAAATAAATGGAGGTTTCTAGCTTGGAAAAACATCTATTTCTATGGGCCATCTGTACCATGGCTATGTTAAATAACCAGAGGGTATCCAATTCAGTCTGGGAATTTCTGGTTGCCATGATGCCATCGCCATGATGCCTCCGGATGGTATCCCCCATCGGCACCGTCGCCAGTCCTCCACTACGAGCTGTGCGGGCTCGGGCTGTGCGGGCTGTGGCGCCGCGCCGATGGTCTCGAAACTGGGAGTGGCGTTCATCATGTTGAACATGTTGCCCATCATCATGCCCACTCCTACCATCCTCAGTTCCGGATATTTTTGGAGCCACGAAAGAACACAAAGGTTTTTTGTCACTGAAAGTTGAGTGGGAAATATTGGGATCATCAGGATCATCATTCCATTTTTGGAGATGAACAATTGAAAGTGGAACACTTTAAGAGAGACATCCTGTCAGACACTCAGCCTGCAGGATTAAAAACAGGACAGCCAGCGTTAGTGATTCGGGAGAACCACGGAAGAACAGCCACGCAAGTGGCACGATGACTGAATGAAGATTGTCCAGGGAGTCCAGGGGCCCAGGATGTTCTGTTCTGACCAGGGGCCCAGTTGTTGCATTGAATCCGTGCGGTCCGTGCAAGTCTAATTGCAGCAAACGACATCAGGAAAGTCCCAAATTCTGTCAAACAACATCAAGAAAACAGAGTTTGTTTTGAGCAGAAAACTCGAAAAAATTGATGTTCCAAGCTTCTGCTGCATCTGCTGCATTTGCATCATCTGCATCTGCTGCATCATCATGGGATTCATCATGGAGCCACAGCCAGCATTGCAATCATTGCAGCCACAGCCCGTGCCGCAGGGGTTCCAGCCACAGCCAGCATTGCAGCCGAGCATGCCCCCAACCTTGGCCATGGCGAAAACTGCCGCAAGATGGAAAGATGTTTCATGATGTTTTACCCATGTTTAGTCTCCGCAATCGAATATGGGGGGTTCCTAAAATGGGGGATCCCCAAAACCATAGGTTTCAATCCTAGAATGGTCTGATCTTAGGATGATCTGATTTGGTGGATTTTCCACCTTGCCATGTTTGATTCCCCACATCTTCAGGATAGTCATTCAAACTCCTGCACTTTCACGGTGCAGCTACCAGGATATCGTGCATCAAAGTCTTCCTGCAACATCAATGCCGCAAAGTTATCTTTTGACATTCAGCTACCTTTCAGCCACGAATAGATTGGATGACATGTACACTCTCGGAAGCTTCATGTCTGGTCAGAACCATGAAATGAAAACAACCTTTGAGTGAAGGACGTCCAAACCTGCAAGACTAAACTTACAGTAGCTACCCTGCAAACTGGTCAATGTTTGTTCGGCGTGACTTTTTTTTCCAGCGAAATCGCCAGTCGATGTACCCTCTGGAAATCTGACATGGCAATGTTAAATTCTAGATTCTAGATGCTTGACGACTGGTGGGGTACCCAGAAACCCTGCAACATACTGTCATGAAAGAGTCCCTAGTTCATGGCGGAACGGAACCATCCCAAGATCATGGTGCTTCAGCCTTCCCTAGGTATCAAGGGGGAATCACTGACGTCTCCCATGGATCTGTTGCTTCTGCTTGGTTGATTGAGATTTCTGGTAATGTGGCCAACCATGTTAAACACTATCAAACAAAAAAAAGCCTAAGTACCCAATTCTACAATATGGGAAATATAAAAAAACACCCAAGTAAAGGTTTATGGCATTGAGTTTCCGACATTACTAATGATCACAACACTATTCCAAAGGAGGTTAAATGTGAGGCTCCCCAGTGATGTTTGTTGGTTTATACACCCACTAACTATAGATATCTCTACCAAAATAACCATAGGATTCACCTATTTCAACCAACTTAGCTATGGTGAATCAGCTATAAATCTCTAAGAATCACCATTTTTCTATATGTTTCTTGGTTCACTCCGCATTTTCCGATGTTCTTCCTCTGCGCTTCCCGGTTTTCGTTGCCCAGGCGTCCCAACCGGTGGACACTGACTACCTGGGGCCCCCGAAGAGATGGTACAATTGGCTGGGATCATCGAAATGAATACTAAATATATAACATATATATAATATTATAAATACTATTATATCTAATTTTATATATACTATACTATATATATTACATATATATAGTATACATTACATATATACTATATTACATATACTCTATATATTACATATATACTATATATGAATACTACATATACTTGTGTGTATATCATATATATATATGTACTGGGTAAATTATAACATTTCACAAAGCTGAACTAAGGCCATTTTGGGATGATTCTCCTTACTAATTATGATTATAGTGAGGTCGCAGTGAGGTCGTTATATTTTACCCAGATATAGATACGTACATATACTATAGAATTAGAATGTGTATAATATACATATATATATATTATATTATATTATACAGTATTGTAGATATATGTATAGCATTAAAACTGATGAACATTGGGGGTTATACCGTTATAGCAATAAGCAGTTCTGACCCAGAGTTTCAATCCATCTGGGATCACCGCTGCTTGTTCTTGCCGTGATCTATATAGCAGTTATTAATGGGTGTGTCTGAAAATGGTGGCACACATAAAATGGCCAATGATATGGAGAAAATGATGATAAACCAGGGGATCTAGGGATACACTATTCTCAGACAAACCCATAGCATCCACAGTCTGTCTCAACCGACCTCAGAACACAGGCACCAAGACACAGCAACACTGAAACTCTGGCTCATTTGCCACCAAAATCCAAGTGAAAGTACCCTACATCATGCAATTTAGTAGGATTTTCCATTATAAACCATCCATTTTGGGGACCCCCATTTTACGAAACCCTCATATTAAAGTCATTCTATAATTTCTCGGCACATATAAAATAACCGCATCAAATCCTAATGCTAAAAGACATAATATATCAAAACATAAAACAATTACTAATATAAAACAACAACAAATTGATTCCAAGAATCTACTAACAAAACAACATAACATAGTAGAAAGCTTAATATAAATGAAACACCAATAATTCTAGCGATAAATGATATACTGGAAAAAATCAAATAATTCACACCGAATTAAGGCCATTTGGGGATGATGCCCCATACAAATCATATTTATCCATACTTAAAACATGTTCATCATTTGAGCCATTAAGGATACCCATGTTTTTCCATCTCATGAAGTAGTAGTTGGTTGATAGCTTTCGCATTCATATTGATCAGTTCATACTCCCCAAACAACCAGGTAGTATAACTCCTTAGTTCACATAACTCCTTATTTCATAACCAAACAAATACAATTGTAAGGTTTATCCCTATATGTCTGATATTTGAACCATATTAAACCCACAATAGAACCCTATAATTCATGGTTAAATCAAAACAACTCATCAAACATGCAGGGGATAAGATTCATGAGCTAGTTATGGTAAATTCATGGTTAAATCAGTCAAAAATCCCCATTATTTGTTTTCCATTCACTCGCTGATGAGTCTTGCTCCAGGCCTCTGGGACTGCGGCTTCGCTCGCTTCGCTCGCTTCGCGCGCTTCGCGATGTCCTGGGATGATGCGATAGGAAAACCCATCGGAAAAACCATAGGAAAAGGCTGACTTCACCCATGACCATAGTGATTTTCATGGGATTTATAGCTGATTTGAATGAAATCGCTAAGTTTTTCAACAACACATAACTGGGTTACCTGTGTCGGGTTGATGGTGACTGGATGTTTATCTGTATATATATATATAGCTTGATAAACTATGGGCATTGTTCAAAACCACTTGGTTGATGATCAGTTCGGGGATCAAAAACTACCCTTCATTTTTTTGTTGGGGATTATCAGAATACATGAACGGAGAATATCGTTCTTAACGAGTATGAGGGGATGACATAAGGTTTTCAAGTTGGTTGATTGTGACCGGAACTATTACTATGTATATCTATATATATATACATACATATAATGTCAACAAAACGGCTTGTCAATTGAGGGGGTACCATTTAAGTATCAGATGCAATGACTATTGGGAGTACCCCCTAATCAGAAGACATGGTTAGATAATCCGGGGTTGACATTACGTATCATAATCATATTAGATGGATTGCGAAGCCAACTTCTGACACAGCGCAGAACTTCGCAGAACTTCGCAGAGTAGTGGGATCAATGGTAAAGCGGTAAAGCATGGTAAAGCCATCCCCAAAAGGCTATCCAGATCTATCCAGCATTTTTTTAGCTTTGGGTGATGTTTGGAATATATGTTTGTACCATACATCCAGCATATGAGCGTAAAAAAAACATCAATTCTGCTTCAACAAGCCATCGCCGCAACAGGACATTTTTCAGGGCTGACCTGGATCAAATCTGCACGACTTGGTGTTGAAACCCTGTCTACTATGTGTATATGTGTAAAACTATAATATGGCACCTGCTAACATGGTTTAATATGGCTTATATGATGAATTGGTTCAATATGGATCAATATGGTATGATTATGTGTGTATATGTACATACATGTATGCGATTTCTTCACTTTTGTTAACCATTCTGAAAAACCTGGCTAAATTATCTAAATTCCCATGTGTTTCACAGGCGATCAACTGGAACGTTAAGTTAACCACACTTAAAAAGTTTCGTTGCTGAGCATCTCCCATCCAGAGATGCTGGAAGCCATGTCCCAGACGCCCGGGACCTTTGAGCCCAAGATAAAAAGAGCGTCTTTGCACAAAGCGCCCCGCTGCTAAAGTCCCAGAAGCAGTTGGCTTGGTAGTATTCAGAAGTTGTGTGAAAATGGGAAACAAACTTAACTAACAATAGTATACAATAGTACCATTTGGAATAGTAATTATTTGAGGTTTTGCAACTATTTTCCGAATGCTGCTTCTGTTTCGCTACTATTCCGTGTTGTCCCCCACAAAAAAGGTCTGTGGGAATCATCCTAGCATACCTTGACATGGCAATTCAAAACAAGTTGGGGGCTACGCGAATTAAGGGAGTTCCAGGGGTACAACCTCGTCATAGGTGGTGACTAGGCACGAGCCAAGTAGCCATATTTGATCGTGAAATCACTCAAATTCAATCCATCCCTTTCTGGTTTGTCTCTTTCTTTTCAAGGGAAATTTGGGACTCTCGTCCACATACAAAACTTATTCCGTCTTTCTAGAGGAACAGGTTCTCCAGCAGCACGTACAAACAGCCATTCAGGTTTGTCTTCACATGTGGTTGATTGGCATTGTTTCCACATCACATATCTACATGCTATCTTACAGTTGGAAAGCTTTCGACCCAACTATATGTACATATGTATATATATAATATATAATATATATATAATATATATAATATATATATAATATATATATATATATATACATTTGGGTATTTCTGCCAGAATTAGTTTATTCAAAGAGCAGGAGCCCGATTTGGAGGCATCCATATAGTTGAATAGTGTTTTCGACCCATGTCCATGTATACTCTATACTGTAGAATTTTAGGAACTCCCAATTGGATTCCAAGAATTATGTTTGAAAAGTTAGTATCCATCATTTTTTGAGGCGCTCAACGGTCAATGGGAAAAATATGTTCTACAAAATGAGTGGCACTTGTCGAAATTCAAACCTTGAGACGTCCGGACCAGTTTCCGGTCAGTTCTTGAATGCAATATGAATAAATGTTGCCTTCCAAAACGAGTCAAACATATACGCTAGGGTCTACACATTTTACCCTCTGGTTATTGAACATAGCCATGGAAAATGGCCCATGTATAGATAGTTTACCTATTAATAGCATGGTGATTTTCCATGGCTATGTGAGTCATAACCAGAGGGTATATGACCATGGCCATGGACAACCACCATTGTTAGGTAAATCATATTTATTTCCGTGGGCCATCGTGCCGCCATAGCGAACTGTTACGTATGACCGGAGAGTAGGTTAAATGGCTATGGATCAATACCTATAGATACTATTTTTAGTGGGATGAACATCCATTTACCAGCTATTTTGGGGTTCACTAGGTACCAGGGTTTTGACCCATCCCCAAATCAGAATCGCTAAAATCTGGGGGACTGTCACCATCTCCAGGGTTTAACGATTCGATTGCAGTCGTAATCCCAATGTTCTTCGATTCGATTTTTCTCGACTATCCTGGGGTAAACGTTGACATTGATGTGGAAAACCCATGGGTTGCCCTGGAAAAAACGATCTACAAATGGTCGTTTTCCACATCTATGTTGGTTTACAGCAGGGAAAACTCACAGTTGCTTCAAACAATTCAAATACGTAGAGCTTGACTACAGTATTCACATGTTGTTGATCAATTCCACCTTGTTGTTGACTGCAGGTTTGCCGTGATTACCCGAACATCCCATGCTTCATCCATCATAAAATATCATACATTTCCTCATTGAAATTACTAGTGTGGGAGCATACCCCTCTTTCAGACACAACTGATTTTCATATCAAGTTGGATAGAGTATAGAGATATCCCACGATATCCCCAGTTCAACCCGAGGATGGTTGTCGAGAATGGATCAAAATTGGCATATTGACTTTTATATATCCAAGCACAATCATATAGCCATGTACAGATTCTGATCAAATTATATCCCATAATAAACCCTGCCATAATCAGATATCTAATGATTAGAATCATCGTACGGTATGTGAAAACCTGTGGGATATATCCCATGTAATTATAAACCATTGTAAACAGACTACAATCGGATAATTGAACTTTAATGGCTTGATGGGCCTATTATATCACATATACCCTATTGTACCCATTGTGGACCCTACTGTGTTAAGGAAATATTATATTACATTATTTGCAATGTCAAGCCCATATCAATAACATCCTGTTGATTGATTTGGTGGTTCACCACAAATAGTGGTAATTTGCCCTGAGATGGTGGCTCCAATTCAAGAGCCAAGGGAGTTACTACAGTAATCTGCAGTTCACATTATCCCAATTATATCCCATGATCAATTTTAAACCAAGTACATATACCATATATATATACATATCCACTAATGGATGCTTGTCCAACTATGGATGGTATGTATATATATATATATATTCCATGTTATGACAGTATGAACCCTACTATAATCCGATAATTGGTTTTGAGTGGGTCTATGAGTGGGTCTATTATATATATATAACTATAAACATCTAGGCAAACCATACATCCCATATATTCTCTACGTTCATCTATATCAGTCATCGTCGATATCCCATTTTTTTTGTACCCCAGTGGATTTGTGGATTTCCCAAGTATCCCATATATCCTACATCTCATCATGTCCCAATAGATCCGATCATATATCCCTGAACTGAATGGAAGTTTATAGCTGGGAGATTCAACTGTAAATGTGAAACTTAACACAATATATATATATATAGTTATTTTTATCTGGTAATTTAACACTTAGCTATGGAAAATGTATGAACATGTGCCATGCACAGATGATCTATCTAAGAATCTGTTAGAATCTAGAAATGGTGATTTTCCATAGCTATGTTGAAGTACCGGAGGGTACTATGGCTAATTACATGGCTTCTACAAGGTGAAGCCCCCCAGTACTAAGTTGGTTTATAAACCCATTAACTACTTCGATATATCTGATATCTACCATAAACCCATACTTTATCTAGTTATATATAGTTCAACCAACTTAGCTATCATAATTCAGCTCTAAATCCCACTAAATCCCCACTTGTCTTTCTAAAATCATCATCTTCCAGTGCTTTTCCTATGCTTCGTTGTTGATGATTCCTAAAATCAGTTATATAGATCCCACTAGATACCCATTTTCCTATGGGTTTTCCGGTTTTTCGGGGGGTCGACACCTCAGTCATACAGCTCGGTCGCCGGCTCCGCCTCCACTGCAGCCGCCTTTCTGCGGAACACACGCAGCTGGAGGAACGGCCTGCGAAACGTCCGGGGTCAGGAAAGAGTTTCAATCAATGGAAAATTCAGGATCCTAAAATGAGTTGTGATTTTTTTTCTGATGTAGGGTGTTGTCATTTTACAGGTATTTAAGCTATCAACTGCCAGGGTCTCTTAAATCAATGGGAAATTCAGGATCCTAAAATGGAGGTACTCTACCATATAACTACTGCTTGGTGGTTGACCTACCCCTCTGAAAAATATGAAAGTCAATTGGGATCATTACTCCCAATAATTATATGGAAAAATAAAAAATGTTCCAAACCACCAACCAGACAATAACAATGGTGTATGATACTTTTAACTATATTTAGATGGGATATGATGGGATATGATGGGGTCACAAAAACAAACTTATAACTGGGGGGCCCCATCCGTACCATATAAGGCCATATGTTGTTGGGATATTCCTTACATAGGCCTCAAAAAATTGCCTTATTTTTTTGGTACCTCCAATTCTTTCACGTCAAGCAAATTTGGAGGCACGGTGGCTGATAGTGATCATCTGCAAGGGTGGTGGCTGCGATCATCTGCCCGCAGGATGGTTTGGATCCGCAAACAAATCTGGAGCCGGTTGGGTCAAGGGTCAATTCTTTCCATTTATGGCTGGCATTTATGGCACTTGCGACATGATTAGTATCAAAATAAGCTCCCCCAGCAAGTACAGTTAGTGCCACGTAGTGGATACTTCTAAAGTATCCTGGCAACTTTTGTTTCCCATTTCTGGCAAATATGATGCATAATTATATAATTCTTCCCACCAAGTAACCCAAAAGTATTAAGTCAATGGCATTCAATGGCCATTTCAGGAACCAAAATTGAGGGTACGAGTGCCTACCATAATATATCAGGCCTATGTAAAGATGAAAAGAATCACAGAAGATTCCCCAAAAAACCAGTGGGGCTACCCCAGTCATCATCCATTTCTAGATGGGGATTTTCCATGAAATAAATGAAATAAACCAACCAGCTATTGGATAGCCACATTTCTGGAAACCCCCCGTGGTGCTACAGTAGCTCCCTTAGGCGAGGCCGCCAGGCCGGTCCTTCTCTCATCTGAGGCACGGCCGTTCCATGGCATGCGAGGCACATGTCATGGTCCGTGCAAACATGGCCCAGATGACAACAATGTAACATTCAGCAACCTATGGAATAATTTTGTTTAGCCCTAAGTAACTTATGGGTCGTTTGGTTTCAAGCATCTATGACTAGCAAGTTCTATGAAAAGGGAAACTTTAAACATGAATGCATGGAGTGGTCTCAGGGCCTGACGTCGACAACTTGATTCTAGTCCCCACAGCCATCTTAAGAAGCGAACAAATGTCAGGTCTCAAATATCTTCAGAAACACTCTGGCCTTCTCAAAACCTTGGAGGTACTGCGACATGGATACACAATACATATATATATACATATATATATATGTATATATATATATATGTATATGCGTGTGTGTGTGTGTACGCCATATATTTGTATTGTAAATGCATGTATATGTATATGATATACATACCCCACTGGCACGATACTACACTCTGTGTGTTGAGGGAACATAATTTTGGTAAACGAATAATACAGGAAACCATCCATATTTGGATAGTTTATACCACACATTTCTGGTAAAATGGTGGATATTTTGCAATTGTTTTACTAACATCAGAATTATTTTATTGATCAAAGTTGCCCCTGCTTTCTTATCTTTCTTGAAGACAACCTCCAGTGCCATTCAACGCATCGCAAACATGTTTGAAGTTTTCTTTGAAGCTGAGCGGACAAGAATGGCAATCATGCAAGCTGGAAGGTTTTGTGAAAAACTACTTTCACGACTTGTAGGAATACCGTTCCAGGTTATCGTCCAATGTAAATTCTTCATGACAACCAAAAAGTAAAACATCAGATACCGCAAATGTTGTCTGACCACATGATAAGGGGAGTTAGATACGCTCATTCATTTCCTGATTTTGAAAGCAGGCAGCGCCTGATGATACAACGAACGAGGAACAAGGTACTAGATTTCTTTTGACAGGAATTGACAGGACATTTCATAAATGTGATTGATATATAATTGCATAGCGTTATATATATATATACATACATATGTTTGCAATGCGTTCATTTTGTCAGCTTCCTCACGGCTGCTCTATAAGCATCAACTTTGTATGATTACTGTTGAACCGCCAACATGACATTTATTAGGTACTTTGGAAAAGAGTTGATTTTCTGCTGAAATATCAAATGTTCCATCAAATGGCAAACAATAAAATAATCCATGAAGATGTACATATGGAGGTTTCCTAAAATGGGGGTATCCCCCAATCATGCAAAATTAGACTAGTTTAGTAGTTAAACCCATGGTGACTTGGGGATTCCCCATTTTAACTATTCACCCATATTCACCCATAACTTGAGGGAAAAAAAACACGAGTGAACTTTCTATCCTTGTGCGCCTAATACCCCGAAACTCATCACACGCCATGCCACGTTGCTGTTATTTTCACATCCGGCTTCGCAGGTTTCACGAAGCCATTTCAGGTGATGCGTTTCACCGAAAAGGACCAGGATTTTTGGTGAGATCTTTGCTGACGAATCTGAGACACCCTGCAACAATTAGGAGTTTGCCACTTAAAAAAGCTGGAATATTTCGAGCATTCTGAGACAATTTTGCATTCACTATTTTCTTGATGATGGATATAGTCTGATATAGTCTGACACAGTAGCTACTCATCCATCCATTTTGGGCGATGCCAAGGTTCCTTCCCCTGTTTCACCACCTATATGTTTTTTAATGGCTTCAGCATTCAATAAACACATAAATCTCTGCCAATAACCACGTTTGTAGTCGTCTGGTAACCTTTTTTTGGTTGATAAATTCTATAGTATTCGGAGAAGTCATGCCAAAAGGGCACCCCACTTGTGTTTGGTGCTTATAAACGAATCCATAGTATAAATATAAAACTCATCGATCTTACTTCGCCTAGTCATAAACCAACTTACCGGGCCTCTAGGGGGACCTCTTCGTGTGAGAAATCCACCGATTTCGCTATTCGAATTAATCCCTGTTTCTGTTGCTTATCATTGTTCTACAATGTTTGTCTAACTTATTAACTTATGCAAAGTAACTCTAAGTACTAAAAGATAGAAGGGTAACATTGTATCAAAATTGTATACTCTATCACTATTTGTACTATCTTTGGGTACTCTATTTGTACTATCAAATAGTGATTATTTGTTATTCTATCTGTTTTGGGGATACGGGATCCCCTTCGGCAATCAAAGATGGCAATAGAAAATCCACCATCTGTTCGGGAATTTCCCAGCTAGCCAGCCACGTTTGATTACCTGAGGGTACAGTACAGACTCCAGATTACCATTTAGATGATATGTCGATACCATGAACATCCATAAACCATAGGTTCATTCATAATTTCTATCTGTCTTGCTGGTATATGCACCATAAATCATCATCATAAATCCAAAGAATTCATCCATAAATATCAGGAAACCATAATCATCCATAATCATCATATCATAAATACATGGATAGAATCATGGATCTCTTTATTTCATACATCCCCATGGTGTATGCTCCTTTCTTTCGCCCTGGAAATCTTAGGGCGACTCCCCCCCCGGAATGGTGGTCGCCGGGGAGATTGGGGACTGAGATGGCGGCTCAACCGGCGGCTCAGCAACCGCTTCAGTATCCCAGCCTTGGTTTCTGAAGGCCGTTTTCTGAAGAAAACCATGGTGATGTTCATCAGAAAAAAATGGATAGTTTATGTGGTGTTAATCATAGTATATAATTATATATATATATGTAGGTAGATTGTCCCATTATGGAAGAAAAGCCATGATCAGGTTGGTTTTAATGGATGTACAAAAGCAACAATTTCATTGGTGTATAAATAATATCATAATATTTATGTGTAGATTCTATATTTATGGAGGGATTAATAACCAAGCAGAATGGCGGTATAATCATGTTTCAATGGGGATACAAAGGGATATGATCATCCTATACATCATGTATCACTTGCATTTCTTGCCCTGATGTTGTTCAGTTATTCAACCATCAACTATTAGGAATTTTAGAAGATTTAAGCAAGAACAAGTCTGGTAACCATAAACAGCAATAAATAATAAGGTTCATAAACACTAGGGGTTCAGTTCACATGGTCTAACTACAATTAAAGTATTTCCTGGGCCAATTTGGGATACATTGAAAGGAAATGATGGATTACCACCAATCTGGTACCATGTGTAATGTGTACCATGGACCATGTGGGGCCCCGTTTTATTATAACTTGATTTATCAACCGAATTTAACTATAGCATACTATAGCTATGGCTTTAATCATAAGTGTCGTAAAGAAGTAGATATTCAATGGTCATTTCAGGAACCGATTGATTGGAGGTACCTACCATATATAAGGCCTATGTAAGGCCTATGTAAGGGAATATCCCCACAAAATATGGCCTTATATGGTACAGTACCTGAAATTACCATTGAGATATTGGAGTTATGTTCACCAACTTAGCTATCGTTCCGGGGTCTCCACTGTGTCACGGAAACTTATGTGAACATCATACATGGCGATGGTGATTTGACAGTCTGACATATGCTGCTCTAAAATCAACCAGAATGGGGATATAAAATGATATCAAGAGGATTGTGGGATGTAATGGGATGTTGACAGATACAAAACACGAATGTACAATAGTATTTGCTTTCTTCACAATTGAGGCGTTTGCTTTGTCTGAAAATATGGTACATTGTGGTGCCCCCCAAATACACTGAATAATAAATGTTAATTCCTTAAATTGCCATTTTGGTGCATATACTGTACCCGGTGTACCCCATTTTCAGACCCATTTACCCATCTCGGAGAAGATGAACCAAACCATCAGCCAGCCCAGATGTTGCCTTCATCCCATTCAAGGACTGAATGTTTGGTATATCTTATCAATACATTCCTGTTTGGTGGTATACCTCTGAAAACTATGAGTCAGTTGGGATGATGAAATTCCCAACTGAATGGACAAATATTCAAAAAAATGATCCAAAGCACCAACCAGATTCCCATCAACTCTCCGTAAATACAAACCGTTTACTCGGGAACTATCGAAAAAGGGGATGGGATGTTTCGAAAAAATAGAATTCAATGGATTGGATTAAGGGAAAATTTTTAACCGGTTTAAGCCCCATATTGAATGGGAAAATACCTATGGTTTCCGGTTAAAATTTTCCCTTAAACCAATCCTGGGCCTATGCGATGCACCAAAAGGGATGAATACAAGGGGTATGGCCATGAATTTTACGCTATTTCATTGAAAAAAACCTCCTGAAAACCAACATCCAGGCAAACAAATCGGGTCTGAAAGATTATAATTATTTTTGTTGGACCTCAATAAAGTTTTAGTAACCACCACCAAAATATCCAAGCCCTACATATTTTTTCCAGGCTCTCCTATTTGACCAAGATTGTCGAAAATATGAGCTTGGTCTCAATACTAAGGTATCTGACAAACAATCAATGCAGTTTCTGAGCGTTGCTATTGTGATTCTTGGAGAACTTTGATGATGTTCAATGGCCATTTCAGGAACCTAAATTGGAGGTACCTACCATATGTAAGGCCTATAGAAGGCCTATGCAAGGCCTATGTAGTTAAGGGGATATACCCCCCAAATATGGCCTTATATGGTACAGTACCTCCATCTTAGGATCCTGGAATTCCCATTGACATACCCAATATCAATTGTAAACTTCAGGGACGGTGTCTACGATCATGAACCCAACATTTACCGAATATCTTTCCCGTATTATCCCACAATGACGTCATTTATACTGTGGTTCTTTAACGAAGCTATGGAAATCATCATGTTCAATAGGTATATCAGGTATATCGATTATCACAAAAACATCGGGCATTTTCCACAGCTGTTAAATAAGCCTAAGGAAATGGGTACCAGATGTTTTCCCATGGTTAGCCCAGAATCACGTCACTTAATCATTCTGGATACGTCACATTCAGCAACCTGAAAATCCTGAGTCATAATTTTTAGCCACGCATGTGGGGAAGATTCCCCAGCCCAATTCCCAAGTATCACTTGGAAGTTTCTTAAAATCGTTCCCAAGTCATCATAGGTTTCAATACCAGTCGTCATGGTCATCACCACTGGATGATGCAAGGGGGTACCCTCATGACTTATGAAACCCTCCAGTAAACTAACACTTCGCCATAAAAAATCAACAAAATTTTAATAGGTTTTATAAAGAAAACTATAACTTACCCAATTTCCATAGTGAAGTGTTAGTTTACCAGGCCGGGTATCAACCCAATCTGTGGTTCCCAAGCCATGGATTCTCAACCACCAAGAGTGTTGCGCCAAGTATTTCTTCACCTGGTGAGATCTTCGGCAGATAAAAACACGAGGGACGAGTTGGTCATGTGGCTTTGGTTCTGAAAAACGGATGTAAAATATTGTAAAATGATGCTTAAATGTAAACTTAGGGACTTATTTGTAAAATGTACAAGCCTTTACAGGAGGAGTTGCTAATGGTTTTTCTAAGTGCTTTTACCTGGAAACTCACATTAATCACTGGACCCTCCAAATAGCTACATCAACCGGATCCGGAAAATCATCTCTCCACGAAGGGCATGTGAAATTTGATGAAGATGTCTGGTACATCCCCATTTGGGCCCTTCAGGATTTGGGGTGAGGTATTTGCCTGACATCACCTTATGCAAATTTTAAAAAATCGAGTTAGTTCGCGGTAAAGAAAAAACAAGAAAAAACTGATGAATGAGGGTATAGTCACTATAGTCCCCCAATGAACCACCATCAGTTCTGGGTGGTATCCCAGTCCTTGCTTAAATCCTGACGTATTTTGGTTCTTGTTCCACAAATATTCCATTGAGAAGAGTGAAATGGGTGAAACGCCTCTTTAAACAAACCATCCAGTCATGCCAGTCTTTAGCCATGTCGCATCCATGACGTTCCACTCAGAAGGGTAGCCATTCCTTGGACAGAACAGTGACAGTTTCTTACACTATCGGAGTTATGCTGTCTGCTGAGAAGATTGGAAACACATATAGAACCACAGCCGCGGAGCATGACATGTTTTCCACAAATGATTTGAATACAGCACACATTTTATATTGTATAAATGCATTTTCCATACATTATATGAATGTATATGATACTATAATGATCATAATCATCAAGATATACAATCATGGCAGGACAAATGATGTTTAGATGTTTCCCCGACAATCAAAACATCTCATGATTCATGCTAGGTCAAGGAGATCACCTTCGAACAAGGGTTACCCTCTGGTAAACGTACAATGGAACATGGATGAACATGGCCCATTCATATGGATTCACATGGATATTCCCTCTGGATCCCTCTGGTAAATGTGCAAAAAACAATGGAAAATCACACTGCTTTTAATAGGTAAATCCACTATTTCGACTGGGCCATTTTCAAGTTTGTTTACCAGAGGGTACCAGTTTTGACCAGTTTGACCCATACCCACTTTGTAAAACTTGGAGAAAATTGAACCTAATTTCGAATTACTGGGACATATTTTGTATACATCATATAGACACAGGTATAGACATATGCATATGACTATGATTATATATATATATACATAACGACTTTGGAGTAGATAGCACATGGAAATTCCAAGATTATTCCCCGAATGGGAATATTCTATATGTTCAATCCCTTTAAACATCCATGTTCTATCTACTTCAGGATATTACTTTATATGGGTCAAAAAAACCTGTACCCAAACGGTTCCCCCAAAACAAATCTGGTATAGCTGGATGGTGAATATATATATATATATATATATCATGTATTATCTTATATATTATATAACTTCATAACTAATACATGATACCATCCATAACTAGTACATATCTTGCATATCTTATATATATATATATATTACATATCCTATACTGGTTGGTGGTTTCAACCACTCCAAAAAATATGAGTTCGCCAGTTGGGATTATGAAATTCCCAACTGTTCATGGAAAGTCATAATCCATTCCATGGTTCCAGTCACCACCAACCAGATGATGTAATCATCATTAACCATCATTAACCAACATAATATCCAACATAAAATCCATGAAAGATCCCAACATAAAATCACCACTTTTCATGGTGAAATCCCAATGGTTGCCATGGCTCAACGTTCCACTTCCGGGTTCATCGGGATGACTCCGCATCGCCTGCGTTGCGCTGTGGTGCAGAAATGTATATCTATTGATATAGTATAGATATCTATAGATCACTGGATAGATATCTATAACCCCCATGAAAACTATAGTTATATAATGTTATATCTATCATGAACCATAGTTAAGCCACTGAAATGTCTCAACTTACAATGTGAGGCCCCCAGTCGATAGCTAAGTTGGTGCAAATAACTCCAATGTCACTATGGTTTATGGTACGCAAATAACTATAGTTGCTGGGACTTATAAACCAACTTATATCTTGGGGGCCTCACATTGTATCTATAGTCACTGGATTGGTTGAAGGGAAAACCTACAGGAAACCATGGTTTTCCCCATGAAATATAGGGCTTTCCTGTAATTTTTCCCGTAAACCAATCCAGTGATATAGATCATAGTATATAAATGTAATATCCATAAATATATAGATATATCTATTCTATAAATGTAAAATAATATCTATAATGAATATTCATAATATAGTATATCTATAATATATAGAAAAAAACTAGATATACTATATTACATTATAGAATAGATATATCTATACATTATGTAATATAGTATATCTATATTACATTATAAACAACTAGATTAAATGTACTAGGAACCTTTGGTGCTTCCCCAAGAGGACGATCCAGGACAAACGCACCAAACGCACGTTGGGATTTGGAGATCGGGCACGGGCCAAACATCAATATTAATAATAAGTATTATTAATCATTATATATATTATATATTACATATATTGTATATATTATATATTATATATTATATATTATATATTAAATATTATATATTATATATTATATTTTATATATTATGTATTATATATTATATATTATATATTATATATTAAATATCATATATTATATATATCATATATTATATATTATATATGGTATATTATATTATATATAGATACATTATATTTCATATCATTATTGTTATATATTATTATTGTTATATAGTATTAATATTGTTATTATTGTCATTATTGTCATTATTGTTATTATTGTTATTATTGTGGAATAGTCAATAGATGATAGCTATCGATTGTCAGTATTACGAAGTGGGGTAAACATCTGAACCACAGTGGGATAGTAGATTGCTATTAGAACATGACTTTTTCGCTAAAATTTAAGCCATGAACTTCACGTTACCCTTCTCGGAGACGTCGCATTTTTGGGGTTCAGAACTTTACACTGTCAACCCGGGGCTTCATGTAGAGGGATTTCCTTGAATGCCTCACCCAGCACCTGCTGAAATAGATGAACTATGATGAAACTATGGCAATTCATTGGCACAACTTGAGTTCAGCGCCCCTCTGGAGAAGTTTACTAATCCTCATACTTTTTCCTCATCTGTTTCAAAGGAATTTTCAAGATAATACAATCAACTAGACTTGTGGGTGAAATGTACAACAAACCTTGAGGATGGTTGAAAGATGTTGAAACTACTGAACATCGTCTCGGTAGTTTTGACCCCAGGGCCCCATCTCACGAGTCACAAGTCGACTGAGCAGGAAAACCAACCATTCGTCCAACTCCGACCAGTGTCTCCCGCATTTGCCACTCATCTACATGTTTCAATGAGATTCAGGATCCGATTTATTGGAGGTACCTACCATATATAAGGCCTATTTTTCAGGCCTATGTAAGGGGATATCCCCCCAAAATATGGCCTTATATGGTACAGTACCTCCATTTTAGGATCCTGGAATTCCCATTGAATGTTGAACAAAACCCAAAGTCCGGCCATGCCCAAGCCGTTCGGAAGCTCGTCCAGTGTATTGGATACTGTGGATGGTTGCAAAATCCAAGTCACCAGTTGATAGATGGTAAGCATCACATTATTTTGTTTGGGTTTATCACGGTTTATCCCACCAAAAGGATGGTTGAAACTGTTGAAACCCTGAACCCAGTAGGATGCAATGTGATGTTTACCATCTATCAACTGATAATTCGGATTATGGAAAAGCAACATTATGGTTATGGCCATGGCATGGATATGTCATCTATTTTCACGGGGCACGTTCCATATCTATGTGAGATTACCAAATGTGTCCAGGATGTGTTTTTTTCAAGATGCTTCCGAACCATAATTCCCGGGTTCCAATGTTTCTATCAATAACTGTTGTTGTTTCCCCAAAAAACCACGCCACAAAGCGCAAATTGGCGCAGCACGGCGCAGGCCTTAACGAAACTTTTCCAATAACGATGATCTTGGCCCGATAACATCAATGTGCTCTGACCTCGGCGCTCAGGCGATCAAATTTCGATGTGAGGCCCCCGTTTACGATAGCGTTCAGTTGGGGTTCACATAAGTCCAATGTCACGAACTGGTTTATGGTACGCAAATAACGAACTAGTTACTGGGACTTATAAAGCAACTTATAACTGGGGGGCCTCACATTGTAGGGATGTGAGCAACAAACTCTGGCGTATCCAACATAGTTTAGGAACAATCAACAAGGGGGGACTGCAACAATGATGTTCAACCAACATTTTTTTAGCATTGGAATGGAGTTCAATAAGAAAAATGGAATTAAATTGATTAAATCAAGGAAAAATTGGTTGACATAGCCATGCAAAACCAGCAGGACAACGCCAAAAAAGTCCCCTCAAGTCGCGGATCCCATACGGTTTTTTACGGCCTGTTCCATTATTATCTTATATTGTTTGAACACTTCAACTTCAATATCTTGGACAATAATTTGCCATTTATTCAGGGCATTGAGAGGAGTTCGTTGTGATCCCCCCCCCCAAAATCCTTTTTCTTTGACCCCAACGGCTTGACCAAGTCTCGTTTCATTCCCCCTTTTTACAGATACCCTGTCACAAAACCATCTGTCATTCCATTTTTCAAAATGTATACCCCAGATGCAACCCATGGTGGTATATTATTTACCTACATTTAAGGATGATGTTTTTCGGGTTGTTGATGAATCTTCCAGCACCATGGAGCGGCACAGCGTAAAAACTGCTTGGTTCAGACCTGGATTCCAAGATATTCCAAGTTCATGGATGGTGACCGTTGTGGCGGTTTACCAACCAGTAGAATCGTAGAACCATGTAGAATCAAATCTGGTTGGTGGTTAAAAAACCATCTTGAAAAATGATGGAGTTCGTCAATGGGAAGGATGACATCCCATATATGAAATGGAAAATGAAAAATGTTTGAAACCACCAACCAGATATAAATTGAACATGCAAAATATGAATAAATATAAGGCCTCTTTGTCGTCTCCAAGTTTTGACCCAGGTTTCAGCAAAGTGGGGCCCCACAAATTCTGATGTTTCTTGACTTCCAAACCCCATACGAATTCTTGTTATTTTTGTATCATTCAACCATAGTGACATTGGAAATGTGTTAACAAAAAAAACCTTCAACCACAGTGCCATTATGTGCCATTGTATCGTTATGTATCGTTAGTTACTATCTATGTATCATTCTGTGCCATTTGTGCATCAACTCACAAGCGATCGATGAATTTTGGGATCCAGTGACTCCATGCGAGGCTGATCAACAACATCATCAGCCCTTCGGTGGTCAGGGCATGCCTCACCACCTCCTGTACGGTGACAGGGTGTTTCCTCCGGGTTTTTCCGGGAAAAAGAAGGTGAAACACCAAGGGAGGGTGTTTTTATGCAAAAAAAAATGGACCAGTTTAGTCTAGATTGTAGGCCTCATGGTATTTCTTTCGAAAGCCTTGTTTTTGATACTTGGGAGACATAGAGCAAGACACACCAGAACTGTCAATGAAATCCAAGCACTTCTTGGGTTTCGGCTGCTTGGATCCACTCATGTTTCGTGATGTTCAATCTCAATTCGATTTTTTTGTGGCCTTCTAGATTCTCCAATCTTTTTAGAGGACAGAATGATCAGTAGCCTCTGGTAATCAAACACAGCAATGGACACAGCAATGGACCAATGGATTTTCCATTGCCACGTTTCTCTTCCACTGAGCCAGCCCCAAAACACACCTCGTCTTCTCCGCCTTCAGTGGCTTTGTCCTGTTCTGACGTTGTCGCAGAAAGATGGGGTGATAGGACTCGCATTCATGGCGTTGATGTTGGCAAGGGAACTTTGGTGGGAAACCTGCGGAAACACTGTGTTTTTTTAAATACAATTCACGGGGTTTATAAACAAAACAAACATACCTGGGGGCCACAGTACATGTTTTTTTTAAAAAACTTTCCTCAAGGGGTTCGAACTAAGATGAACTAAGCTTCACCCGAATGTTGCAGACTTCATCCCCAGTTACACCCTGCAAAGCGAACATGGAAACTCCAAAGGCGCAGGGAATTTGCAATGGCTTTGGAACATGATAGTCTCACTTGTGCATGGGCTATCACATGCTATAACATTGTATAATATATAATACATCATAGTACATCATATTATCATACATGTAAAGTATGATATATACTGTGTGGGTTAGTGTATTATATATGCTATAACCATTACACATCTTGAATTGGGGTATGCGGTATTCAATGGTATTCATCTATCCTAGCTCTATCACTGTTTCACGTCGGCAACGGGACCCAGGAATGTTGCTCAGCAGTGTTGGTAAGTCTACAAGTGGACTATTCATCCAAACATTCCACAAATACTACTGTAATAGAGGTAACAAATGGTGGAAATGGTGGCAATATCAACCAAGAATCTTTGAAATAAATTGAAATACCAATAAACAAATGCAGCCAATATATGCCAATATCGCAATAAGATGGTTGGGGCAGCCCGCTGTCATACTGGCACTTGCTGGGTAAGATAGACATCCCCACACCTCCAATGTTGTTTGCAAATCGCAACAAAAAAAAAACAACAGATTAAGATGGACACCAAACACGACCATCTTCCAGTGAGAACATCATTGCAATTTCCTTTTGGGGAAAAACAAATGGGCCGGTCTGTTGGTTGTTCGATGGGGGTTTACCCTTTACCCTTCCGGTTTTCAATCCAATAGCGTTTACACATCCTGACTGCCAAGCTTGAGTTCGGCCTGAAGTTTTGCCACGTCCATCTGTACCTGAGCCAGAAAAACCCTCAACCTCCCGTCGAAAGTCATGGCGGATCCCAGTGGTCTGGTTGTTTGACTGGGTCCAATGACTTGGATGGGGCTATGGGCGGTGCCTGGGAGTTGGGGGCAAGGATAATCCCTCAGAAATGATCTTTGAGAGAACTACATAACTGGTTGGTGGTATACCTCCCCTCTGGAAAATATGAGTTAGTTGGGATCATTATTCCCAATATATGGAAAGTCATAAAATTCCATGGTTCCAAACCACCAACCAGATAAAATCTTGGGCCCTACATTCAATGACATGAACTTGTTGGCAAAATCTTACACACCTTGCTTTAGCGCAATGCTGACTCCATCCTGACTAAGTTTTGGACACCCAGATATGATCGCAAATCCTGGCTGTCGCGACAGCTGTCCAAGGAAATTTGGAATGCTATAGGGACTTGTCCATCGATGGATTATTTATATTTTTCATGGGATTTTCACGGGATTTTCCATCGGGAATTCACCATGAAAAGTGGTGATTTTTCATGGGATCTAATGGGATTTTATGTTGGATCTAATGTGGTTATTTGACAATGCCATTTTAACCACCCATGACTGGGAATGGTGCAAATACAACCTATAAAAATGGTGATGACTGGGGGATGGTAAACATGACATTGTTTTAACCACATCTATGGCTCTTTTTGGGGCTCAAACACAATCAAACACATGTCCCGCTCCGATTTTCAGAGCGGCAACGCTCCAGGAGTTTTCCGACTGATTCGCTACACATGATCGTCAGGAACGTGTCTGATTCGCTGGACAGGGGATTGGCTGTAAACTGCAGTTAGAAATTAGAAAGGAGTTAACTCTGGAGTTAAGCCCCTGGCAGCTCCATGCACAGGAATGGCTAGAATCTGGAGTTAAGCTCTTTGAACTCTTGATTCCAGCTTGTTTCCGCTGGACAGCGATGACATGAAGTGAATCCGTGCAGACACAACAAGAGTACGAGGATTAGTGTCCAGATCTCATGTGGAATGTCTGATTGCTTAGAGGTGCTGGGTGAAACACATTGGTACGGTATGACTACGATGACCTCAGTTGGGATGTGACCCCAGAGCCTCTGGTTACATCTCCTACAACTGGACTTGCACCCTTTATGGTGTGGCACTATGGTTCCAGCTTCGACCCCGTCAAAACACTGAAGTTCGAATCCATCTGTTTGATCATTGACTCAGTAGGTCATGGAATTCCACGGAAAAATATCCCTATCCATTTGCCAAAACTGGCCGATTTTCAAGCTGGAAAATAACATAGAATAAACACTAACTCACCTTCAGCAAATCTATGAATAGATGCTTTTGTTGATCTTCCCAATTGCATGTAAAGTTTAACCGGGGTGGGAGTTTAATATTCCCTAATACCGCTTTTTGTTTTTCCCATAGGAATTTCGGGTGTTTTGACTTTTTTTTTATATATATAGTCCCTAGTATCTTTGTTTTTTTTCCCATAGGAATTTAAGGTTTAACGGGGGTGGGAGTTTAATATTCCCTAATATCTTTGTTGATCTTCCTAATTGAATTTTAATCTTCACGATTTGAGAGTTTAAAATTTGTTAGTACCTTTGTTGTTTTTTCCATAGGAATTGCAGGTGTTATGCCGTTTTTGTTTTTCCCATAGGAATTTCGGTTGTTTTGACCTTGTTTGTTTGATAGTCTCTAGTATCTGTGTTACTTTTCCCATAGGAATTATGGTAATTTGCAACATCATTTGTTCGTGAATGGGACATATATACGCTGCAACGCCTGGGCAGAACCCAGGCGTTGCGCGTATATAGTTATATATATATATCGTTATGGAGACAAAGAGGGTATGTAGATTCCTACACGAAATATCACGAAATGTGTAGCTCAAAATTCCAAGCTGTCCTGAAAAGATCCTAGAAAGTTTTCTCTTTGTAAATATCTAATATATATAATATATAAATTGTAAATATCTA
>Ga0126342_10000002_pt1 | contig 106918 bp, 128 predicted proteins | sample Cyp1metagenome_FD_92528 | JGI IMG/M metagenome (GOLD analysis project Ga0126342, IMG submission 92528) | Coral microbial communities from Lord Howe Island, Old Settlement Bay, Australia - Cyphastrea 1 metagenome | ecosystem: Host-associated > Invertebrates > Cnidaria > Coral ...
GCCTCAAAGGTAGAGAATTAACTCTCGAGTTGAGCCGTGCACCATTGACCTGGAAACGCGAACAGATCATGAAGCATTGAAACACGATTTGATCTTAATTAAATCTTGCATTCATTCCCTTCCAACTGTTCCCTTCCTGGCAAAGCACTCATTGACGTTATCCGCCTTGTCGCTTCCTGACAGCTTCCTGACAGCTTCCTGACAAGTAGGTTTCCTCTGTGGATTTGGGGAGTTTATGGGAGTTTATGGGAGTCCCTTGATCGTCACAGAATGTGTTTCAATGTGTTTCACACTGGTGACATCACAGGTACAACAGCGGGGAGCACATCCAGCACTTGAGTCTTTTGATCGGAGCCCTGACCCGATCAACTCATGCCACGCCTGTGGACTGGGCAGAGGAGAGTTTTGCCAAACCCATGGGACTGCCAGGACCAGACCCCGAGGGCCCCGAGCCGCTCCCACTGCAATCTTTGTAACTTCTTTGTTGATTGTTGAGAGATGCTCACAGCAGATTTCACTCCGACATGGTAGTTCAACGATATTCAATGATACTGAATTTTTTCAGATAATTCAAAGATTATTCGGAACAGTTTGGATCACTTTTTTGAAACTTGGTCTTCCAGGACTCTTCCTTCATGATGGCTTGGACGGAGAAATCTCGATTGGTGGTGGTCAACTCATGAGCTGCCCGCAACTTGCAAGGATCGGTCAGCTCTTGGTGTCTTGATGAGAACGTTTGGAGTGCAACTGCAATTAGATTGCTCACTTCTTTTCGGAGACCAGGTCTTTTTCACAGGAACATTTTCATCCCTTAGTATGATCAATGGCCATTTCAGGAACCTAAATTGGAGGTACCTACCATATATAAGGCCTATATAAGGCCTATGTAAGGGAATATCACCACAAAATATAGCCTTATATGGTACAGTACCTTCATTTTAGGATCCTGGAATTCCCATTGATATGAATGGTTTCTTCCCGTGGTGGTCTGCTGGTACATTGCAAGTGCAACAAATGGCTGACATCACTGACATCACTTTCCTATTTTCGTTCCTTCCCGTTCCTTTGTGTTCTTTTTGTTGAAACATTGACGTCTTCGTACGCCAAGGTCAACCGAGGGAAGTGGCCAGTGTCTGCTGCGCCTTCATGGCCTTTGGATTTGCTCCCTTGGGCCACCAACAGGTGGAACTGGCTGGCACTGACTGGAACTGGCTGGAATTTGGGGATGTGCCACGACATGCCCATGACATGCCCATGACATGCCCATGACATGCCAATGACTTTCTAAATAGCGATCTTCTCCATAATCCAAATGCAGTGTCATGCAGCTTCATTCTGACAAACAGCATAAATGCGAAAGAGTGCCAGTGAAGCTTGTGAAACTTGTGAAGCTTGACTGCTTGCCAGGACCTCCCTTTTTCAACTTGTGAGTGAAACTTGGCTCATGTGCTTCAACTGTTGTGATTGATCCTTCAGGCACCTCAAAATATGCTTCAGTACTGCTTTCTTGTCGGCAATTCCAAACGGTGCCTACCTTGGGCTTGAGGAAGACTACATCACAGAAATGACGCGTCCATCTTTCCCAGAGGCACGGAAGAAGTCTTTTCCGATGTCTTTTCCGACGTCGAGTCCGAAACGCCAGGTGGTCTCCACCTATGGCTTTCTCCTTTGGCTGAACCATGCGACTGGTTCCGACGACTCAAGCTGCTGCATGTGCACCTGTGGTGCGTGCTTCGGAGTTCCCAGCCCACCCATCTTTGGCATCAACGAGGATCTCGCAGATTCAAGTGGCAAGATATGGCAAGATACAGAGTATAGATGAGTATAGACAGTATAGACAGTATAGACAGTGTAGACCGACCTTCCAAAGGCTCAAGGCTGCAAAATTTGAGTTATTTAAAGCCTGCAAGGAAAAGATTGAACAAGCAACACAATTGACTTTGAGAATAGAACACCGATAAAGACCGTGTTATGCTCTGTGTAGTCTTGTGGAGATCGAACTTGGGGCTCTGACAGGAGGCATGGTTTGCCACTGGGTTCTTGACTCGGTACTTGATCGTGCTTCCTCAACGAAATGCCTTTGTGGTTTCGCTAGGCAAGGGGCTGGGCCTCAGCCATTATTGTTTTCGCACAGGTTTTGCATTTGTTCTGTGTGAACATTCTATGAACATTCTCAATTATTCTCACAGGTGTCATCACATTTCAGTCATTTCAGTCATTTCTATTCATTTCTGCTTTGGGAGGGATGGATTTGACGGGCTCCACTCCCTGTGCTGCTTCTTGGTGACATTTGGCGACGTCTGCATTTGCTTATTTGGTTTTGGCTATGGGTGTCTAAGCTATGGCAAGTTTCCATTTGGATGTCTTCCAGTTGATTTTCTTTGTAGAATCAAGTTGAACGTTTAGTCATCAGGCTATGACACATCGTTCTGTGAGCTCAGGTGACCTGGTCCTGGTTTTCGTTGACGTATGATGACTCATTTGGGGCTCTCTTGCACTATTTAGCACCCAGGTCGCAGAAGTGGCAACGCCCTCACACAAGATTTTGGAAAAATTGAATCATGTTGACTCTTCGCCCGCTTGAGTCGCTTGTGGAATTCCTGAGGTGATCCAAGCAGCTTTGCCCATTCCTGATTCCACCACCACTCAGACTGTCACATCTTCAACGACCACTCGCACATTGACGACATACACCACCACTTCCCAAACTACCGAAACTGCCGCGCCTTGGCTGCTTGGGCTGCTTGAGCTGCTTGACTCACACCCGCCCCAACTCCCCAGCTCTCCAGCAGGTGAAAGACACCACAGAAGCTCTGACCACAACGACCACAACGACTACAACGACCACAATGACCACAACGGCTGCGGACACTGCGGAGGGCTGGTCACCATTGAGTTGGCTGTGGCCAACCACTACGACCACCGACGGCTGGTGGCCCTTCGAGTTGATGCAGATCCTCGTTTCGAGCGAAAACTCGATGGTTGACAACTGTGTTTTCAACAAATGTTGACAAAAACTCAATGTGTTGACAAAATGAAACGCAGTGCAAAGGTTTCACACACACACAACACTTCCACGATTTTGGTCCGCATTTGCACCGTTTGTTACATAGAAGTTGCAACTCTTGGAACAGAACTGAGGACGAGTGGTGAGCCACTCGGAAAGTTAAGGGGATTCACTGCAGCAGAAAGCCTCATCTTTAGGGAAGGAGACCACTGCACTTCTGTGTCACATCTCAGTGGGGATGAATTTTAGGCAACTTGCAGGGTACATAGTTGGTGATATGTTGTTGGCTTTGCCTCACAGCTGCTTGGATTCTCATAGCCTCATAGCATTGCTGCAGCATTGCTATGCACTGTGGGTTTGGAAATTTATGGAACTTTGATGAAACTTTGAGGTTTTCCAACGAGAGCTCCGGGGAAAAGGACAAGCTCACTGCAGCCTCTGCAAGCTCTGCAACCTCAGACTCCACCACCAGCACCACAACCTTTGACCTGTCTACGGTGATTTACAATCACGGCTGCTCGCCTGCTCGCTTCGTTGAACATATTGCAAAAAATGCAAAACAACTCGATTTGTTTGTAAAGCTTTGCATATCGCCTGTATACTGTATAATCCTGTATAAATTCAGCATAAAGCAGTATGAGGCAAGCCAGTGCAAGCACGTGGTGTGTCTGCACAATTCTGTTGGCAGTTTCATTCAGAGGCAATATGTCAGGTGGGTCAAAGTTATTCCAACATGTTTTCATACTATTCGTTCCGCACATGTCACGCGCCATTTTGAGGCACAAAGTCCAACTTGACGCAGCGGAAAAAACGCAAGGAGAAGAAGAAACGCAAGGAGGCTGAAGATGAGGATGATCAGGCAAGTAGTGCCACTTGGGTCGGGTCAGTTGAGTCAGTTGAGTCAGTTGAGTCAGTTGAGTCAGTTGAGTCAGTTGAAGTGTCAGTCATTTGAAAGTCTGAAGACTTCCCGAGAGTTGCTGAAGCTTTGCTGAAGCTTTGCTGAATTTTTCCTGTGAGCAACTGGTCAGCAACTGGTCAGCAACTGGTTGTCGCCAGGCGGAACCTTCTCGAGCCTTGGCAGAGAGTTGCAGGATTACGGACAGAAAACTCAATCTATTTGACAAATCAAGGCACATTTGGCATGTAAAATGAGACAAATAAAACGAGACAAACATATTGTAACATCCTGTCAACACACACACACATCAACATGACATGTTGTTATCAGCATCAATAAGCATCCAAGGATACATTGGTGGATCCTGCACTTGCAGTTGCCCAATAGATCAAGATTTTGGTCGCTGCTATCCTTTGCCTGACATGGTCTTTGAACGCTGGCATTATGGCCAAGAGGCTAAGGGCCCGGATGGGATGGGAAGGGAAGGCATGATTGCATGATGGCATGATGGCAGATTATGGCATATTTTATGGCATCTTCAATTATATCCACATGTGAAAATTATAGCATGATTATGTTGAAAATGCTAGGTATGTTATTACAAATATGTTACAATATATTATGTTGAGAATTTGTTGTTTGATTTTGATGTGGATTCTGTGGATGTGTGGGATGGCCCTCATTTTCACAGCAGACGTACTGTACAATTCGCTCAGACATCCTGTACTCTTTGGCTAACTTTGTAGTCGCGAATGGAAGAATTTCAATCAAACCTCATACAATTTATATAGAATTATATATCTAATCATTCATATTCATTCATATTCATTCATATTCACGGCCTCTTCAAGACCTCTTCTACTCTTCTACGACAATTTGGAACAAATTTGGATTAGTATTTTCCAAACAATCCATTTGAATCCATGCTTCTTGCTGGGCCCGTTCCGAGGCCTGTGACGTTTTGGGGTCAAAGTACCTCAGCACTGAACAAAGTTGTCCAAACGTGGGCCTCTCGGCATCAATCGACAAGAAGCACCTGGAGCTTTCCTGAAAATGAAACTCTGTGCTTGTTAGTATTACTTGAATTACTTGTTGATTCCCCAATCACTTCTTAAGTGGGAATGCATGTAATGGCAATACATCAGTATATCAGTATATCTATCAATATACTTACCTACTTTCCTGCCGAGATTTGAATCCAAAGAGTCTTTTGACATTCGTTCTTCAGTCCCAAGCTTTTTTAAGTAAACAGAGCGCCTGATCTCACCTGTTATAACAGCTGTTATAACATTTACAACAGCTCTCTGGTCGCTCTGGTCGCTCTGGTCGCTCTGGTGAGGCATTGTTCAACCCTGCGAGAGCAACTCCTGGGCCATAGGCTGGACGCAGCAAATGTGCAGCGCGACTCCCAAATCTCCGTGCCATTGAAGTCCAGGTGGCAGCACTCACAATGTATGCGGCAGAAACTTCTGGCATCAGGAGAATGCAGGGTTTCAAAGTCTTCAGTAACCTCTTCTGTGTACTGTTTAGTATATAGTATAATATAGTATAATACATTTATATATATATAATCTAATATGTATGATATTGTTTGTATGAATGCATGTGACAATGTGCAATGTGCAGTTTGTGACTGTTCGAAGTTGCATGTGTTTTTTTGCCCGAAGGACATTGGTGTGAATTGCACACAGCTCACTTTCTGTGAGAGGAGCCCGAAGCTCAGAGAAGCTAAGTGGCGAAGTCATTGGGTTCTGTCACAGTGGTTTGGACACTGAATTCACATTGAACGTATGCACTGTGGCATGCCACTGTTTTTGTAGAGAAATATTTTTATCACTGAATAGTCGTTCGACTATGTTTGCTTCTCTGACTTTACATTTGTAAGGTTGTCGAATCGCATAAGCACCTGGTAATTTGTTCCCATCCTCAATAGCTGTGCATTCTGTGCATAGCATGAATGTCAGCTGTTGTCAGGGATATCAGAGATCAAAGCTTCTAAGGTGAGGGACATCCTATTTGGGTCGACACTCGGAAGCTCGCCACGTGCTCGTGCAATGTGCTGTGGTGGAAATGCAGCTGGCTAAGCCTTCGGAGAGTTTTCTGCAGCGTAGCTATGTGTAGGCTATGTGTAGCTCCCTAAGAATTCTTCCTTTTGAAACAGGCGCTGCAAACCTGAGGTACCTATGATTCCGAGCCTTGCGATGCGAATGATCCATAGCTCAAATGGTCTGTTTGGCTTGTTGTGTATATATATATATTTCTATTTGAGCTCTTTCTTGTCCAATCATTTGGCATTTACACCATGACACCATGATTTGAGATTGCAGGCTTTCATTGTATTTGGCCGTGCATTGTCTTGAACTTTGAGTACTGTGCTTCAGGACACTTACTACACGCTAGGCCCCTCTGAGCTTGCTAAAGATCTGCTGCGAGACTGGTCACCGCCTCTTCAGAAACACACCTCAAACGCTCCTTGGCAAAAATCACCCGGAGCTTCCGGAAGCAGCTTTGAAAAAGGTGGCCGTTCAACAGCCTGAAAAGGCTTTGCTGATGCCACATCCCAGCAATATGTGGTGTGGTCAGGTCTGCTATCTTTGCAGTATCTACCATTCTTCCACATTCGCGAAAAATACAAACAGGTGTCAGTTCAGAATTCCAGTGGAAACCGATAAACATGTAAGACTCTGTAAGACTGTAAGACCAACACCATTTGACAAATAGTCCTTGAAGCGTTTGGCAAACTTCACAAAGCTTGAGGCCTCCGGCATCTTCTCCCGCGTGGCTCTGGTCGTGCTTTTGGCGCTGGCAATCCGTGCTGTGGTGCGGCAATCATGGGCCCCTGGGCAGAGAGAGAGAGAGAGAGAGAGCGAGAGACGGGGGGCGATGTTTCGTATTGTCTCGTATTGTTTCGTGTTTCGTTGTGCCCAGTTGTGCCTGAGACCCGTGTTATGTCGTGTTGGAGCTTGGTTTCTTGCGAGGCCACACGCAATGCCACACGCAATGCCACGGACTACGAACAAATGACAGAGGATTCAGCAACCTGAAAGAGACAGCGTCTTGCACCGTCTTGCGCCGCAGCATCTTCCAAGATCGGTCTGTGGCCTTTTTGCCTCAGAAACATTTTGAGTTTCTGTCCAATGCCAATTGCGAATATCGCTGTTGGCAGACTTGGTCCCAATTGCTTCAAAAAGACTTGGAGTTTGGAGCTAGTATGGTGCATGATGCTACCATGTTTCAGCGTGTTTTTCTGTCTTTCAAAGCAAGAATGCTGAATTGAACCGACTCCTCCGATCAGGCCTCTGGCTCTTCAAAAGCAAAATGCAGTTCGTTGCAATTCATGGTATCCAGACTTCATCAGCATAAACTGCCAATTTGCATCGAGCACACTGGTAAGAGGATGGACTCAGTAGTGTAAACAGACCGAAAGCCAAACAGCTATTGCACTGGTACGAAGCCTAGCAGTCTAGCATTAAAATGACTTCTAGAAATAATGATAATAGTGGGACCCATCCCTGCATTCGCCTGAACGAGTGTTCGACGCATTAACCCACACTAGCGTTGTCCTCGATGGTTTTACAAACCGACTTGCACTCTGCCAGGCCAGAGTCACCGACAGAGATGTTAGTTGAATCAAAAGGCGGTCACTTCTCCACCTTCAAACCTGACACACGCTTGACACTAGAGCTGTTGTCAGGGATAAGGACAGTGCTTGAAATGAAGGACGCCTTCATTTGACTCAGACACTTCTATTCAGATACACACATATAATATATATATATATATCTACACATTATATATATATGATAATATATATATATATATGATAAAGAGTATACGCATAGATATCGTTTGTTTTACATCGTCCAGGGATGGAGGCACGGCAACACCATGTGCCTCGGTGAGATCACCACGAGATACTGTGGCACGAGGCATCGAATGGAGAAGAACTAACAAGAACCAACAAAATTTGCAAATATTTTGCATGTTAACTGATTATTATTATTATATAAATTATTATGCAATATATATATATATATATATATATATTTGCTTCTTTTTTTTCAAACAACTCGAAATAACTCGAAGCATCGTATTACGTTTGGGATTTGTGAACAGTCAGACAGCAGCAGGATTGCATAAATTGGCTTTCACAGCCTCACCTGCACAAAGATGATTTTACCTACATGCTGGATGGCTGGATGAATCCATGCAATTTCTTGCTGTCATTGCCATATCAACTACCTGATACAGCTGGTGTGGGGCAAGCCAAGGCCAGACGCGTGGTAGAGTACCATCAGAATCACATTGCTGCAAAAGGCTCAGGCAAAAGTGTGCAGTAAAAAATCGAATGAGACATGCCGCTGGCAAGTGAAAGCAAGGAGAGCAAGACATGCCGCTGGATCCATCACCATGGACCTTGTGGCCTCAATGGATGTTTACATTGGCTTCAGATTGGCTTCACTTTTTTCATGTAGACAACTTAGGTTGAACATGGTTGAACTACACTTTTGCAAATCCATAGTCATGTGTTCTCCTCACAAGATTTGTGACTGGTGTGTCCACATCATACCATGCATTTGAGTTTTTCAAACAGATGACGTGCTCCTGACGCTTGTGGCAGAATTTTCCCAGGTTCTGATTTTCTCGCATTTTTTTCTCCGTCCTAGGACCATCTCATCCGCTGTGAAAGGGGTGAAGGCACAGCTGCAGAGACTAAAAATCGTGATTGACATGCCTCGTCTGCCTAGTCTTTGAATTTGATCTCGGAAGCGCAGCCACATATCTGGGGGAGACTTTGACATCTGCAGGAGTGAAATCTTTGCAGTGAACTGTGTGCCTTCCAGCTATGTGCAGGCAATGACAGGCCTTTCCGGCATACCTTGTCAACCAGCCACTCGACATGTTGAAGTTTTCTTCACAGAAAGTCAAGAGATCCTTGACCTTTATCATGTTCCCACATGATGGTCAACAGTCTAAGGTACAAAGTATGATTTTTGTGACCTTCGCAAGATATTTCCTTAGCGGTTTGCAGTTGACATCAGGGTATAGCAGCAGTATAGCATGTGCAGTTCAGTATGTTGCAGCATGTTAGAGTTACTCACAGCACATTTCTAATCGATTCATATCGATTCTACTTGCGTGTTTCCTGATATTTCCTGATACTCTTGCCGACTCTTGCCCTTTCCCAAGGTGTGGATCCACCACGGAGACGCCTGGACAAAAACCAGGAGACGCAGCGGGACCTGGTGGAAGTGGCGAGACAACCTGACGCCTGACGGGTGACGATGGGTACGGATCAAGTCACTGAAGTCATTCCGGTATCAAGTGACCCACAGAAAGTCAGTCGAGATATTTTGAGTATGAAGAATTCTGAAGCCATCCATGAGGGGTCGATGGTGGTTAATTTTGACCATTTTTGACAATTTTTGACCCATAGAAGTGATGAAAAGTGATGGTCGAAGTGATGAAAGGTCACGAAAACCGAACTCGAGGACTTCTTGGTGGAGACCCATGTTCCGCCACGGCCGGGACCACTGAGCGTGAAACCGCGCATGGTGAAGCCCTTGCTGCGACTACGACGACCAGGTGTCCCAGATGTCCCAGCAGTTTGCTGTTGTAGTTCTGGTGTTTTTCAATCCATTTGGAATCCATTTGGAACATTTTCAAACTGAATATCACTTCTGGGCAATGTAGACAATGTAGAGGTCTTGTAGGAAGTCAGGCCTCAGGGATCCTCAGGGTATAAGGGTAGATGGTATAAGTGTGGTACAAGTATGGTACGAATATGAACACCACTTTCTTGCCTTCTACCTTCTGTAATTAGACATATTAGACTCACTGACGTTGGCGGTGGAGAGGTGGAGCAGGATTTAGGCCGCTTCGGCTGTTCTGATTTTCGTCCAGGTGGATTGGGAAGCTCCGAGAGATCTGCGATAGGCGGGAGTATGTTGTACTACTGCACTATGCATGTTTTTTTCAGTATACCCCGTTTTGGACGTCTCATTTTTAGACGCGAATCATTTCTACATGGGAGAAATTATTGACCGCTCAACAAATCTGTCCATTGCGATGAGCTTTGCTCTAGGTCCGGCGACGGCGCGGAAGGTGCTGGTCTCTCCGCGGCTGCCACCATTGGTGTACGAAGGCGCCAAACAGCATCAGATAGCAACGAAAGACGAAGGAATCTGAGGATGTAGATGGATGTAGTAGGAACATGTAGGAACTGTAGCAGTAACTCTGTGGCAAGTGTTATTTGTTTTCCGAGTTGCTGTGGACTTCAGAGTGGTGTGGAGTTGCAATTCCAGGCATCGACCGTTCCTTAGCTGGAAAGCGACTGCCGGCAGCCTGGTTCGCTGACCCTCCCGGCCCAAAGTTGCTGGGACTCGAAAGGCGTGGCATGTGCTGTGCGGTTGATGCCGTTGCTGTCCAAAGTTTGGGATCCATGTTGCCAAGCTATGCCAAGCTTAGCTACGTCCTTTCCATCTTAATCATCTTACATTCTTGTCTTTAACTTGTCTCTAACTTGTCTAACTTGACCATTTTTCTCTATCTTCTCATCCTTCAAACCCATAGAATGCCATAGAACCTATACAGCCTATACCTGTGGTATTTCTTCCCAAATCCTCTCCGATTCGCCGATGCTTGCAGCGGCAGAAGCAAAGTTGTGAAGCTTTTGTCCTACTGCGGTTTTGTTTCAGCTGTGGTTGGGGTGCAGGTCAGAAAGCATCCAGGAGCGCAGCACAGACAGACTCCTTGGAAAATAACACACAGTAACACAGGTTGATTCCGTTGAGATAAGATATGACAAGATAGGAAAAGAATGTCAGTGCTGAAGTGTGTAGCATCAGGGTCAAAGGATGCCAAAGGATGCCACAGGATAAAGGTTCATCAAGGATGCTCCTTCATCAAGGGTTTTCGTGGTTGTCACCCGCAAGAGCCAGGAGCCTTCGGCAGACGAGGCACAACTCCGCATGTCAACTTGGAGGTATCAGAACCTTTACGACGCATCTATCATCTTCATATATCTTTATGTGCATACTGTTTTTTTCTGACCGCTAAATGCATCCATCCGAAGTGGAAACTCTGATCTTGTGATATCTTGTGATGTTGCATGATGTTGCATTGTGTGCATCAAGGCTAGGACCTGTATGGACCTGTCTGGACCTGCCGCTGGTTTCCTACTGTTTCGTACTGTTTCTTCTCGTGAGCCAGGCCTACAGAGAAGAGGAAGAGGAGCCAAGCGCCTCCCAGGCAGGTTTCAGGGTCCTGAATCATCTGAATCTATCTGAATTTGCTGTACATGACTTCCATGTTGACACGATTTCTATCTGTTTCTATGATTTGTTGTTCATTCAGAGATGTGATTCTGTAGTTCGAAATGGAGGCAGAGCAGACTCAGAAAGCTAAAGTTTCGGTGGACGCGGTCCCTGACGAGAAGCGGGAGGCTGCTTGGCTGCCCACATGTGCTGCCTGAAAACAGAAGTTGTTGGGGCAAGACAACCAAGATCTAAAGTCTGATAAAGTGCTTTTGGGAAATGCACCATGCCATGCAAAGATGCAAGGAGTCGCATGAGCAACTCACGAGTATTCCAGCTGCAGAGTGTGAAAGCTTTGTCCAGGAGGCTTTCGATCCTCCTTTGCGGGCCAAAGGCACGATGACCAGCTGTATCCAGACGTCACCGCATCATGTCATCCCGATTGATCTCTTCAGCATGCGGAATCAGAAAGGGGTTGTTGGATGTGTCCAATGTGTCCATCGGCAAGGCTTGTACCACTTCCCGGACTTCCGGACCGAATGGCGAGCATGTGAAGTGCGCTTGAAGCGGCGGGTTCCACATGCTGAAGCCTTCGTAGCCTTCGTAGCATCTCCCCAAGGCTTTATGTATACGCACCAATGAAAGATACCAGATGATACCAGATGGTGCATAATGAACCTTTCATTCTATCAGGATCTGAGTTCTTACACATTGCGATTGTGTGAAGGGATAAGCAAGACCTTCAAAATCGGGTTGCGATTGTCCTGACAATTTGAGTGAGGTACTTGCTTACAATCCTACGGAAGAACAGTTCCTCGGCCAGACCCAAAACAGCTTTTGTCCACGTTTGACTGACTTCCATGATGTCAGATTGCCACTGGACAGGCACTGGATGTTTGATGCTTGGCAAAAGCGAGATTGCATTTGCCAAGGTTTTTGATACAATGGCTGGCAACTGGCCGGCAGAAGAGGATCACCAGTTTGCAGCTGCGTTTCGACTCTGAGACAGAGGCTGGCAATACTTTGGATAGTTCGAGAGTTTTCCATTTGTTTCTTGATCATTTGACAAACCCAACAATCTATAACAATCTAAGGGAGATGACATTTCAGTCGATTCGTGCGAAGGCGAAGGTGTTGAAGGTGTTGCCAGATTACAGTTGAGATCTGTTGAAAGTGACCGGAAAAAATAGACAGAAATCATATAAATCATATGAAATCATATGAAATCATCAGAAATTGCTACGTTGAAATCTCTCCAATCGACAGATGCGTTTCTACGGGCGTTTAACGCCGGGCCAGGCGGATGCGTTGCGGCGTCAAACGGATGCCGAGTTGCGGCGAGACACGGTGGAGGCGATGCTGTTGGAAGAGATCGTCATCGAAGAGCCGCTCAGCTGAGCTCAGCTGAAGCAGCTGAAGCTGGTTGCCTAAGCTGTGCTGGTTGCTGGTTGGAAAATCTGGAAAACACGTGAAGAATTTAAGAATGTTGAAAAACATGTTGAAGAATGATTGAAGAATGGTGTTAAGATTTCTATAAGATTTCTATAATTGCAATGATTGCAATAATACTTTCAACCTGCTGCTTGATTTTGCTGCTTTTGAACGTTTTAGGCTTGTATACCCTCCCATTGAGCAGTATTGAACCCCATTCTTGTATCTTCAACCTGCCAACTCTGGGCGAGATCTGGAAAAGCCGAGCCAACAAAGCGCCACAGCCTTGCCTCAAAGTTTCTGTGGCGCAGGATTCCCGGTAAGCGGAATCCTTCACACCACGCACACAGTTCTTTGAGGACCATTCCCTTAGTACACCCCAAATTTGCAACCCTTAATGTGACGTGTTTTGACTGCACACTTTCTTGACTTTCGTAGCAGTAATGATTTGTACCTTCTTCATGTTGGTCTTGTAACAAGTCCGAGCTACAACAGATATACATAGTTAATCAATGTTAATCATAGTTACATATCCATACATATCCATAATATGCTAATCCATAATATAATATTATATATTAGCTATACTGGCTATATTATTTATTTTCGATTCATTTTTCTAGACTATAAATGGTACATTTTTCATCGGTGCCCGAGGCTCAGCCGATGGCAGCTGGGCAGCGAGGCCTCGGCGGTGAATGGAGGCAGCGGTGCTTCGGTGAAGCGCCCGGGGCCCAGAACGATCGTGACGAGATCCTTTTTCGAACGGCCTCGTGTTGACAGGTTTTTGGTGACAGAAATCGGGATGGTGGGACATGGTGGGACAATGGGACGCTTTGGAACGTGTTGAGAACTTGTTGGAACTGGTTTTTGGAACCGCTTTTGGACATTTGTTGAGAGGAAGTGGACACTGCTCCAAAACTTTTGGTTTGGCATGCCTTGGAATCCTTGGACTTGCAGTTGACAAATGTTGACAAGATATTCTCAGATTTTGCAGAGATGTTGCAAGCCTTCAAGTTGTTTGTGCGATGCGTTTGGTAGCAAGATATGTCAGGGGGCTTCCTCTTGCAAGAGGATCCCATGGCTTTGGGGGGCCGTGTAGTGTCTTGACACTGGAGCATGGTGACAATGCTCCTTAAACTCAAGTTGCATGTGCCGTTGCATTCACAGCTGCAGTTGCAGTCAAAGGGTTGGTTTTCAAAGTCATCTCAAACAGGTCATGTGGCAGCCAGGAGCCACACCAACACAAAGGCAGATGCAAAGACTATGGATAGGCCATCGCTGCCACCATGAACCACAAACATTTTTGCAAAACACAACTGTCAGGGGATGATGACTGACGCTCCAAGAGGGCTGAATCCAAGACTCATCAGCAGGAAAGGTCATGAAAGATCAAATCTCCGAATCTTTTTACATGTGATAAATAAATAAAAATCACGTCCTTGTGCGTTCTTGGCCTCGCACCGCCATGGCCACAGCAGTGCTGCAACCCTCCGATGTCGGCGATGTCGGCCTGGAAGGTCCGGAGGAGGTCGAGCATGTCGAGCATGTCGAGCAGGAACGGGTCCTGGGTGCGTCGACTGCAGATCAGGTCCTGGAAAGATGGCACGGTTTCATGGCCGAAACTTCCAAGCTGTTGAAGTCGTTGGAACCTCCGGCGTGGCGATATCGTTTGCCGTTGTCAAGGCTCACAGTGACCACTCCTACTACATCACAGGTGCTGAAATTGACAAAACTATGAGTTGAACCAAACTAGAAACCAGAAACCAAACATTTTGCCTTCGCCAATCAAACTGTTCAAACTGTTCAAACTGTTCTTCATGTCTCATCTCTTCGCAGAAGATTTCAAAGCCTGTTTCCTGAGGTGGATTGGAGCAACCAACTGGGCTTATCTTTCAGCCCAACAGGTCGTGTAGTCTACTCCTTGAGTGCCTCAGTGGAACAAGCGCGCAGCTGCTTAGCGCAGGCCCCGCAGATTTACGACGCCTTGGGCGTTTTCGGTGAAGCCTTGGGTCCAGAGATGCCGGAGGAGGATTCCCTACAGACGCCCTCGTCCTTGCTGATTGAACTGGCGGAGTTGATTCTTGATATTCTGATTGTGCAGATTGATGATTTTGATATATTTTGATACCATTTTGGGCTTCTTTTTGTGGGTCATGTAATAATATAAAAATTAAACAGTGATGATGGTGAAAATAGATGAACACATATACAGACTATACAGTAGTGATAGTGGCAATATGATCAACATGTGGCAATGTAAACATTAACAACGGGAACAACGGGTCGGTCACAAGAACTGGATGCCTGCAGATGGATCCTTCGCTGAGGATCCCCACTCTGAGCAAAGCTCGTCAGCTGCTGCGACGGGCTGATGCAGTGGCTGGGAACATTCTGATGCAACTGGCAAAGACCCAGGCAATGCCGATCCCAGGTGGGAAGAAACCGGAAACAAGATGAAACAAGCTACAAGAAAGCTGCATATTATGCTAATATGGCTACATGAATGGCTATATCTTTTTGATTATTGTTGATTAATCGTTAAATCACTTGTGAATTCAGTGAAGTTTGGCACTTTTTGCACATTTTTAAACAAATCCTTTATTTTTTTCCTTGACTTCTGCCGTAGGTTTAGCGAAGCAACCGCTGCGTTTGGTGCTGGACGTGCTGGGAGAGCTGCTGTCGATTTCCGTGAAATGTGATGGCCTCGTCCTGGAGAATTCGCGGCTACGGCGCGCCTACACATCCTTCAAGTGGATCGCCACTCGGCACGGAATGACCGAGTTTTGCGATGGGCTGTTGGATTTGGAGATTGGGTAGAAAAGTATAGAAAAGTTGGGATATGTCTTGAAATATGATGATTATGATGCAACATGCCAGATATGTCGATTTCGATAAATCCCTCCATTCCCAAAGGCCTTCCTTCAGCTCTCAGGTAGAGAAGGCCTCTACCTCGAACGCCGGCAGCGGCGGGCAGCTCCCGGAGCTGGGGGAAAATGGCACGGCGCTGCTGCGAGAACTGCAGGAAGCCACACCGCTGTTGCCTGGGCGATGCGCTGTGAGAGCAGAAACTTTAGGGACTAACAGAGTGACTAACAGAGTGACTAACATGGGATGGAGGACGATGGATGGTTTATTCATGTTTATTCTGAATTACTATGGTTCAAAATGCGATAGAATGTGGCTACCCCATTGGCGTTCAATTCAAACACCCACATTCACACCACATCATCCACATTCATCCACCAACTTGGATCACTTTGGCAATTTGACTTGGGAAACCATTGATCTTGACTTCTCTCAGGGCAATTGTCGGAAGCACCTCCTTTCCAGCAATGGAACAGCAAGAGCGCACGAGTCAATCATGAGTCGTGCATGACGGCCATGTCATCATGTCAGCATTTGAGGCTCCGCGGGGATGCCTTTCAGGGCTGCCTGGCAAATGTTTCTGCTTCGTTGGCGTCGTTGAAGAATGAACTCGGAACCGCTGGCATCAGTGCCTTCCGAGAGCATTTGATCACCTACTTCCGTGGCCGCATGGAAGAGTCAGAGATCAGGGGTCAGGTGACACAGTGACAGTGATGCAAATGGCAACAAATGCAGATGTTCTTACGATGCTCTTGTTATATCATGTCGTACCATGTTGCATCTTGTTGTGTCTAATGTGATCCTTCAACTTTTCGAAGACATTGGAAGACTTGGTATTGAACTGGTATTGTTTGTGCTCGGGACAGGTCGCCATATCTCAGCTCTGGCTGCCGGGCGAGTCTTTGCTCTGCTGGATTTGTTGTTTCGTGTGTTCCGTGCGCAGCTTCGGTCGTGGCCGCGAGGAGGCCAAACTCATGCAGGACTGAGCTGGAACATCCTGGAACACGATTTCCATGGGCATCCCAATACATACAGAAAAATCATGAAACAATGAAATCGTTTACTAAACTTTACCGCTTTCAAAGTTGCCCAGCAAAAGGATCCATTTATCAGATCATTCTTCATTCATTCATCATTTATCGGCACTGGTGACTAGTGACACTAGTGAAAACTGCAGGAGCTTTGGAAGATGCACAAGAAAGCTCCTGTGGTGGTTCTGTTCGGCCGCGTCGTTTGGTGCATCGGCGACTTTTTCAAATCCTATCTTCCAGAGGCCATGAGTCCCGAGACAAAGGGTTCAGGTTTAATACGGATTACGCCTTAATGATTAAGCATTTAAAACATTTTAAAACTATTAAAAAAAGAAAAATGAATCTGAAGCATCTGAAGCTTGATTTGCATTGAAGCACTGCGCTGCCATGACATGTCGCAATGATGTCGCAATCAGCGACTAGTCAGCGACTAATCATGTCCAGCTCGGTTGCCGAGATCCGAGACATGTTGCGGTGTCCAGGTCATCGCAGATGCCAAGCTTTCGAGGGACCTGGATGAGTTGCGCCAGCTGCGGCTGAGCCAAGCGAAGCAGTTGGATGAGAAGGGCTTCGCTCAGGAGATCTGCGGTTACCAAAAGCGAGCTGCAGCCTGGATTGCCTCTTTGCCAAAACAGAATCTTGGACTTTGGAGTCAAACAGATAGACAGATTTAGACGATGATTTAGACGATGATTTAGACTATGAATGATAGACTTAATCTTGGTCAAACAGAGTCAAACAGAGTCAAACAGAGTCAAGTAAAGACGAGCCGTGGCCATTCCTATTGGTGGAGCCTTATCGTGCCATGTCACGGCTTGCTTCAAGAACTTGCCAAGAATCATCAATCCTCCAATCTATCCCTTTGCAATCTGGACAGGGAAACGCAGGAAAACTAATATGAATTATATATAACATTGTATAACATTATAATTATATAATTATATAATATGATTTCATATGAATTAATCATAATTAGTCCACATTTTCTTCAAACCAAATCCCTTTGTCGGATTGGATTTCCGCGAGGAAGTTGGAAGGCGTTGCCGTCAGCGATGCTTTGGCCTCTGCATACAGTGTCATCTTTGAAGGTCTGACCTTGGCACTACGCATCAGGACCAATTTATCGTCAGCACTGCTACATAGCACTGGGTTTCGTAGTGTTTTCGTCCATTCCTCTTGGCAACTCTAGCTTTCCATTCAGTTTGAAGTTGCATGCTGTCAAAGTCAAAAGTGGTTAGATGATGTTAGATGTAGGGTGAGTGCCGAAGTGATCGAAGTTGCAATTCAAATCCCAAATCCGTCTCTATCTGTCTCTATCTGTCTCTATCTGTCTCTGTCTTTCCTTTCAGGATGTCGTTGGAGGAGTACTTGGTGCTTCACGTTCGCGAAGGTGTCGCTGTGCCGCGCAGCTCCTTGAGTGCCGTGGCCCTGGGATTTCAGCTGCTGAAGATCATCGAAGCAGCGCCGACGCTGCGGCTCCAAGAGCTGGGAGATTTTCTGCAGCGACATAGCGCACTGAGACTGCAGAAGGCCTGACTGTCGAAACATGTCGAAACTGCAATATATCCTTAATATATCCTAATATTCACTAATTAATCCATATTAAATGTTATTAAATGTTATTAAATGTTATTATATTCATCTCCATAATCAATGCGTTAATCCGTCTCAAGGAATGGCCTGTTGCTCTGTCGTTGCGACGTGGTTTTTTCAGGAGCTGCAGGAGGTCCGATCCAAGTTGAAGCGCGGTGCCAGCGAGGCGCCGGGTGAAGCCTTACGGCTTTGCGCCTGTGCTCTGCAACGAATCCTCAAAAGTTCCAAGGAAATGGACTGTTACTTTGATGTCACCTGGCACTTCTAGGAAGTTCTCATGTTTCTATATGATATAAATTTATGTTAGCCGACGTTAATAGATGTTAATTCATGTCAATTGATATTAATTGACATTCATTGATATCATATGTTGCTATGCACCACTCAGGACTCAGCACATTTCATCATCATTTTGAAGCGTTGTTATCATGACATAAGGAATCTGTTTACTAGCAGAACTATGCTTCTGTTCAAGTTTCAGAATTGCTATAGACCCTCGATGGAGCATTGAGATTCGATGAACAGCTTATATGGATCTTGAAAGCACAATTTCTATCAATTTCTCACTCCGGAATGACTTGATGTGACTTGATGTGACTTGATGTGATTTGTGCAGTTCTCATGTGAGGTCGGTGGCATTGCCTTGGCGTTGTGTTGCTCTGGACGCTCAGAGCCTGCCAACTCGGGAGTGCTCGGCCGCTGGAGGGAGCTGCAAATCATTTGTCATTGGCAAGACCAGTTGTCGAGGCCAGGCCCCAGGCCACAGATGGCCACAGGCGATGCCAGGCCAACTTTTAAAGAAGTGGAAGATACGGTAAGATACGGAACGTGCAGTGAATACTTTGAGTTGCGGTATGATGGGCGCAAGATGTCAGCAATGATTTTATCATATTTAAATCTACTACTTGCTACATGGTTTATGGATGTTTATGTTCCGTTCGAAGTTGATTGAATTGTGAATTTAAAAGCATTGGAGGTTATGCGATACAACTTGGTGCTACTGGCTTCGGGACTTGCTTCCCACCTTGCTGTCGGACATGCAACGTGTGCAATCCTTACCGCCCTTGTTTTCAGCCTTTGCTCAGCCATTGCAGCGCTTGCCCATGGGAAGAGCAAGACAAGAATTTCTGAAAGAACTGCGACTGGCACTGGAGGATGGCATCATCCAACCGATTTGTGCAAAGCTGGAAGAAGATTTACGACTTTTAGTCCATGCCACCATGCAGGGGACCAGACAAGCTCTGCCACTGTCACCACCAGAAGATGCCTTGGCGTTTCTTCGCTTGCGGCCTTTGAGGCTCACAGAGTCGGATGTGGTTGACATCAAGGATCAGGCGAGGTGCGTTCACACAGTTCACGGCGTTCACGCCGCATGAATCTCAGGGGTCTGCAGTCCTACGCAGCCCCAATGAAGATCAACGAAGTGTGTTGCAGATAAAGTGTGTAGTTTGCAGCTGGGATTTATCCAGATTTATCCAGATATTCAAAAGATTTCAAGATGACACTCCTGAAATCTCCTCAACCTCCAAGCTTTCGAAGCTCGTGTTGAACCGGATGGAACCTGGTGCCCCATGGTGAGGTGGAGCTGCGCTTGAGTCGACACTTCTATGACTTGGCCGCGCTAGCACCACAGGATGCTGAAGCCTACGTTCGGATGCGAGAACAGGCACTGAGTTTCAGTGAGCTTTATAATGCTTATATCAGTTATATAATGTTATATATATATATGTATCATATTATATAATAATGCTCTTATAATGCTTTATATGTGTTGAGCTGTGGAGCCCCCATTGGAACTGCATACAGCACAAGATTGTTCTTGAGTCCCACGAATCCGGAACCAATCGTATTCCAAACAGTTCTGAGTCATGTGAGTTTGGCCCCCGGTCAGTGAAGCTCCCAAAATCATATAAATGCAACATAATGCAACTAAACGTAGACAAGTTGTAGATTTGTTGTCAAAATATGTGAGAAGTAAAAGTCTGTGAACGTTCTGAAAGTCTTCCCAGTTTTCCTGGCGTTGTTGCAGCGTTGTTGCAGGCTTCTCATCGTTACGGACTGAACCTCGTGGATGGAGGTCTTCCAGCGGGATCCTTGGCACAGGGCTTGGATGTCATCGACGTGATGCGTAACGTGCACCTGCTGGCCACACAGTGCCTGGGAGAAATCCAGAGAAATCCGAAAACAAACCTTGCTTTGAAACACCCTTTGCTTCGCCACAACTGGTCGCAAACCTGAAAAAAACTGAAAGTCTTCAGAATTCTTCTTGGACTCGAAACTTTTCATGTCGGTGATTACATTTACATGCTCTTACTCAGTCTTACTCTATGTCAATGATGTCAATGTCTTGTGAGGTACTGCTACAGCCTTCACCAGCAGTTCTTTACCCAGGCTGCACACGGCGATGCCAAAATTCGTACCATTACCGTGGAGCACCTCACAGCATCCATTCGGGTCCACGGCTACGGTGTCATTAACACTGCAGTCAACTACAGCGTGGGTTTCCTGAAGAAGAAGTTGGAGGTGCCCAAACCAGTGCCCAAACCACATTCCAACATATGCCAAAGCATGAGATAACAGCTATGTGGGAGTTTCAGGTGAAGAGATGTGATGTATGTTGTTCCCCAAAGCGCAAACTGCCAAATCGTGTCTCATAATGTGAGATTAAAACAAACGAAAGCTTTGCCATATTTATCATATTTACACATTCTGACTCAATCTGACTATTTACAACTCATCGAATCATCACCGCACGGATTGTTTTTGAGCCCTGGCAGGTCGTGGCCGAATTCCTTGCAGATGAGTCCGTGAAGTCTCGGTTGCTGGCAGAGCAGCAATGGATGGAGGGTCGCCCAGCCTACACGTGGGCGCGGGCAGTCGAGACAGCTCGCTTCGTCCGACGTCTTGGTGCAGGCTGTGGATGTCGGACATTGCGGATGTCGTTGAATCTGTTGGAAGTTGATGGATGCCCATGTTGCCCGCGTTGCCCGCGTTCTTGTGATGTTCGGCCACTTCTGGTGGTTTATGTATGTTATGATATGTTATGATGTTATGTTATGTCGTGTTTGGTGCATAAGACCTGTTAGGCAGAGATGGCGTTACGTTCTTGGACAAGTTGCGGCAGGTTCTGACGCAGATCGGAAACAGCTTGGGTTATGTGCGGATGGTGAGGACTGCTGGCATGCGAAGCATGGCTGACGGCCTGGAATATTTGGAGGCCCCGGTTTGAACGGTGCGTCGGTGTTTGCAAGACAGGAATGGTTTGATTTGAATTGTGCCTGTGTAAAGTGTAATCATTGCCAGACTGCAGACTGCGATCAAATTCCGATCACAGCTCCGTTGCTCCTCAGGGCACGCCGTGGCTGGGCGCGGCAGAGGCCGCGGAGGATTTGGTCCAGGCCGCTGAGGCCGGCGGCAGCACTGCCTCGGTGCAGGCCGCGCGCCTGGCCGAACTCGGCGCACGTAGCGTGCGGCGCTGCTTCGAGGCGAGAACTGCACGAGATCATCGTTTCGGAATATGATTTGATGGAAAAAACATTAAAAAACCTATAATATCGTATATATATACAATATAAATATATATATATATATATACATATACATATATAGATACAATATATATATATAATATAAATGATGTAGTATCATAGAATGGGATCATTCTAGGGATCGGATCAATCGGATCCTCCAGCTCTTTGCTGCTTTAAGATGTTTTTAAGGAGGCTTCATGCTTTTCTTTCCGGCATTTTAAAGGTGAATGGTTGAAGGTGTTTGTGTCGGAATGTTTTGGATGAGTGAAATGGTTGTTGAAGATTTCATTCATGGCGGGTGATGCTTCTATGAGATGGAGCATTCTGTATCAAGCGGTTTTCTCCAATTGAGTTCATTTTGCAACCACAGGCGTGAACTGAATCATTTTTTGTAGCTGTATCCACTAGGAACAAGGCAAGCAGATAAAGTGTAGATGATGCTGCGTGCATGTGAGTGCATGTGTTGCTGGGGAATGCAAGTATATGCAAGACGTATAGCCACGGCGTGCCATGTTGACCCCTTTTGAGGCCAGCACGGACCACTTGAATCTCTTGGCGGATGTCTTTGTGAAAGCGTTGTCAAGGACCAATGTAGGAGTTGGCAGTGCTCATTCCACCCAACTCTTTCACCTTTTGTTACCTTCGTTGTGCTGTGCCTTTTTGGATTCTTTGTTATTGGGTCGCGACTGCCTCGCCAAGCGAGCGGTAGCGAACACCGGCGTCAAGGGCGATGCTGTGCTGCAAGACGACGGCTTCGCGGTGGGTGTGGCCTTTGTGCTGCGCGTCTTCGGACTGAACCGCGACTTCCAATCGTTGCATTGGTTCCAGACCGAGATCAACGACATTGATATGACCACTGGACAAGCTCGGGCTGCAGCAGGCTTACCCTTCTTCACTGACTCCAATCAGATTCTTGGAAGCATTCAGAAACATTCAGAAACATCTGAAAACATTCCATAAAATTTTGATTGGAGCTTTTGGGTCTGTGCCTTTACAGCCCGTTCCTCTTCAGAACAAGCTGCTCGGGCTGCTCGGGCTGTTCGGCCTTGTTTTTTCCCTGTTTCGAGGTCGAAGACCGAAGCTGATCGTCGTGGAAAACTCCTGGCCGAGTTGGCGCAATTAGCTGCGTCTCTGGAGGCAGCAGGTGCCCTCTTCGGCAGCACAGCACGTGTGCCCGTGCAACCCGTGCCTGCAGAGCCAATGAGCTCCGAGGCGGAAGCACAGGAGCATCAGGAACCGCAGGAAGAGTAGGAAAGCCTTCGAAAGCCTTCGAAAGCCTTCAGAAGCCTTCGAAAGCATCTGAAGTTTCATGAAGTTTCTGATCTGTGGCCACATTGATTTCAAAAGGATTGAAAAGGAAAGCAGAGTCGGTGGCACTTCTCTTGACAGCCCTCCGTTTGAATCCAAGCAGCCCCCAGGAATTATGGACCTTGCTCAGCTGAAACGCTACGAAGCCTCACCCCAGGCAAGGAGGATTTGTCGGTTTCGCTGTTTCACCGTTTCCTTGGAAATTTGCAGAGTCGGTAAGCACGGGAAACTGATGAATTCTGCTGTGGCTTTTCAGGAAGAATTTCTTCATTTCTCGTGGGCAATGTGAGGTGGTGCAGAGCCTCATCCGAGAAGCTGCTGAAGCCTACTGTCGATCTCAGGCGCACGGCACAGCTCAGTGGGGCCTGTGGGGGCACTGGGCACTCTGGTGGGTGCTTGTTTCGCTGGCCGCTGGCAAACCAAAACAACCAGAACAGACTTCTGGAGATGGTAGGTAAATAGAGATAAGATACAATTAGATAAGTAAATACAGATAGATCTTAGCGCGAGGGTGCAATGTGACATGATTTACAGTACATGTTTTAGTCCATGCGGATGTTCTGCCTGTTGAGATACCCAAGGCCAAGTGGTTGCTCTTATGGCGCCGTCCTGATTTGGAGGACTGCAACTGACGACAACTTCCAAGTTGCAGAAGTTGCAATTTTGGCAGATCCTCTTCGTATCTCCCTTTCCAGGAATATCTCGGGGTGAAGCCTGTGCCAATCTCTTTGGAGCCCAGGAGAAGCGTCTCAGTGTGACAATTCTTCAAATCTCCTCACGGCATTCAGAAGGGGTTCTGTGTGTTTGTGCTGAGTTTTGGAACCTGGCCAGGAATGATGACTTGGAAAGTGTGGGACCTATTAACTATATTTAACTATTGTTGATTTGGTTGGAGAATGTTGGGAGGACACAGCAGTTGCGGTTGCCTACTGGTTAAGGTGAGGACCCAGCATTAAGCCTGGAAGATGTTCCAGATGAGGAGTCCGAGGTCCAGCTTTTTTTGATTTGCAGGGTCAGGGCCGGAAGGTAACTTTTCCTTGGTGGCTTTCTGGGGTTCGCATCAGTGAACATCGCATTTGACAAACAGAGGGTTTTTGCATGCTTGGGCCGGTCAAGTAAAAACAAACTGCACAAGGTGCAAGTGCGAGCAAGATCGCCTTCGTTTTCATTATGTATTCATTGTGTTTGGATTTTAATTCATATTATTACATATTATTACATATTAGACATATATTTATATCGTATAATTGTATAATATTGTATATGATGACTCGATGACATATGTCATCAATAATGGATTCTCCAACTCCGGACCTTTTCTGTCCCATTTTTCCAGGACAGCGCCGGCAGCTGGTGGGAGCCTCCTCCCAAGGAGCGGCCTGAGCCTTTGATGCCGCGGCCGCGCCAAGGTGCCCGGGAGTCACTTGAGTCGACTGGAGATGGATATGAAAGGTGAGCTGAATGGAACAAACACAAAAAAAATAAAAACATAATTGTTTTTTAATTGTTTTTAGTTTGTTTGTTTTGGTTTTTATATTTAGAATGCATAGCATAGCACAGCATAAGACAGCATAGCACAGCATAGTCTATGTATGTATCGATATGTGATGTTGCATATGTACGTATGAAATTTGTATAAACACATGGATGCCATTGGCGAGTTGTGAAGCTAAGAAAGGATGAGGGTACAGTCATCTTTGGCGTTCTGGCTCCTGGGACTGTTTGACCACGATCGACGTTTGCGTCACTGGAAAAATGTCCCTTGTGTGGCAGGTCTCGCCACAAAGGGCCCAGGTGGTGTGCGCATGGGATCCCAGGTCGAGGCCAAGGCTTTCCTCTCTGGACTCTCTCTGGACTCTCTATGACACTATGACTCTGGATTAAAATGATTGAATTTCTTTGAAATTTGAACCCTGGCAAGACCAAGGTGGAAATCTGCTGCCGAATCGGAAGTTCAAAAACCTGTCTTCTCCCACCATCCTACAGAAATCGCAGGAGTCACGGCCTCAGTGGTTTCCACAGCATCCCATGATTATCCAATGAAAATCCCATGAGAATCGTATGAGAATTCATGAGAATTCCAGGTTTTGTCTTCCCGAGGCTAGGACAGCTTTCATTGCTTGGTGAGAAGGAACCACAGTCCCGACTGCTTCAGGCCACCTTTGTGCAGTTTTGTGTCACATCAGCCGTCACATCAGAAACTTATACTTTAGATTTTGATCATGTTGACAGGTGTACAACCTCGTGGGCTCTTTGTATTGCGAGCACGTGGTCCCGCTTTACTTCCCCGTTCGTGGCTAGACTGCACGTACCAGGTGCCAGTGCTTCCAAGATGTGACTACACACATCCAGGTCCACGCAGAAAAAGTGCTGAGGAAAGCGCGAACCCTACTCTTTGGCAGCCTTTGCTCGGAGTTTGGTGGATGGCTTCAGCCGTTCATCTTCCTTCTATCGCATTAGTTGGCCAGCTGCTTGGTTCAAACATTTTGTGGCCTTCCACAAGACGAAGAGTGTCCTTGCTGGATCCGGTTTTCATTCAGTTTGCTGGATCTTTGTGGGTCCTTAACAAGCTTGACCTAAACACCCTCAAAGCTGCCCAGATGAATATGCGGAGCTGCCAATTTTGGTTTGTCTATGTTTGTTAATGGTAGGAATCTCAAAAATCACCAACATCATTGGTGAGTTTGGACCACCCTTTCATTGTGAACGGGCATGTTTCTACATGTTTCTACCTCGGTCAGAATCAAGGAGTCCATCACGCTCTTCTTCATGACGGAATCAGGGATCATCAAGGATTGGAATCCGCGGATGTCTGGCCTTGTGGCAAGACTCATGGAGGTTCGACGCGCTGATGAAGTGTGTTGACATGTGTTGACTTTGTTATTCATATGATTTTACATGATTTTACATGATTTTACATGTCTTTGCTACTCTTGCTGCTTCAAACATTGACCATAGCCACAAAATGTGGTCTCCCTAGAGGCGAGGTAATGTCAGAGATGGATGGGTTCCTCCAGACTTTGTAAATGACATGCCGATTTCCTGGGTTTCATCTTGCGCAGAGAATTTTTGGAGGCGGGCCTCCAGCACCTTTGCCGGAGCACCCAGTGGCACCGGATCGGTCGAAGCATGGCTTTGCGGCTTTGCCTTTGTGCCTCAACATGCCTCAACTGGAGCTAATTCGGGAGTAAAACTTCTTAGCCTTAGCACCACAGCATGAGCACATCTGGCAAGAAGGTATTCGCATCGCAATTGCAGCGTGAGGTCTGAAAAACTTGCAGCGACTGCTGGAACTTTTCGAATTTTATGCCAAGCTCACTGCAGATTGCCGTGAGGGCAGAACCCAGCTGACCTACATGTACCTTGGAGAATCCTTGGAGAATCCTTGGAGAATCCGATAGTTTCCAGATGGAGATGTGTCGATCTGTTCGGTTTTCAAATCCAAGGCCACCTCCGGTGTATCTGCGCATGGCATCGATGAACTACGAACAGCATCCCCTGTTTTACATCCAGGCGCATGACTCAGAGAAAACGATCCAGACGTTTTGACATTCTTGACCGCGCAAACGTGCAGAAATTTCGGACTTGCTCGGAGTTGCTTGTGTTGGGAGAAATGAAACACGTTGTTTTGCAAATGACATTTTGTTTGCAGCGTTCGTGTTTGTGCACATCTCTGGACGCCACTCGTGGAAGAGTTTACATGTTTACATACATCAAAGCATCATAAAACCATGATAAAAGCTCGCATCGTGAGGTGACCGTCGAGCGGCACGTCACTTGGCAGCAGGGGTGCGGTGCAGTTTTGGAGACATCGAGATCTGACGTCCGAGGCGAGTGGCGACAAAAACCCCGAAGCGACTGGAGCGAACAGTTTCATCCCATCTTTGGAGCTGGCCATCGAGTCCGCTTTCGCCTCTGCTGACACCAAGAGCCTGGACAGGGTGACAGGGTGTGATGTGAGATGATGTCAGAATATGTGTCAGGTCTCCGGCAGGATGTATTTGGTATATTTGGTTCATTTTGGTTCCAATATCTTGCAATATGTGTGAATAACATGTGAACCGTAGGATAATCCGTAGGACGATATGTTGCTGTGTTGATGTGTGCTGTTAGCTGCTAGCCGCTGAATTGTCCGAGTGGAGGATGTGATCCTACGACGGAAGAAGTTCAACGACGTTGCCGGGCAGCCTGTCCCGTCTCAGCAGAAGGAACATGAAGGAACTACTCATTTACTCGTGCTCCTGTTGCTAAAATGTGGTTTGTGAAAAGACTGGTGTTTCCATGGCATCGGCTCAGATTTGACGAGATTTGTTTCGATTTCAATCAAAAAGGTATTGAACATGACAAAAACCGCAGCATAATTTTCGATCATTGAAGCATACAATGCATGGTTGTTCCAAGAGAATTATCTTTGTCATTCTTTGTCTACATTATAGGCATTTCGTTTGTGCTTTGAAAGCTAGAGCACGGAGATCTCCACCGAGTGCCTCAAGATGTACTTCCACCAGAGCTTCGCAGAGCTTCGCCATGTTTCATATTTACTCTGTTTGTTTCATTTTTTCATTATTTTTCATTTACTTCTACTGAATTCTATATTCTACTGTTTTTCAATCTCATTTTCGTGCTTTTTCGTGCTTCAACCTTCTTGAACCTTCTTGAACCTTCTGAGGTCATGCACATGGCGCAACGTTGGAAGTTGGACACTGCGAAGATGGCCCCGGGGCCCAGGTCGTTTCAGGTCGTTTCGTTCTGAACCCACTCGGTGACCTGGAATGGAGATTCCATGATACTTCATTGATCTTCATTGATCTTCATTGGATGTTGGGAAAGCATTCAATCTCAATCGACTTCGCTTTTCTTTTTCCCTACCTGTGCCATTATGTGCCATTGCCATTGCTCGTGATTGTTGTGAAGGATCTACTCCCAGATGGTGCTGCACATGGCCAGGGGTGGGTTGATGGTGGCAGATGCACACAGCACTCTCAAGAGCAACGTGGTGAGAATGGCAGCTCTCTACATAGTGAGAATAGCTGTTTGGATGTATTGGATGCATTGGAACTTGATCCGTTCTCCTCTTCTCGATATCCGATACAGAGATGCTGCAGGATTGTTTGTTGAGACATGTTGAGACCAAAATCGCAGAAACCAGCAGAGTGCGGTGTATTCTCATCTCGACTCATTTCAGATGACAGGGGGAGCTCCAACTGCGAATAACGTGGCGGCGCTGCGGAATACTGCGCATCTATCTCAGATGTGCGATACTGGGTCTGGCTATAGAAGAGGATAAAAACATACTTAAAATATGAAGGAATGCGATCAATTCTTGAAAAGTGGTGTCTTGGTGACCCAAGAGCCTTACAGGCATATGCTTTCGCAGCTGGCTTCAGGCACACTTCTCGGGGGGTCTGCATTTCAAGGGTTTCCGGCCGCTTCAGTCAGGTGTTGAAGCTCCTTTCATACAGTAGGGCAGGATGTCTTTGGAATCCTATTTGTGTCCACCATGTTTTCCACCAAAGACTTTCGCTTAACCGGGAAGGCTACAGCACAGCCATTCCCGATGAAGCACTCAGCAGTGATGACGAACGGCCCAGTGTTGGGCTCAATTGGTCAAAAATCAGCAAAGTGAACTGTGTGAACATTGTTTTGTTCGACTTTATCCATAATTATTTTGTTTTTCTTAACTTTTGTTTTGGGAGTGAAACATTACTGCACTAAGATGGTCAACAACCAACTTGTGTCATCTTGATAACACATCAAAGAACAAAGTTTTCCTCGTGCGGGGGACCTAAACAAGCCTTTGCAGGAATGCTGTCGACGCTGTCCGGGCTCTGGACAAAGTGATTTGCCCACCGCCAGAGCTTCGCTGAGGTGTGGACGAGCTGTTGATGACACCACCAACCAGACGACAGGCGCAAGGGGACAAGGTCGTTTTACTGTGGGCATTGCAGGGCTGTTGCCAAAGATCCAAAGGTTACAAGTCATTTTGACAGAACATGACAGAACTGCACACCATTTCCTGAGGAATTTTAAGATAGCTCATCGAAGGAAGTTTAGAAGTCAAACTTCCGACTTATGGACAGATGCAGCAACAATGGTGCGAGCAGCCAGAGAAGAGACAGAGTCAGAAGAGAAATAGTCAGAAGAAAGCAGATGCAGATGGCCGAAAAGGTAGAAAAGTCGCGAAACAGTGTGTTTTACCAATGTTTTGTGGCTCCGGAGGCTCGAAAAGTAGGCTCGCTCAAGCGCCGAGTTCGGAGCCATTTGGTCAGATGAGAGATGGAAAGTTGCACGCCGTTGTGGCGCGAAGTACATTTCCAAGTCAAAATGCACAAAATACCTCAGGTTCGGACCGCTTTTGGGAAGAGAGGGTCTGCAAAGACGCATTTCGCGTGGCAGGCGCAGTACAAGAGACACATGAGTCAGAGATGTTAGGAGGTCAGGGCGCTGACTTCCTGAGACGAGTTGCATTTTGGAGCATCAGATCTTCAAGTTCGCGAAGATGATGTTGCGTGACAGGTGCAGCACTTCGTATGACCTGGCATCACTTTTTCGTGGCAGGCGCAATGCTTTAGACAGATGGAGTGGACAAATTGGAAAACGTGTTGGTACAGGGCCATCAGCTCTGCACTCAACTTTCCATTTTTGAAGAAAGCCTTGCAGAATTTCGTCGTTTTGGAGCTGTGACCTTCCATTTTTGAGGAAGCCTCGCAGATTTGCTTCCCCTCAGATACAGATAGCTAGCTAGGTAGGTAGGTAGGTAGGTAGGTAGATACATAGATGGATGGATGGATAGATAGAGAATAGATACTGTAGAGAGAGAGAGAGATAGATAGATAGATAGATAGAAAGATAGATAGATAGATAGATAGACAGATAGACAGCTACACAGAAAGGCTGATAGACAGATAGATGGAGAGTGAGAAAGCCAGATAGAGAGCTAGTCAGATAGACAGATAGACAGACAGTCAGATAGATAGACAGAAAGACAGAGAGACAGAAAGACAGGCAGACAGATAGCTGGACAGATAGGTAGATAGATGGATAGGGCGATAGATAGGTAGGTAGATAGATAGGTTTGTTTGTTTGATTGATTGATTGATTTGATTTGATTGATTGATTGATTGATTGATTTGATTGATTTGATTGATTGATTGATTTGATTCATTGATTTGATTGATTGACTGATTGATTGATTGATTGATTGATTGACAGACTGACAGATAGACAGATAGACAGATAGACAGAAAGACAGACAGACAGTTAGACAGATGGAAAGACCGACCGATAGATAGATAGATAGATAGCTAGGTAGGTAGGTAGGTAGATAGATAGAGAGAGAGAGAGAGAGAAACCCAGAGCCTCAACCACCTTCCGTCCATCACTTCCCTCTGCCATCCATGCATCACAACAACTCACCTTTCCTATAGGTTTCCTATCTTTGAAACTTCCGCCGCTGCCTTGTGCGGTACTACTGGTATGAGCAGATATGATAAGTTAGGAGACAGGAGTTCAGATATCATAAACCAGCATCTGAAGGACATCAAGGTGCTCTTCCAAGATGCTGCAGGGCAACTGGTCAGGGACCTCAGCGGCGCAGTTCTTTCCATGGCTGCGCTGGCCTGCGTTGGGCCAAAACAACCACCTGACCTAGTGACTTATGTAATTGTGATTTGTTGTCATGGTAGAGATATGCTGGAACATGAAAACCAGCGCTTGATAGAGTGGCAGAATTTGTAGTTTTGGATCGAATATGGCTGGATTTTGATGCGACTTCCAGAGATTTCGTGATCCATGACTAGCGTTACTAGCTGCTGACTGAGGAAGTGAAGTTGACGGCCCATCCCACGGAATTCCGAGAGGTCCTAGGCGCTGTTGAAATGTTTGGATGCAGGGTTTCCGGGGTTTCCTTAGCGGTTCCAGAGCATTTTCTCATCAGATCGCTACTTGCGGTGTCTTTTCCCGTGGTCATTTGCAGCGACCGTGGCCATCAGGGGATCACTTCCGGAAGGTGGTGGAGCTGACTGAGATACTTGGAATTACTTGGAATTACTTGGATCGCCGGTAATTCCGGTGATGGAGGGGATCTTCAGGGTGTGGGATGGCAGCGGTGCCTAAGGAAGTACAGCACCATCGATGGATCCCTGCAACAGGATGGAGAGGCTTGAACTGCTTGATTCGCTGCTTGATGGTTGAGAGTGACATCAAACTTTCTGGCAGCATCCGTGTTTGAATTGGAGAAAGAGTAATGATGTTAAATGAAATGATCATGAGATGTATGGATTTTGGGCATTTTTCTCAATGCTTTGCAGACACATGAACCAATCAACCTCATTCAACCTCTGCACATGTCACCGAACGTGAAACAGCAATACCTGGCCAGTCTCAGTGGGTTGCCCCAGCAGTGCGCAGAATCACAGGAAACAAGTGCCAAATTCACCGGAAAATATTGGCGGAAAAAGAGCAATGCAAATCAATCCAGGAAAACCATGGAAAAATACATGGAAATACCATGGAGTGACAGCTCTATGGTTTGCATTGCACTTCATGACCAAACAGACCAAACTGGACCCACTTGTGCAACTTGCCCAACTTGTGAGGCTCGATGCAAAAAGTGGACCAGGAAGGCTACGAAGAGCAGATTACCAGTGGCCTGGCCCAAGCACTCTACCATTGCACAGTGATTGCAGGGATCATTTGACACAAAACTGAAGGGTTTCCCTCATTCAGTCCGTCCTTGCACACATTCTGTTGACAGAGTATGATTACCACCAAATCCGCAGGGTCCTGGTATTTCAGTGTGCCCAAATTTAGTTGTGGATGTGAATTTGATTGTCTTAGATTTCCATGATGCCTCCAACTGTCTACCGCATGGATGTTATGTATGGCTGTGGCCACCTATGGAACTGAGGCTGTTTTTTTGATCCATATGAGGTTGTGTACGAGGCGAAGACTGCAAAGATGAGCAGAATGTAGATGAAGCAAGTTTCCTCTAGGATCCCAGACGCAGGGTAATGGCAGACATATGTTCTAATGGCAGGTTCACCAGTACCAAGCATTGCCAGGGAACTCAGAGATGGCATTCCAACACATCGCACTTCATGGCACTTTGTTTCTCTGCATGGCACTTCATTGAGGCTGCAGCGTTTTAGTCACCAGGAGGAACAACTGAAGAAGATGCCCGGGCTCTGAGTCATTCAGGTTCTGCTCGGATTCCGAAGTTGAAATGGCCAGGATAGGTGAGAGAAATTGAGATTTGATGATAGTGTTCTTGCAATTTCTCATAATTTCTCTTGTTTCAATTTGTCCCACCGATCACTGAAATGTGGGGCAAATTCTACGCGATCTTCTGAGGTCCAACATGCGCTTTGATGAGGCACTTCCTGAGAACAAGTGCACATTTGTTTGCACGCGTTTGTTCAACTCACAGCTGGACAACGGATTACATAATGAAATGAACCCACAGAATTCCACAGATATCCGGAGGGATTTAGCGTACTTTCCAATGCTTCATTGAATTTTCTACAGTATTCAGCGGCCAGGTTGCAGGGGTTGCCAAGCCAGAAGGTCAAGGCGGTCAAGGAACTGAGAAGGACGAGAACGGGAAGGACGAAGATGAGGTGCGAACATGGTGCGACCGCAACTGCTGTGACGGCTGTGACGGCTGTGACGGCTGCAACGGCTGTGACGGCTGTCACGGCTGTGACGGCTGTCACAGAACACCTTGGACACTTTGGGAACTCCGGGCACAGTGGGCACTCGGCAGGTGCAGAGCCAATCGCCGCCGCTTGGTCTTGAAGGGCTGCGCAATGCTGTCCTCGATGAGTTTTCATCGTCATGTCGCCAGCCACCAAGGCATAGTAGCTTCTCTGAAGAGAGGTGCGGACAGTGCAAATATAGATGGTGGGAACCCACATGACGAAGAGGTTCATCTCAAAAGACAAGATAGACTCAGATAGACAAGAGCAAAATCCTTTAGTTTGAGAAAGCTCCAGCTGTTTCCGTTCCCAGATTTGAACTTAAACCCTTTAGGAGAAAAGTTCCTCGAGGGTTGGATTCCCTTCCAGATTCTGTCATGCTTTTTGCGGAGGAATGGCCTGGATGGAGGGCTGAACGTAGTAAAACTTACAGTAAGACATATCAACACAAGTTGGAACTTATGATTTTCACAAGTTGTAAAAACCCTTCATGAACTCATGAACTGCATGATATGCTTTGATTCTGGATTCTGAATGCAGCCAAATGGCTCAAGCTTTAATACAGTAGTCACAGAAGACCAGATCCATGTCTTATGGTTGCACGCCAAAGATAGCCAAAGATCATAAGCAGATCACAAGCAGATCACAAGCTATAAGATCCAAAAACCTTGAGCCTTGAGCAGCCCGCTTTCATCAGATCCCCAGCCCTGAGACCAAGTTCAATGGCAGCATTTATCCCAATACAAGGGCCCAACTGTATCTCACAAATCTCCACAAAGTGTTCAAATGAAATAAATGAACAAGCTGACATTCAGGATTTTGCAGATTTCCTCACGGATTTCCAGGGATTTTAGATTCATCTCCTCTCTTCATGCCTCGAGCCCGCTATGGCATCGCTGCGCCGGCTCCGCAGCGTAGGATGTGGCAGCAACTGGTCACGGTGCATGAGATCGCGAGAAGACCCTTGGTGTTTGTTTCAGTGGGAAAGGTCAAACGGTCATGAAATGTCGTGACATTTCATACAAGGTCAGTTGTTTTCTGCGAGCCCTGTGAACAGTGTCAAGAGGTTCTGTTTGGTTGGTCCCAAGCAATGTCAGCCTTGCTAGGCATTCCAGATTGCGGTGAACCCAACATCAAGGGGAATTGAGGCTTCTTTGATTTTCGATAAGTAGCAGGAAAAGATGTGATCTCCGTCATGTGCCTGTAGCAACTGTTGCTTTGAGGCATCAAGATGCTTCGCAACTCAGGAGGCCTTTCGGGTATGAAGAGTCCAGAAAATGCGGCCATGGCAGAAAATTTCGACCTTTTGCTAGGGAACCAACCTTGGGGGATGGCGATGGATGGCGATGGGGGATGGTCGTTTTGCAATCCAAAAGCAGTCTTCAAACCACTCGTATATGTCGTTGAAAGCCACAGCAGTCCTGGTAGGCAGCACACCATGGCAGTGGTGCTCGCATTGGCCCTGCAACAAGGCCATAGTCACTGTCTCTTGTGAGACATGGGCTTCACACATTTGCAGTCAGCTTGTGTGATCTTATATTTGCTGCACAGCCAGTGCACGAGAGATTCCCAACTCACGTAAAATCATTCTTCATTCCATGATGATGCTTCCCCGAGATGCTAGCGACACCAATCAAAGCTTGTAAAAATGCAGACCACGACCGGCCCCACATCATTCCCATATCATTCCAATATCATCATCATATCATCCCAACCCGACATGGTAAATTCAAAACATAATTCGATACTGTAGAAATCGTCGAAATCTGTGAAATGTGTAGAAATCTCTAAAGATCCGTAGATTTCTGTAATCTGTACAAAAATAGATCTACAGATCTGTAATCAACAGATATCCAACAGAATTTCTCGAGCTCGTTGCCTTCGCCAGCTCTGAGCTCACCCTGGCACTGCGTCTCACCGTGGGCGCGGGTGCCCTGGGCCTTGGGCTCGGTGCTGTTGCAGTGCCTTGGTGAAGCAATGGAGCCATATGGAGCCATATGGAGCCATATGGAGCCAGGAGCCATAAGATAGATTCAGATATTATTCAGGTATTATTCAGGTATTAATATCTTAATATCTTTGAATATCTTTTAGTTTTTTTTTTTTAATGGGCTATGAAACTGAAATGTTATTTAAGTTCTCTCGAACTAGCATGTGGAAAAACCCGTGGCCTACGGTCATCGCAAGGAAATATGGATTCAATCATTTTCATGGGTTTTCCATATGTTAATTTGCTGGACGGTAGATGTTTTGAGCATGAAACTGAAACCCATTCAATTTTTGGGGCAATTGATGAGCCATAACCACAATTCCCAAACTCCCAAACCAGTTTGGGATGCACACACCTAGATTTATTGGATAAGTTTATTTGGTCTCACGTTGGGGTGTCATTTTAAGTGAGTGCTATGGATGGAGAAAAGGTCCAGTGGAAATTCATATCCTGGGACCACTTCCATCAGGCCTTAGCGTGGTGGCAGTTGCCTCGAATCCAAGCAGAATCTCGGATTCAAGCAGTGTCCTCTAAGAATTGGGGTTCCGCTACGATTCGGCTACGATATCTCGAGTACTCGAGTTTCTGGACTAGATGGGACTCATGTTGTTCGTTGGGGTTTTGCTGTCTGGGAAGGCTCCCTAAATTGTCGACCTGAAAGCATCGAGTCGCCACTGATTTGGGCAGTTTTGCCTTGTGACAGCCAAGTCAGTTCATTGAGCAGTGTCAAATGGACGCCGGACATTACACAAAGCCCGTAAGAAATCTCCACCGAAGGTGCCTAACCCGGCAGCAGGTACTTCATCCTCAAGAAGAGGCGCCTGAGAGTCAAAGTCGAAAATTGCGTGCCATGAATTTTTCAAACAATCAGATATAAATAAATGCTGTCAGCATTCAATCCTGTCTGGAGAGCCTCCTAACTCTTTCCCTGAGGTATTTCCACAACACTTGTCACATTTGTCACGAAACGCAGTGGGAAGCCATGTCATTCATGTCGTCCATGTCCAAGAGCACATAGGATATGCAGGATGTTCCACTGATACTCCACAGACTCAGATGCCCTGGCATATGCCGTGGTTCGCCTGTGGTTCTGCGGTGTCACGAGGCCTTGAGCTTCTGGGAGAGGTTGCTGGGTCCGCAACACCCAGCAGATCGCATCTTTGACGGTGCAGATCTGGACAGAGATGGACGCTTAGATCGACGAGAGCTGGCACAATACATGATGCAGCTGGGCACTCGAGAGGTGGTATATCAAGAACTACTGTATCAAGAAAGATAAGAAAGAAAAGAACGAATAACTAAGAAGTAGATTTAACATGGATCAATTATGAACTTGTGTGCACAGGAGATGATTCAGGAAGCAAATGCATCGACCCGCCCTTACCTTTTGGGAGAATCGTTTGTAGTCAAGTTGTAGTCATGTGTTTGCAGTTTCTTGACACTGGCAGAGTCATGTCCGAGCGAAGTGAGCAGTGCATTCTGGGTTCTCATGTTGCCTGGTGACCAGGACACTTCAAGCGAAGCGCACAACGATGAACAAACTTGAAACATGTTCCGTCACATTCCTGGACAGCAGATGGCAAATTCCTCTACTGTACCTCTACAACCAACAAAAATCTAACAAGAATCTGCTAAAAAATATAAACAATTATCCTACAGATTCTTATAATACCGGGTTCCCGGTAGCATGAAAGCTGCTCCTCCAAGGAGTTGTGGGATCATGGACATGAGCGGCTTCAATGCCATCTGGGAAGAGATCAACACGGAAAGTTCCGAAGCGATTTCTCGAGAGGACTTGATGTGCCATGTTGTGCTTGGGCGATAAACTTCTGCTCCTGTCCTGTGGACTTTTTCACTTTGATTTCCGTGACCAACAGTGCAGAAAACGTCAGGGACATGCCTTCGCCGGTGTACATTTTGCTCAAGGAATTTGTCCAGTCGTTCCAGTCTGCTTTGGGAGCATGGCGTGAGCGATGCCTGTGGGCCCTTGCTGTGGTGAAGAACAGGAGGCTGTGCTGCCAGAAGTGGTTCATCCAGATCCTTATGTTGGAGATGACCAACTTGAAGCTTGGCAAAGTTTGGGTGAAGTGCGTTTGTGAGATCCAGCAAATCAGGATGAATCATGGTGAATCCAATCCACCATTCGCATGAAACACAATCTTTTTCCCCATAAGATATCATACCCGAAGTGCATCCATTGTATCAATTCGGTTTCATTTTCCATGGAATCCTCCATTGTATCATATTGTATCCACTTTGTGCATCTTTGTACCATTTTGTACCCATTTCAAGAGGAAGTGATTGAACGGCGCATCGATGCTTTCGATGTTCGACTAGCCCGGCTGCAAGAGCTCGAGCAACGAGTTGCGAGCCTTGAAAAGTTCTGCGGCTGCGAAGCCGAGAACAGAGATGGGAAAGATGCGAATGATGGTGTCTTTGGCCAAAATGATCCAAAACGATCCAACATGTAAAGTGCGTTGTTCACAAGATGTTTTTTTTAAATGGAGTTCTGTCGTAAGAGCATGAGCTTGTGAGATTTGATCTGTTTGGTCTGTTTGGTCTGTTTGGATCTGTTTGGTGTTCTTGGAAAGCGGCAAAGTGCTTGAAGTTTATCTGAGGCATCATCATGGATTTTCACGTCCTCAAGAAAACAGCGGCTTCGTCCACATGTTCGAAGCAGGACAGCGAGGACGTGGAAGCCATCATGGCCGAAGCGAGCTTTCCCACCTGCTCTCAAGCCATCAATCCAGATGGGCTTCCGCGCTCCATTCAGCTGCTACAAGAATCTTTCTGGGACGCTGACCTGCATTGAGAAGGAATTTATTCTTTCGTTTGGAACTGACTCTCATCTTGCTGAATTTATTCCTCGTATATATGTACTTGAACTATCTTGAACTATCTTGAACTATTGCGTTGTACTTTTGACATTTTTTGACTTTGACTTTGCAACTTGATGCAATTCTATGATTTGAAATCGGACAACGCAGTCTCCATACCAGGAAGATGCCAGTGCCTAGTTCTTCAAAATCCTTATCCCTGTTGTATCTGTTGTCAATGAAGCACCGTCACCAAGGATGCTATTTTCGTTTTGGGCTTGGGTGGCCTTGGAGTACCAACTACCTTACTGGTGACAATTGGAACTTTGGTGAGCATCTGCTCTCAATCTCTTTTCTGCTGGATCGTGTTTGTCGCCTTTTTGTTGCCAGATGCAAAGTATGATCCAGCCTGGCTGGTGGGTTGGCTGCACGATGGCTGGAAGAACTGAAGGACATTGGAAGTACAGCCATGAAGTACACGCAATATGATCCATGAAGAATTCATGATAGCCTTTCTATGCCTTTCCGATTCTGTTGATTACATTGATAAGCGATGCCGACAATCAGAGTCCCAGGGCATAGATTGGCATAGATAAAGAATGACATCATTGCCCTGTCTCGATATGTCTCGATATGTCTCAATGTTATTTTCATATTAATATATTTTCATGTTGTCTTGTGCCACAATGCTGTGTCTCGGGTGTCTCGCATTTCAGGTGGATTGGCGCTTGCTTGTTGGACATGCGGTGAACGGCTACGATGCCAACTCGGATTCATCCTTGGTGAGTCGTGCGTGCCGCGGCAAACCTTTCGAGAGGGAGTGGTGGACTCATGCGCTCTTAAACGAGATTGACGAGCCCCGACCCGCATAGTTTACATATGTGTTAAAACATGCTTGAAACAATGCCTTCAATATGCCTTCAATATGCTTTCGTAGCATCCATGCCTCACTCGTCCGGCACCATGGGACCACTCAATTTTCCGAAAGTCAGTGTGCTTATCCTTGCAACAGCAAACTTCTCAGCCTGCGAGCTGCCTGAAGTGTTCAGATTGTTCAGATTTGTTCAACTTGTAGGGATTGCTCTGATTGACTGCAGTGCTGCTTTGAGGACTATTTGACGCCGTTGCTTTCCGAAGACATGACGGTGGGCTCCGTCCTCAGCAGCATGGCAGTCGCCATTTGGTTGGCCTACATCGCCAAGGCGTGGCAACTGTTGTAACCCTTCGCCACCCTTCGCCACCCTTCGCCACCCTTCGCCATGTTATGCAGTGTTGCTATCAACCTGGACCTGCTTGACCTGTCCAACCTTGTCGGCAGTGAAATAAATGAAAATCAGGATGCCACAAAAAATATCAAAATATTATAAGGTAAATATTAAAAAAATAGATTCGAAATTGTGTTAGAATTAGATTCGAATTTCAATTCTGTTGTGACAGATTTTGAATTTAGACGCAAGTGGACAGTGGACATGCTGTAGGAATTGCAGCGGGTCGGTGACCTCACAATGAATTTGCTGGTCATCCCAAGCGGTCCCACGTTAATAGTGGACATGGACCACGTCAATCGTAAAGGCCCGCTGAGATGTTTAGAGTGTAAGTCTCCACAGTTTGATTGCATGCAGCGGCAGTTTCACTTTTGGAATGTGACGCAGCAAACATTTCAGATGTTTGACGGATTTGCTTCTTTCGATCTGGCGTAAATTTGCTTGAATGTACTGCTGCTATTTTTGGTCGGAACATTTATCTTGTCTTCTTGGTAGAACCATGCTGCCACTGCGAGGAGGCATGATACATGCAGGGTCCGCAGGAAGCTTGGGCAGCATGAGCTATGCCACTGGGTGAAAACAGTTAACAACAATGAAAAACATGTGGAAAAACTGAAGTCCAGACCCGACTCTTTTTTTTCATAAGTTCTTTACCATTCTCGCCCTCTTCAGATTATACGCTACGTACAAGCAGACCCCACGTGATGGTGCAGGCCTCCGGATTCTCGCAATCTTGAAGTGTTCTTCCATGTTCTTCCGAAACCCAAATTATCGGAGTTATCCAATGCTATCCAATGCTATCCAACACCTAGCCTGACCTGGCTTTCCAAGTTGGAAGATGGTCTCAGCATGTGAGGCTCGCTTCAAGTGTTGCTTCGTATCCATGAGCAGAGTGAGAATGTCGCTGCTTTTGGTGATGCTGGCGGTGCGTGCTGCTTTGGCGGCGCTGTTGGGTTTCTGTGGAGCTCTCTGGTTATGTCGAACCCGGGATGTTGAAAACATCATCCAGAAGCTCAGCACCAGGGGCTAATTAAGCGTCTTTTTTGCATACGAACCGAGCTAGACACTTTCAAGAAACTGGACTTTATTTGATATTATAATGGTTTTTAATATTATGTATATGCTACATACATGCTTATGGCTTCGTCTCAAGCTACACCAGGAATGGAGTTTCGTTGGTCTTCGTGTTGGAAATTGACGAGCTGTTCTTTGAGCTGTTTGCTCCACACCATGCAAGTCGTTTTGTCACGTCCGTTGCCCGGGTTGAGAATCAGACCAGAAAAGCATGGGCTTACAATCTCGCCAGCAGTCTCCAATTGCTGGCGTTCCTCGGAGTTGTTGTGGCATTCGTGTCGCTGGAAGTAGTTTCAAACACTCATTCTGCTCGAGAGGTCAGGGATATCATTTGCAGTGGCAACCAGGATTTTATAATTGAATCTCATACCAAAGTGGGGCCCATCTTTGTGACAGACACATCTCCTTTCGAAGATGGGAATTTAGACAACAAGATGCTCCCAGGGATGCTTCCACTCTTGCGAGAGGTTTCAGAAAACTACAAACCTGGAGCCATAGATTGGATGTGGAGGGGAACCTTGGAAGGGCGGGGTGCAGTTGCTGTGAAGCATACTCCAACTGTGAGAGACTTCAATGGTTGGTTGACTATGGATCAGTTTCAGGTCGCTGATCAATCAACGTATGGCTTCGGCAACTGGTTTGGAAACAGCTGCAAAGACCAAGGCCGTGACTTTTGGGAAGGAGACTGGCTGTGGAGCACCGCAACAGCTCTTACAGGAGCCACAGATTGTGCCAGCGCTGAGCCTTTCTGTGGAGAAGGCAATTTACCGCTGATTCGGATGCTTTGTCCAGAGACCTGCAAATGTAGCACGGCCATTGCCGGTCAGTTTCTCTCGAATGGATGCCGCTTGGGATGTAAGGATGAACCTGGCTTCATGAACGTATCCTGTGAAGATTTTGGAGAAGATGATGTGGAGAAGAAGGAGGCCTGGGATTATTACTGGGGGCTCTTCTACACCAGCAACAAGGGTTTATGGCAGGAAGATCACGAATTGATGGTTTTTGCCAAGAACGGTTCTCAAGGCAATTGCTCCGTGCTGAAATCTGCGTCCTGGATGCGTGACGAATTCTGCTTTCATTACCACAATGATTGGGTCGCACGACGTCCTTTGACAGCATTCTGCCCAGAAACGTGTGGATGTTTGCAGACTCCCAGACCTGAGTCATCAATCAGCACCAGCATTGGTTCATGGTGCCCAAGTACATGTTGACACGATCTCACCTCGATGGGAGGACTCATATGAGGGCTCATGTGAAGACTCTTGTAGAGCCAAGCCAACCCAAAGGGTGGACTTGGAACAGCTTGAAATAGCTTTAGTGCTTTAGTTGACAAGCCTTGTCTGAGGACAAAATGCAAGATCAGAACATGCAATGGTAACAGGATGTAACAGGTATATCATGTATTCCGTGCAAGAGGTATCGAGTGGAAAATAGCTAGCTACTTAGTCGATCTTCAGCATGTGTGGAACGTTTGCAAAAGTCATGATATCCGAAAACATGGTAAAATTAACATGTGATACTAACCTGGCGGGTGTGTAAGCCATCGCTATCAACAGATGTGGATCAGTGAAGTCAGATGAAACCTCTGAAACCTCTTATTTGTTCGTGTTGCTGCTGTATTTGATCCTTGACCTATGTTCCAAACGCAGCGTCCTCAACTGTAGGAGTTCCGCAGCTTCCACGACAATGCGGAGCGCAACTTCTATCTGCACCTCGACGAAGTTGAGAAGAGAAGAGTAGGGACGTTTCATATAGTTCTCATTAGTTCTCTATGATTTTGATTGATTTTATGTGTTATCATGATACTTGAGAAGAGGTATCACATGTATCACCGCCCTGAAAGGCACTGTTTTCGAGCATGTTTCCAAGCTCTTCGCCAAAACATGCCAAAACCATAGCTGCCATAGCTACATGGCAAGGAGCCTGTGGCGCAGCTTGTTGGCAGATCCCAGTTTCCTGGGCAGCGCTTTGTACCTCAGCGGCTCCGTGCTCTTCGCTGCCATGCCTTACTGGTCGCGCGTCAGCCCTGCCACCATCACCAAGTTGGGACAGGCCCAGAATGGCCAGAATGGGGCCTCGCATGGTGCTATGCATTTAGGCGTTGATTTGTTGTTTGTTAGGCGCTTGGAGTATCTTGGAGTCACTAATGAATCACATCCACTTTGTCAAGCCTCACCATTTCCGCCTTTTTGTCCCTGTAGTCTTCCAAAGACAGATATCTGTGCTCACTCTGGGGAGGTTTTCTACATCTTTGGAGGGATCCTCTTCCTGTCCCAGACACTGGAGACGGGGAGTAGTCAGGCTTCATCAGACGTGGCCCATTGCCCTTTGGTCAGTGAACATGTTAAGTGCTGTGATCATGTTTTGTGCAGAACCAGCTCCAATCTTTTCCACAGGTGTTACTGAAGCATCTCAAGCCATCAAGGGCTCTAGCTGAATGTACCAGTCTAATCTCAGCGTCGAGGAGCGCCATGCGGATCGTTTGAGAGTTCACCGGCGTCTAGCCGGGATCATGGAAGCAGACCATTGAGCGAAAAGGACGACCTCGATTGCGCTGTTCATGAATCACTGAGAAGTGTAGCCAGAGTGTAGCCATGGGTCAAGAAAATTCAAGAAATCACTGAGAAGTGGAGCTTCAACAGAACTGTCAGTTTGTCCATTCCGCCAGGTTCGCACTGGGAATCACATCGTTGGGAGCGCCAGCTGACAGAGTACCACCATTTTAAGACCTCAAAGGGAAACATTTCTTGAAATGTCAACTGTTTGAATCTGAAGGTAAGACATGTAAGACTGGATCAAGATCTCCTGGGCTCCTGGTGTGAACCGTGTCCTTGTATAGTCTGTATATGTCTGTATAGTGTAGCCGAATTGCATGGAATTGAGTTCCCAAGACCCCAACCGCCCCAACCTATCTGTCATGGCAAACCCGGAAGCATAGATCACCTTGTGTGGCCGTAGCGACACAGCAGCGGCTCGAGTGATGGATGTTGTCGCAAGAACCTTCCGGGACCGATGGGATTTCGTGGGGCCGGCTGACTAGCAGTGACAAAGCAGGAAGCGCTTGTGCAGTAGAAAGAACCACTGAAAGACCTTGGGAATACACTAATATATAATTGCGTGATATTGCGTGGCAGCCTGAACCCCGACGGATCACCCCGGTTTTCACCTCAGCGCTATGCCAGTGGGCTGGTCCCCATCTTGAGCCACGGCATGCGGCCGTGAAGAGAAGTAGCCTGACCAAGCTGGGATGATGCACTCTTTGCACCGGCCAAACTTGCTTTCGGACAGGCTTAAATGATGAAAAGCACCTCATGTCGAGATGTTCGTTCAAAAAGCTTTTGTTGCAATGCCGACCCTTCTTCAAGAATCGACCATTGGCCTGTGCAGATCATATGACGAAGAAGGTCAGATCGAGCTTCCTTAGTCAAGGGGTCGGCGATCATGGTTTTGCCATGCACCCAACAAATTTTTCCGTTGAGTTCATTCACTTCTTGCTTGATGAGTGAGATATCTATAGATGTCCTCTTGTCACCACATTGTGAAGAAGGATTGGTGTACTTGCTCACGGCCTCGTACAACGACTTCGAATCAGTAATGCGAATGAAAGGAAGTCGGGCCACCTCTCGATGCCATTCTCGGTCTGAAAGTTGAAGTCCTCTGGCTTCCAAAATCAAAATGCGATACCAATGCACGGATCCAAGTCCTCGCACGAGGGCCTGCCTCTCAGAACTTAAGGTGTTCACCGTCTGACGTTTCAGACGATAGCTTTTCCATGAAGCAATGGAGACATTCTGCAGACTCTGAGACTCCGGGAGTTCTTGGTCATAGAAGATGAGGCTGTAGAGCTTGTTCAGCTGCTCGTAGCCGGCATGGATCCCTTTGGTGTCAAGAACTTGCCCCTTCTCCTGCTTATAGAAAGTAGTGGATCCGGTCCATGGTTGTGAAGACAAACTACGCAAACTGTCACTCGAAGTCCATGAATCCTGAATAGTAGAGGTTCTATTGTTCACATTGACCTCGGTCAATCGTTGGGCTTGGAGGTCGTGAAGATCTGGTCCATCCTGACATGCGGCTGGATGGAATGCTGTGCACTGTCCTGATACATGATGACGAATCCAACAATCCTGTGTTTCTTCCCACCAATCAGTTGAAGCTTGCTGTGGCTTCCTTGCCCTTCTTCTGCCGTTGGGCTGACTTGTTGGCAATCTCCTGGTAGTAGACCTCAAGGAGCTCCAAGCGACTGCGCCTGCAAACTGGAAGTGGCTCCCAGTCAGAAGGACTCTGGCTGACTGCTTCATGGTCACGCTTCCGGAAAATCTTCTGGTTTGACGTTCTCGGCATTCTCGGGTGGATCACCTCCAGATTCTGAGAGACCATCTGGCGTTGGAATTGGAGAACGCCATAGAAATCTCAGACTTTTGATCATCTTGAGTTTCGACAGATTGATGTGGTCCACCAGGTAGTTCGTACAGGTGCAGGTGTGATCACTGCATCAGTGTGATGCGTCTTCTGTCGCAATCGCCGTGGCAATGGTTCAGGTTGTGGATCCCGTTTGAGGAGTTGTGTCGGTGGCTGGCTGCCATCGTTCATGTCAAACCATGTCTCACCTGTCCAAAGTTCACCATGAAGTGGAACTACTGCCTGATAAGTCCAGTTGTCCTCCAAAGCGTCCTCGGTACCGCCAGCTAGGATCATCTTTATCTTTGATTTTCGCCAGGGTTTGGTTTGTTCAGTGAAAAATGGAAGACTTGGATCTGCATCGTGAGGTTGGAATAGTTCTCGACGCTCTTGAAGGTGCATACGGACCCAGGAACCTCCATCTTGTCGCCAATAATATTGTTCACCAGCAGGTGGAGGTGGAACACCCTGGTCCTTGGACAAGTCAATCGCGCCCTTGATTTGATCTGTCTCAAATTGCTTCTTAGCATAGGAAATCCCATCAAGGCATTCAGAGAGGGAGAAAAAGCTCCTGATGCTGGCCGGATCTTCTCCGGCGGCGCAGCCTTGACCAAGTGATGGTTGTAAGGCAGCCAGACTGTGTATGGTAGTTGGGTTGCTACCACTCGTGCAGGACCATGCCAAAAGTAAGTTGCTGGCTTTCGAGCAGCATCGGCACCACGTCGCCAGAAGTAGACTGCTTTGCCCATCTCATGCGAGTAGTGTGGTCGAGGACGATGGGTTGCTGCTGCTCGTACAGCTTGTTGGCAATCGGTTTCATGGAAGGCAATGGATGCTGCCTTGCCAATCTCCATCGCTTTGGCAACGTTGGTGTCGCCGATGGCTGCTAAGCTTTGGACTGCCAAATCCGACTCATCTGGATTTCTTTGCTGATAGCCAAAAACTCGTGGGCCCAGGGAAAAACCTCCACGAGACAGCAGTCGGTTCTTGGTGAAGCACACAAGGTCAATGGTCTGGTACCATGTGGGCCAGTCTCTGGAAGTTACCTGCTCCATAGTCTTGTAGAACATTTCCTTGTAGAGCTGACCTTGTCGTTCAACATAACCACGCTGCTCCGGCATTTCCAGTGCAGAGGGCAAAAGCTCAGTACCATCGGCTTCGGCCAAGTTTTCAAACTCCTTCTGAAACTCACGTCCCAAGTCGCACAACAGCTTGCGAGGAGGGCCAAAGATCCTTAACCACAATCGATACCCTACTCAAATTTCATGCGCTGTATGACCAGGAAGTGGCACTACCAGTTGAAAGTGACTACTGTAGTCGACAATGGTGAGGCAGTATTTAGTCTTGGTGGACAAACGCACACGAACTTGAAAAGTGTCAATGCCAACAACCTCATTCAATCCAATTTCCTTGGGTGGAGCTCCAGCTCGAGATGGTCTAGGGATTTGGAACTTTTCACAAACTGAGCACTTCATGTTTTGTGTTATGTTCACAGCTCGATCACTGGCCTTGCTGTTCTTCAAGATTTGCAGATCACGATCTCGGCCAGGATGACCTAGTCCATCATGGGCTCGTTTGCCAAGTGCCTCAAGTGAAAGTGATGGCTGCCTGGAATGCTCTCTTTCTCTCCAGCTGCTGGTTGTTCGAGAGATTCTGGTTCCTCGGATTCACCAAGTGCCAGGAGATCTTGTACTTCTTCTGCTTCAGAAGGTTTGTCAGGACATACTTCAGAATTTGCACGACCTTGATCGCCATGCCGTTCAGAAAGACCACAGCGAGGATCTACGTTGGGAGAAAGTGGTAGAGCCTGATCTCCAGCAAGTTCGCCAGACAGCATCAGGTTGAGCTCAAAATTGTCCTCGGCCTCAATGGTCTTCTGGCCACCCATGACGTAAAGCAAGTCATGGGAGAGGCCAATCGAATTTGCAAAAGCCGCCAAAATGGCCATGATCAACTTCAAGGGATACTTCTGATCGATGGATCGACGCGCCACGATCACGGCCCATGACGGTTTGGTGTGTGTGAGAAAGATCACACGTTGTGTTCAAGATTTGAGCGATGTATGAATTGTTGGTGAGGAACCCTGATCCTTTCCGCATAGGTTCATCTTGACTAGTCACCAAACCAAACATGAACTGATCACCACATGCCAAATAACAATCTTCTTGAGATATGAGCGTTGCAAACATGGTTCATTCCAGGAACTAGCGGACCATGGGTGTTCAAAACGCAAACTCAAGCCCAGTGATCTGCAGAGTTGACATGCTTTTGCACAAAAACGCAAGAATTGTTTTGCGGCGTGTGAAGTTCACGAATATGTTGGTCAAACATTTGAGGATTCCCACACCATTTCGGCCAAGACAAATTGAGAAGCTTGCTGAATTTCACACAAGGTGGAGAAATGACGGTCAATCCCGGTCTTTCAGTTTTGATGTATTCCGAAACTTGTTCTTGAGTCTTTTTGGAGAAAAGATTCCATCCCAGTTCTAAATCAAATGCCTGGCCTGCACGACGACCAAAATGATCAGTATGGGGGCTAAAACGACCCGGGTTCCACACTTCCGCAGCTGTCTTCAGCTGTTTTGGCTGCAAAAGATATAAATCCGCCAGATGCTTCATATGTGGTTGTTGTAGTTGAAGCGATTCACGAATCAGCTGACAAGTCAAATTAATATGGTTTTCCGAAGCCTCACAAATAAGCGGGTGAAGTTCCAACCATGATGTTTCAGCTCGCTTCAAATAGCCAAAAATATGTCGCCGCAACCCCGGCTTGATGGTACTGCATCAGACTCATTCACATGAAGAGGCCGCTGCGACGAGATGCACTGGCCGCTGGGCTCTGATGCGTTTCCTCTGCATGATGCTGGGAACGGCGCCGCATCAGAAAGTCCTGGAGGTCCTTGTTGTCCTGTTCCATCTTCGCCTGGCTCTGCATGGAGCTCCATGACGAGGCTTCCTGCTTTGCCGCTCGAGCTTGGTGAATCTTGAGTCCAGCTTCAGTGAGTTCGTCCTTGAGTTGCTGTTGAGCCCGTTGGATCCTTCTTTCGTAGTCCGCTTGTGAGGGCATAGATCTTGCTGCTTCTTCTTGGTGAAATATTCCATGTTCGAGTTGGCTTGAAGATCTGGACGGAGAGGCTGGTAGTCAGCCATTGGAAGAAGCTGCATTGCTGGCTTCTCTCCCGTCCGCACTTCCAGAACAGACGATCTGGGTTCCTCCGTCTTGGAGATCCACAGAGCAGCATCTCGGTGGCAATGGCACTTCGGTGCCTCCTTGTTGATGTCCAGGTCCTGGGGAATCTCCCGCATGTTGACTTGTCTCCAATCTGGCGTGGGTGGTGGTCCATCCATTGAAATTGGTGTCGTCGGCAATGACCTCGGTGTCGCTGGTGCCATCCGGCTGGATGATGTTCTCCCCTGTGCGGGCTCTCGAGCTGATGTCACCCAAAGTTGGGGATCTGGACTCCACCTCTTGCAAGGATGGTTCTTGTAGAGCACGACTGAGTTGATTGACCACCTTGTCCAATTGGACCGTCTCCGGCAGTTCGCCCATCTCCACAATCTGGCGTGCTAGAACTCCTCGGGGCCCAGGAATGCGAAGATGATGTTGGACACGATGTTGAACTGCATGGCTGATGATCATCATGGCCCGCAAGGTCATTCGGACCCAGGCCTGGAGGGCATTCTGGTTGTTCTCGGCATGCTCCTCACACGCTTCGAGCGATGGCCATGCATGATCGCAGTCAGATCGAAGGGCTGCTCCAAGGGCTGGAGACTCGTTCTGTAGCGTCACTGTCTTGAGCCGCTGGGTTGAGCCAAAAGTTGAAGAGGTTGGGTGCTTCTCGGTCGTGGTCTGCATGAGCTCATACTCATCACGATTCCTTCAACACTGTTGTCCCAGAAATTGTACCATCGAATCTGTAAATGGTTGAATTGGAATACGAACTGCACCTGTTGGACCCAAATAACACTGTACCTTGAAACCAAATCGATGTGAAACCGGCATCAAACCTTGTGAATCATCCAAGTGAAGTGTGGCTTGACAATGGAGAAGAAATGGTATAGTGACAACAAAAAAGGAGCATCTGCACTGCTGTCATCTTCAAATAATGCAGGACGTAAACTACATCCATGAGGCCCCAAACTGCGTGGAATACAAGCCAACTTGGTCGTACATGATACCTTGCGGACGCTTCGAAACTGGTGGATTTCATTACAGAATGAAATTGGTAATGAAGATGGCTGTGATTCTTGTAGTCTATTCAGTGTGTTGATTCCGATATCCATTCGTTGACATCCAGTATCAATAGTTGCACAACCATTGTCATCCAAAATTGTTGTCATGTGAAGACATGGAAAGGCTGGAGGCCGCACTATGTAATCTCGAGAGGCACGAGACAAATCCAAATTGTCAGAGGCAGAGCAGTTGCTGCCATTGACCCCTCCAGATTCTAAATAAAGAAATTCGCTTTCAGCAAAACTTGGCATCTCCTGTGAAAGGAAGTTCACCTCCCTGGCTTTGGCCTTGAAGTGCTCGTTCTGGCCATGCGAATCAGAGCTCTTGCGGGACTTGGACGGGCATTCACGAGCCGAATGTCCAACCACACCGCAGGAGTTACACTTGGTTCTCTTTTTGAGCTCAGAAATTGACACTTCGTACTGTAAGCGCCGGGCTTCAAGATTCCATCTCGCCCCGCACCATAGCCACGGGCCAAATCCCTGTTCTTCTTCGCCTTCAAAGCGCTTGCATAGTTCCTACCTTTGTTTTTCAAGTCCTTGACCATGGTCATCAAGATCTCCTTGGTCTCGGACTCTGTGAGGGTGACCATCTGGTCAGAGTTGTCATTGTGCTCTTCAAGGTCTGCCATGGTTGTCAAGAGAAGGTCCGGCCTCCTCGTTGTCAAACTCGTGCTCTTCAGGAATGTCCATCAGTTGGATCTCCTTGGCCTCATCGGTGTCGACGAGAAAGTTCACCGTCGTCTTTTTGCGGTCGTTGCCAAGATTGCTCATGTCGAGGTCGGTCTCATGGATCCTCAGCCAATCCTTGACATCAGCCACCTGCAGTGAACCTTTCGTGAAGGTCAAAAGGAGCTTGGTCTTCTTTGAGTCCAGTGTGAGGGCATTCACCATCAAGAAGCCCAGGTATTCCTGAGGGTGCTTGACATCGTGCTCGCGGATCTTTCTTTCAGCGGGGTCCCATCTCGTCATGAAGGCTCGGGCGGTTTCGCCCTTCTGACGTCTCAGGTGATATGTGAGACGGGCGCATGCTGCAAGCATAGATTCCCGCTTCTCCTTGCCATAGAACTCTCTAGAGCCCCTGAGGTTGACCAGTTTGGTGCCATTCTCTGTGTCAGTCATCCATGACTCATCATTGGCCAGGTACTTCAGGTCCTCCCATGGACCCTTTGTGAGGTTCTTCAGCAGCAGTGGTCCTCGAGCATGTGGTGGGGTGCGAGCCAGATCCTTGCTTTGATCTTGTAGTCCTTGAACTCAGTGCTTACTCCATCCCATTCTGGCAGAGGACCCGCTGTGGTTCTCTCTTGCTCGTCCCTCGCAGCTTGCCATAGACCTTGACCAGCATCTCCATAATGTCCAGGTTGTAGACCCATGCCGTAGGGCTGGTTGGCCTGTCGCCACTGGAGAAACTGCGCGAACTCTTGCTCAAGAGCAGGGGCACGTAGCCGCCGTCCTTCAGAACGGGCCCAAGGGTTTCCGCTGGATCCCTCAGACTCTGCCCTCGGCGTCTCATCTTGCTGCTGCACTGGTGGTGGTTCGTCTGATGAACCTTCAGGCACAGGCACCGTTGCCTCCATGGCTCACTACAGTAAAAACACCCCTTGGATCGTCGCCTCGGCTCCGCTGCCATTGCGTGACAGCCTGAACCCCGGCGGATCACCCCAGTTCTCACCTCAGTGCTATGCCATTGGGCTGGTCCCCATCTTGAGCCACGGCGTGCGGCTGTGAAGATCAGTAGCAAGCTGGGATGATGCACTCTTTGCAACAATGTATACATACACATCATAATGATATGTGACATATAATGATATTGTCCCTTGTGACATAATAGTGAAATGGTATTCTTTGGTTCGCTGGCTAAAACCTAGACTGCTTAAGCCGTAGAACATGTTGATCGGTAGAAGATAATTTAATATTATGAAACTATGCTGCAGCCAATCTAGTATCGTGTTGTTTTTTTCCAGAGGCATTCACCAGCTAGCAGCAGCTATGACAGCTCCCAATCATGTCGTTATTTAGCCAGATTAGCTGACTCTGAGATATTTCGACAGTTTTGGAACTGATTGTCCCTGAAGCAGGGCTTGCATTGACCACAATGAATTCGGTAACTGCTTCAAACAGCGGACTTGGAAAACACACCCATAGAATTAAGCAAGCTAAACATGGGATGCTTGATACAAAAAGCGGGCAATTGATACAAAAACGGACAACATATTGGCCCCTTTGGTTTCATATTTTCTCCAATACCCATATTATGGAATTTTGCCGCAGGGAATGCCCTCGCTAGTACCAACTTGTCAATACCACAACTTCTTTAACATTGGGAAGGTTCACACTCTGTGGTTGCAAGTTGCGACCATGTACTTCTTGTGGGGTCTGGAATCGATTGTCAATGGCTTGTCAGGGAACGAATGGCGACACATTTGTTTTCTGGACTGAGATCGATAAAACTCAGACAGGTTCCTTTCCACAGTCTCGGTAGCTTCGCACAGTGGTCAAGAAATGATGGTGTTGGTGATGCGTTTCCAGTTGACGTGCTTGAAGCTGTGATGTTCTTGCGCGTAACGCCCGTTGCGGCGCAGCGAAAACATGTTGGAACGACGGTGCGCGCCCCAAACCGCCATCATCATTTTCTGGCCCTTGTGTTACATAATTGAATGGATGGAATGGCTTGAACCTCCATGCGCGCAGGATGCTTGTCCCACTGGCATCGCTGAGCTGTCGCACTTGCGTGAGGCATGCAGCTTTCAGGGTGGGATGGCTTGGGGAGAACGAGGTTTATCACCCATGCAGCCCATGCAGCGGCGTGGCTGGAAACACACCATCGGATCACCGCCGCGTGCAACCCATGACCTCCCCCACACAAGTTGCTTCGATTTTGCTCACCACCCCTTGGGGCTCAAGTGTGTCTTTGTTGCTGATTAGGGCAGACGCGGCATGGGAGACATGGCCGTACCACAAACAGGGAAAGTAAGCGTCGAACCATTGGACACCACCGAGACATCAAAATCTCATTTCTGACACTTGTTGCCGGGCGCTTGGAGGACTTTCAACAGCCGCCCGCCCAAGAAACGTATACACAAGAGCACCCTGGATCAAAGCAGCAAATTGATTGGGTTTGCCACCCTTAGCCTTCTTGCCAGGCATTGATGAAAATTGCCCAGGTGGGTGGGTTCTCCGCGTGTTTTCTCGGTGCAAGTGGGTTCAAATATGCGGCAAGACAGTCAGCAACTATTGAAGCCTTCTGCCTCTCTCTTTGATTGTTTTTGATTCCGAATGACCATTCTTTGCATTTTTTTTTAATTTGTGCGCTTTTATAGTCAGCAGTTTGTTTTTGGCCACGTCCGCTATCTCCGACCCAGCTAAGCCATGGAAAACCCTGCTAAGCCAATATGCGTTCAGGAGAAGATCAGCGTAGATGCCATCAATACGATGCTCGAAGATGCTGCACAAGGTGAATTTACCACTTGAGTCTGCGCCCAATAAGTCCAATAAGTTGTAAATCTTAGGATGTTTTAAGTTCAGATGATTCAGAACCATTTTGCTTGTTAAATGATCAACAATGCCGCGAAGTGAATTGAAATGAACTGATTTTTTGAAAGGTGGGTGTTTCCCTTCTGGAAAGACACAAGATGAACGTGAGATAGACTCTGTACTACACAGTGTGCTACACTGTGTGACCTGGATCAATCATTGCGCCAGGTGAAAAGTTGGAAACTTGGGATTTTGGGTCTGGAGGGTTTCCACATTAAGAAAGTAGTTACCAAGTAGGTAATGGATGAGAATGAAATGGTGAAGCACTTGTACAGCGAGGTCTGTACGCTATTCTAAGGAAAAAATATTTGATCAGATGTTGTTGCTCCTTACATATCCTTACCGGTTTCAACAATAAATGAACCTCCGCTGCCTGCACTGAGGTGTATTGATATCGAATACTTCCTGAAGTGGTTGACGACAGACTCCGTAGGCTTGGGTGTGCTGAAGGTGTTGGCATACTCTGATATGAAAAAAGGGATGATGTTGGAATATATTTTAGACATGAGTAGAAGTTACTCGCAACTTGCAACCCATACGTTCCAGGAGTAGACACCTCGTACTTGGCCGGTTTCTGCGGTAGTGCCATGGCTGGAAGTCTTTTGCGCGAACGCGAAGTGATCCTACTCTGGTTTTCATGATGGGAAAAGAGGTGCAATGCTTTTGCAACAACGCGTCACTTGTAACTCAGACATTTCCTCTTGATGCTTCCAGATTATTGTTCAAACTAAGAGCCCACAAACGGCCTACCAGATGTTCTTCATCTTCACTCCAGATCTTAACCCATAACAACGCCGTATCATCCTTGTGACACTGTGCATCCAAGGCATGCCGCATGTACATCACTTGCAAGTGCCGGCAGAGCCGCACTTCTCCGGGAGTATTGAGGCCTCTGCGCAGAGTCAAAGCGTCAAGTCGTCAAGAGCCTGTGATGCTGCTTGAGACCCGATTTCCAATGTTTTACTTGGCAAGTGCAGGACTTCAGGGAGAAACACAAAGACAACGCTTCCACGTTGGACTGGGGCGATGCTTGCTTGCTGCTATCGGTCTTGAGTCTTGCTGTTTCATAAATTTTCATAAGCTGTTCGGTTTGCCACTATTATAGGATGTATGTTCTTCCCCCTAGGGGCCCCACTTGAGCTGCCAGGAGCGACTTCAGAACACCGTGAAGGTTTGCGCAAAATGTGGCAAAGCCTGTGCTTTGGATGAAAGACGAAAGGGTACGGAATGTGGGGACTTTTGCAAAGCCTGCTACAGAGTTTTCTACCTTTTTTTTCCCCAACAATCCATATGCCGAGGGAACCATCAGAATATATCTGCCGGAATCGTTTGCTTTTTTCTCTCTAGGGTCATGTACACTAATCAGTGCAGGCTTGGGCCACCTTGGTCCGATCTTCCATGACATGTGTGACTGTGAAACCGAGGCGCATTCACCTTGGCATGTCCCTTGAGACCGCAATTGCAGAGTTCGTGGGAGGAATTGCTGTTTCCGATTGAACTGGCTAGTAATTCTTTTTTTCTGATTTTATATCCCCTTGAACGATTTATCTTTAGAGCCCCCGAGAGTTTCAGCTATGCTACTAATAGCCATTACATTGACAGTGACATTAAGAGGAGGTGCTTTCGTGTGTGCAGTGCAGGTTGCAAGTGCTGTGGAATTCGCTGAAGATTTTGTTGATGATCTGCAATCCAAAGGGATTCACCTGTGATTTTGCCACCACTGCCTCAATGCTTTCAAGACAAGACACGAAGACAGAACCTGAATTTCAGGTCATTCCCTTTGTATGGATGATGTGCGACCTTTGACACTTTCGAGTCATGAGTCATGACAGCCAACTCAACAAAAGGTTTGACTACGTGGCTCAGCCGTGGCTGAGGTTGCAATGCGTGTGGTGCTAGTCTGCAGGACCGGGGCTTCAGTCTGAAACCGTGTCATATCGATCTTAGAGTCAAGTGGTGAAACATGGTGAAACATGGTGAAACATGGTGAAACATGGTGAAACATGGTGAAACACTTGCCACTAATTTGCCATTGACATCCAATGTGATGCTATCTCGATGCTACTTGGCTCCGTGCCGTCTCGTTCTGTGCAGTGGATCTGTCGCAATCTGTCGACATCTGTCGACCTGAAGTGACTCGAAGTGACTTGAAGTGACTCGAAGTGACTTGATGGTTGTCGTGTGGAGTCTCGAATGCACAGGACGTGCAGCAATCGCACAGCGACAACATATTTATGGGTTTCATCTATGGGATTGCCGAGGCGGGCGCAAAGTTTTCCACGACTTTCACCCAGCACTTTGCCAATTCTGCTATGATCTGCTATGGATTTGGCGATTTCTTGTGTCCCAGGGGAAGTTCAGGTACAAGATCTCCATGAGAGTCTGGAAACCTGCTGGTGATAGATGGGAAAACTGGAAGTGATTGGAAAGCTTTGGAGAACTGGAGTTCATCATAGTTCAGCTGTTCACATGCAGAATTCATCAGAATTCATTATCCATGATTCTCCTATACAGGCTGGATCCATAGATGTCCATAGTCCGTAGTATACTGTCGATACTTGACATCTACAGGGACATGCGGAACTCATGGGAGGCCCCACCAAGGTCCAAACACCCGAATTCCTTTGCTTCGATGATCCGTTGCAATGCTCTCCGTGCCATTTGAACGTTGGAGCCTCGTTACGACCGCAATCTGTGGTGCCCGTGTGACCCTTGGTATTTGGGTAGGCCTCCCAAGGCACCCTCCAAATCCATCATGGCCCATGAGGGATGATTTCAATTTATTTCAATGATATCAATGGGTCCAATTTTTATCACTGTGATGGATGCAGATCAAAAATTGGAGGTGCCATGACCTCCCAAGTCCATCCAATTCCGCCATGAGGCAATTCCTACCTCTCTGTACTGCAAGGACTTGAGGCTCCAAAAATTGTTGTGTTCCACAAAGGTGTGAAACTCTTCCACCGTGAGGGGGCTTCCTGATTTTGCCGATACATATGACATGCATATGAGTGAAAGATGAAGGGAACATACTCCAACGTAGCATCCTGTGGATTTTCAGCCAACTGCAGCTCTGCAGCACCCGTGCAATGGGAGGTATCTTTTTACAAATCCTGAAAAAGGCGGGCAGCCGGGCAGTAGATTGTGATGTGCCAAACGTGTTGATGTTTTCGTTGTGAGGGGCTTTGGCATTCTGATGCATCATTTGAACAGAAATCCAGGTGCAGATTTTCTCGGACCAACTGAACACATGATTTTCCATCAACCGAAGACCTGCAGATTTGAAGGCTTGGTCTTGGTGAAGAGGTTGTACGAGATTGGCTCACAGGCCGCCCTAGAACAGAGCCTCGGCAGCGGAAAGGTCCCTGCATGCGATGGAATGGGATGGAATGGGTGCAACTGCAGCAAATCACCACATTCATTTTCCATCAACTTCCGATTTTTCTTCATTTTCATGAACTTCCAAGTCGCCAGTGCCAAGCCCTCTCAAGGTACTGGGACCATGAGGCCCGGCTTTTGATTTGCGGAAGCAAATTCCACAAGGGATCACAAGGGATCCAGAAGAGCTGGCAGTTTGAGATTTTTGGCCTGGCCTTCAGGGAGAAGATTTGGGCCGGACAACAGAGGTGCGCTGACGTGGACCGCTGCTTCGGTGCTTCATCCCAGATCGTTTTGATGGTTTTGTCATGTTGTGTGGTGTTTTTGTTTCTCTTTAACATGTTGTGAAATGTTGTGAACAGAAAAACAAGTGAACAATGGCATGGTTTGGATGACCCTAGTGACTCCATTCAGATATGAAGAGACAAGTTACAAGTTGAAAAGGTTGGCAATGGGTTGGCAAAGATATGCGAAATGATGCGAAATGCAAAGATCCACACCGAGACATTCACAATGGGTTCGCCAGGCCCTCGCAAGCACAAGCTTTGGAGGCCATGGGGCACGGCTGAATGCCGGCTGTCGTCACGGCTGTCGCCAAGGCTGTTTCCACGGCATTTCGATGTCGTTGCCGTTGCCGTTGCTGCCAGGCCTGGGCAGTGACAGGGTTCAACTTCCCCCCTTCGATGTTCCAGCCGGGATCCCAGCTTGGACAACGTGGTATCATTGGTGGGAAAGAACGAAACAACTGATAGGTCAGATAGGTCAAAGTCAGAGGGTGCTCTACTATGTCCTGGTTCTCAAATTTCGCAACTCTTTGCTCCTCAAGTCCAGTAGTCCATATTCCTTTTCCTTCGTATTCCCAGAGGATGTCCAAGTTCAGTTTGGGTGCTGAGCACCCGACTGTACCACACATCCAACATCTTCAGTAAAGTTCCATGAGTCAACAACTCTCTTCATTGACGCTGAGTATGACAGGATGATTGGTTGGTGTTTGCTTTGACAGGGTGATTTATGACGGCACACGCCGGAATTGGGCCGTCGCCCTGTGCCTCTGAGGTTGCACCTCCAGTTTATCCATCTCCCTCCCTTTCCCTTCCACTACAGCCTTTTTCAAAGCTCGGACCTTGGAACAGATCCAGAGGAAGAAGAAGAAGGAGAAGAGAACGGATCTCAAATTTAATTCATTTGTCGCTTCAAAGATCCTTACGCCAGCAGAACACTTCTGAGGTGGAGAGCACTTTACTCGCGGCCGTTACTTGGAGAACGAGCGCAATACGAATATATAAGATGGGAGCGTGCCTGTGTTGTGTTGTTTAGTGGCGGCCAGGAGCCGCATTTGTTGCCGTATGTGGCGGTCCGGAAGTGTGCGACAAGAACAATTGAGAAGATGTGCTTTCTGCATCTTTCTGCACATTGCACAAATCATTTCTGGATTTTCCATATTTTCCCGTGAATGACTTTGTTTAAGTCTTATTAAGTCTTGTCGCCGAGGCTTCTTCCCGTTGGAATACATGAAGCAGGCAGGGCACACGCACAAGATGGCACAAGATGGCGGCACAAGCCGCAACGAATCTCCAGGCTCTGGCGCTTGGAGATGCAGTGCGCATAGAAAATGCCGGCCGGGTGACTCAAACTCCGACGTGATCCATTCAATTTGATATTGATGATACTGATATTGATATGATATTGATATCATTGATATGATCCAATGATGATTTTGATATGGTACTTGCATGATACAGTATCCGCTGTACAGATGAGTTGGTTTTGAAAATTCTCAAGTTTCTCAAGTGTTCAGAATTCAGAACCACCAGATACTGCAGACATTGGATAACTTCACACAGCGTGCGCCACAGGTAGCTGCGACATCGAGAGCCTCATAAGCAAAGTGAAAGCGGCAGGGGTAGGGAGCCCTGATAGCTTTCATCTGGTTCTACAGTAACGTTCCGGAACGGGTTTGCTGGGATGTTTTTAACAGAAGATTTGATGAGATGGTCAGCTCCAATTTTCAGTGGTCCGTACAAAAAATCAGACGAAGGTTGCGCCCAAGAAGTTGTTCCCAGCTGTGCAACTCGTCAATTGATGTTTTTCAGGTCGACTACGATCAAGTCTACGATGCCTGGGTGCTTGGAACATGTGGGACGATGGGAATTCATGGGCATCCTAGCAAGGCTGGCAGCACTTCAAAGTGCAAGTGTTCACAGCAGTTGAAACAGCAAAACCTTGCTGAAGGGCCCAAGAAAGATGTTTGTGAACTCTTTACACCATTTTACACCTACATTTTCTAGCGACTTGCAGCATCTTTGATGATCAAAGTGGTGATACTTGTGGAAATGTGTCCCAGCTTCAGCGGATATTGGCCATCGGCTATAGGCGATGGTCCACAAGATCCATGTCAGTGAGCCCAGAGCCTGATCAGCTTGTGGCCAAAACATCTGGGATGCAGATCTCACCAAGAAAGGAGACATCTGGTGGATACAAATTCCATTGGACAATGTGACCCCATACGACATCATAAAACCAGCTGGTACACCGTGTGAGTACAGTATCAAGCGGATTTTCGGGCACTGCTCAAATAGAACCTCTTTAAGTACCCATGCCATGTACATGTCATGGTGCATCACGTGTTCTCAAGGGTTCAAGGTCTTCACTTGTCTGGTCTGTCGCTAAGGCTCTCCAGCGAAAGCTATCGCCCTGGCGTGAGGTAGGGGATGGTAGGGCTGTTTTGATGTGAAGGCTGAGATAGGCTGAGCATTGCTAGATGTTTTAGATTGTTTTAGATTGTTTTACTACGATAACATTACTGCCATTGGTGCCATCCTTCGATATCTTTCGATCTTTCGATCTTTCGCCGCTTCACAGGCGGACTTTCGCTACCGTGTGATGGAAGGGCAAGTCTTTGAAGGCCGAAGTGCTTTTCCCGAACTGGACCCGAAGCAGGCGGGTCCACGGTGAAAGTTTCGGGTGGCTTGGCAATAAAGGTGAGGCGCTGATGCCATCGGAAGATATGAACATATGGAAGTAGAATTCTTGGAACCAATATAATTTAATCTAATTGCTCTCAATGATTTGCAGAGGACCTGTGGATCTGTAACTTTGCTGATAGAAACGCTGCATTTCACAGTGCAGTTCGCCAAACACTGCCAGGTCCAGAAGAGTGATGCCCAGGTCCGATGCACGATGCAAGTGCTCGCATTTCAGCACGACGGCTGTGGATTGAGCACACGTGCTGTTGCATGGGATCGTGAACAGGCCATGTGCAACTATGGCCGGCCCTACGAAGAGGGAAAGCCTTCAGGTGCAGAAGTGTAACATTTGACATCTGAGACCATTATATTACCACATATATTATCATTATTTTATTTATTTATTATTATTATTATTGTTATTAGTACTACCATTATTTGATTGGATCTATATGGATCCTGTATGGATTCGTTGCGACCTGGGCCAGGCACGTACTACCAGTTTGCCAAGGCCTTGAAGCTGTCCGAGGGGCATTTGGATTGTCATTTTGGATCATTTTGGCGCGAAACGGCCGTGACACGGCCGTGACTTGGCAGGCACCTGAGGAGGTCCTGGCATTTGAAGAGTCGTGAACACTCGAGGAGCACGTGACCTCAGATGGGACACCGATGGAACACCGATGGAAGCGCTACCAAGGCCAGTAGGAGGCCTGTCACGTCAAGTCTGTCCAAAATCTGTGAAGCCAAGCTGCATCCTGCAGTAACCTGCATTCTTCAGGAGTTTACGTCAGCGCCATGGACCAATGGAGCCGTGAGTGCTGTGCGCATGCCGGGAACACCATGAGTCGGGGTCATGCGTTGGAGCGGGATAGGGATAGGGGATGATACGGGGCTTTGGGCAACTTGAGAAATGCCAAGTCATTGCACCGGAGGGAGAAGAAATCAGAACAAACAACAAACTTCAACAACAACTTTGTTCTCAGATAGCAGTAAGTTGCTCTTTCTTTTTGCTCCTTTGCAAACACAAGGGATTTATATTTACAATAATTACAATAATTACAGTATTTACAATATAATCACAATCAATATAGATAATATAGTTGGATTGAGTCCCAGTGTCGAGAAATGCAGAGAAACTCCTGCGCTCCTGCATGCAACCTGCGACCGTGGAAGCTCCAGCAAAGCTTCAGCCCGGGAGAATATCCAATGCTAACAGGTGGTCCGGAGTCGACCGATGGGATCCGATGGAATCCAATTTCCTCTACGTCACTATGTGTGAGTTATGATTATCGGAGATGAGATTTTTACAGATAATTATAACTCACATAGATATCAGATATGATCAGATAAAATATTGTTTTTGGAGCCTTGTATATATATATAATATAATATAATATATATATATAAACTGAGATATTTTGACATGCCGAGTCCCAGTTTGGGCCTGGCCACGGCGCTTCCTTCGCCGCCCTGGAACACTTGGAGGCACTGGCATTCGCTCCTCGCTCGGGGAACTGGAGGAATTTACAGCGCAAAGGCGCGAGGGAGTCGGCGGGTAGCACTGGGGAAAGGATCAGCCCAGAGATGCCCAGAACTCTACGTAACAAATATATACATATAATATATATATATTATATAATAATATATAATGCATTATATATATATAGAGTTCAACTCATGACTCATAGCAGTTGCTGTTTGACCTTATGCAAGATGCAAGAAATCTATGGAAATCCGCAGTTTATTGAACTTCAACGCACATATACGCACCTTATCTTCCTGTATCTGCATGAACGTGGACGAGGAAGGATGATGATGAATGGCTGAATGACCATTTCCTTGTTTCGAGACTTTCAGTGTACTGCCAACCCCAGCAATGCCACTTACAAGACCGACTCACCTGATTCTTTTGGGCATCGTGGAAAACAGCGCCAAGCAATTCGTGCAGAACGTCTGGAAAAACGGCTTACAGATCAGGAAATCAGCTCAAGACTCAGCAATCAGATCCGGGATCTTTCCTTCATCTTTGCCATCTTCCCTCTTCAAAAGTATCACACACTTTGGGATTAAACTGAGGGATGTGGTGCTGTACACGAATCCACCATGGTCCAACAATTAGCTCAACTTGTCACTTTGAATGAAGATTGGATGTTTCAAGATCCTACATGATGCGCATAATCCAAGATAATGCACATCATCCGACTACTCAACTTTCCCGATGGAGTTCACTTCTTTTCAGATATGGAAAGTTTCAATTTCCATCGTTTTACGTCGTAAATTACATCGGAACTTGCGTCGTCATAGCCCTAAGTAGCGAATTCTATCCCCTGTTTGGAGAATTGGCCGAACTCTGTGATGCCCAAGTGGCACTGGCGCCTTGTGGCAGCTTGGTGCCTGCACAGCACCTGCACCATGCTTCCGGGTGGCGAAATGAGGAAAATGATGGGAACATGATCGATATTCTGATTCTGAAGGATCCCAACTTTGCCCTCTTTGTTTAGTGGTGATCGCTACCTGGTCCATGGGAAGCTGTATCTCGACTCTCGACCGTTTCACCAACGGTTCCACACAGCGTGACCGTTTGCCCGCCTGGAACAGTGCAACCAGCGGCGGGTTTTCGCCGCCCTGTCTGACAACGTGACTAGGGTAGCGTGGGGTACGCTGGCCATCACTGAGCATCTTCGATGCGCAGTTGGCAAAGTCACATCTGGAAGTTGAGCTTCAAACCAGGAAACCAACTCCGGGAAATTCCAGGAAAATGAATGAACATGATGGATACTCATGGATACTAGTGGACACTAATGGATACTAATGGATACTAATGGATACTAATGGATACTAATAGAAAATTCTGGCACAAAATCATTCTTGGTCGGAGATGTGATTCTTTTGCCGCAGGGATGGCAGGCGAGACTTGTCCAAGCCGCGCCGTAGTCATGATGTAAAGTAGTCAGACGCGTCGGAAAGCCTTGATCTGGCCGAAGCCAAGGGAAATCCAATAAATCAATATAGATTATTATAGATTAATAATGATATTAATATATATCATGAAACATCGAAGACGCTCTGAGCCGTGAGCTAGTGGGAATGTGACGGAATGTGTTGGGAGTGATTCTGGATGATTGGTTGAAAGTATTTGACCCTGGCAATGGCGAGATCAGTTCTTTCGCAGACAATCAACTGGGCTGCCGAGCAAGAAAGCAGGCTTTGCCGAGACCCAGTGCCACTCGCAAAAAGATTTGGGCTGAGGGCAGCTGCCCCCTGAACCAGGGCTGTGAGTCCCAGAAGGGATCCCCATCATAAACACATGTGCAACATAGACAGATCTTTGAGATGGACCATTCATTGGCCGGGATCAATTGATATAGAAAAACCATGGCAGCTGATGGCAGCTGTTTGATCTTGGAAACATCTGAAACTGCTATCTGCTGGATGTGTTATAATGTTTTGATAGATACTGTATGTATCTGTATGTATTATGTATGTATTATGTATGTAACGTATATGTTGGATCTGTTAGTGATGCCAGTGAGGTCGATTGAAGAGCTCAGAGAACACCTTGATCGAATCGACTCACCGACATGTTGTAGCTGGATGCCCGGCATGGACCGTTCCACAGCAAGACCATCCACCTTTTTCGGAAATACAAAGGACACGTATGGAACTCGTATGGAGTTCTGTAAATCCATGCCTTTGAGTGACACAGAATGACACAGATCATAACAAATATCTGCAGATTGTGACACAGTGTTTTTCGGAGGCAGGGAGTGTCACAATTCGACGGGTGAACACGATGGACGCACGGTGGAAGCAACAGGTCTGAAGCAGTAGGCTCTGATGGGCTGCGATAGGCTCCAAGACTTCAAGCTTGACATTGCCAGCATTGTGATTGTGACATATTGTGACAGGATGGCTGGCACCAGGAGCTGAATGAAGCACAGGACTGACGATCGAAATCATGAGAAGTTTAAACCATGAAGCCGCTGTGATGCCACTGTGATGCCACTGTGATGCCACTGTCGCATCAGCGTTGCCTGTTTGATTCGACAGGATCTTCCAGAAAGACACCTGGGGCTCTTTGCATCACTGGCTTTACTTGGCGCCATCAGGATACCTGTGGCTTCTCAGTACTTTGCAGATCTTCGCAGTGATTGCAGATTCCAGCTTCAAAAGCGAAGAAAGAAACGAATCCAAGAGATCATAGAGATATCATCTCAGATATCATATAGAGATATCATATAGAGATCCAAGATGTTCCACGACTCATCTGACAGTCGAGACGGTCAGCATCGGTCAGCGTCGGTCAGCGTGGCTCTTTGGCATGGCCAGGTGGTGGATGTGACGCCTTTGCGCAAGGTGGGGGTGTGGGACGAGGGACGAGCATTTGAAGGTGACGCCTTTGTTTACATCGTTTTACCCATAGTTTTACCAGTGGAGGTTTTCGAGATTTTCTAGGGGGGTTGACAGAGTGTACTTTCACCATCTTTTACCACTCTTCTTATCATTCATATTTGTCAATATTTATCAGTAATAGACAGTAATAGTTTACTGCTAGTAGTAATAGTATGTAATAGTAACATATTGTTGCCACTGTTACGAGATGCGAGATGTTCGAGGGAGATTGTCGACTTCCGGCCAGGCGCTAATGGCCATGTGCGCCTGTTGCCGTTTGAGGCGCTCAGGGCTCCACGATGGTGACAACGCCACACGATACACGCGGCATGTCACAAAGAAGGATTCGGTTGGGATTTCATGCCATGTTGTGACCATGAGATGTCGCTGTACAACAAACACAAGTAACACAAGTATGAGTTTTCATGGTTTCAGTTTTCAGTATGATTCAGTTGCCTAATGCAGCTTGTCGGATCAACCGAACATCCTTGGTTTGCAAGGCTGATGGGCGTAGTTCAACGTTGGTTGGAGGATGCTTGTGTTCGGAATGCTCAGCTTCCAATTCTCCACCATAGGGCTGAGTCTTGGTATATCAGATTGGGGTAGTTTAGATGAATTAGATGATTTAGATATACTTAGATTTAGAATGATTTCGATATGTTTAGATGGTTATGGGACCCTGGGACGTCTCATGCACGACTTTCTGGCCTGTGGCTGTGATGGCTGTGATGGTCCTTGGAAGTTTTCGGAAGTCGGCTCCAAGGCCAAGCTGAAGCTGTCACTCCAGGCATCGTTCGATTCGAGATGATGACATCAAACACATACAGCATACATCAGATACACATCAGATATACTCACAAGAGAAGTGAAGACCATGATCTGGGCAGATAAAACATGATAAAACATGGGATAAAAAAATCGGATGGACATCGGTTTCTCGTGTCGCTCCAGGCGAAGAGTGGTGAGATCATCATGTCGCCCAAGCAGCCAGATGAGCTCCACAGCACCATCCTGGTGGGGTCAACGATTTTTGTCCAACAGTTTTTCAGAACATGACACAGATTGACACAGATTGACAAAGACCAAAGATCGATGTGATTTTCACAAACAGTTTTTCGGTGTTTTTTTCGGTGATTTGTTCTAACTTTTGGTGATTTTCTCGTGTGGTACTTCCATTTCGATGTCCTGGTGACCGTTGACAGATCCACTGCCGCGCAGGCAGTGAAGAGCTTGGATCCCTTCCTGGTGGAAACAGCGCCAGTTTTGGTCGCTGGGCATTTCGAGTGGGTTGAAAGACCGCTGTGAGATCCATTCATTAAGATACTGATAGATATCTGTAGATACTCATCTTGTGATATCGTTTTATTTGTTTTTGAGATTCATCCAAATTGTGCATTTATTTTCATTCAATCTGTAACCTGACCAGGCTGACCAGGATGTGCATGGTGCCATGGTGCCTTTAGCTTCATCTCGAGGCTTCCATCCGGCAGATGTTCGAGGTCCTGGAGAGTCGCTATCACCAGGTCAGCGGTCCGAAAAACACCGGGGACGTGGCGGACGGATTTTGAGGCTGAGGCCACTCGATTTTTAATTGATATATCTATATCTATAATATATATATATAATACATATATATATATATACACGTTATATATTGTATACATCAGTTATATATATATATACAAATATACATCGACATACATCGTATTTTACAAATTTGGAAATTTCAATGCGTTTCGAGAATTCGCAGGGATCGCCCAATGAGGTGCCCAGAGCTTTGGTCAAACGGTGGCCGTGGGCCCAGTGACTACAGTGACAACAGTGACTACACCAACTACATAGACATAAGACATAAGAATACATAAGACATAGATGTCATAGATGTTGCCTTTTTGTAAGGTTCTTTTCACACAGACTTCCCATTCTCCGATATCTCTTTCACTGGCTTTTACTTTTAGACACCAAGTTGTTCAGAAATGTTCAGAATCCAGATATCAATGATTTTCAGTGGTTTCAATGGCTTCAATGGTTTCAACGATTTTCAACGGTTTTGATGGTTTCAGTTTGTATCCGACTCGTTGAGAGAACTATGTTGTGACCATCTCACCGATACCGTTTGACCAAGGTATGAGTGCATTCATGCCGTGCCTGACCTACGAGATCGAGCAGAGAAGTGGCAGAACATCTTTCGCAAGGTCCAGCAGATAGCAGTCTAGACTATTCTAGACTATTCTAGACTGTTCTAGACTATTCTAGAGTATAGTGAAAGATGTGAAAGTTTTCATGGTGGGTGCTGGTAACCTCTCCAACCGATGCCAGATCAGATCCCGTTCCACAGGTGCCCCAACATCCCTCAACGCCTGCAGGACCTACGTGGCAAGTTCAACATCCGAATCGCAGAGAAAGCGAAGATTCTCTCCGCTACTTCCCCAGACATTCCTGTCACATCCTGTCACTGTCCTATGGACCTACGCCGTCCATGTCCTTGATATCCTTGGTGTGGATTGGAGTAGACCTCACAGGTTTCGCATCATGGGCAGGCACTGTGCAGTTTTTATTGAGATGCTTTTGAAAGAGGCAAAGCCCTCCAAAGCCAATGCTAAGGGTACTCGCCACGTATTCGTCTATTTGCAGCAACAGCCCCTTCGATAAATTGTGTTGCCTCACATTTGGCAAAGGCTCAAGTTCAAGAATGTCGCTTGGTGCTCGAGGAATACGCTTGCAAGGTCGGGGACAGGGGTGCTCTTCAGTGACTTCAAGTTAAAGGATGTTCTAAGTCTCTAAGTACATTGCATTTTGTGTTTAGAGATCATTTCAAGATTCTCAACACATCTCATCATTCTCTGGGTTCCCCATTGACTTTGAGCGTGCGTGTGTTGTCCTGGTGAGGTGTCCTTGACAAAGGCGGAGTTGGGGCTCTCGGAATACATGTTGGGACAACTGTTCAAAGCTGTTCACCACAGCTCCTCATGACATTGTTGATTCTGAACGTGTTCGTTTGCATTCTTTTTATCAAGACACTTTTTCCCTTTCAGTTGACTGTCATTTCCAGGTTGCATTCAGGAGAGCATGACACGATGCTCTGAGGTTTTACTACAACAAGATGTACAAACTGCAGGAACGAGTTGCGAAATTGCAGGAACAGGTGGGAAATGGTGGGAATCACTGAATCACTGCAGGAGCTTCACTGCCTTCTTTGAACCACAGCCGATTCGGATTCACGAGCTGACAGGTCCAAAAGCAGCATGTGCATGAAGAGATGATGGAGCAATGCCGGCTGTGTTTGCAAAGCCAAATTGGGGAATGATCCGAATTTACGTCGATTTCTATGGTGAGTGATTCTTGTCTTTAGTCTGTCGATGCAGATGATAAGAGTTTTGCCCAGTTTAACTTTCCAATAGGCAGGGCTTTGAACTTTGCTCTATTCATTACGAATCCTGGCTCGCTTTTTTTTCCCTTGGGATTGCTCGAGCTGCAAGGGTTCGCCATGAAACCTCTCAGATCAGCATCTGATCCAATGGTTTGATCAGCCAGGATGCCTTTGTCGGAATTCCCTGGTTTGGCGGCCACGGTGCGGAGGGGTTTGATAATCAGGAGCCCTTCAAAGTTTTCTCGCAGACCCTGTTTTGTTTCTGCAGGCCGAGCAAATCGCGCCATTGCTGGACCTGTGGTTTTTGGCCCACGTGCCATGCCAAGAGATCGAGCCAAGTGGTTTTTTCATGTTTTGTCATCAAACTCCGATTTTGTTTGGGCTAACGGTTGCTATATGGAATTTCTGTTCTACATTATGCAGCTTTCTTTCCGGGTGGAGTCACCCGACCAAACAAGTCTCGAGGATTGGAACCAGTGGCAAGACGAGATCCTTTTCGGCGAATTCGTTAGGGACCTGTGGATGTCTTTCGGAATGTCCTGAGCATTGAAGGTATTTTCTGGCCTTCTGGTGCAGGATGGGATTGAATAGACTGATATCATGCAGCTCGTGCAAGTGACGATGTCAATGTGGCTGCTTGGAATCTTTGGATAAATCCCATGCATCAAGCTGTCGGCTTTCAATCAAGCTGATCTTCTCACTAGCCGATCTTCATTTTCCGTCTATGATAGGCCTGTCTTTTTCCGATTTGTGTGCGTCGTTGAGTGGCCATATGTAGCCATCATACAGGATTTCATGCGATGCGCTCAGTCAGGAATCAGAACGAAACATCGAGACATGCCTTGATATGCCTTGTATTCTCGAGCGCATTGACATAAGATGGAGCACTTGAGAAACCCACAGATGCCACTTATCATCACTTATCTGTTTCTTTTTCCCCGTGACAACCCATCACAAAACAGCCATACAAAGCTCATTTACAACCATAGAATCACAAAGTCAAATAACTCATACCAGAATCATACAAGAAACATATATATATATATCATATAACAATCATGCAAACATCAGAAAACAATCTCACACTAATCACGCAGTACAGATCCCAGTCCCAGAGCCATCGATTCCTGTGCCGTGCGCCTCTACAGCCTGGCACGATGAACATGGGCTTCGGTGATCAGGGAATGCAAAGCTCACAGGACAAAAACCTCGGGACTTTGGGTGATGTTTGGAGATGTTTGATGTAGTTTGGATATGTTTGGATGAGGTAGATGGACAATGTTTATCATGTTTCAAAACGTATTGTGACAAATTTCATTGGTTGGTCATGTGTAGGATTGCTCCTTTCCTTTGGGCACCATTTGCAGAGCTCCCATTCGACTCTCTTACTTCGCAACAGCCTCAGAGCGCTTCTGCACTCCTATAGATCTGTAAGCTGGCCAATACCCATTCTTTGCGAAGCTTCTGGCCCTTTTGGGACGTTCCAACACGAATCTTGGTTCAAACCAGTTCAAACCTTTCAAGATTGACATCTTTGCTTTGCACTCAACTCATCCATCATCTTTACTCCGTGGTGATTTTTGACCGTGAGATGGTGAAAACATGTGAACCTCTGAGGTTTGCATTTTCTTTGTGTCGCCGACTCAGATGAGCTCTTGCGCCTTCCGTGCCTTCCGTGCCTTCTGTTCACGTTGCTGAGGTATGACTTGGCGAATATCGCGAAGAACGGTGGAAACAATTCCATCCTGTTCTATCAGGCGGGACAGGCGGGATCGGGTCAGGTCGCCGTGGCGTGTGATGACCTGGTTCGCCAGGTGGCCCAAGCCACGCTGAATGAAATCGTGTTGCTGCTGACCATCCTTTGTGCACGGCTGAGGGATGGGCAGAAGGAGGTCTATACTTTTACATATTTTATATACTTTTATATACTTTTATATATTTTTGTACTTTATATATTTTTATATACTTTTCAATTTGTGATTCTGTAGTTTTTGCAAGTCTGCTGTATCGTTTTGATTTGTTTTGCATACGGTGTCCAAATATGTCCAAATCACATAGCGCTTCTTCATTTGAGGTCACGAGTTTGGCCATGGCAATATGGCACGATATCTTGGAGGTGAAATCAGCTCCTCGCCCAATTCAGGGCCACAAGGGCCATGGGCTCTATAAGGATAGCCCTCCCTAAGTTGCAAGTTACATCAAAGAAGGCCATTGTTTTGTCTTGTGCAAGTGGATTAGATTGATTTAAATGGTATACACATGGAAGGCATTTCAGCTCAGGGAAGCCCCCCGTTACCTGAGTCTCAACGCCTTAGCGGGTTGCCGACCCGCGGGCACCATTTGCCTCGCCTTGCTGTGCGGCTGTGCTTCACTGCTTGGCACGTGCTCTGGTGGTCCAGTGCAGGCATCCTCTACAACACGCTGGCCTCCGAGCTCTTTCTCGTGGTGATCGAGCTCTTCAGCTGGGTGATTGGTTTGCATGGTCTTTGTGCGGGCGTTGATCCTCGCCTTTGTCATCTACAATCACTCCGACACGCAGGAGGGCACAGCGCCGGGCTCGTCAGAGGGCTCGCTTTTTGTGGTTCCTGCATCGCAGGGGATTAGAACCTCTGCCATTGTTCCAGTTGGTGGGCATCTACAAGGTCCTTCGTTCCCATCACTCACGAGACCCCGATCTTCTTCGGCGGATCCGGCAGGAGATGGCGACCTACCAGGCATACCCTTGGAAATGCGGGTGCGGACGACGCAATCGAAAAACGATGAATTATTGCCCGTCCTGCACCGCCCACTGGACAGCAGGTACTCCCATAGAGTACGATCAGGAGGAAATTCGCTATACTCAATGGGGAGATGGACAAGATCAATGGCACGAAGGCCCTTGGATTGGATCTGGCAATTCACCACGCCAGCGTACCAACAGCCCTCGTCAGAGACAACCCAAGAAGTCTCGCCGCAAGAAGAATCAGCGACAAGCAGATCAAGGAGACGCACGGGATCAATCCAGAAGTCGAGGACAGGGTCCTTCTGGACAGCAACCATTGCCACCTCCGCCCCCATTGCCTACTGCGCCTCAGTGGCAACATCTTCCATCTGTGGCCCCGGCTGCAGATTCGTCTGCTCCTGCACTTACAGCGGAAGCGCAGCAGCTCAAGGAGTGCTATGCTCTCCTGAACAAGCACGAGGATGGGCTTCCACAAGAGGTGCAGTCCTATATTCAAAATTTGAAGCTCAAAGAGAACAAGAGATCAGTCAAGACACTGCACTCTGCTGTGACTGTCATGGGCAAAGCCAGGGACGAGCTGCAGGGTGCCATTGCGGCACGATCACAGATGCACTCAACTTGGCGGACATTCCTGGCAGACAGCATCACCAGGTTCCAGAACTATGGCAAGGACTTTGCACAGCAAGAGGAGAACTTGGTTGCCCGGATTCAGGCTGCCAAGCAGTCCTTCGAACAGGCCAAGGAGTCTTTGAGCATCGAGAAGACCAAGGCAAGTTCATTGCAGGATGCGGTCCAGGAAGTCTCCGACGACGACACGGAGATCAAGGATGTCGTGTTGCTCGCCCCCGACAAGATCACAGAGGGGCTCAACCATCTTGCAACCAGCTTACAAGAACTCAAATCCCAGGCAGATACCCTCGAGAAGGAAGAGCAGAAGCACAAGCGACCCAGACTTGCCCGAAGAACCTGCTCAGTCTGGGGAAAACTCAGTGCCTTCTTTTGGTTAGGCCGATGTGCAGTGACCGACAGGTACACACATCCGAGGCCTTTCTGGGATGTGCAGGGCAGTTTCCCACAAACCCTGCAATGGAATTTGTCCATTGTCGATGAGTACAATTTCTTACCGACATGGGCAGCTCATGAAACGGCGGTGGATCTAGCGTTTTCGCTGGGTCATTTTGATGTACCCCGCCCTGATGCTCGAGAGCAACGTTGCCGTGTTCGTCGACCCAAACTCAGCGTGAAATTTCATGACGAAGTTCATGTCTTTCTTGGGGATGCTGATGATTTGTTGATGAGGCATTTCTGTTCTTCGACCATCGCTCTCAAACAATGGCGAAACAAACCATGGGCTCGGCGACCGTCTCCCAGGAGTTGGTCTGCGGTGCAATCAGTGCCCATGCAAATGATGTTGCATGCGCCACTTGACAAAGTGCCCATGTCACAAATGAAGATCATCGACAACCATGGACGTCCAGAAGGACTTTCTACAGATGGTAGTGACCATGGTTTTCCACCTCAGGATGGGCAAGACTTTCCCAATCCTCGCGTTCCAGATTTTACTGACAATATCATTCATGCACTTGGAATGATGGCAATTCCTACGTTGCAGTTCCCAGCCCATGCTATTGAATTGCGCACATGGTTTGTCAACCATGAGGAGCCACGACATCAGTGGACAGCGCGTCATGTTTCTCTTGAAGGAGATCAATCTACCTGGATTGCACAAATCCGTCAGGTCTGGGCAGACGTGATTGATCCTGATGCACCCACAGCGTATCAGATTTGCACACCTCAGCCTCCACGTGGACCTGGTGATTGGTGGATTGCTTTGGACATCATTGTGTCCCAAGGACTTCATGTTTGGAGGCATTCCGGTTTGGTTACAGTCTCATTTCTTGATGACCTTGAAGGAAGCAATGGTTTCACTGTAGCAGCGTCTATGCCTAGGGATGTGAGCGGCTATATGATTGTTGATGCGGCCGACATCCATCACTACTGCTCGCCCATTGCCTCTAGACGGTGCTCGATCTATCATGGCTGGGTCCCAATTCCTGTCAACACTGATCGAGTTCATTTGATGCGGTCAGGACATACGTTCATTGTCTTCATCCCGGCTGACCCTGAGCTTGACATGTATCGGACGGTTCAAGCCACTTCCGATGGAGAAGCTGCTGCCGCAACTTTTGCGGAAGTTCCACCCAACGAGCAACCTGAGCCAGATGATGGACACGATCAAACCATGGATTCCTATTCTGGCAGTTCTCAAGATGATGATGATTATGAGCCTGGCACGCCAGCGCCTGGTCCTGAGGGAGACCCAGAGGATGACATGGTACTCTTCAATTGCCATGTATATCGGCTCTACCATCCTCCGATGCATCTATTCCTTCATCATGTTTCGGGTGTTCCTCTACTTGGAGAGTTGGCACGCATTCTGCGGGTGCAAAGAGAATCATTTATCACCTCACACGTCATTCCTGCACGCATGGTTGGGCAGCATCAAGATGATTGGAGCTTCATTGTTCAACACATTGATGACATCCCAGCGGCCTCAACGGACTGCTTGATCATCTTGGACGTGGAAGTACATTTCCCAGCTGTCGTTGGGACTGTACCTACATTGCCGGCCACAACACGCAGAGTCCTTCGTGTTCCTCCTTTTCTGACGCGCCCCACTGTGCTACGTTATGCCGGCGTATATCAGTATTGTGTGCTGCAACATGAACGATGTCTCGTCTACATCGACAATTGTGGGTGGCCGATTCTCCGACCAGGACCTCGACAAGTCCAACATGGGTCTTATTTGCGTGTGATAGTCCCTCCAGCACTGGACGGCAATCCAAATACTCTCCATGCAATTCGTGATGTTGAGGCCTACATTCAGAGGTTGATGCAAGCACCTACTCCAGCGCCCAGCCCTATGTTGGCACCATCGCCAGCACCAGCACCTGCGGCTGCTCCTACGGCATTGGAGTCGGACCAGGAATTCTTGCGTCGTTTTTGGTTGCAAGATATGCAGGATGCATTTGAAGCCCACGCTCATGTTGAAAATGAGGATGAAGGCAAGGCCCTTTATGCGGCAGTTTGGTTTATTGACAATTTGCATTTCCAAACATGCCGTGCACCATTGATGATCAAACTTTTGAATGAACCTTCTCACTGGTACGATGATGTCATGCGACTGTGGCAGACACACATTCGTCCATCTGAACCACTGAGACCACATTTGGTGCAGCCTTATCCACCTCAATCGACCTTGCGGGCCTTTACATTGCATATTCTCTTGGAACAAAATCCCATTGAGGCCAGAGCAGCAAATGTTGTTTCAGTGCATGTGCAGGAGCTTATGGAAACCAAGCTCTGGCAAACAGCATTTTCTCTGCCACGTTGGGTCTCTACGGAAGATCTTATTGACACCACGCAGCTCAACTTCCTCTGTGAAACACGTAGATGTCATGCTGTATGTGGTCGAATGCATTTCCAGCGTTTCATCCGAGAAGAAATTGCAGCTGGCAAAAGCATCGAGATCTTCAGTCGTCCAGTTCGTGAATGCGAACGAGACATTATGGCTAGCAGTTCCACACAGCCACATGTCCCGCGCATTGTGCGTGACACATCCGGAGCATCTCTCATGCAAGTTGGGTTTGTTGCTCATAGATTGGCTGGACTGCAAGAAGAGGATGCGCGCTATGATGATACTTTTGCTTTGGCGCCTCGCCCGGAAGCGATGCACCTGTCCACACAGGCGCACTTTCGTCCGGAGTTCAGTGATGCAATGTTTGCCAATGTTCAAACGCTTGATGACTTATGGCGCTTGACTTTTCAACATGGCAATTTTGCAGCTGCTCGCCAAGTCCTTGTTAAGACTTGGTATGTCGACCATCTTCGGCGGCCTTGGTCCAATGTTGGCCGCCAGTTGGCCTTGGGGCCTGACTTTGGAGTATGGAGTACCCAATGTCTTGCGCTTTGGCATGACTGGATTTTGCCCCATGTCGATGTTGAGTACTTCGTGTGCGTCGAGACGACACAAGGTGGTTGGCCGCAAGCGCATTTCCATGTGCTCATTTCGCAACAACCTCAACCCATGCACAGAACTGCTTTGATCTCCGTCCATGATGGAATTGATGGTGAACAGCAGCCCCGCATGATTGCGTTGAGTATGTCTTGTACCATTGACCATTGGCAACTTTTGGAATCAGCTCAAGTTCTTTGGCAGTGTCCGCCACAGCAGAGACTTGCGAGATGCTCATCTTTCCTTCATGGCATTGATATCTCTCATGGCCGCACTGTTGAAGTTTCAGATGGCTTTCTCTTTTCCATTTTCATTGACACAGTCACTCAGCAATGGAATCGTATGATGGAGTTCGCATGTGAACAACAGGATGATGATGCTGCTCTTCTGCAACTTCACATGACCAAAACACTACGTATCCTTGCTGACTTGACAACCATTGAACAATTTGCACCCGTGATTGAGGATTTGCTTCAAGAAGCCGACAGCCAGCATTCCACTACGCAGCATCTTCTGACAATGCATGCTCGTACGTCAGCAGCAATGTCAGATGCTGTTCAGCTCATTGAGTTTCCAAAGACTGACACATCTGGGACGGCAGCGGAAACACAACCACGTGAGGCTTTGGCCCAGTCCAAGGTTTGCATCTCTCTGGAAACCACTCTACCCATGGCTGCGCCTCCCGTTCGAGCTGATCAACTGTTTATGCACAGCTCTACATCGAATTGGCAGCAGCAACTGCAGCAGTCCCAGATTGTGATGACACCACTTCCTGAAGGTCTTCAGTTACATCCGGCCACGTATGACGCCCTTTGTGTACCTCAGTGTTACTGCGAGACAAACTTTGCTGGTTCTGAGGTGCTCTTTATTGATGGTGCTGCTCATGATGGTCATGCCACATGGAGTGTTGTTCATGTCAGGTATGGTGAAGATGGCATGCCCGCACTTCGTGGCATGATTGCGGCGCAGGTTGAAATCTGCCCAGCCGAACCGGCATGGATTGGTGCGGAGAATGCTGACAATATCTCTGCGGAGTTTTCTGCTTTCCTTTATGCTGCAGTCATTAGAACAACCCTTGAATTTGACTCCAAGGTCATTATTGCTCCTGATCTTCAACTGAGCGCAAAGCTTGCAGCAGATCAATGCATGTGCTCCGCACATCCACGATTGGTCCAGCTGATGTTATGCCTTGGACATCATTTTCATACGCATGGAGGAGAAGTACAGGAGATTAGAGCTCATCGAGCTCATCCGTGGAATGAGCTTGCAGATCGACTTGCCAAGCATGTCATTTCGACGCGTTTTCCAGTTGGTCACATGCACGTTCCTATTCTGCATGAGATGCTACAGTTTGAGGATGCTTCTTGGGCATGGATTTCGCAACAGCCACAGTCATTTCAGGCGTGCCTGCCCCCTTCTCCTGAACTCGGGTTGTGGCATGTGACTCCCCCAAGCACCAAGCCACGGGCAAACTCCCATGATGAAACCCTCCAACGCATTGCTGCTGTTTCCTGCAACATTGTGACTGCCAATGTCCTGGCCCTTGACACTGTAGACGAACACCAACAGGTTTTGCGCAGTTCTCGGTCGGTAAGACTAGATGAGCAGTGGCATCAGCAAAGAATTGCAGCCGTTGGACTTCAAGAGACCCGACGTCCACCGGGCAGAAGCGCTTTGGATCATTACATCACATTTTCTTCCGGTGCTCTCTCCACTGTGGTGTGCCCACATCATGGATGTGAATTGTGGCTTCATCGAACTATGCCCTGGATCACTACCGAAAGTGATGAAGTTCTTGCGTTTGGCCAGATGACACCGGCCGTTGCGCATGCTGATCCGCGGAGGCTCATTGTGAATCTGCAGAAGAATAACATTCTGACTTCCTTCGTTGTGCTTCATGCTCCGTGTCGGTCTGCATCACCTGAGGGCTCCATTGATGCGATTCAAGAATGGTGGAGGCAGACCATTGACATTGTCCGGCAGGCCAAACTGGCGCCATTGACTTGGATTATGGCCGATCTCAATGCTGATATTGGCACCACGGGGTCTGACCACTTTGCCATGCGTGGTCATGGTTCGGATACTGCCCAAGCCATGATTGTTGAAGATGCGCTACAACAGCTGGATTGGTTTGCTCCTACCACCTTTGCATGGTGTCATTCCGGATCTTCAGTTACCTGGAAGCATCCGAGAGGCACAGAACATCGACTTGATTTTGTTTTGTGCTCGCGCTTGGCATTCGACATGGCGACAACTTCTGCCGTTCTATGTGACCACGACTCTGGATTTGCACATGATGATCATTTTCCAGTTCGACTGCATTGTGCAGGGTGGTTGCGAAGTGCTGTGGATTTTCAATTCCCACGTTGGGATTTTGAGGCTATGGCCGATCCTGCCCGGTGCAAAGACTTTCAAGAGGCTTTGCGAACACTGCCACTTCCTACATGGCACACAGATGTTGACACTCATGTGGCTGTATGGGAACGCAATGTTTGGCAACTAGCTCAACAATTCTTTGGCAGCCGTGCTGGTGCCCGCCATAGACCTCGACTTTCGGAAAGCACGCGCAACCTCATTGCCTTCAAGAGATCAATCCTCGATTATGGCAGGCGTCATGACCTACTTCAGCAACCTGAACTGCGAGCCCACCTGAAATCCATTGAGAAGGAGGTCCATGCCAGAGTTCAAACTGATCAGCAAGCTTATTATGATGAGCTTATTCAACAATTGGCTGAGCAAGGAGAGTTGCACAACTACAAGTTTGTTTACAACCTCCTTGTCCGCCTTGGAGGTCGACCTGGTCACAAGTTTGCCGGAGGCAAAGCTTTGCCGATTTTGCGTCCACCCGGCCAAGAACCGCTCAAAACCTATGCCGAACAGCAGATGCACTGGCTGCGGCAATTCGCAAAGGTCGAGGCTGGCCACATCATGTCGCGTGATAGCTTGTATCACCTGCACCATGTTGGCCTTGGTTTGGACGTTAATATCTTGGACAAGGCGGTCATTCCGACCCTGTATGACCTCCAATCGCAAATCAAGAAGCTCAAAAGGGGACGTGCACCCGGCCCCAACGGGCTCCCCACTGACTTGCTCAAGGCCGGCGGAGCTACCTTGGCTCGCCAGTTGGCTACCGTCACCACCAAGATTGCCCTGAGAGGATCTGAGCCACTTGATTGGCGTGGCGGAAAGCTTATCCCTTTACATAAGGGAAAACTTTGTCGTTCCAATCCTGATGGATATCGCTCGATCTTTATCTCCAACTTTACTACGAAAATTTATCATGGCAGTCTTCGACGGCATCTTTTGGATGCGTGGTCAGGTGTTCTTTCTCATTTGCAATTTGGCGGCAGGAAGGGAATGGCGGCCGATCTTGCCCATCATTGCTTGCAAGCGCATCTTAGCCATGCAGCCAAGACAGCTTCTCCAGTTGGTATCTTGTTTATCGATATGAAAGCAGCTTTTTATTCTGTCGTGCGACAAGGGCTATTTGAACATGGACCTGATGCTGCCCCATTTTTGTATGCCATGTTCCAAATTGGTGTGGCTCCAGACCATGTTCAAAGATTGCTGGACACAGCCAAACTTGATGCGGCAGTCAAAGGCATTTCGCCTCATGCGTTGGCACTGCTCCAAGACCTCATGGAGAGAACGTTTTTCCAGGTGGATGGAGTTGAACCCATTGCATTGACAACTCAGGGCACTCGTCCTGGTGACCCGGTTGGCGACGCCTTTTTCAATCTGGCGATGGCAGTGATACTTGATAAGGTTACTACCAAGATTGCTGGGGACACAACTGCCTGTTGGGAAGGCCATGCCGCTAGGGTCTCCTCTTTTGATTCGTTTGATGCCCCGGCGCCATTTGCTTGGTTTGAGGTTGCATTCGTTGACGATTGTGCCATTGCCATGCGTGCAACTTCGAATCCTCAGTTGCACGACCTCACTGGTGTGGCATTGAAGGCAGTCTTTGAAGAGGCAGAAGCACGGGGTCTTTCATTGAACTTTGAGGCAGGCAAGACAGAGCTGTTGGTACACTGGAGAGGAGTTGGATCCAGGCATTTTCGTGAAAAGGTTGCAGACTCAGGGAATGCGTTGTGCTTCCAAGTGCACGAGACCACGGTTCAGTTGCGCTGCACATTTGGTTACAAGCATTTGGGCACCTGGATCCAAAACAATGCAGTTCACACACGGGATGCTAGAGCTCGCCTGACTGAGGCTCGTAAAGCCTGGGGCCCTCTGGTTCGACCTGTCTTTCGGCGCTCGCAGATTCGGAGCCACAACAAGAGGCAGTTGTTTGAATCCTTGGTGCTTTCGCGCTTGATGTACAATACTCATGTTTGGACCAAGCTGAAGGATGACAACGTGGCCAAGTGGGCAGCCGGGCTTCGTCCTATGCTATACCCTTTAGTGCGGACAATGCTTCGTGGCCACCCTCCGTTTGCATTTGCTCTGGAAACGTTGTGTGGCTTGGCAGGGATGATCACCCCTTGGGATGCGCTCCATTTGGCTAGGCTTCGTTATTTTCGACGTTTGATTGATGGCACACCTCCAGTCTTGTGGAATTTGCTTGCAACCATTGGGGCAGAAGAGGGATCATGGCTTGCAGCCTTGTTTGAGTCCTTTGGGTGGTTCACCAGATTCTATGGCGATCGATGCAGTCTTACCTCAAGCTCTTCGTTGCAAGATTGGATTGTCTTTGTCTCCATTGATCACTGCTGGAAGGGACGCTTGAAGCGAGCTGTTGCTTCATGTCGAAGGTACCGGGAGCAGTATGCCTATGTGGATGTTTGGCAACATAATTTTGCTCATAAGTTGGCCTCCGATGGTGTGCGCATTCCTCTTCAGCAAGCTCCCCAGACAGACGAGTGGCTTTGTGAGCTTTGCGACGGCGTTTTCCCTTCCAAACGGGCTTTGGCTATGCATGCCAGTAAAGTTCATGGGTATAAGACGCTGGTTAAGCACTATGCCACCGATGGGCTTTGTGGTAGTTGCTGTCGTGATTTTCACGGACGAGCCCGACTCTGTGCGCACCTTCGAGCAGCCCCGCATTGCCTGCAGCGCCTACGTGGTTGCTTTCCACCTTTGAGTGCAGACACAATGGCGCAGCTGGACATGAAGGATCGTGCGGACGCTAAAGATCTCAAGAAGCAGGGCTGGTTGCCGACGAAAGCTATGCAGCCAGTGACACGTGCGTTTGGCCCTCCGCTTCCTGACGCTGACCATCCGGCTGCTGTTGTGATGCTCAACAAGTGGCAAATCCGTATGGGACCTGGCGACACTTCTGCGGAAGCAGCGCTTGCAGGGATTTGCAGTTTTAATGCTCCTGATCCTCAACCTCAGGAGCCTGAGACTGAGCAGATGGCCTTTCTCTATCAATCACCTGCAGGAGAAGACGAAGGTCATTGTGGATGCTTCAGTCTGGGAGGACTTGCACGTCTTCATGCAACGTTGCATATACGCACATTGTGCTTCATCCACGTGTTCTCAGGATACAGAAGGCCGCAAGATCTCCAATGGCAGATTGAGGCGCATTGGATTCAAGGTGCGCTGCAGATCTTCACGATCAGTGTCGACTACTGTTTGCAAGATGCCCAAGGAGATTTAGCTGGTGCACATCGCGTTCAGTGGTGGGAACGCCAAGTGCTTTCCGGCGCTGTCTTTGGAATGGGCGGTGGCCCACCTTGTGAAACGTGGAGCGCTGCCCGTCTGCAGCCAGATGGTCCTCGGCCATTGAGGACCTATGATGATCCTTATGGCAGACCTTCTCTTTCCGATCGTGAGTGGCGGCAGGTCGAAACTGGCACCAAACTGGTCCTCTTCGTGGCGCACATGTTGTACCTTTGTGCCAAGATGGGAGGATGTGGATTTGCCGAACATCCGGCCTTTCCGATTTGGGCCTATGCCAAAAGGCCGTGCAGCATTTGGGCTATTCAGCCCATGCGCCTGCTCCGTCGCCTACGGTGCATTGAGATCTTCACCTTCGACCAGTGTTGCCTGGGCTGTGAAGCTCGCAAACCCACCTCCATGGCCTTGCTCCGCCTGGGTGGCTTTGCGCGTGCTGTTCGAGCTCTTGGACGTTCCGGCCGTTGCGGACATGCGGCCAATTTCCACCCCAAACTTCAAGGCCGAGATGCACAGGGCAACTTTTGTACAGCTATTGCGAAGGTATATCCCCCAATGTTAAATGCATATTTGGCACAGGCCATTGTTGAGCATGCATTGGCGGTTGCCGACGCTATGACAGTGGTGGAACCACTGAGCGAGGAGCTTTTGGCATTGAACAGGCTGGATTTTGTGACTGATCGTGTACAGCCGGATTTCTATGATCAGTAGTACAGTGCCTGTCATTGCAGATAGCATGCACCAAGCAAGACTCTTGCAGCAGCAGTAAAGGTAAAAAGGTATACACATGAATAAACATACCTCCAAAATCCTCCAAACATGTATCAGAAGCTTGTAGTGTTGTTTCAAGCCTTTCGTTTGCTCGGAGACAATCCACAATGTGCCCCATGCTGCCTTGGAGCTTTCAAGAGAACGCTTCATCAAACTCCGTTCGGATGTTGAAAGCCTTCACCGTTTTACCGAAACGGGCTAGAGGAGTATCGTTTTTTGCTGCCTACAAAAGACAGCAGGTTTTTGAGCAATTGCAGAATTGAATAGAATTGCCAGAATTGCTGCCACTGTAGTCGGAGCGTCCGCCACCGCTCTAAGGTCACATCCTTTTGTGGGTCTTTGGTGGAATCTGCTTCCACACTCGCCCGCGCGGCCCAAGTAACTCGACTGAGCAATGTCCGGCAAGCTAAGCTGGAATTGCACATTGTCTTACCAGACCACGTTTTTTCTTCGTCCTTTTAATTGATGTCTCAGTTGTTTGAAAGTAAAAATGGTCCTACAAAATCTCTTGAGCCTTTTCCCTGGTGACTTGCGTGCCCCCGGGCATTCGATCTTTTTGCAGATGGGGACCTCATCGACAACACCAAGATTCTGAGAAATGATTTGATGGTCGTTGCAGCAGGAGGGATGGATTGAAGCTAGTTGTTTCATGCTGTTCGCCATGTTCGAAGTTGCCTTGACCACTTGACCAATCCAAACTGATGGCCATGGTATGTTAATCTGCCTTGAGAGGACCATCAACCCATTTTCTGCAAATACCTGCATGGGGCTTGCCCCTTGGCCGGTTTTATGGGCTGAAATTGGGAGCTTGAGGTGTCCATTGGGAACTTCAAGAAGGGCAGTCCAGGGTGAAGTGAGGTGCAGCAAAGGTGCTGCTGTTTCTCTTCACAGCTGGTATTGCCTCCTACATCCTCCTACTTGTTTGTGCTTTGGACTGTGCTGACGATTTTGGACTGCACAGAGACTTTACAGTAGACTATTGGATGGTTCACAGCTCTGGCGCACCAGCTTTCATCCTAGACTCATGCTTGAACTCTCGCAAAATGTACGCCGCAGCCACACTCCACTTTGATATCTTTGATGGACCAAGTGAATTTCCGATAGCATCCCGTTGCCAACATCGGCCAACATCCTCTGCTTCACATCCAATTTCTCAGGATCCTGGCGCTGCTCTTTCTAGCCTTTAGCTACGAGGTCAGCAATGTCGGGTCTGGCCGCATCCGATTCTTTTTTTTCAAACCATTCAAATCATTCAATATGCCAATTTCAGTTTTGCCCTCGGAAAATGCTTTGTACTAAGGATTTTCAAGTCATTTTGATAGGTTCGCCTCGTGCCTCAGGCGACATTCACGGGCTACGACTCTGCGTGGGATTGCTTCCTCGATGCTTTGAACCCTTTGGGAGGCAGGACATCAGGATATATCAGGACATAAGCACGACAGTGTTTTTGTCATTGACTTAGTGTCATGGTGATTTGGTTGGGGCATGTTGGGGCCTATGTTTTTTTGCTGACATTTCAAGGCATTTGCCATATGTAAGTCGACATCAGCTCGTTCTTGCCAGGTATCAGTGGTGCTTTTGCATACCAGAACCTCGGCAGGTGGCCTGGGCTGGGATGGCTGGGATGGCTGGGATGGCTGGGCTACTTGCATACTTATGCATACTTAACTTTGTAGACTCGTAGACTCACCATGAAAGGCATTGACAAGATTTGACAAGCTGCATGTGTGAACTGTGCAGTCACTGTGCAGTCACTGTGTAGTCACTGTGTAGTCTTTGGGCCCTTGATCTTGACAGGTGGTCGTATCTCCCATTCGACACAGTGCTGAGCGCCATTCGCTTGAATGTGGCCCGGGCTCCCAGGCCCAGGAAATCCCACATACTTGTAGGAGCGAGATGGTCAGATGGATACACCATGATACACCATGATACACCATGATACACCATGATACACCATGATAAACAGATGAAGTGACAGACATATCTGATATACCGTTTTTCCATGAAATTTGTTGTCTTGGGGCGACACCGAAAGAATTCCAGCCGACCTGTGACAACCTGTATACTGTATACTCTATGCCCCTGCGGAAACATTGGGAAGAGATCGTGGGACTCGGAACCGTTTGTGGCTTCCAAAGACATTTGTGCCTAGCGTTTTTCTCAGCTTTGGATTCGAGACACTTTTCCTCTTCAATGTCTTCTTTCCAATGTACCCTGCAGATGGAGCCAAATTGCTTGTTTGGGCCCCGATCAACATTGCGAAAGAGGCATTCTGAACCATTTCAAAGAGATGAACAAACATCTTGCACAAACGCCAAGCTCCAACTTGCTTCAATATTTAGATTCTTCCAACGACTCCAATGCTTTCAATGATTAGTTTGATAAATGTCATAATTTTGGCTTCAACAGATTCAGGTCACAGGTCTGATGTTCTTCTGTGGCGTGACGCCCAGAAAGGTGCCAGGGAGAGGGAAGCTCTGCCATCTGACCAGTTCTAGTGATACAGGCCCCACCTGGATGAACCCATAAAGTGAAGAACTGAATGTTTGGATTCTTATGGATTTTTGACATTTTTTGACAACATTCTGGACCCAAACCACTGCGAACCTTAGGGAGGTGGGCACTGTCGGTGTGAGACACTGGGTGGGGTGGGAAGATGTGGGAACCGGGCCAGTGCAGGCAGCCATGGTGTTGATTTGCACCTCTGTGCCCTGCGGCTTGCTGTTCATTGCAACTTGGAGACGAGTCGTTGTGGCAACGGTCGGTTGGCATCGAAGGCTACCAGTACCATAGACTTGGGAGCTGGAAACTGCACGAAATTGCATCAGTTCATTGCTGTTCATTCTACGAAAGTTCATCAAGACACGTCAAGGTGGGAAGGAAATCCAGCAAGGTCTCACCATGGCCATGGTAACCTGGTATGCCATCGACACTCTAAGGGTTGGGCCATCTATGGCCTGATTGAACAGGGAGCTCGTGGCTTCCTGGGTGGCCTTGTTGGATGGATGGGCGTGATGAGTCTCATCGAGGCATGGGATCTCGGGATTTCCGAGCAGACCCGGCAGATGCCAAGCGCCAGGCACGACGAATTGGGAAACTGCGGAAGGCATAGCTGCTGGTGAAATCGAGGAGGAAACAGTTTGATGATGTTTCAAGATGTTTCAAGTACAGAATTATGTAGAAATTTAGACATATTTAGAAACGGAAAATCAACAAATAAATATTTGAAACACGTCTCAGATGCAATTCGTGAAAGGCAGCAGGAATGCGGGGAACGGGTCACACGGGGGAAGTGTATTTTCAGTGTATTCCGAAGGCACGGCAACTTCACACCCATTCTTTGTTCGAGGCGGGGGCCTGTCGGATGGATGTTTCAACATGTTTCCACCATTCGAGGAATGAACCAAAAGATGTGGAAAAGATGAGAAACATGAGATACAGACTGTAGTACCAAGGCATACCAAGGAGATCAAAGAGCAGTCGGTGAATGGGTTTGCTGCGTTTGAAGTTGTTTCCTGATAGCACAGCACCACAGAGGATGAGTTCAAGTGCTACTATTACGTAATCCGTAGTATATCATAGTAATTCATAGTAATTCATACTATCACTATAGATTATGACATGCTCACAATAGCATTGTCAGATCGCTGCCAGGTGGCAAAGAGCTGGCGTCGAACCGAGCGGGATCGTTTTGGCGTGGTGCATCGCATTAACCAATCGGATTTCGACGATGAGCAGCCCTTGACTTCGGGAGGATGGAAGAGCTTCTGCGCTCTTTTCCGTGGAGGTGATGAAATGGGTCAGCCACTGCAGGGTCGAAGTTCCTCCAGGTGTTGTTGCTTGGCACTTCTATTCCATTTCTATTCTATTTCTATTTCATTTCTACTCTATATTTTACTGATCGGTCTTGATTATTTTCACTGTAGAGAAAGACTCGACAGTGCATCAAAACTGAAGAAGGGTCATCAAATGTGACTCTTGTGTTTCTCAGCCCTGAAAACTCTTGAAAACAGTCTAACCGAAGGTTGCTGCTGCTTCTTCAGAGGACCACAGGACGTTGCAGAGGTGGAGGTCAGTTTACAAAAAGAATGATGTTTTTCTCACTGTTTTTCAATAAAATTGTTCTTGAGTATTCTTGAGTTCTGTACACAACTTGTTTGAATCCTCCAGCCCACCAAACCAAGCTGGAATCATGGGATTGAACTTGTGAGTTTCTTGGTGTTGAAGAACCATACCGTACCATACCACAAAAAGGATAGGAATGGTGAGGCAGTCAGGTCTTCGGCGACCCTGCGAGGTGGTGCCAACAAGCCCCAACTCTGCTCATCAGCAACAACTCAGAGCACAACGAGATCAGTTTGTACAGAGGACCCCGTTTGGCTCTTGTATGATCATCAAACTCAGATGCAGCAAATTTATTTTGCCAAAAATGGATCAACCGGTCAGTTTGCTTTCCAGAGAATATGAGTTCAACCATGATTCACACTCCTACCCTATGTGCCGTTCATACCATTCCTGTGACAGGATGCAAGAACAGACAGCCAATGCTCGGTAGAAAAGTGAGACACAGCTGGGACTGCCGGGCCGTTGCTGGTGGTTCACTGAACTTTTACAGATAAGGAATGTATACAATGTGTATATATATATATTATATTATATTATATTACAATATTGTCTATAATTTGATATAATTTGTTTATAAATTGCAATTCTTTAGAAGGTCATGTGCAGTCTTCTCCACGGGCAATCCTCTGAGCAAAATGATGTTTCATGGACAGACGATCAAATTGTTCTGGTGTGTTGCATGTTCTGAGCATGTTCTGATGCATTTCCATCCCTCCCTCTCTGGTCGCAAGCCTGCGCCAAGTCCAAAATCGACCCCAACGGGGTGAAGCAAAAGTTGCAGAGCTGCACAGAGACCATGAAGCGATTGGAAGAGGCCGCAGCCTCAAATGGCTATCAGTTTCCAATCACTTTGCAAAGGACATTGGGTCGACTGGTCGAAGTTGCAGAGAAGTGCAATTTCTGGAACAAGTAGGTTGGATGGTAGCAATGAAAACGTGTGTATGCGTATGATTGTTGCACGAAATGGCTGTTGGGACTCTCATGCAATCGTCTTATCAGCTTTGTGGCAGGTTTTTGCTACGCAGCCGAGACCGCGGCAGGTTGGGCTCGATACCCACACCATTTTGGGATAATTTTTGGAGCTCAACACGCAACACCACACCTTTGAAGCGGTTCAGGTGCTGCACTCCTTGTCGTTGGAACTCACGGAGTTGCGTGTGCTCCTGCCTGCCCGGAGACCCGTGTGGACTTTTTTTGGGGCTCAGCTGACCAACAGATTCCGCTGTATAAAGACATTGCGCTTCAGAATATTGTTGTGTGTCAATTTCTTCACTGTTCCAGGGGTGCAAAGATCAGTTTTTTGTTCTTTATTTCCGGGTATCTTCGATGTTTGATGCAACTGGTTGTCTTAAAAGCAGGGATGGATTGGACGAATGATATGATAATATGCACCGAAGCAAGAAGAATGACCATTGCAAGCGTATGTTGTAAAAGTTGGAGATCATGGAAATCATGCTCCAAGCATGTCCATAGGTCATCGTATCCTTACGCAATCCGGGACTTCGTGAACGCCATTGGCCAGTGCACCCAGAGTTGATGGGGGTCAAGGGATCACATTTTCCAATTCACATCAGAGACAGTAGATGCTAAATGATGTGGACATGATCAGCGGAATCCGTGAAAGGGCACATGATCTTGGAGTATAGATGCACGTGGCATCTCAAGTGCCAGGACGTTGATTGGCGAGGCGATTGATCAGAACATCCAAGCGAATCAGATGAAGGAGCTGCAGCCTACGCAGTGGATCAATGTGTAAAATACTCTCTGCCATTTGTAGAAACGCAGCCCAAACAAAGACGCCAGCCCGGTGTGGAAAAGCCGCCGATGATTCAGAAGCATATTTGGAACTATTTGGATATATTTGGCTTTACCCAGGGATATGTTTCAAATTCCAGACTTTATTCCAAACATGGGTTTCCAGTTTTGAAGCCAGAAGAAGCACCTTCGGCTCTTCGGCTTGTGACACGGCACATTGGCACATGCCATGGCATTGTGCAGCATGATGTGCAGGAGATGAACCTCTCCAACATGAACGAACGGTTCCCGTTTGTGCGGAAACTCACGGGTATTGGGAGTGATCTTGAAAAAGATCTCGCAAAGAGATCTGCGATTCGAGTAAAACTTATCTAAAAGATTCATAATAAATATATATATATATATTGGCGTCTAGTCGTTGCATGATTGTATCGCGGTCTTTCTCACCTATCGCATCAACCCACACTTGAAAGCTGGGCATTCCAGCATCGCAACCTCCTCCCATATCGCACGAAGCTATGACTCGACTTAACTGCAACATTTTTCAAGGAAGGTTTTAACTGTTTTATGAGCTTTATGGGTGGCAAAGCCCGGTGCTTGAGAGCTGATGTCTAGTGGCGCTTCTAGCGGCTATGTGGGGCCAAGCAGTGTCTCTGATATGATTAATCTTCAAGTATTCTGCCTGAATGGTGAAGGATATGTGTTGGAGCTCAGTGGTTGCTCTACGGGCTGGAAAGTGTACGAGATGGTTTCAAAGCAACTTCCGCGAAAGAAAGGCGCTACACTCCCAGCTGGTGCTCCACCTGTCATTGCAAGAGCACGGAATTTCAGACAAGGAAGCAAGCCTTTCCTGCACTTATGTTCCAACAGATGTTTATGCAGCATGGTGTTCTATACAAAAGCAAGGATCCCCGGCCCCCGATGCACGCATTGCTGTCGAAGGGATTGCGCAAATAGCAGGTATAACAACTGTCATGTGTTTGAAGCTTCTGCCAAAAAGCCTTGAACACTTTACATTTGGGGATGATTTCAACCTGAGCCTGCAACGAGTGACCCTGCCAAGCAGCCTGCGGAACTTGACATTTGGATAGCATTTCAACCAGAGCCTGGAAAGGGTGACCCCGCCAAGCAGTCTTCAGAGCTTGAAATTTGGACTCAACCAGAGTATGGAAGGTTTGACCCTGCCAAGTAGTCTTGAGAGCTTGACATTTGGGTGGGATTTCAACCAGAGCCTCGAACAAGTGACCTTTCGGAGCACTTTGCAGTGTCTTTCCTCCAGGTCTATTTTTGTCAGCACCTTATGATTTGCTAACATGACATTGTCCGCGGATCTACCAGAAAAGAAGCCTCTCAGTTGCGTGTGGAGCAAATTGGGCCCAAATTCCACTAAATAGTTCAAAATTCAAATCAACATAAACTATGACATAAACTAGAATCTGGGGCCTTGCTGGGACTGGACCAAGGTGGCACACCTCGCCAAGATCCAGGTGTAACCTGCCAAGGGATGGACCACTGTCAGCAATTTTCAACAGTGGAGAAGGATATAGAAGGATATAGAAGGAGGATATAGAAGGATGTTTGGGAAAAAACCCTCCCATCTTTGCAAGTGGACCTCAGCTGCCCATGGCCACAGCCACTTCCACACCCGTCACCTAAATCACCATGGAGCAACGAGACACCGCCGGGACACCACCGGGACACCAGCGTTTCGAAAGATTTCGATGTTTCGGAGACTTTCGGAGGCCATTTCGGAAACCGCCTCCAAAGAGATGTTGATCGAAGAAGAGCTGCGAAGGTCGGGACTCGACAAAGGCTGCTTTTGAAACTTTTGACGCTGTGGCTGTGGTGGCTGTGGTGGCTGTGGTGGCTGTGGTGGCTGTGTTATCGTTGCAGGATGCAGGAAAACTGGGCCAAGCTGCACTTCGAGTTCAAGCCGATTGGTCTGGACCCCCGGGACCATGGTGTGGCACAATGTCTCATAAGTCTCACTGCACGGAAATGCCAGTTTAATTGCACATGAACCATCCCCACAATGCAGATTGTCAATGCAGTAGTTACTTCACTGGCAACTGCTGAAGTTACCAAGGTGTTTTTGGAGAAGATGAACACCGAGTGGAGGCAGTTTGGGGGGAAGTTCTTCAGATGCGAATCTAGAAGTACCGTTTCATTTGCGTGATGATGCACGGACAGACAGGCTATGAACAGGAAGCGGGACAAGACAGAAACTGGAATTTCAATGCCAGTATGAGAATACATGCAAACATGTATTCAATGAATCGTTACATAACAAGTGTAGACTTTACATATTGATTCTGTGCCAACAGAGTCTTTCAGCATCCTTTGCAAAGTCAAGCATCCAAGACTTGTCCACACCCTTGCCCTTAGATGAAACAATATTTGAAGCAGTCACAATTGCATTTGCATATTTGAGGATGCACTAAATTCAGTCACCAGATGTTTGCTACAGAGATTCCAACTGCAGCATATTTGTGGCTGTCGTCCAGGAGGAGTCCTCTTCTTTGGTGGCTGACCTACATCACGCTGAGGCCCTTTGTTCTCTTTGTTCACATAGAATTTTGGCGGGAGTCATAATAAAGTTATATACATGTATTTGTATAAAATTAATGAACCAGTGCCATCCAGTACTGATCTATGTCCACATGACCTGCGGAACGCAAACTCGCCACAGTCTGGAGACGTCAAAAGGACAGCTGAAACACAAACTTTTGCTCTCACAAGTTACAGTTTAATCCGCATAGTCTGTCAGCAAATTGAGTCTGGTGCTGTCTAGGAGCAACAATCATTGGTGTTTTCTTTGAATCTATAAAACCCATGAATATACATAGATTATATATAGATTAATCATGATTAATCAAATAAGATTAACAAACAAATCAGATCTTATTCAACCAGATTATTCATCATGATTAATTAATAAATGTCAGGGCCCAGCTGTGCCAGCTGCGCCGTGCCAGGTTTGGGAGCTCATCACCGAGCAGATGGCCAAGGCTGTTAGGGCTGCAGATGGAAAATGCTGGAAATATGTAGGACTATATAATTATATAGATATAGATATGAGAAGTCCATATATAATGATACATATATATATATATGAGGACTATATATATATGATATAAAAGTATAAGTCTTATGTATAAGTGCAATATAGTGCAATATCATAGAGTAAGGCTGAGGAAATACCGTCTCAGCAGGTCGTGCCCACGTTTTGAGACTTGCGGAAACATCAGTTTCCGTTGCGACTCACGGAACCCATTCATTCTTGTTCTTTTGCATTGGAACAACTCCATGTCATACCGTATATGAGCTACAGCTAAAATTTAGCGTAATGGAAAGTATTATTCGAGACATTTTCATTTTTTGGAAATTGAGCTGGGGCTTTGGAAAACGATAATATACACTCCTCAAAAAACGATAACACTTGCTATATTCGCAAAACCTGAAAAACGATAATACACTCTTCAAAATTTGATGACTTGGAGCTATATACTAAATATTGTCCGTGGCCAATATACCATCAAAAAACAGATGGTGATGGATGCCCCCTTTGGCACCAGATTTTGGAGCATTTGGAGCTACAGTAGCTATAGTAGCACAGTAGCTATAGCTGCCATGGAAGTCTTCGCTTTGCAGGTGAGGACCCTTGGCCGCAGGCCCAACGCAGCGGTACATGAGAAGGAGACTTGCGCGGTGTCAGCTGGCAGCCTGGGTTATGTGTACGGCTCAAGATTACTGACATTTCTGACCCCAAAACTGGGATAAAGACTCAATTTTGAGATATTGTGTGTAGGCGTCCCTTTGCCTGCCCCTCTTTTGATCCCACAGAGTAGGACTGATAATGCAGGATCATGACCATGAAGTAGTGTTGCTGGGCATGACAGACTTGTAGAAACATGAAGAGGAGACTTTCAGCCCACGCGAGAGCTACTGAAACCGTTGGACTTCTTGTTGCAAAAGTTAGACGCGTTTGATTCCAATCGCACAGAACAACTATATTCAGAAATCAAATGCTTGAGTCTTGCTGGGACTGGTCTTGGCTCAGATGCTCACGGGGTGCTCCCTGTCGGCTGTCACTATGGGTTGACCAAAGATGTCACTGTCCTCGTGGCTGCTGGCTCTGACACTTTGTCAGGCCAAAGATGTCCCCACAGTGACGGTGTCTCGAGAACCTTTGCGAATAGTTCATGACACCGGGTGCATCTTGGAGCGAATGAAGGTGCAGCGACAATTGAGATATTTCTGTCGAAGCCACGACCGGTATTCTTTGATCCGCACCACTTGCTGTGGACGACACAATGTTCCGCATATTTCCGCATTTCTTCTTTTAATTCATCTTTAGCCATCTCAAAACGTGTTTCCCATAGTTCATTGACTGCTGCTCTGGCAGCCTCTTCTGCCTTTCGGAGTCTCTCTTCCAATTCTCTGTCCTTCTCTTCTGCACATAACAGATCGATTCTTTGATTCAATATTGTATTGTCTCTTTCCCATAGCTGTGCTGACTGTGTGGAGTTGCACCTTCATTGACAACGAGGACCAGTGAACAGATCCATGAAAATTAGGAGTTGCATTGAGCTGCCGTGGTTTTAAGTTTGCAGATTTGGAAGCTCGGAGGGTTGCCTGTGAGGCTCATGGTTTTCCGTATCGATTGTCAAGATGCATCGCTGGACCGAAAGTTCAAACTGTGGGATGCGCAGCATTTGTGCGGCCACCTGACATACGAATCATACGAGCAGTCTGACCATCTCAGAGGTGAAGGGTCACATGTTGACAGCTTCGTTCTGGAGAAAGGCGATTTGGTTCAATTTCGATGTATTCTATTGCCGCTAAACTTATCTTCGCATTCCGTATTCCATGGGATAATGAACGTGGCATTTGTTGAGGAAAAGGAGACTGTGGCGGAGGAACACATCATAGCATTCGAGTTGGTTCTACCAGATGATGAATGCCGCGCAGCTGTAGCCTAGCCAATGTTTATGAATGTCTCTTTACAGTCTACAACTCTGAGCAAAATAGGCACGCTCTCGTTTGGCAAAGTCCAAAATTCTTTGTGACCTCACCCTTGGGAGGCATTCCCAAAGATACTGTTGCGGGTTTTCACCAAGAAGGCCTGCTGCGGAGAGTAGAAGAAGATTTTTTGAATCCTCAAGTTGTGTCTGTGGCTTGCAAAAAGCTGCCTGGCATAAACCTGAGGGAGAGAATCCGTGCGTTGAGGTCAAACCTGAGCGTCGTGGATTTTCGAGATGCCTGGTTTGAGGTCCACTTCGTGACATTGATGTCAATGTGACCTCCCTGCCAGAAGACACTCAAGACTTGCAGGTTGTCGTGAATTTCTCCCTTAGGGCAGGAGAATTTGTTCACGAACAGACGGTTTCAGTGCCAGTAGAAATGGCACACGCAGAATCTGCCAGAGCGAAACGTTCATTTTGGTGGCTGTGGCTCTGCGGCTGTACGCCTGCCACTTTGCCTGTGACCGTACCGGGTCGCCACAGTTGCCACAGGCCCGGCCACCACGCGAGATCGAATTGCGGACCACTTCGTGATGCGACAAAGATGCGGCAAAGAAGTCAGGTTTTCCTCGCGTCAAATAGGCTATGAGGTTGAATGAACAAAGGTCTTTGTTTGCTCACAGATCCAAAGTGTTGTGTCATTCATTTCTTGGTTAACTTGTAATTATTTGGTATTGGTGCATATTTGGACATGCGTTGACTACAATTTCCCTTTGAGTGTTGTAGGCATGAACCCGATTCTTGCATCCAAAATGCTGTGGACTCTGACCAACCGGGATAATTGTACTCGGCATGTTGTGAACATGCTGACTTGGGTTATTTGCATCATGCAGCATCAGTTTATAAGTCCCTTTTTTGTGCGACTTCCTTGGGTCCAAAGCAAGCCGAAGGGACTGACTGCACTTTTCAATTTTACTATTTAGTTACTATGAATCTGATATGCCAGCTGCAGCAATAAACTCATGAAATATTTGAGTACCCGTTTGAACATCTAAAACATGTCTTAAAACAGTACAGGTTGACACACAGGACTTCCGATGCTTGTTTTGGCAAGATTCCTTCCAGGACCTGGTGGCACACGATGCAAAACTCAAGGCCACACAGCCATTTCTATCCAGAAAACTGGCTATCCATATCATTGTGTATGGTAATTATGGGTAATTTACTGGGTACATTTAGGCCATTTTAGGGCAGGGGGCAAGCCAAATGCAGGAAAGTATACATTATCATGCATGGGTTCATGACTTTTCCGTAGCGCTTTTGTTCTCTGCTTTCCTAATAAAATGTAGATACCATGGCTCTCAACTCGATTTGCTTCAGCTCTCACTTTACAAACCCTCCACTTTGTAAAACTCACATTCCAAGGTACTGTACTTCTCTGCCAGAGGTTGTGCACAACAACATGATGTTCAAAAAATGTATCCGGATTTTTTCATAATGTCATGTGTTTTGTTTTGGGATCGTGAGGGCATTTGTGATACATCGGGGCCTTCGACCCTTGAAACTCTCGAGATCATTGGTGAGCTGTGCGACCGGCTGCATGAAGCACAATATGGCAGCTGAGCTCAGACATCATTTGCGATCGGGACGTCTGATCATCACAGGATCAATCGAGAGGATTCGAAAGGTCTGTTTGAAGTTTGACGACAAGGGTGTTCAGATATGTTCAGTTCGTTTGTTTACCCTGGAGAGACTTGGGTTTTCAATGGTTTTCATTGTTTTACCAATCAGAGGCGATTGTGCGCTTTTCATTAGATTCGACTCAAAAGGGTTGGCTCTTCCCCCTTTGAGTGGTTCGTGAGTATTTGCTTTGTTGGTGTGCAAGACCGATACACCGATTGGTTACTACCAGATGCCAAACCCAGTGCAGCATGTTTGCCTCAAACTTATGACAGTCTCCCGCAAGTGACCGGTCACAACAGGAGATGTTAGGGGATGTTTGATTCCAATTTCCCCGAAGGAAGAATCCTCCCACGATCTCCATAGAGCAAGGCTATGTCTTGGCGAGAGAACATATGCTGCAGGAAGGTTTGGTGAAGGACTGTGCAAGAGATGTCGCATGCAAAATGGCTCGACCGGAACAGAAGTGTATCAAAGTGGACCAATCTGAATCAACGTGACATCCAAGTGTATCAAGCGTCCTGTTGTTTTTTTGGTAGATCCAAAATGTGGACCTCTGCCATTTTACCAGGAACTCATGCAACGTGACACCGAACGGAACAAGGAGTGGAAGCGTCTGGGGGCACGGAAGGGTCAAGGTGAATGGGGATGGCTGAAGCATGTAGCACTGCAGCTGCATGGACAAATTGTGCAAGAGCTAGGCAAGTCTCTTGTGGCTGCGACGAACACCTCATCAAATTGGATTGTATCGTTTTTTCCTAAAAAGATACTGATACATACTGATACATCGATTATTTATTACATTCATTGAATCATTGTGTTGCTATTTTTTCTCAGATGGTAGATCTGCCATGTTTTGGCCGTCCGAAAGCACTGAAACCGTGCTAAGGTTTCTTTGAAGTCGAGAAGCAGTGGCAAAACATCATGATGCACCTCAAGTGCGCTGCCGTTCACGGGAAAACGACAGGTTCATCGATTTTATAAATTCCATGATTTTCCATGCAGATACTGCTACTTGATTAGTTACACAGGATTGACACACACACACACCAGGTGATGGGAGGATATCTGGGGTTTGCTCAACTTCAGGACACCAAGAGGTCATTATGCACTGATGTCCTTTGCACTAGAAAGAGATTGAGTTCCATCGGCAGCTTCCCTCGGCTTTCTCTCAATCTTTGATGACAACGATCTAGAAACATCTCGAACCGTATTGAAAAGCTCCCGGATTCGCAGATTCCTCGGGATTTCTGAGTCGAGTCCGAAGGTCCTCAAACACCTGGCTGCAGCTGCTGGAAGTGCCCAAGATCTCCTTTTTTTGTCGTGAGGCCATCATGAAAGATGTCAATCTGTAACGGGTTGGGCCATTTGATGCGGGACTCAGCTAGGGCAGCTAGGAACCATTTCATTTCTTGGATCAACAACTCTGTTGGAAACCGCTCTAAGAATCTGCGCTGAGAGATCATTGCACCAGTGAAAAGGTTGAGATCGACATCTTCTCCTGAACATTTGAGATGGAAATTTAAAATGATGCAAGCAACTTGTTTTTTTGCCCTGGCTGTCACTTGAACATACTTGAACTACACGGCAAAAACTGTCAGGGAATATCCCTTAGATTCGCTTTATCCGCAGCTGCTTTGAACACTCAAGCCTCCACAAGTGAAGATCGGGCACTCGTTGCCACTTGCCGAGAAGATGTGATCCCTCTTTTTTCCCTTCAGGCCTACCAAGACAACTACTGTAGAAGCTGTCTGTGTAAGAGTTTGGGGTCTCGAGAATTAGGGTTTCCAAAATTCGGCCAATGTCTGGTTTGGTACTCGTACAGGGACCAATGGACGTAAGAGGAAGAAACACAGACTTTGTAGCCAGGCAGCCAGGCATATCATTTTGCGACATCTTTGACTTGAAGAACAACACAGATTTTCACCACTGCCTTTGTCAATCCCTGCTGTTTCATGTGATTTCATGACATTTCATGACATTTCACGATATTTTTTCATTTTCAACCCCCGAAACTGGCCCAAACTCCGAAATAACTCCCATCTTGGCAAAGAAGTTTCGCCCAGGTTGGGAGTCCTCGGATCAACATGACCTCGCACATGAAGCTGCCATTGCCAACCCGCAACTTCCCAAAGCCGCTTTGCACGGAAACTGTGGGAAACCTCTTGAAAGATCTTGAAAGAAGGGACTTTAGAAATCTTTATAACATTTTATAACACCTTTGAGACTCCAAGGAATGGTGGGCAATGCTTAGATTTAGAAAAATTAGACCATTATGGATTCCTCGCTCAACATATCAGCATCCAAGTTAGTAGGGTCGGATGTGCTCATGTTCCATACGATCATGACTTGTGTTTCAGCAAGCATATCACATCACATCACCTCTTATCCAAGTTGTCTATCATGGTCTATCATGGTCTATCATGGTCTATCATGGTCTATCATGGTCTATCATGGTCTATCATGGTCTATCATGGTCTATCATGGTCTATCATGGTCATGGTCTATAAAGCCACCAAGAGTATCCAAGAGTCAGAATATGTCCGAATCCACTCATCTAGTGACTAGCGGAAGCAAAGGTCCTAAGGTGCGTCAAAATGTGTCGAAGTTCTGTTGCAAACAGGTCGACAGACACGACACCACGCTCCTTGCGGTCCCCTGGCGGGCAATCTCCATGCGAGGTGCGCTGTGCGTCACCTTTGCCTCCCGGAGTCTTGATGAACTTGAGTGTTCGTGAGTGTTCGAAAGACTTGCTGGGTTCAGTTCAGCAATCAAGAGATATCAAGAGCTCATTGGAGGAATCTCTTCGAATCTGGCCCAAGACAAGGTATATATATATGTATAAGGTCTGCGATAGTGCCCTGCCATGTTTTGTTGATTTGATCCTGTCCCAACTCCAGGCATACTTCAATGGTGTCCGGTGCTCAACTGTAAAAACTTTCTCGAAAGCTGAAGTGAGATTCTGTGAAAACACCCACCCTGGAGCTCTAGTATATCATTAGAGCGTAGTACATAGTCGCCATCAACGTTCCAAGTTTACTCTATGATACTTGTACTCTATGTATCTCTGTAGGATTCTATAGTCTTTACTCAAGATGTCTCATTCCACTCATTCCACTCTTTCCACCTGTGGCTCAGGGAATGGGGCTGTCACCAATGTCAGCCTATTTCGAGGGGCCACAGTGCTTCTTTGGAGGAACTCCGGGACCCGCAGGCAGACCCTTCGGAACTTCGACATCGGATGCAGAGGAAACAAGTTGACTTGATGTTGACTTGATGTTGACTTGATGTTGACTTGATGTTGACTTGATGTTGACTTGATGTTGACTTGATGTTGACTTGATGTTGACTTGTTTCAGTTGTTTCAGCTTTGGTTTTCGGTATCCTCACCCAATCCTTCCCCTCATACTTACTGTCCACCTTAATGATGGTGGCATCATGATGTCAAATATGATGTGACATATTGTCACTTTCTCCTACTTCAACGCTGAACCCGGGACGCATGACACGAAAGTCTGCCAGGTGCTGAGTCTGCCAATACCATGATGCAACCAACGTCGCCACATGCACCAACCTCCCCAGTGGCATCAGAGCCTCGTTACCGAAACTTTTGTGGTTTGTGGTCTCTGTGGCAGTTTGAATAGCTGGCCACAGCTGGCCACAGCTGGCCACAGCTGGCCATAGCTCGTTTGCCTGTAGGATCCTCTGTGTGTTAGTTGTTCCCCAGAATAGTCCCAGATTCGACGGAATGTTTCTTTGCTTTTGAAAGAAAGCCGGGTCTCCAGCTTCACATTCTTCACAACCAAGGACTCAAGGGCACCTGCCACACAACCTCCCAGCAAGGCGTGTGATCCTCAGGTGTTCCAGGGCGAATTTGTCGCTAAGTTCGCTTTAAATGTGGATCAAAAAGCATCCATCATTTCATGACTTGAACGAATCACCTGATGTACCTGTCCTCTAAGGCCAAGCGCACAGCCGCAGAATACCAACCAGATGCAGATGGGCGTGCTACTGGGCCTCTTTAGGGTGTTGGTATTGCCATGTGTCCGCCCAGGAGGTTTTCAAGTTGTCAAATGAGCAGCGTCAAAGACCTCCAAGTAAGCATTTTAAATAAACGTTAAACTAGCTTACTTCCGCGAAAGTAAAAACCTCACGCGCGAAAGCTGTGCGAAAGCACCCGTGAAAGAGGGGTTGAAAATTCTAACCGCGAAAGCTCCGCGAAAGCTTGAAATGATTGCCTATCACTAGTTTTAACTTATCCGCGAAAGCTGCGCGAAAGCAAACATGATGGACTCAGCGTCCGCGAAAGCTAAATGTGTGGTTGCGTAAGTACCGCGAAAGCTCCGCGAAAGCCACATGGGATTATAACAAATTTGCAAAAGGATTTTCAACACCGCTCAAATAATCTGCCAATTCCAAAGCCAATGACTCAAAGATCATACCATGGCTGTCATGACGTGATTGTTTCATATTGTTTCATATGGTTTCCAGTTTTTTTTTTGTACCCGCACTGAGTCACTGAGGCAACACACCATGCCCTTTGTCACCTACCCCACGACTCAAGGGATGCCGTGGCCTGCCGTGGGGCTCCTCAGCTTGGGGCCAGCTAGGGCTAGGTCGGCCAGGTCGGCCAGGTCTGCTAGGTGCAGATGGGGAATCATCTCATGTCCCATGACACCGTCGATGTGCCCCGGCCCAACCTCTCCAAGATTTGTGTGGATGACTTGATGACCCGATCACCTTGGCATGGTACGGATGTCATTAATTTTTGAAAAAATGAGAGCTTCTCTCCAAGCTCCTGCCCAAATTTTAGAGATTTGCAAAAGACTTTCGGATACATTTGAGATCGTTTGAACATGTTGAAGCTTCTGTTCAAGCCTTTCCACTTGCAGGTGCAATCGGGGGCACCGAACCTTTCAATCCCAACGTCTGGGTGAGGGAGCCCAGCAAGATCCAAATCTTGACAGAATCACCTAGCCTCTCACCCGGTTTAGCAACGCCCCCTGACCTTCATCACAAGTGTAACAGGATTGTAAAAAATGATGCACTCACGAAAAGACATCCAGTGTGGTGCCCAAACCTGTGAACTGGGCACAACAATGCGAGTTTCTGTAAATGTTCCCATTGTTCCCCAGAAAGCATCGCCATTTTGAGGCCTACTTTGCTGCAAGGAGCGGCTGCCAGCGTGCAAAAGGCGGTGGTGTTGGGATCCTCAGCGAAGGCTGACGCATAGTTGGTGTAACTGAGGTATAACTTAACGGTATAACCGGTATAACTAACTGTATCTAACTGTAAAACTGTATTATCTGTAACATTCTATAACAGTGTACATGATAGTTATGCTCTTTCCAATTGGGATGCACATGCATGAATTCGTCTGAGGCCACCAAAGCAGCCAATGCAGCAAACCACTGGACGCAGAGTGGAAACCAGGCAGAATTCGGGGAACAGCAAACCATGCCTAAAACATCCTAAAACCATGGAATGATTTTCCTGGGACACATGTAATTGGCATGATATATGTGTTTTGGATGGTGTGGTTTGATAATCAATTGTTCTAGCGATCACATTTGCCGGGCACCGAGTATGAATGGGGCCGTGGACAGACATTGTCGCCAAGTCACATGGATCTGAGCACTTTGTGAGATTCGGGAGAACGTGCTTAGCTACAATGTTCAGGATCACCCCAGACACCTCAAGTTGGATGCGATATTTACAACAGGATCTTGACATCCAATTAGGCAAACAGCGGCCACAGTACACCCCTAACATTCCCCATCTATATCATCTTTCATCTACCGAAGGTAGATTTATGTAGATTTGCCCCAGAAGTTTGGTAGGTCTCCTACCAGCACTCGATCCTGTCCTGCCGCCGTCTATGTGGACCTGTCCTCCCTGCGCCTGGTGTCTCAGAGGGCTCCACTGATTCATTATGTTTTTTTTTAAACACTCTACCCATCTGTAAGCTTCATGACCTTAAGATTGCGGTTGCGCAGTACACATTCATATTAGTTTGGTATCAGTCATTTTCACTTTTTTTGGGGGTTGGTAAGAACATATAAGAACACAGGAATCACAGTGACAAAACGGTGTAGACGTAGCAAGACAAATTCACCGAGAAGTGACCCACAAACATACGTAGATCAAACATGATCAAAACTCTCTTTGGCTCAAGTCGTTTTTTGCAACGCATCCCATGGCTTTACGGATCCAACGGATCTCTGGTGAAGAGCTGACGTTGGGCTCTGAACAGATCTGCGAGTTGGTCGAAAGACCAGGGTTCTTATCCGTGAAGGCGCTGAAGCAGTGTCTCATCCGAGCTTTCGTCCCGCTTTTTTTCCCCGTTTCTTTTCGTTTTTCGTTTCCGGTTCTGCAGCTGAGGATATCTTGCTTATTCGGCTTAATGTTGCTTGACAGGGTCTCTTTATTCCGCTGCAATGCTCAGGTACTGTAGCTCCCAAGTCAAGGTGTCGATTTTTCGGCAGCGCATCATTTACAAAGACCAGATTCTTGAAGGCTCGGGGCAAACACAAGCAAACATGGCTCGAAATTCAACAGTGAAGCTAGATGTTTGAGTCACAGTTTAAGAACATGGCGTGATTTTGTCTTTGGCTAATCCCCCCATGTTTGATATGTTTGGCTGCATGGAAGTCAATTTTAGGGATTGCCATGATTGCCCATCAAGACGACCCATGGAGGTGAACTGGCCTTAAAAGACCTGGAGTGTCTCGGCAAGTTCGATGTGGACGTCACAAGTTGCAAATTGAAACTGTCGACTTGGCACTTTTTCATCTTTTCCTTCTGGGGGGGGCATCACTTGATATCACTTGGTTGTTTCGGCACAGGTTTCCAGCAGATCTCCAACTTCTCTTGGTGTCGTTCATTGTGCCGGACATCAAAGCTAAGCGCAATTTCTTCCGTGCAGTGCAGATGGGGAAACAGCCTACCGTGGAAGCCTTTTTACAGGAGCCAATTGATCCGGATATCGTGAATCACCGCGGATACACAGCTTTACATGAAGCTGCAGGGCGCTCGCATTTTGAGCTAGTGAGACTCTTGTTAGAGGCAGGTGCCGATAAAGACAAGGAAGCAGGGGATAGTGGTCGGGTTCCACTCAACTTCTGTCAGGGAGACCCGAAAATGCTACGTTTGCTGTTGGATGCAGCCGCGAATCCTGATGGAAAAACTACTCCGCCATTGCAGCAAGCATTAGAAATTGGTCATGTGGAAATGGTGAAACTGCTACTGAATGCTGGTGCCAATGCCGAGCTTCCAACAACTAAATCGATGCCGGAATCGGCGCTGTTGGCTGCTGCAAAGGCAGATCAGACTGAAGTGGTTCTTTTGTTGCTTCAAGCTCGTGCAAATCCAGATCGCGCCTCTCGTGGGGAGACACCCTTAGTGGCAGCCGCACGCAAAGGCAACACTGCAGTCGTGCGTTTGTTGTTGGACTTTGGAGCTGACAAAGATCAGATGGCCAAACTCCCAGCAGCGAGAGTCCCATCGTCGTTCTCACCACGAACAGCTCTGTCTGAAGCTTGCGAAGCTGGACGAGAGGAAGTGGTGCGCTTGTTGCTCTCGGTGGGTGCCAGCAAGGACGGGTTATTATGGCTTTGGCGCCAGCATTGCTAGTGAAATCTAGTGAAATCTGGTGAAACTTGCTGAATGAATCCACGGTTAATCAATGGAAATCTTTGAAGAAAACTCATCCGACATCATCCGACTCATCCTTTGAGCCGAAATTTGGCGCAGGACAAAAGTTCAGATCCAATGGATCTGCCATTGACAGCTGCATCGAGGGCAGGGAAGCTGCAAGTGGTGAATCTGTTGTTGGAAGCAGGAGATCACTTGGACAAGGTGCGGATGGGAGGGCTGGCTGCACGGTTTTTCCATGCGTGTTTAAGCATGGTTGAACATGGTTAAACAGGTTTCAATCGCTTTCCGAATTGAACTACATTGGTCGGTCAATGAAAGTGCGATGCCAGATCTTGCCAGGTGGCTTTAGTGTTGTTTCAGTTGTTTCCCTTCCGTCCCTTCCCAACATGTTTGGCACAGACCCAGACTGTGGGAGTCTGGTACCCTGGAGGCCCTGGTGACACCACAATCACCTCTGTGCATCACCGGGACCGGTTCTGCGCCTTCTGCAAAGCGCAGAAAGCGCAGAAGATGCGACACCGGGGAAAAAGATGAAACAAATGATGGAGCGCGTGGAGCACGGCAAGCGCTGCTTCAGCAATTGTCTGTTTCATATTTGTTTCAAATTTCATCCTGTATCCACTGCATGCTCTCTGTCTCCTATGCATGCTAGGTCAGAAGTGAAGGTAGGGAACAGACCAAGTCATTCAAGAAATCAAGCGATAAGCACTCTACGTCGAAGTATTTTCACGGTCAACTGAGGTGAAAAGAAGTAGAGCCTCGACGGAACCTGCAGGCAATAGACACAGGCGGCCGTGGGCCTAGACACGGAAATTTTCATTCTGTGTCTGTGGGCATGGTGGAGGTTGACCATGAATAGATACGATATGGATTTAGTAGATTTAGCGAATCAATCAACTTTGACTAGTGATTCAGCGATTCAATATGTATTCAATATGAAACACCTCATAGATCTCATAGTACCAGTGCCATTATGCCATTGCCATCCATTGCCTTCGAGGTCAGACCGCTGTGCAGCGCTCCTGTGTGTGGTGTCCGGACTCCCAGGGTCATCCAAAGGTCGAAGTGTCGAACTGCAGTGTTTGATCAGTCGATTGGTGTTTTAGGCCCACAAGCGAGATCAATCTTCTGAGAAGGCAGGACCAGGTTCTTGGATGACCACACTGACACATTCCACACTAGACTCAATCATCGATTAATCATCTACTCGGTCGACATATCTGGGGGGCAATGAGGATTCAGACTGAAGATGTTGGATTTGTCGCAGCAACAAATCTAAGCTTGTTGCCGGGTTTGATTCCTTGCCTGTAGAAAAGGCAGCTTGCCTTCCGATCCGAGAACCCTCTGTAGGGATGATGAATTGAATCAGTGCGGATGGAACTTCAAGCCTTGCTGCCATGAGCATCCACAATTTGAGAAATGATAGGCCCAAGCGCAATGCGTCAATTGTTTGGCTTGACAAATAAGCTTCAAATTTTCTGGTCGTGTCAAAGTAATGGCCAACAAATGGAGGTTTCAAAGATTTTCAAAGTTTTATTTTTATTTTTTGTGAGGCTGTGTGGCGGTAAAGATCCACTCCTGAGAGTGTCATGGCAGCAGTGTCAACCCAGCTTGGACCCTTGCCCATATCCAAGGCGGACCCACAAGTTCATCAAAAGCGATCCAAACACTGAAAAAACTTTTTTTTTTCTCGGGATAATTCCCACCAAAAACGAGGCTCCCCTAAAGTCAGGCAGTGCAGTGAGCAGACCCAACTTCAACTTTTTTTGTGTTTTTTTCCGCTTCACAGTTTAGCCAATCTGAGGTGTTTCTGCGCACACTAAACAGACGGTGCTTTTCTGCCTAGCAGAATTCTGTACCCGTTTGGAACATGCCGTCCAGGAGTACAGCATCGAGAAATCTGGCAATTTCCTCATAGCGTGAAGAGGTTTGGATTTTATACATATCTTGGATACAGTGGAATTCCTTAAGAACCATAGAAGCACTTTTTTCCTGCCCTTCTGTTGTAGGAAAACAGGGTTTGGAAAGTGTGACGAACAAGCATGAGATGTCAGTTGCTCCTTGTGAGACTCCACATGAAGGAATAAGTTCCCTGAATGAGGACCCTGCTTTGAAACTCCACGTTTTGTTGCCAAAATTGCAAGGACTCCTGCAATTTTGACTAAACAAGGCACAGGCAGATTTTGCCATGGTAGTTCATTCTAGTCCCTATAGTCCCATGTTGGAAATCTTTTTGGTCGATGGACTCTTCCAGCCAGAAGATGCCCGGACGACACAATTTCTTGATGTCCCTATCTCGATTTCTGGCTAATTCAGGAAGCGCGTGCGCGTGCTTCCTTTCAAAGGATACGTGGCCACCAGTCATTTTCTCAAAGTTGGACCAATTCTCGAAGCAAAACAGTTAAAACATATTAAAACAGTTCCTTTGAAAAGCCTGGATTTCGATAAAGGACAGCCTCGCAGCATGGCCATCCCTGGATTCCCCATGTTTATCGGTTTGACACAAGAATGAATATATCACTTTCCGCCAGATAGTGTGGCCTTCTCTCATTTTCTGAATGGACAAATTGTATGTGACCTTATGGTTGCTGACATCTGTTTTGGACAATGATGCTTTTGTTGCATTTGTATATGTCACCAGGACAAGGACCACTGCAGCAACATATTGAATAAACTGGTCTGAATGTGTCTGAGTTGGATTCGGATTTGTTGCGGCATTGGAAATCAGGGATCTGGCCTTGTTGTTTTCCTGCTGGCGAAACCGCCGCAGTCGGTGCTCGGACAGAGGGCCGAGCCAGCAAACAAAAAAGCTGGTCTCAACGAGAGTCAAGTAGAATCAATATGATAATCAAGATCGAACGAGAGTGTATGCAGTGTATGGTATCTATTGAATCTATTGCTTTTGACATCACATCGAGGGTCTTCTAGAAACTGCTCTGTTCATGTCATGGATTACAGGGATGCAAAACCATGCTGGGTCGATGGGCATTCAATGGTTCTGTGAATCATCTCTGGGGGCCACCCTGATCCCAGCATGATCCTCCTTGGGTGGTGTCATGCCGCTAACCCCGACAGCAGCCCACTGAAGGCATAGTCTTGACTCGTAGATTTTGTAGGGTCTTCGGTCTTCCCATCAGAATTGTCCATTTTCACATTGAGACCCCAGGGAAGAATAAATTGCCCAAAAGGCAAAAAACAAACAAACTGTTTCAGATGCCGAACGAAGCGAGACGTGACTAACTTGAGACTGGGCTGAGCATCTCCATGGACCTCTCTTCCTAGAGGACTGGCCCGGAGCTGCCACAAAGTCGTTGTCCGACGCGACAAGCCGCCGACGCGACAACTTTTGAGCTGCGGTGCCGCTGTGGGCTGCTTGACTTGAGCAACTTATGCAACTAATGTAGCTATCCTCGATGGATTAATGTTCAGTTCAATGTACTGATGAGTGAAGCAAATGTCCCTTTCCTGACAAGAGACATGACTGCCTCAAAGGAGCTTTACGCGGTCTGTGATCATTTCCTGTCTGTGGAATCCAGACATGCAGCCATGTCTGAAACAAAAAGGGACCCCAAAAAAAGGTTGGTTTTGATGAGACATCCCTTTGGGTATATGCCAGCCCCAGCCTGAAGCTTGCAGCCTCACAAACTTAGAGACCACTGCCCAGTGCAGTGGTTGCTCCCCTCACATTTCCAGACATCACCGAATTTCAACCTTTCAATTGCTTCACTGCAAAACCTTCAGACACCCTGAGAGCAACTCTGGGAAATGGTGTCCTAGCCTCACTTCGTGTAGTTTCATGGCCGATGGAATTGACAAGGGTTTGCTTGGATGAGACTCCATTGAATCATTCTTGTGAGGTCGCTGTCCGTCTTTTTTCTTGGGTTGTCACAGCATGGTTTGTGAAAGCGTCTTGTGGCGTTTTGTGGTAGCGTCTGGATTGGAGAGGAGGATTTTCCATTGCCGGACAGAAGTCCGGGCTTTTGGAACCGAGAAGCTTCGCGACTTCCGCGACTTCGTTCCTGGCATCTTCAACAACTGAAAGCTGCCGCCGCTGCCCGGGCGTTGCTGAGCTCCACTGTCTTACAACTCGACATTCGACGAAATTCGAAGACCATGTAGATCAATGTAGAAGATCCAGAGTAGATCCAGAATAGATCCATAGAGCCATTAGGAGAGGTATCCCGGGCTTTTGTAGTCCAACCTGTTTTACTCCTCATATAAATGGCTCGCTATGGATTTGTGACATCACTCCAAAGGTCTTGGCCTTTCCAAATATTTGTCAATTTTGCTTTTTACTTTCACAATCTAGGTATACATATATATATATATATATTTATTTTTGTCTTTTGTGCCCGCATTGCTCCAAGTTCAAGTTTCGTTTTTTTTCCCGCACGATATCTCTAATCTCTAAAAAATACTCTGGAGCCTGCACGTTTCGTGCTGCGCTTCTTTCAAGGTCGGACAAAAAAGGAGCAGCCTCGGATGCACCAACTCGTGATCTCGTTCCAAACCCGTTAATCACCAGTTAGTTGAGTAGTTGAGTGAAGTAAACGTTGTAACATGTGTATGTCCAGGACACTTCTAACAGGCTCCTGTTTCCGATTCTCGGAAGATATGGCCCGAAACCCCTATGCCGGGGCAAGAAGTTTGGAAATGCAATCAAGCTGGAGATGGTTTGAAGAAATATAGACATAGAATATGACATAGATGAAGGAACTTCCCTCCAGGCAGCTGCCACCATGGAGCACATCCAGCGCTCCATCCACGATGTGCTGGACATTCATCGGAAGCAGGTGAGCAAACTCTGCAGTGCACAAAACCATCCTGAATAATATAATATTCATATGAATATTCATGAATTATAATATGTTTTATTGCTGATGGAAGTAAGAATCCTGATACCATTCTCAGACTTGCTTCACTCTGGCCCTATGGCCCCAGTCATGTCATGTCATGTCAACAATGTATGTCAACAATGTGGGTCACGTGAGTCATGTCACTTCCCTTGAAACAGCGATGGCAAGACGAGGAGATTCCGCTGCCAGGTGCCTCATTTGTATCGCCTCTCAGATGCCTCGAGACCCAGCGGCAGCGGCCTACCTGAGTCAATGTGTGTTACTGGGGTGGTCCATGGCCCATGGTGGTCCATGGACACTGGTAGTCTGGTAGCATCTTTCGTGGTCCACTGATGATACCCCCATATACCCCCTCTGCCTTTCGTCCACCCCTTTTCAAGTCTTCTGGTGGGATTGTGTGTGCTCACTCACCCACGAGGAAAGGCAGAGTCGAATTCAATCAAGGGGGGAAGACGTGCATAAGAGAAGTGTTTAAGTTGATTTATGCTGATTCACGGTTCAATTGGGCGATTGGCCCACTATACTTGGTGGAAAGGCTGAACAAAAACATACGCGGAGCTGTCACGACCTGGGATTCGACTCCGGAAGCAGATGAGGCAACATGAGGCAACTAAAGGAATTCTAAAGGATACCCGGTATGGATACCCTGTCTCCGTTTGTTTTGCTTTCCTGTCTCCTCTGCTAGGCTGAGCTGATGCGAGTGATCCGCTATGGTTTGGGCACCCGAGCAAACGGTATTGCATCGCGAAACCAGCGGATATGCAACTGCCATGACTTGTCATCTCTAGAACCATCTCCGGAATTTTGTGCAGTGCAGTCGTTATCACCTGCGCTTCCAGTTCAAAAAGTCAGGTCACAGTCCTGCGGAACCTGCCATCAGAGCATGTTTGCCAGGTGCAGAAACCTCTTCAATTGATTAATTGTTGGTGGTTTCTTTTGTTGTTCGTCTTGCTGTTCGTTTTCTTTGAAGATCTTATGAAGGCTTACATGCGCACTATAAGGTACTATAATCATTGCTGACCTCTTGAATGGCATCCTGAAGTGAGTGGAATATCAGATCAGATACTTCATGCTTTGAACATATGGAGTTGATGGCTGTTTGACCTGCAGAAATTTGGGTTTGTGATCCGGCTGTCTTAAAGTGTTTTTTCAGCTTTGGCTGGGACACAAACGATGAGTATGACCTTCCATGCGATTGACATAAACCACAGGTGTCTTTGCGCTCGATGTCGGCCCCAGCGTGATGTCGCCCATGCCTTGGTTGCCATTTTTTGTTGCCTCGCATAGCTTCGCAGATGGTTGCCCAATGACCAGCCAGACAATCACAGAAATGGCGCCTTCGCATCCCCAGTCATTCCCCACAAGCAGCAGATTTTACTCTACAGTTCTGAATGGTTAGATAAGTTAGATAGTGTATGATAGTGTGTAGTCTGACAGCTGTTTTCTTGATGTTCCAAGCAGCTGATTGTTTACCTTGACTCGACTTGATGGAACCACCTGGAATCACATGGAACCACATGGAACCAGAATAAATGCATACATATATAGTGTATATATCATATATATATATATATAAAACACCACAAATCCTCGCACGGATCGTTGACACCAAGGGAGGGGCATGCCATTCGTGGCCTTGTGGGCGACGTGGGCCTGGAACTCAGCACCAGAGATTTCAGACCAATATCACCATCTACTTGGATAATTTGGATGTTCATCCCATTTAGCAACAGTATTTGGATGTTCATAGCCTACAGATATTTGGGTATACTATTATTACTATATATATATATTATATATATTATATATATATATTATACCATGGTATTCTGGCATGTAACCACACTAGTGTAGTTAACCACTAACTGGCTGCCACAGGTGAGTACCTCTCCTTGCCGGAAGAATTGGCTGTGCAAGAAGGCATGCAGATCAAGGACAGCCAGCTACAGCTGGATATGCTGCAATATCATTGCCATTTTGATGGGAAAAAAGTGTAAACCACAGAATTTGGGGACACCTTATTTTCAGACAAATTGAAAGGTGTTTCTTTGTAATCGGCAGGACTGGCTTCCGAAGTTGATTTCTCAGATGTCGCATTTTCTCCGGTGGTCTATGTTTGGTTGGGAGCCCAAGTAGCCGGAGCAGTTTGATTGTCCACAGGGCAGGGAGAAATCACTGAGATGGACGATCAGAAAGCATCCCAGAGTTAACTCTTCAAACGCTTAAATAACGGTCTTGTGTGGTGACATGTGGTGACAGAACTGAGCAATCTAAAATCATCTAAAATCCATTGCCAAGAACAGGTTCTATGAGATCTATGAGCAACGCCCCCTTTTCCTGTTGTTGTGAATGGACAGCTTTTCGCAGGCTTGATGCTATCAAATTTCAATGCCTCGGATCCACGAGTTTTGGATGAGAAGTACCCGCTACAGGAGACGGGCTTTTTGGTTGTGACATGTTGTGACATGTTGTGACAATCTGCCAGCTGGCTTTCCCCAAAGAGACTTGCATCATTTCTTCTCTGTACATAAATTCAATTCACAACACTTCGCATAGTTTCAAAACATGTAGCAAAGCCAATATCTTCAGACTTGAACACTGGGTCAGTACCTCGCTTAAGCCTACGTTTTTACTCGCTTACGCCTACGTTTGTGAAATATGATGGCAGCACCAATAGAAAGTGACATAGAAGTCTTTGAATATGACTGCAACAGGTGTGACA
>Ga0126342_10000003_pt1 | contig 100104 bp, 68 predicted proteins | sample Cyp1metagenome_FD_92528 | JGI IMG/M metagenome (GOLD analysis project Ga0126342, IMG submission 92528) | Coral microbial communities from Lord Howe Island, Old Settlement Bay, Australia - Cyphastrea 1 metagenome | ecosystem: Host-associated > Invertebrates > Cnidaria > Coral ...
AGGATGGTGCCCCCCAGTTATAAGTTGGTTTATAAACCCCATTAACTATAGTTATATCTGCCATAAACCATAGTTATGGGAGTTATAAACCAACTTAGCTAACTATGGGGCACCACCTTGCAACACTGTGGATTAATTGGGATCAGTTGCTTTCCAAAAAGCTGTTGAAATTTTCTGGAGGCCAAGTGATTTAAAAAACCATTTAGGTAGTCTAAACCTGGGGGAGTGGCCCCAAGCTTGCCATTCCAATTGCGAACATGATGTTCAAACCCATGGTAGTATCTGGGGATTCAAAATTTGAGACAACTCCACATATGCGTAAACAGAATAACCCAAATAATCTATGGAAAATCTATGGAAATCTGTGGAAAATCTATGGTTCCAGCCCTGTGGAAACCATCTCTCAACCTCAATTGTCAAAAATGCCTCCGGAGGTACGGCTAGAAGTTTGGAACAGCCCAAAAACCTGCTACCCTTATGGAACCGCATCCCAAACTTGTTGCCAGAATCGTCGTCAATGTTGGGATGTGAATCACAACGATATTTGCCCGTTTTTTAGTTTTGAGTCGAGACCATTTCCGGAATCTATCACATCGAGTTTCCAATTCTTATTGCTATTTCCAGATTTGGAAAACCGCTCCATATGTGCCTTTGTCTAAGGGATCTTAGGCTGGTTTTCAAGAAGTTATGAGTCCCGGATGCTCCAAAAAATAAACATCCTATGGTAAAAGTTTCAATCTCAATGGAATCTGTTGTAATATCTATGTAAATCCATCTACCCCCCCTCGCCAAGAAACAAACTTGAGGTTTTTGTTACAATCCATCCAGCCAGTTTTGTGTTCCAAATAGAATTCTTTCACCCATCCACAGCGAAATCTCACCCATATCCACTGTTCATTGTGGTTAAATCCAATTAAAATTAAATGTCTGATTTCTGACGGATAAAGTCCACTTCTGATTTTTTAAATTCAACTAAACTCTACTAACATCGCATTCAAACCACCCGGCAGTTTTTCACCTTTCCATATCTCAGTGACGGCCAGATCGTTTCACAGGTTTGATTCCACTCCTCAGTGCCACACTCATCAAATCTAGCATGGGAAATCTACAAGGTGGTGCCCCCAAGATAGCTAAGTTGGTTTATAAACCATTATAACCCCCATTAACTATAGTTATATCTACCATAAACCATTGTTAAACCACTTATAAACCAACTGAACGCTATCTTGGGGGCCCCACCCTGTATGGGGCTTGCCATAAATGGAGGTATCCAAAATGGTTGGTTTATAATGGAAAATCCCAGCTATAAGTGGATCATAACTAGGGGTACCCCTATTTCAGGAAACCACCATATGCCATATGAGAAATTTTTATTGACGCATCGTCGCAACTTGGCTGAGTCACACAATCTATGGGACATTTAAGTGAAATCCATGGAAAAGCTATGGAATTGTGCAGAAATTCTGCAAAGTGATCGGTTGGGCCTTGGCCAAAACAGAGGAGGGCGCCTAGATTTCTCCATATTTCAACCATTTGGTCCTCATTGCCACGGACAACTGCCATATTTACCAAGTGCCCTGAAGGGGCTCCAGGCCATCCCCACAGACTGTCAAAATCACCTCCTGTGAGTTCAGTAACAGACGAAATTTGAGAACTTCGATGGGATGTTTACCCATTTATGTGTATGGACTAGAGTTTGTTTACACACTGTTAAATTTCTGATGTTTACAGTACCCAATCATAAATTGATCCATGAGAAAATTGATGTGTATGGTGTCAATAATGTCCTTTTGGTAAAAATAGAGGGCCGGTTTGGTATACCATCTATCATCATTTTCATCATTTACCTGTTGTTAAAGGGGTAAACAAACCCCTCTATTAATCAACCAACCAATGGGAAAAGGACATCTATGTATGGTATGGCTTATAGACCAGGTGACCAGCTGACATTTCAAAGAGGGAACAGCTCTGGGGAAACCACAGGCTTTTGGTGAAACCAATACTGGGCAAACGTTGGTGATGCTTGTTGCAAAGTGAGGCCCCCGGCCACGATATCTAAGTTGGTTCACATAACTCCAATGTCACGAACTGGTTTATGCTACGCACATAACGAACTAGTTACCGGGGCTTTTGTTAAAACCAACTTATAACTGGAGGGCCCTCGGAGGGCCTCACATTGTAGATGATTTTCCCTAGATTTTACCATTAAAACCTCCATATTGCTGGCGAAATATGCCATTGTCTCAGGATATTCCCCATTCACATGACATTTCAGGACATCAACTCTAGCCACAGCGGTCATATCATATCCATCTATATTCACATAGATATCATTGATTTCGGCACATTGACCAACTATAATCAACCATGATCAACCATTACCCTCTGGTAATTTAACGAAGCTATGGAAAATCACCATTTTTGATGGGAAAATCAACTCTAAATGGCCATTTTCAATAGCTATGTTAAATTACCAGAGGGTATTATATAAGTATGTTCAAACAACTATCAACTGTTTTCAACAATGTTCAACCACTATCGGCTATCAGAACCATCAAATCCCCATATGATCTTCAAATTGTCCACTTTTTGACACCAAACGATACCAACTATCAACTATCAACCACTATCAACTATCAAATCCCCATGTTTCCTAAATGTGGTATCAACTCAGAACCATATTCTATCAACCAGCTATCAGAACCATCAAATCCCCACTTGTTCTTAGAAAAAATAGCGCCTTCCCGTCCCTTGACAAGCGGCATAGCTATCCTTGTAACGTCCCGACGCATAGGCAGCGTCCCAGTACTCCTTGCGGCCCAGCCAGCTTCTGGAGGAGTCGCCGCGCAGCAAGTTGATTCGTCGCCTTAGGACCCAATGGGTTGAAGCTAAATGGATCTACCCTCTGCTAAACATACAAAAAACGATGGAAAGATCCACCATAACTATGGAAAGATCCACCATTTGTGATGGGAAAACAAACATAACTATGGAAAGATCCACCTTTGAGAACGGTAAATCAACTATTTCGACTGGGCCATGTTCAATAGCTATGTTAAATTACCAGAGGGTAAGTTTCAACAATTGGGAGAACTCAGATGATTTATCTGATTGAAGGCAACAAAGTTGATGAGCTTGAAACAGCAGAAACATGGAGAGAACTAAGAAAAATTGCTGATTTAACCAACAAATATCTGGGACGTTGACAAGAGTATGGAGATAACTGATATAATTATCCAATACTTGGGTGGAACATCCACCAATCATAGACAATTCATTATAGTTCTTCAGTGAAGCTATGTTCTTGTTCATAGTTTTCCTAGTTTATAACCATATGTAACCTGCAAAAATAGGCAAGCATGTGCAAGCACATATAGGTAGATAAGCAATTGGGAACTGAAATCCTTGCTTTCTCGTTTAGACACCCATCCCAAAAAGGAACATAGTCGGTATAGTATAGTGTAAGGAATATCCGTCAACAATTGCTATATATACAAAGTGGGGCCCCCTAGATAGCTAAGTTGGTTTATAACTCCAATAACTATGGTTTATGATTTATGGTACTTATAACTATACTTATTGGGGCTTATAAATCAACTTATAAATAGGGGGCCCCACATTGTATATATATATATACATATCCCTATTTCAAGACACGAAGTTCACCACTGGATAGTTTACGACCTTACCAATGTTCACTGACTCCATTCTTCATTGGCTCAATCCCTAGTTGTTGATGGTTAAACCAAGCATTTCTACCATGTTTAAGAAACGAGGTCCTTTAACCATCCGTCATTGGATAGTTATCAACCACAATGATTATCCACGAACATTCCTGTATCAACCATCTATTATCAATAATCATTGACAATATGGCTAATCGTTGTGACCATGTGCTATTGGGTACTTATTAACTACCCTCCAGTAAACTAACACAACAGTGGGTAATCACCATGTTTAATAGTTAATTCATCTATAAATCGGCCATTTACACAATAGCATACAATAGCTTTGTTAAATTACTGGAGGGTAGATGAATCATCCTATCATTCATCTATGTATAACCATCTATCATGCTTAATCATTGTATCCAATAGTTTTAATCTACCACCTACGGATATTAACTATCAATTATCCGAAAACAAAGGCTTACCTATGATATCCTATGATAAATATAGATGATTATCATGGATTTGTTTCAGGAACCACCAAACAGTAATAAACATGATTCCCTTCATCGATTCCCCAAGTATTGGATTTCCCACGGAGAAAATTCATTCCATCATCTTCGGCAAATCCAAGTTATAGATGTTCAAAGGCATTAGATACAGGATGGGGCCCCCAAGATAGCTAAGTTGCCTTATAAGTGGCTTTATGGTACATATAACTATAGTTAATAGGGCTTATAATGGTTTATAAACCGACTTATAACTTGGGGGCCCCATCCTGTAGCTATTATCTATCATGCCGTATTGGATATGATTTCTATCTTTCCCTAGCCAAGGTTGTCATTTCCCTATCAGCATCTATGAGACATATCCTATAGCTAATACCTATTATTCACTATTAGACACTAGATATCACCATTACCTAGATATAATCATCCAATAATTAGATCGCTAATACCTGTGATTATCTATTAGATATTACCATTAGATATTACCTATGATTAGCTATTACCTGTCATCCACCTCCCAGACTCCACCCTCAAATTTTGTTTCAAACCGGGTGGCCGCAAAGTGGCCAGGGCTTCACGGAGGCCATGGCAAGTTTCATCCAAGCAATGCATGGCAGTGCGGTGATGTTTCGTTAAATACTATGGTTAATGCACACCGAAAAGATTCCGGTGAAGGTGCAAACCTATTTTTAGTTGGTTAAATGACGGTTAATGCTAAATTATCATAACATATTATTCAAACTTTTTTGGGTGAATTTAGTTGGTTCAAGAATGTTACATATGTATACCCAGACCCTCCAAATAGCCCCCAAACATGTCAAATTACGAGTTGATACTGGGGTAAAACACCATGTTTTAAGGGAAGAATCTGGATATCTTTAAATTTAAAACATATTATAGACTTGTTTTGTAGTGGTTTTCAAGTCCATGAATTTGTTCATAACCCGTATGCTGCTCGATAAGCGAATTTGTTTGACAGAAAAATCTAATCCACAATTGGTGGATTTGGAATTCTACGCCCAAAACATCATCATAGTTGGATATATTCTCACCATATGTCTATATATGTACGTATTATATGTATATACTGTATATGTACAATGTCAAACATCTACTTGGATATATATATATATATATGTATATGTAATATATATATATACAGTATACATAATGTAAAATATGAATATAATTAACCATAAATATGCTTAAGAGCCCAGGAACCTCAATAAAGCTTCAAGCAGCTGGACGTCAGTGTCATAAGTCCATTACGGAGCTTTGATCTCGGAGGACCCCAATCGATGGATGGGTCGTGTGCTGAAAAGGACGACCAAAACCATCTGGTTATGACTAACATAGCCATGGAAAATCCCGAAAATAAATGGATATAGCCATGGAGGTTTGGTGCGCTGGGAAAATCATCTATTTCTATGGGCAATTTTCCATGGCTATGTTAAATAACCAGAGGGTACATCTTAAGATTAAGATCTTGTAGATGACAGATCTCAATGTTTGTTGATGATTATTGCTATATCCGAAAACCAGCGCTGAGAAAAACATAACAAACATAAAGTCAGGGCTCCCAAGTCTGTAACTTGTCAACCACCAGGTCTGTTGTGCCAATCTTGTTACACTGGGCGACTTCAAATGGAGGCTGGGCGGAAGACTTTCACAGCTTTTGCAGGCTGTCAATTTTGATACCTTACTCAACAGGAGGAAAGCCTATACCAAACTCTACAAAAATAGGTTTTCTTGAAGTTTCCATGATATTCTTTGCAGGTTTTAACCATGGTTTCCCATGTTTCAAGTTCTTCCCCTGTTCGGTGGTTGCCCACCGGTGCCACACGCTACAAACACCGAAATCAGCTCTGAGCCATCAGGAAATGCGGCTTAGCGGCTCTTGGAGATGTCTTTCTGTATAATTATCATTCCCGTATGCTCCATGGTGCTGGAATATTTACCATCATTTGCCCGAACAAAATCACCCAGTCATGTAGGTAAATATACCATACATGGAGCATATGTCATTGTTGCCTAAAGAGCAAACATGGTCCAATTTTATATTTTTTTTACATATGTTCTATACATCATTTAACATTGGTTTTTTACCCTCTGGTAAACTAACATAACTATGGAAAGATCCACCATTTTTAATGGGTAAATCCACTATTTCTATGGTCATTTTCAATAGCTATGTTAGTTTACCAGAGGGTATATCATCAGATATCCCATTAAATCCCATTAAATCATAAATCCCCACTAATTACCAGAGGGTACCATCTGGTTATTACCCATTAAAAATGGTGGATCTTTCCATAGTTATGTTAGTTTACCAGAGGGTACATCTTTTGCTATGATTAATGATGGACATGTAAACTTTACGTAAACCCTAAAGCACTTTTTTCTGCTGAACAAACAGCCCGGGCTCGGAGAATTTTTTGCGCAAGCATCGCCACGTTACACCACTTCATCTCAAATGGTACACACACCATCATGTATATATAATATAATATAATAATAATAACAACAATAATAATAATAAGAATAAGAATAATATATATATAGATATATTATAGATATATTATAGATGGATATAGAATCAAAGTATCTCAACATATCTCAAACTACTGAGTTTACAAAAGCGAAATAATGATAAGCCTATGGATACCTATGGTATTTTGGGCTACCCTATTTCGAAACAAACTCACATGACTCACAGGGGTTGGTCATTTCGACCCAGGCCGCAGATCCTTCGTTTTCCACAAAAAGCGAAACGACGCTTTGCGTGGCCCTCTTCAGCATCTACAAAGCGGTGCCCCCCGGTGGTGAAATGCAAAGGCTGGTTGGTCTTAATAAACCGCATGAACTATTGATATATGATGATATATCTTAATATTTGTCTACATTTATCTATATATATATATATACATTGATCTACATTTATCATAATATGTCTAATATTGTCTAATTACTATAAACCCTAAACATTTACCCAGGCACATCGACCAACTGAGCCTCTCTTGTTGGGATTTGTTGGGGGGGCTCCACCTGATAGAATCACCGGATGGCGAGACTCTAGACTCTACTCAGAAGACGGAACTAAATCTTGACCCCTTCGATTTTCCTGTATTTCCTGACATCGGGTCAATGGCCCATTCAGGTACCGAAAAAAAGTTGAGGTACTGTACCATATGTTTGGCCATGTTTTGTAGGGATATTCCCTGAAATTTAGGCCTAAACAAATAGGCCTTTTTTTCTCCGAATCGGGAATGGTCATGGCTGCCATCTGGGTATGGGCCAGTTTAGCCTCCTAGCCTAGCGTGCGACAACAGGTCGTTGCTGCGGACCATTCATCTGGCAAGAAATGGTCCGATTGGTCAAAGGAAGGGAAATCGCCATATCCAGTATGCATAGATATGCATAGCATCTACAAGGTGGTGCCCCCAAACGATAGCTAAGTTGGTTTATAACTCCAATGTCACTATGGTTTATGGCAGATATAACTATAGTTAATGGGGTTTATAAACCAACTTATAACTGGGGGGCACCATCCTGTATCTGGGTAAATTATAATACTTCACTAACCTGAATTAAGGCCATAAAAGGGGAGGATTCCCCTTACTAACTATGATTTCCAGGGTTCGGTCGCAGTGAGGCGTTATAATGTACCCAGATCTATAAAAGGTCCATGTTCCATAGCAATGGTGAGTTATATACCAGAGGGTACACCTTCTCATGCAACCTCCAGGGCTTCCAGGACTTCCAGGATCCAAATCGCAAAAGCATCGACACAGCGACACCGCTCTCCTGCTGGTGAATCTTAGACATGTTGCAATACCTGAGTTGCCGGAGTTTGTCGAACCCAATATATCACAATACCCAATACAAGGCTTGGGTAAATATAGAGGTGGCGATCATTTACCAAATATCCTAGAATGGCTTGAGTCTCACAATATATCACAATACCCAGAAGGGTTGCTCCAAACAGCCCAGGTACGTTTGGGAGGTAAATTGAGTAAATACATAGGTGGCGATCATTTACCTATCATATCCTGAAATGTGAGGCCCCCTAGATATCTAAGTTGGTTTATAAGCCCCAGTAAGTAGTTAGTTATAAGTACCATAAACCATAGTGACATTGGAGTTCTAAACCAACTTAGATATCTTGGGGGCCTCACTTTGTAGAATGGCTTGGAACACCTCAAGCCATTGTCTCAGGATATTTCTCATTCACATGCCATTTCCTGAGTCGTATTATCCTCTGGAAGATGTCGCCATGGGTCGCCTTCGCGAATCATGAATGGAGTGCTGCTGTTTATGGTTGGATCTTAATGGGATTTCCATGGTTAATAATGGTTAATGATGGTTAATGATGGTTAATGATGGTTAATGATGGTTAATGATGGTTAATGACATGATTCTGGTTGGTGGTTTTACCCTCTGGTAATTTGTTACATAGTTATTGAAGCCATGGCCCAGTCGAAATAGTGGATTTTCCCATTGAGAATGGTGATTTTCCATAGATATGTTAGTTTACCAGAGGGTATACATGTAGAAACAGACCCTGTTCATACAAGTGCGGTATTCAGCCATAGGTATTCTGAACAAGAATACTGGATATGGTTCATGCTTGTATAGGTATTGATCTAGCCATATCTGTATCTGCGCTGTCTCGGTAATCTCTGGATCCAACATCAAACATCGGTCATTGTTCCAGTATATGTTCCAGCCCGCCAAAAGCCTGTCTCATCAGTTTCTGTTTGCAGGCAGGGTTCTTTATATTTCCAAATCCTTCCTTTTCAAGTGGATAATTAATCCATTGAATCATTATCACCATTCCCCATAGGATCCATGGTGCTGCTATATATGGTAACATGGATCCCAGCAATATACCCCAGTCATGTTAGCATATATACCAGCACCATGGATCCTATGGGTTATATACAATTTATTTAATATCCCATCATATACCCATTATTCCACCACTTCCGAGGAAAACTTTATTCCGATCCATCAAATGGTCAACCACATGGTTTTTGGTGGTCAAAATTCACTATTTAATCTGGGCAAATTATAATATTTCACTAACCTGAATTAAGGCCATTTGGGGATGATTCCCCTTATTAACCATGATTCCCAGTGAGGTCGCAGTGAGGTCGTTATAATTTACCCAGATTTAATGATCCCTTTCGATTGAAGCAGCAGCGATGGTGATTTCACCATCAACAAGGGGGATATAACCAATCAACGACATACCGAATGGTTAGCTGAGCGCATGATTTGTGCCATTATTCCAACAAAGTGGGGCCCCCTAGATAGCTAAGTTGGTTTATAACTCCAGTAACTATGGTTTATGGTACTTATGACTATAGTTACTGCGGCTTTTGTTAACCAACTAACATCACTGGGGGGCCCCACATTGAATCTTAGTGATTTAACATGTAGTCATGGACATGCCCATTTCTATACGATTTGCCTATTAAGCATGGCCTAAACATGGCCATGTTCCGTGGCTATGTTGGGTTCCCCAAGGGTCACCACCCAAATCCACTGGTTGATCATGTGTCAACATGTTACCCGGCCTGGTAAACATACAAAAAGCTATGGAAAATGGTGATTTATAGTGGATTTTCCCATGAAAAATGGTGATTAACCAACATAGCTATGGAAAGATCCACCATTTTTAATGGGTAAATCCACTATTTCGACTGGGCCATGGCTTCAATAGCTTTTTGTATGTTTACCAGAGGGTGCTTCTTAAAGTTGCAATTTTGCGGGTATACTCGTTCTCAGACTTACCCTGCAAAATAGCCTGTGGAAAACGCACCATGTGTCGATCCTTCTCCGAACGAACAAAAACCGTAGATTTGAGCTTCGTCCACATCTTTCCGTAAACCTGTACAAAGTGGGGCCCCCAAACGATAGCTAAGTTGGTGCAAATAACTCCAATGTCACTCTGGTTTATGGTACTTATAACGAACTAGTTGCTGTGGCTTTTGTTCACCAACGTTCACATCACTGGGGGGCCGTAAACCTGTACCCTTTCCGGTCAACGTAAATCGCCTTTCCGTCCCTTTCTGTTTCGAAGTTAACCGCCCCACTTCTGCCCCAGCTGAGGTGCCCCACTTCTGCCCCTTGGGACCCAGCTCATGGGGATTGGAAGAACGGGGGAAGTTGGGATATCCCCTCCGCGTCAGCCAGAACGGTCTCGTAAACTTCACCTGCCGCCCAAGGTCAATGGGAGATCTCCAGGATCCAATCTATGGAGGTACGTTAGTACCATATAAGGCCATTTTTGGGGGGGATATTCCCTTACATAGGCCTACAAAATAGGCCTTATATATGGTATATACCTCCAATTTAGGATCCTGGAATGGCCATTGACAAGGGGGGAGGATTTTCGCTTCACAGGACTTGGGAGATCTTGATCCGAAAGTGAAACCCCCCACAGGTGAAGTTGACATCATTTTTTGGGGAAAAAATGATGAACTTGATAACTTGATCCCAAAAAAGTCATCAACATACCTTGTTTTATTAACACTTGATCCAGTTGAAAGTGAGTTTTTATGGTCATCCTGATAAACCCTCACTTGATTCACAACTGATACATGAAATCATCACTTGATACGTACAGTGAAAGTGTGTTCAAGTGATGAAAATAGGATGAAATGGCTGAGGGTCATTTTTCTGTATTGGACTTGATCCACTTGAAATTTGTGGGGCCTCAAAATGGCTTAACCATGTTTAAACCAGGGGTTTTTGGTTTTAAACAAAAAACAATGGACAACAGAACTGTGTGAAAAAAAACATCCATATAGACATGCCATGGGTTTTCCAACATTGCCATCGGATGTATCGTTGAAATTGAAAAAAAAAACTAGGATTATTCTAGGAACTGCCACGGATAGCGCTGGGATGGCGCGGAGAGTTGCAGGAATTCCGGGATTTCAAGTCCTCCGAGTCAAGACTTCCAAGGACCAATGTTGATGATACAATATAAATCAATACAATGTTGCATGAAGATGTTGACGTAATATTATTCACATATATGTGTATATACTGTATGTATATATATATACTGGTACATATATATATACTGTATGTATATATATATATATACTGTACATATATATATATAATGTGTATATATATATACTGTACATATATATTACACTGGTATATATATATACTGTACATATATACATATATACTGTATATATGTATATATACTGTATATATGTATATATACTGTACATATTATATATATACTGTATATATAGATATAAATAAATATATATATATATGTACAGTATATATATACATATATACACTATATATACTGTACATATATATATAGTGTGTAGATATGTATATATACTGTACATATATATATACACTGTATATATATATACTGTACACACATATATATATATATACACTGTGTATATATATATATACCCATCATCTGACCCAAAAGAAAACTCAGTTTGGAAATACCCGGCCTGGTAAACTAACATAACTATGGAAAATCACCATGTTTCATGGGAAAATCCACTATAAATGGTCATTTTCAATAGCTTTTTGTATGTTTACCAGAGGGTAGATGACGCTCCTACTATTAAAAAAAACGAGCTGTCTGTTGCCATGTTTGATTACCAGAGGGTCATTGGGGCACCGCGTGAAGTCGAGATATGACCAATACAACCTACATCAACTGGTCGTTGAAATGCCAAGGTCTAAAACCGGTTGTTTCTTTCCAAAGCCGAGTTCCTCTACACGCTGGGAACACAAATATATACAAAAAACTGATTTTGGGGCTGGCAAAAGATGATAAAAACAATGGTCTCCACTGAAGTTTCCAGCCAACATATGCCACCCTTGAATAAATTGGATCTGAACCTGCGTCCTTCCATTATTCATTGAGCAAAAAGTGGAACTGAACTTACACCCTTCAACTACCCTCTGGTAAACTAACATAACTATGGAAAATCACCATTTTTAATGGTAAAATCCAGTATAAATGGCCATTTTCAATAGCTTTTTGTATGTTTACCAGGCCGGGTATTCATTGAACATTCCCACATCAAAAAACCTGGTATACGAGCCGCCCTATCACGTGCGGCACCTCGTGATAGGGGTGGTTGACCAGCCACCTCAAATCAGCGGTGAACCATGGTGAGCTGTGGCCAGCCAGTTACACAAGGTGAGGCTGCCTCGAACGGTAGCCTCTGGTTATGTCAAAATAGCTATAGAAGCCATGGCCCATTGAAATACTTGATTTACCCTCTGGTGAACTAACATAGCAATGGAAAATCACCATTTTTAATGGGAAAATCCACTATTTCAATTGCTATGTTAGTTCACCAGAAGGTACCTGTGAAACTATAGTGATTACTTCGCAAACTGTAAAGGTTTACCAGGCCGGGTATGTTGTGGTGAGCCTTAAGTGACCCCCATGTGAATACGATAGGCTGTGAAAAATCCCCCGCTCATCAACCCATACGACTTCACCTGGTTAATGCATTGTACATGCTGTTGGGTTAAGGGTTAAGCTAACACTATGTCACTATGTCCCATAGGATCCATGTATGGTATATATGCTAACATTGGAAACATTGGAGGTATATTGATGGTAAATGTTACCATATATAGCATACATGGATCCTATGGGTGTTGCGAGTTCAAACAATAAACATGCTTTCCATAGGTTGGCTCCTTTCACTTTGTGACTTTGTGAATCCCCATTGCTGTGGCACTTCTGTATAGCCTTCTACCAGCATGATCTCAAACTTCTCAAACCAAGTTGAAGCGAACATTAATTCAGTGTCATCCCAGTTTCAGTTTCTTTTTTCCAAAACAAAACACGGCGTAAAAAAGGGTTCTTTTCCCAGAAGCCAGGGCCAGACTAGAACTAGTTGAACCATGTTGAACCCTTAGGGTTCAGGAATTTCAACTATTTCTAGTCCACTCGCTTTTAGATAATGGTTTTTCAATTATGCTTTCTAGTCCACTAAAATAGTGTTTCAACCATTACTTCAGCCGCTTTTCAGATAAAAACCGAGCCGCTTATCAGCTCGCATAAAGCGACACTCCCAGATGTTGATCCTTTTGGACCACATACGATTGCACCATCCTGGGCGCAGCGGATGACTTTTCCTGGGCGGATTTGTTATTTTTTTTTTTAAATAGGCATCCAACATCCCCAAAAAAAATACAGGGGATACAAGATTAATCATATTCCCCTGAAAAATGCTGGTGATGCATGATGAAACCATACTTTTTTTTAATGAACCATGATATATTGAGATAGAATTTGATAGAATCAACAATATGAGATGGGGGGTTTGTCATGCATTGTCAAAATATCCTTTGACACATAGCAATCTGAATGGATAACAATCCCATGTGCTCCATGGTGCTGGAATATTTACCAACATTTACCCCAAAAATGGCACAGGTTTGTAGGTGTGCATATTCCAGCACCATGGTTCGCATCTGGGTAGTGGTTTTTACTATTGTTTTACCAACATTTACCCGAACAAAATCACCCAATCATGTAGGTAAATAAATATATATATATATACAATGTGGGGCCCCCTAGTTATAAGTTGGTTTATAAGCCCCAGTAACTATACTTATAAGTACCATAAACCATAGTGACATTGGAGTTATAAACCAACTTAGCTATCTAGGGGGCCCCACTTTGTACCAGCACCATGGTTCGCGGGGCTTGGATCGTTTCTATTGGGTAACGTAACGGAGCCCCATTTGACAGATCTACCTGGAATCCCCCAAGAATTGGGTGACTGGAATATGATGTTCCGGTCCTAAAAAAATGGGCCATTTATTGGGTTTATGTTTCAATTTTACACCCACGGCGAGGCCCAAAAAAATCAAAGTTAGTTTACACATCCCATTATATAACTTAGAATTGGTTACTGTCTCTAATTACTATAGTTGGTTTACTGTCTAAAACTATAGTTTATGACAGCAACTATAACTATAGTTACTGTCTAAAATTCAAGCATAAAATTGATACCATATATAGTTATCTCTCTATCAATCCTGTATTGTTGTAGATCACCATTTGATAACTGTGGATATCAATTGATAACTATAGCCTATGGTATTTTTTCTCATCTGTCAATGGTGTCTATCTATACCATAGTTGCTGAAACCATAATATTCATATTACAGGCCATATAGTTATATATAGATTTATGGATTGAATATAACTATAGTTTATTCACTATAATAACGATAGTTACTGTCTATAAGGTCCAATAGTTGGTTTACAAATGACAGAGTTCCCAAACGGATTCTTAATTCAGTGAGTTCTCGCGGAGGCCCTCGCCTTGAACGGAAGGATCTACATCGGATGTAGCCATGGTTACCCTCTGGTAAAGTAACGTAACTATGGAAAGATCCACCATTTTTTAGCTGGGAAAATCCACTATTTCTATGGCCATGGCTTCAATAGCTATCTATGTATGTTTACCAGGCCGGGTAGCTATTGAACATGGCCATAGAAATAGTTGATTTACCCATTAATAGCATGGTGGATCTTTCAACAGCTACGTTAGTTTACCAGGCCGGGTAATTTTTATGTTATGTACCATGAGAAAACATTAATCCTATGAATCTCAGGACAATATACCCATGACGGATCCGGCTGGTGCTGGTATATGGCTGCTAACATAAAGGTGGTATTTCTTGATGGGATCCATGGCACACCATATATAGCAGCACCATGGATCCTATGGGTATATAGATGTAGATATTACCATGGCGACTCTATACATCTCAATTCCTATCTAATTTAGATATATGATGATATATGGATTCCCATGATTTTCCCGAATCTTATCCCACTTTTCATTAAATCACACACTCTGTATCCATGTTTTTCAATGGTTGTCCCATCGTTAATCCACTATATTTATACCAAAAAATCACCATGAATTCCCATCTTATCCATATGGAAAAACAACACCATGTTTTTGTTTCTCGTTTTTCCATAAATGATTGTCCCATCTTATCCCACTTAAATATCCTTAAATCACCATGTTTTTTTTCCGTTGTTCCATCCATTTTTCCATAACTTGGATTTGCTGATTCGGGGTCCCCCAAAAATAAAAAAAAAAATCACTTCATCGATTCCCCAGTTCTGGTGGATTTCCTATTGGGAAAATAACAAATCACCGACTAAACAAAACCCAGATAAGATAACCTTCATCAACCAGGCCAGAACCATCGGCCCAGCGGCCCATTGGACGTCTCGCCATGGCTTGAGACAGGGTCCAAGAATTGATGGCGTTTTTTCCGTGGAAAAAAAATGGTGCATTTAAAATGGGAAATTGTTTAGGCAATTCCAGGCAAAACTGGTGAATTATGTGAATAAATTCAAATTCAATGGCTAAAGCAAATCAATGGCCCTCCATTTACAATGAACTATGATGAACTATATGGCTTTTGACATCTTGTTTTGACCACATCACACATATATGTTTTCTACATCTGAAAACACAGAACAAAGATTCAGGTACCACTCTTCTTGCTGCTTTTGGAGTGTCCTAGGGATCCCCCTGGAAGAACACATTTGTTTTTTTCATGTTTTCTCAAAGCATCTGTTTCCAGCAATCTAATTCTTATTATAATGGGATTTAGGTGATTTTATGGTGATTTTATGGCTGGTTGGTTGGGGCTACCTACTTGGTTAATGGTGATTAATGGTGGTTAATGGTGATTAATTATGGTTCATGATGGTTGATGATGAATTATCTAATTGGTGGTTTCAACCAACCCCTCTGAAAAATGATGGAAAACTCGTCAGTTGGGATGATTTTACATTCCCAACTGAATGGAAAATCATAATCCATTCCATGGTTCCAGTCACCACCTACCAGCTATAATCTGACCCTGCGTTAAGTAGCATATTTCAGCGCTAAACTGGCCCTTGGGCGTTTCCGGACACTGCCTGACGATCCAAATGGCGGGTGTGGGAGAATCCAACGAGGCAACTTTCGCCACGTCATCGACGGTTGGTTCAATGGAATCATCTGCGAATCGACAGGAAACGAATTGGGTAGCAGAATTCTACTAGGTGCAGTTCCGGTGAGTTCTAAGTGGATATATTTCACCATATTCCCAGATGCTCCATGTATGCAAATTTACCTACATTCACCCCCAAAATGGCACAGTTTTGTAGGTAAATATTCCAGCACCATGGTTCGCATCTGGGATTTCATTATAGTTATGGGGGGCCAACATCCCAACAAAAATGTGGGTTTGTAACCTTGGTTGTAGCCAAGCACAGTATAACTTCCACTGAAAACGTTTCTTGTTTGCTGAGCCACGTGGATCTCTTCACCGGGACTTCATGTAAATATGGTCATAGGGTCTGAAACCGACCATTTTGATCACCCATCCATGCCACTGAAAAACTGTGGAATTCTGGAAGTTAACCAAGAAACTTATGGGATATATAATATAATATATATATATAATTTATATATATATATATAATTATATATTATATAATTCTATATATATAGTGCGAATAGAATGGTGTATAACAAATTGTATAACCTAATTACTATGGATTAATGGTACATGTGGATCTAAGTATCCAGGTACTTTTGACCCATAGCACCAAACATACATGAGTGCATTCGCAAGCAACCTATCCTTCCCTGGTTGGTGGTATACCTACCCCTCTGAAAAATATGAGTTCGTCAGTTGGGATGATGGTTATTCCCAACTGAATGGAAAGTCATAAAATTCATGTTCCAAACCACCAACCAGTTCCGGAATACAGCTTTCACTTCAGCGACTTTTCCCATCTCCCCCTTTCTGCTGCTGCTCTCTCCATGAATCGGGCTACGCTTTAGCTCCGAACTACTCTCCCACTAGGACGATTTCTGAAGTTCGCCAAATGGTTTGCGGGCGAATGTCATCAGCATGAAACCAAGGAACCACACCGCCATGGGTCTGTCTGATGGGAATACAAGTTATGGCAATTTGAATAAGGCTTAAATTGAATCATGTAGAATCATAGGATTACCCTATGTTCTTACAAACCCAATTGGTTTTACAGTCGTATAAAACTTAAAACTACGTAATTACTTAATGCTGATTTTGGAAATGGCAATTAAATCTGCAAGCATCATTTAAGGATATGCCATGTGATATTTGAGCCAATCACAAACCATTTAGCTCCCCTATGCTATCCTCAAAAAAAATCCTTCCGCATCTGTTCTTCAAATTCACAACTGAGCCGACCTCCGGTCTCTTTAGGATCAGCTCACCCTCGAATTCGAGACCATCTGGATGTCTGGATGTCTAGAACATCACAGAAAAACAACACAACACCACGGTGATATCCGATCTGCAAGATTGACTAATGAAAAAGAAACATCGACAACCAAAAACGACATGTGGACATGTTTCTTGCAGCTTTCTACCAAGATCTCTTTTGTCCATAAAAATCATAATTAAAAAATATGCTTGGGACTTAGGACTGCTTTCCAAAAAGTCATATTTTTGTCTTCCAAACACCAACAGATATCCCTTTGCAGCTCCTTCGCCGAGTGAAAAAACCCTCAACGGATCTTCAGGCGGCGCGGATGGCCCCCCTGAAAGAATCTGCCGCCAGTTGCATGACCAACTTCTTGGAGTCAAAGTAATCGATCCTGACGCACGACCATAGTACAATGTGGGGCCCCCTAGATAGCTAAGTTGGTTTATAAGCCCCAATAACTATAGTTATTTGCGTACCATAAACCATAGTGACATTGGAGTTATGTTCACCAACTTAGCTATCGTTTGGGGGCCCCACTTTGTAGTGGATAGAGGTTGATGATTTTTTTTCGGGATTGGTAATATGTTGAAAGGGGAAATAGTTCAAGTAAATTCATATTCATAAATGAGATTAAATGTATAGTGTACAAAGTCAAGGGATTGGTTTCAGGAAAAATCGAAACCGGAAACCATGAACAATTGACCTCAAAATATACTGGCTTCCCGTAGATTTCCTTGTACACTAGCCAATTCTTGGACACACAACAAAAACTGGGAACGACTTGCTGAATCCAACCAGCTATGGGTTACCAACCAACTATGCTTACGAAGCTACAACGGATCCTGCAGGAAATGGGTTGGTAATGAAGAACATCTCGGGCATCCCCCAAATCCAATCGTTTGGAAAATCATGGCCCCTAGGATGCCATGGGTATGGGTCATACCCGGCCTGGTAAACATACAAAAAACTATTGAACATGGACATTTATAGTGAGTTTTCCCATTAAAAATTGTGATTTTCCTTAGATGGGCCATGGAGTTAGTGACAACTAGTTAGTAATTGGCTTATTTCATTGGGATTTTTTGGGGTAAACAAACCCCAGTTACTAACCAGGAATCGCTTTTTTCCTATGGCCCATCTAAGTATCCATGGGTCATATCTGTACAAAAATGATATCAATGGCCATTTCAGGGACCTAAATTGGAGGTACCTACCATATATAAGGTCTATTTTTTAGGCCTATGTAAGGGAATATCCCAGCAAAACAGTACCTCCATTTTAGGATCCTGAAATTACCATTGATGATAGCTTCCCGTCGTTTCCCGTCATTTCCCGTCTATACATGTTTCGCCAAGCCATGTCGACATGTTTCTTCTCGAAGCCCGAAGTGATGGCCATTGGATACTTGGCTGGCGATATGTTCCAAACACAAACATGATAAACCTGTTCTTGAGATAAATGGCTCGACTTTTGCCAATCTTGGATACTAACTTATTCCACCAACTTCAGATACTTCTATGGCTATAACTATGGTATTTCAAGTATTTCAATCCTCATGTTGGTACTTCTATGGGTATAACTATGGGTATAACTATGGTATTTCAAGCCTCATGTTGGGATTATGATATGGGGTCCCTAGGTCCCTAGGTCCCTAGGTCCGGTGAATTCTATCCACTGAGTTCTTCATTTTCAGCCGGTCTACTTGGAGCAGCCAGGCCAGGCCAAAAAACTCACGGGATAGATTTCACCATATAGGGACCCCATATCATAATCCCAACATGAGGCTTGAAATAGTTGAAATACCATAGTTATACCCATAGAAGTAACTGTTTAACCTCAACTACACCCCCAAAGCATTATATAGAGGTTGCCGAAGTGGGGGTACCCCCAGTTCTCATCCTTTTTTGGTGATGTTCCATGAAAAAAACCCTTCAGCTATTGGGGTACCCCCATAGGAAACCGATGGAAACCACCATATGCAGAAAAATTGACCCCACTAATCTACTCAACCACTGCTTAGGGACATCTCCAAGCGCAAGCAAGCTCAAGCTCATCCCCTGTTCAGTCCCTAAACACCCCCAAAATTCGTCCCTTAAAAATGTGGATGAGTACTAGACATCCCCTAAGCATCCCCTAAGTGGACCAAGCATAGAAAACCAAAAATGTGGTCCCACTAAACCTTACCCTCTGGTAATTTAACATAACTATGGAAAGATCCACCATTTTTTAGCTGGGAAAATCCACGATTTCGACTGGGCCATGGCTTCAATAGCTACGTTAGTTTACCAGATGGTATACCATCATATATCCCATGAAAAATCCCATTGAATCACCATTGAATCCCATTAAAACACCATTTTCAATAGTTTTTTGTATGTTTACCAGGCCGGGTAGTCCCAAGCATCCCGTACTCGACCAAGGTGTTTTTTTTCGGATGGACGTCTAGTACTTTTACCATGGAGAAATGGGGTCCTTGGAGGATCTAGGTATATATATATATATATATGTAAATGTCCATTAATATGTGTATGATATAAATATATATATATATATTGTTAATATGTATGTGTATTGATTAATATATATATATATATTTATATCAATATGTATATATATATCAATTATTGTTATTATATATATATCAATATGTATATGTATATTATTATATATGTATATTATTATATATGTATTATGTCATCCATCAATCGCGCAAATCATCAACTTCAGCTAAGGTTCCGATTTTTGGCACCTGCCAAGCCAGAGTGATGCAATTTTTGAGGACATCATTTCCGAAAGATGGGTTGTACAGGAGACAAAGGAGAAAAACTGCGGACATCTGTAGAATCACTACCCATAGGATCCATGTATGGTATATATACTAACATTGGGGGTATATTGATGGTAAATGTTAACATATATAGCATACATGGATCCTATGGGCTATAGAATGTCTTGGTTTCCCAAAGCTGTGGTTCCAATTTCGCAAAAATGCCAGATTTGGACATGGCCGACTTTTCAGAAAGTGAAGCAGGGCAAATTACACATGGGGATGCTACAGATGTTCCGACCGACAATGAATTGCCGGTATGAGGCGGGTATGAGGCCGGTTGGACCCGTGAAATGCTTGAAAACACAAGGGATGATACGAAAAGATACAGAATTCAGAAAACAATCTGCTTTTCATATGCACCAGTAGTGAAGTAGTATTTGGACCAATCTGTGTGACACTTCACTACTCATTTTTACATGGTGTTTAACACTTCACTACATCCATGTAGTCTCAATCAGTAGTGAAGTGTTAAACACAGTCCAACAATATGATGATCGTTTGGTGATATCACTGCACCCTTTTTTGCTCATGATATATCCCATGAAAAGATGGTACAGTATACCCTCTGGTAATGACATTCACAGTTTGCGAACTTGAACATGGCCCTAATCGAAATCGTTGATTTACCTTTCTTAAAGATGGTGGATCAATCCAGTTCGCAAACTGTTAGTTTACCAGAGGGTATATGGTTCATGGTCATCCATCATCCATCCCATATTAGGGGGATCCAAACATAATTAGTGGATATAGAAATCCCTCTGAAAATGCATTGATGACCATCCCTAATATGTGTGTAGTGTACAATCTTTTGACCATGGCACATACAATGCTATAGGTTGTTATAGACTCTTTGCACCCAGCGTTTTCCAAAAACATCACACCCTGAGATCTGACTCATTCTGACTGATTCTGACTCCGCACCTTTTCCGCGAGTGACACCGGGCGGCATGTAGTAGACCTTCGGCATTCTTCAGATCTTTACCAACTGATAGCGGGATGCAATGGTGATTTTTCCATGGAATATGATGGGATGGAGAACCAACAGGTTGATCTTCGGATGGATGTCTTTGAAAGTGGGGACGTCCCAATTCATAGCAATCTGCATGGGGAACCGGATTTTCTAGGATATGGCTTGAAATACCATATACCCATAGAATCTAACCTCAACCCCGCAATTCCGCAATGCTTTTTGGTGAAATCCAGTATGTCGAAATGGTCCATTCCACCATTTAAAATTGATGGATCTGGGTAAATATTTCACTAATCTGAATTGTTGGGCCATAAAAGGGGATGATTTCCCTTATAAACCATGATTCCAGGGTTTGGGAGAACAGTGAGGTCGTTATAATTTACCCAGATGGATGATTTAGATATTTCGCTGGTGATCCAGCAGTGGAACCAGCTGGTCCATTCCATGGAAAATTCCATGGAAGATTACCCGCTGGGCCTGTTGAGATTTGCCTCGAGGTCCATACTCAACGCGCCATCCTCCAGGGACGGCTGCCCTGTGAAAAATGCTGGTTTAACCATGAAAAATGCTGGTGTTTTACAGGTATATCAGTGGGATATTCCCTGGGGATATCAGTGGGAGCTTTATCATTTTTTCTTTGCAAGGTCTCTGGACGTTTGGAACATTTCACCAATGAAAACTGGTTGGTGAACGGCTGATCTGCTTGGTGGTATGGTGGTTTAATATGGATAATAATGGGATAATAATGGGCTAATAATGGGATAATAATGGGATAATAATGGGATAACTGGGATAACAATACTGGTTGGTGGTTGAGCTCTATACCTCTGAAAAAATGATGGAAAACTCGTCACTTGGGGTTACGAACTTCCCAATATCATATGGAAAATGGACAGTCATAATCCATTCATGTTCCAAACCACCACCAACCAGATATATTGTTATTCCAATTATTAACCATTATTAGCCATAGATTATATAACCATAGATTCACCAGGAAAATTCCATGGTTCCAGTCACCACCAACCAGTTATGGTAATGTGGTAAACTATCCGGTGAATGGAGCGCGTCTCTGTGCGAAGGAGGTATCCTTTGGTTCAGCCCGTTGGAGCTACGAATGGAGTGTCGTTTGGAGCCCAATTGCCATATGAGGGTTTCCATAAATGGTGGTACTTAGATGGGCCATGGAGTTAGTTAACTAGTTAGTAACTGGGGTTATAACCTTCCATATCTCAATTATAAGCTATTTACTAACTAGTTAACTAACTCCATGGCCCATCTAAGTACTCCAATAGCTGGATGGTTTTGTTTGTGGAAAATCCCAAACTAAAATTGCAAACATAGATGATTTTAAGGGGTAATATGTATTTCAGGAAACCTCCATATTAGGAGGATTTCATCAGTTTAAAATGGCCTATTTCTGGCCAACAAGTCCCAAACTTTCAGCAATTCATCCCCAACAGGCATCGAAAATACCAAGACCCGGCCTGGTAAACATACAAAAAACGATGGAAAGATCCACCATGCTATCAATGGCTAAATCCACGATATCTAAATCACCATTTTCCCATTTTCCAGTTCGCAAACTGTTAGTGATTACCAGGGTAAATCACGGTTATTACCAAGTCGTAAGCGTTCAAAGCAACGCCAACGCTTAGATGTCCCGGATTCAACCAACGAAAAACATGGCCAAAAGATCTTAAAACATATCACTGGTTGGTTCAATGTGAGGCCCCCCGTTGTGATGTGAACGTTGGTTAACAAAAGCCCCAGTAACTAGTTCGTTATAAGATGTTATAAGTACCATAAACCATAGTTATTGGAGTTATGTTCACCAACTTAGATATCGAACGGGGGCCTCACATTGTGGTATACCTACCCCCTCTGAAAAATGATGGAAAACTCGTCAGTTGGGATGATTTTTCATTCCCAACTGTTTCTGGAAAGTCATGAAATCCATTCCATGGTTCCAAACCACCACCAACCAGATATATTGTTATTCCAATTATTAACCATTATTAGCCATAGATTATATAACCATAGATTCACCAGGAAAATTCCATGGTTCCAGTCACCAACCAGTTATGGATTCTCTGAACACATAGGGAGTAGCCCGGAAGTCCCGGAAGTGGTCACCGTGGTCACCCTCTCCTTGTCTCTCAAGCTGCTGCCAAAGTTCATCCCAGCTACCTCTACGGCCAGGAAGCTCCTGCAGTTGACTCAGCCAGTTGCGGATTTTGACGGCCTGTAGCCGGCCTGGTTTTTACATACAAAAAGCGAACTGGAAAATGACCATAGAAATAGTGAGTTTTCCCATTAAGAATGGTGATTTTCAATAGCTTTTTGTTAGTTTACCAGAGGGTATGTGTCAACTTTGGGCAACTTGCAACTGGCTGAGTCAACTTGGGCAAAGTGAGATATCCCATGGAAACTGGGAGAACTTGGGAGTGAGATTGGCCCCTGCCAAAATGCCCAACGTCTTGTCGATTGCCCATGGACATGGTGGATTGACCATAAACGTGTCATATCTTCAGCAAACCCTGAAGGTTTTCCCCTGTAAATTCATTGGTTGTTTCAGCTGGCAGGTTCCTTTTCTTGCCGTGATCTGAAGTCAAGAACCATGAATAAAAACACGAGCGTCCATGATATTGAACTAACTGTTAGATGGTTGGGAAACTCTAAGTAGCTCCTTGGCTCCCCATGGAATAGGGAATATATAAGGAATATGAATACCCCTAGCTCCTTAGCTCCCTCCACTGGATAGCTAATCAGCTGTAGATTTCAGGTCCAAACAGTCCGAGTCTCTTGGCTGGGAAATGTCAATGCACATGCTGGCTGCTGCTGAGAATCTGAGAGGACCAACGTTGCAATGTGTGTGTTCTCTTAAACAGTCTGAGGAAGGTGACTCAAATGTATTATACTATATTATATCATGTGTGACTAATGTACTGTACATATTTTTTGATTTCTTCAGACCATCATGTTCTTAATCAAATAATCTCACATACCTTTTCTCATGAATCATATTATAAGTGAATTTCATGGATATTCCATATGCAATTTTTGCCTAATTACCATTTATAATATGTATAGAGCAGCTGGTATAGAGGGGTCCAAAGAGACTGAAACTATCTGGGTAAATTATAATATTTCACTAACCCAAATTAAGACCATTTGGGGATGTTTTTCCTTATTAACCATGATTCCAATGAGGGAGAACAGTGAGGTCGTTATAATTTCCCCAGAACTATGGATGGTGACTAATTGCAATGGTGACGACTGGTTGTCTGCTCTTTGTTGCTCAGAGTCTCGACCTGACTCGATGTGAGTCATTGGGATTATCATCCCATCTGTAGCATGTTTAAAATGTTAAAAGAAAAACGTACATGTATTGCCAAGTCAAAAACTATAGTCATACATCAATATACATCATACATTCGGAATGGTTTTTCCATGTTTTGTTCCCGATATTTCAAAGATGTTCAAACCAGTTGACCTCTGGTAAATTAACTTGTCGACCCTGAAAATGACCAATTTATAGTGGTTTCACTAGTCTGAACCAACCCCGATGACTGCAAGGGTCGTCATGTTAATTTACTGGAGGGTATTCAGGCCATTGGGGGATGATTTCCCATTATCAATGGATATATCCATGGATATAAAACAACCATAATTGATCAATGGGTATATATATATATATATATCAATGGATATATCAATGGATACTCTATATGGTAATTTAACATAGCTATGGGAAATTGCCATTTGGAAGGTAAGGCAGGTAAGGGCCAGTTTGTTTCGTGAAATCCCCATCGCTTCGGATCATTCTCCATGGACTTACCAAGGGAACCGCCATCGGACTACGGCCTGACATGGCCCCGTCGATGTTGGACGTTGATGACCTGCGCTGTTATTCACAAACATCCTGTGTTTGAAAAGAAAAACACTTAAGGTTGCTAAACTTAAGATGCAGAACACTCATGGCTCCAATCCTAAATAGATCTAAATAGTAGATCTAAATAGTAGATCCATTCATTTTACATCATCAACAATAATTATCAACTATGAAACAAATTATCATTCTAGATTCCTAATGTAATTCCCAATTAGTAGAATCTGTTCCATCCATGTTTTGGGGGGAACCTGCTTCAACCATCCTTTCACGACTACCAGCCACCTGCCTTGCTTCACAGTGACATCTGCCTCGGGGAAAAAAAACAGCATCAAAAGACAACATCATGTAACAATGGCTAGCTAGTTGTAGATATAACACGTGTTTTTTTTTGGAACTCACCAAAAATAATACATAGTTCCAATAGTTTCCCCATGTCTAGTGGATTCCCCACCGGAAAAACAGCATCAAAAACGTGGGACTTGACATCAGACATCACGTAACAATAAGTAGTCGTAGATACACTGCAAAAAGGACAGCTAACTTTAGCGTGTCTCCATGCCTCCCCAAATTTTCCACATTGATCCATCCATGGGCAAGGGATTGACCACCATTCCACTAGCATCTAACATAATAATGCATAATAGTGGTTTCATCTTTTAAAATAAAAACAAATAGTCTAGAAATATATATGTATACATATACATATATATATGTACATATATACTTATATATATATATGTATGTATACATCCCAAGTTTCCAAAACATAAAAACATAGGTGTTCCATCAAGGAAGAGATCAAATCCCAAAGTCAGTCTGAGTTCAGATCTTCAGATGCTGATGCACTAGAAGATCGAGGCTCCTGATACAAAGCTGTGGAAGAGGGGTGCTGATACATGGCCAAGCATATGATCTAACATGATCTAATCCTAAGTCCTAACCATCAAAAAGGCGAATTTTCCATGTTCACTTTTGAAAATTGCATGTCCTGGATGGATATCAGGATATCTCTTCCGTTGCCGACACTTGGATTTTCTTAAGGCAGCCCAACAAAAATTTTCAGCACATTCCCTATAGAGATTCTCCATTTTGAATGAATTTCCACTGGAGAAAACAACAAAACATCACCGACTCCAAAAAGCCTCCGACAATTCCCTCCGTTCGGGACCATCCATGGCGCCGCCTCGTTCAGATCCGCATCGAGAAAGGCCATTTCTTCATCGAGACTTTCTTCCAACAGTTGGGTCAACCTGAGGTTTGTGGATTCCCTCTGGTAAAGCTATGGAAAATCACCATTTTTAATGGGAAAACTCACTATTTCTATGGCCATTTTCAATGTTAAATTACCAGAGGGTATCCGGCTGTTTCTTCGGAGTTGAAAGCTGCGAAGACGTTTTCGGGACCATTGGAGAAAATGTGTCTTTCGAAGCTCTCTGGTCTTTGTTTTGGTCAAGAAACTGCTTTGAATTTCATTGCTGCTCTGGTCGTTTTCTTATGCTAATCAAATACCCATAGGATCCATGGTGCTGTTATGGTAACATGGATCCCATCAATATACCCCAGTCATGTTAGCATATATACCAGCACCATGGATCCGTCATGGGATATGCTTTGCTGGTCAATGCCCCAATGGACTTCGATGATTTTGCAACCCCCACTGGATGCTACTGGGATTTCCCAGTGCTACGTTTGATCACCGGAGGGTCTTCCAAAGGGATCAGCATCTGGGGCTGGTGGCTTGGTTTACCCATATCCAAGTCGCATGTCTGGTCTACGAAAGCCAAGGATTTCCACCGCAGTGGCAATGAACCAACCATCTTTATGGGGATTTAAGATGGGATAGATTGCAGTACCAGATTATTACTGCTTGGTGGTATACCAAAACCCCTCTAAAAAATGATGGACAACTCGTCAGTTGGGATGATTTTTCATTCCCAATATGATGGGAAAGTCATAAAATTCATGTTCCAAACCACCAACCAGATTAGATATACATATATATATATATATTACCACCATATATTACGCAATATTGTATCCCTGTAAAATTCAATTGCCATAACATTGCCAATCTTAGATACCCTGCAAAAAATGACAAATTCTTTGCCGGTGAACGTAGATATTCCCAGCCAGATACCAAAAGACTAGTTAGGATTAGTTTGTACCCATCCAGCAGATTGACTTTTAGTCAACAAGAAAACCTACAACAAGTGAAAAGGCCATGTGAATAATCCCATCCCCCTGACATTTATCCTCCAGTAAATTAACATGACGACCCTGCCATGACTTGGGGGTTGGAAGATTAGTGAATCCATTAAAAATTGGTGATTTTCAGGGCCTATGTTAATTTAGTAGAGGGTAAAATTCAATTGCCATAGTATCACCATAGCCACAACCAGTTGCCCGCGCCCCCCGGCGATACTGACATCTCTCCATCCGAGTCGGTGCCGTCGGACGAGACGACGTCCTCGTGCATCAAAAAGTGGGACAATCCCAGAAGTCAACCATGAAAATCATGAAAAATGCCAGAAAAACCATGAAAAAACTCGGGATTCCAAGGATTTTTGTTCACTTGATTTTTCACCAGAACACATAACAGGGAGAATCCGAGGAAATTCGCTCGAAAATTCAGCCTCAAATACTGAGATTTTGAGCATCAAAAGTGTGAAGCCTATGAACCCCAAATGGGGATGTCAGCATGGGGATTTAAGCATCAGAAATGGAGATATTTTATGGATAGGCCACCAAGAAAAGGGACCCAAAAAAATCCAACCTGGCAAATATCCCCATGCTCAATGTGGATAAAATCATCTACGAATGTATAACATGAATTATATGTCTCTATTATATGTCTATTATATGTATATGAATTGTATTAGTATCATTACTATTATTAGTATTATTACTATTATTATTATCATCACTATTATCATTATCATCACTATTATCATTATCACTAGTATTATCACTATTATTATCATTATTATTATCATTATCATTACTATTATTATTATTATCACTATTATTATCATCACTACTATCATTATAATTACTATTATTATATATATATGATGTGATTTACTAAGTCATGTCTCCTTCAATTATAAATCTTCATCCACATCAGTCCGGTGGACAGCTCCGACAAAATTTCTCCCGATTTCAGGCCGAGGGACGACTGGCTGTGGCACCGTGGGGATGGGAAACCCCATGGTCCTCAGATACAGCAGTCATCACAGCTTTCCAGGGAAACCTAGTGAAAAATCCGTAGAGAAACCCAAGGTTAACTCTGAGTCTAGTTTTCCATCAGAAATCCCTAAGTTTGAGGTTAAACATGGTTCAACTATCATTGCTGGTTGGTGGTTGACCTACCCCTCTGAAAAATGATGGAAAACTCGTCAGTTGGGATGATGACATTCCCAATATGATGGGAAAAATGAAATTCATGTTCCAGTCACCACCAACCAGATTGGGTTAGTGAAAACTGACAGGGAACAAAGATATCTGAAGATATCTGAAAGGAAAACACATGGTTTCATGAGTTTGCCTCTTCAGAAAGAGATGGTTTCCTGATGTTCTGTGTAGATATTCGATTCGTTGGAATCAAGTCGGGATGAAACAAAGACATGTCGGAGATGATCACTCTCAGATAGGCTGGGTGACCAATACACACACAATTTGTGTGCGTTTATACAATATTACATGAAGAGAAGCCAAACTCTGTTGATTTTGGGGATAGCCCCAAAATGGTGATGGGTTAGCAGTAAGATGGGTACTAAGATGGGTACCACCTCTATTTGTAAACTGGGGGCATCCCACCATGGGATAGAAAAACCCGGCCTGGTTAAACATACAAAAAGCGAACTGGTATAGATGGCCCGTAGAAATAGAGAATTTATCTATGGAAATGGTGATTTGTCCAGTTCGCTATGTAACAAATTACCAGAGAGTAAGAATCCTTCATGAATCTGGGTAAATTGTAATATTTCACTCATCTGGATTAAGGCCATAAAAGGGGATGATTTCCCTATATCTAACCCATGATTCCAGGGTTTGGGAGAACAGTGAGGTCGTTATAGTTTACCCAGATTAACCATTACCATCAATAACCATGATTATGAACTATTACTAACCATCAATAACCATTCACCATTAATACCTACTGTTGTGGTTATAGTTCACCATTAATAACCACGATTATGGTTATAGTTCACCATTAATAACCACTATTACTAACCATGAATATTATTATGGTTCACCATTCTTAAGCACTAGCCATTGATAACCACCAGATATAATCCATCTTGAAGTCATCAGTCACCTGGTGTCATTTCCACGTGTCCACCAAGTCTGCTGCAGCGGGCTTCGCAGATCGCCGTGCACTTGCTGCCCCCCCGTGCACTGAGCCAACAGCCAGCAGGAGACACCGAAAACTACTGCTTTGGTTTAATCAATGGGAATTTCAGGATCCTAACATGGAGGTACTGTACCATATAAGGCCATATTTTGTGGTGATATTCCCTTACATAGGCCTTATATAGGCCTTATATATGGTAGGTACCCCCAATTTAGGATCCTGGAATGGCCATTGATTTAAGGAAAAACCATGGTTTTCCTTTAAGAGAAAACCATGAGGTTTTTGAGACTGTTATAATTTGTGAAGATTTATGCACTTGAATGACATTCAATGCTATGATGTCCTATCACATTCGGCCTACTACATCCTTTATCTGACGATCAAAAATGAAGCTTGCCTTGAGACTACCAGCAGATCAACTGCACCTATTCTAGCCAAAATGTCAAACATGAGTGATCTCCTTCCTGCAAACCTCCTCTTCACCTGGTTTCTGACTTCGAATACCTCCTGGTTGCTGACTTCTCATTTTGTTTATCATCCCGTGCAAGGCAGGCAAGCCACCCATGCACATCATGAGTGTTGCAACCTTCATCGCCTACAATGACCTTCTCGGGATGGGCTGGTAACATAGGCTACCCCCAAGTTTGATGCCATCAAACGTCATCAAACGTCATCAAACCTTACAAACCTGAATTTCCAAATTATTTCATGGCCATAAATTGGTGTCTACCCTCCAGACCCACATCCTCATCCTCCTGCATCTGCAGCTGGAGCTTGCCATTTTTTCGGACCGCCAGGCCCATTGAATCCCCTCACGCGAAGAGGTGAGATTTTCGCTAGCCCTTGGTGGCAGCTGTGGGCCATGGGTTAAAAATGGGTACAAACAAAAATGGGAGTGTGTTTAAGCGACATCAACAACATCAATTGCAACAAAGACGACATGTTTTTGCTTGTATTGAGATGTTTATTCTGATCAGTTTAATAACATCTAATAACATCTAATAACCAAACTAAACATTGACATCTGCTGTTTTCTAGGTCGTAATTTTTGACCCATGCCTATGTGATTCACCTGAGTATTTGTCCCCAAACTCTCGGAATTCAAAAATTATGGGTAAGTGATGATAAGCCCTGGGCTTTGGGGAGGTCCGATTTTTGAGGAAAACCCATGTGTTTACCCTCTGGTAATGACTAACATAGCTATTGAAAATGACCATTAATAGTGGATTTGCCCATTTAAAATGGTGATTTTCAATAGCTATGTTAGTTTACCAGAGGGTAAATTTCAGTTGTATCATGTTGTATCAATACTTCCACAGTTGTATCCCCATTCTAAAAATCCCGATTCATTCAGTGATCATCTTCTGAATGAGTCTCTGGTTGGTGGTTTTAACATGTTTTAACCATCTTGAAGAATATTAGTCAATGGTACAAATTATCCCATATATCATGGAAAAATAAAAAAAATGTTTGAAACCACCAACCAGGTCTTAGTTGTTGGATGTTCCAAATGTGACACTTACACGAAGAATCATCGTCCCATGATCAGCGAAATTCATGGCGAAACCTCCGAAGTTGGGGGCCCCACATCTTCCTCTGGCAGCTCACAGGCCTGACAGATGTTGGAAGTTGGCAATAGAAATGGGGTTTCCACATTTTTTCGCTCGTTAGATGGTTTATTTAGGTTTACTATCTGGTTATTTGTTACATAACCATGGAAAGATCCACCATTTTTGATAGGTAAACCATCTATTTCGATTAGGGCCATCGAAAAACCATGGCTATGTTAAAATAACCAGAGGGTATGTCATGGAAAATCCCAGCTTATTTTCATGGATGACTTTCTAGGGCTGCCCCCATGACAAAACGGTAGCAAGATCCCGAGGTCACCCATGACGACATATGACGACTGGAGGACTGGGGGTAGCCCTGTGACAAAACGGAAAACTTCTATTGGGATTTATATGGCATCAAAATAGCTATTTACCCATGAATGGTGTTTTAATGGGATATATGATGGTGATTCAATGGGATTTAATGGGATATATGATGGTATACCCTCTGGTGATTTAACAGTTTGCTATTGAAGCCATGGCCATAGAAATAGTTGATTTACCCATTAATAGCATGGTGATTTTCCACGGCTATCTAACAGTTTACAGGAGGGTATTTTGATGGAAGTCTCCCAGAGAAAATAAACACCTCGAAGGGTTCAATAAACCATTCATGGTCTTGCAAGTAGTCATGACTTCAGGCCTTTCTCAACTTTTTGGCGTCTGATCTTCCTTGCTATTTTGCTGCTTAAGGATGTTAAGTTGAACTTGACATGTTTTGACATTCGTTCAAAAATCTATGCTTTGCATATTTGTCTTGATCGTAACCTCACTTTGCATATCAGTTTTTGTTGATTCGAACTAATCATGAATGTGCTTACGGAACCACCAAAAAAATAAAAAGAATCCCTGCATCGATTCCCCAAGTAGTGGATTTCCCATGGAGAAAATAAATTCCGTCATCTTCAGCAAATCCAAGTACCATCTGGTTATGACTAACAGTTCGCCAAGGAAAATCACCATTTTGAATAGGTAAACCATCTATTTCGATTAGGGCCATCTATACCATGGCTATGTTAAATAACCAGAGGGTAAATCCAACAATGTGAGGCCCCCCAGTTATAAGTTGGTTAACACAAGCCCCAGTAACTAGTTCGTTATAAGTACCATAAACCATAGTGACATTGGAGTTATTTGCACCAACTTAGATATCGAACGGGGGCCTCACATTGAAGTAATTCAAACCTCACGGCTCACGGTTTGTTCCTGTTTGTTGCCAGACTCCTCACCAAAAAATGAGCCGCACCCGTCGAATCGACACGCCTCACCACAGCTGTGAGCGGACAGCCTGGGCAACTCAGTGCTCGTTGCATCATCAAATGATGTACCCTCTGGTAATGACTAACATAGCTATTGAAAATGGCCAGTTATAGTGGATTTTCATATTAAAAATGGTGATTTTCCATAGTTATGTTAGTTTACCAGAGGGTAACTCATGATTTCATGGGATATCAAGGGATACAACCTACTTCTCAGGAAGTATTTGGGATATTCATACCATCATACCACCCACTAGGCTTGGGGATGGTTTATTTCATTGGCTCTAGAAGCGAACATGGAACTTTACAAGATCTGGAAGATTACCCTCTGGTAATTTAACAGTTTGCTATTGAAAATGGCCATAGAAATAGTTGATTTACCCATGAAAAATGGTGGATCTTTCCATAGCAAAATGAAACAGTTTACCAGGCTGGGTACTTCTCAGGAAGTATTTGGAGCTATAGGGAGCCATGATCATCCTGAAGCAAAGATTGAGAAACGTTGCTTCTTTCAAACTACCATTTCAGTGAGGGTGTGTTTGAATGTCCGTATTCCATTTTCTTCAGGATGAATATCATTATATGTAAATATTTTCATGAATATCATTTTTATGAAAATCATTTCATGAATATCATCCGTATTCCATTTTCTTTGAATGTCCGTATTCCATTTTATGTGAATCCCTAACAAAAAAACAGATCTTTTCCTAACATCAAGATCTTAAGGATCCGAATCCATTGATCTCCTGGAAAAAAAAGGACAGCAAAAAACATGAAAACAACAAGTATAAAGAAACTTGAATATGGTTTTAAGATGGATCATAATGGGATAATATGGTTTTAATATGGTTTTAATATGGATAATAATGGGATAATATGGTTTAATATGGTTTAATATGGATAATAATGGGATAATAATGGGATAATAATGGGATAATAATGGGATAATAATGGGATAATAATGGGATAATATACTGGTTGGTGGTTTCAACCTACCCCTCTGAAAAATGATGGAGTGAAAGTCAATGGGTTTCGGATGACATCCCATATATGAAATGGAACATAATCCAGTCATGTTCCAAACATTTCCAAACCAGATGTTATAGAACATCTATACCATCCATTAACCATCCATTAACCAGTGATTCACCATATTCAACCACTCTAAATCCAAGATCTGGAGATTTCTTCCCAGCCATTCCCAGCTGCCTTGCCATCGACGAGCTATGTGGAGTTTTGCGCACCCAAGGCCACTTCTGAGACCTGCTTCTTCACTCGCCTCAGTCACCGCTGTTTTTGATGTTGTTTTTCTGTTTTACCCTCTGGTAAACATACAAAAAACTATGGAAAATCACCATGTTCCAATGTTCAATGATGGTTTAACTCAAAATGATGTTTTTGTTTGGTGAAGATTGCTGTTGTGATTGTGTTTTTCTGTTTTAATACCATCTGTTTATTTAACAGTTTGCCATGGAAAATCACAATTTTTAATAGGTAAACCATCTATTTCTATGGGCCATGTCCCATGGCTATGTTAAATAACCAGAGGGTAACATAACTATGGAAAATCACCATGTTCAATGGGGAAATCCACTACAGATGGCCATTTTCAATAGCTATGTTAAATAACCAGAGGGTAAGATGTGTTCTTGCGTCACAATTTCTGAACTCTCCTGAACTTTTGTGGGATTTTTGTGGGATTCTTGATGGATTTGGGCAGGATTTGACAGCTGAGTTACTCATCGTGACCAACGTCATGTGACCATCCGAATTGGGGGGAAAGAAAGCTGGGTTTCGCCCAGCAAAACTGGGGATACCATCCATAAAAACCATGTTGAACATACTTAGATGGGCCATGGAGTTAGGGAAAACTAGTTAGTAAATGGCTTATAATTGTCTTTTTTGGGGGGCAAACAAAACCCAGTTACTAACTAGTTTTCCCTAACTCCATGGCCCATCTAAGTAGGGTTATCAACCTTATGGCAACCACAAGATAAATTGAACACGTTGGACACCTGCGAAGTATATCAAATAAATCTCATCCAAAACTGTGAAAAATCTCTTTTGGGGCCCTGTTACAGGCTGATGGCTAGGCTGATGGCTACACTATGCTACACTGAAAGCTTTGCCCCGGCCTCAGGTACTCATTCTTGTCCGTGGAGAACAATCGATATGGTTCTTCCTGACGCGGCTTAGAATGCGGACTTTCCACGGCTGCGATCTTCCTTCAATGGAAAAAAACAGAAAACCTGGCAGTCCATTCGAGATAGATTGCTGTTGTCCAAAAACACTGGTCTGCATCTTAGAAACGTTCAGACTCCTAAACAAGTTGTTCAATCTCCAGGTCTTGTTTCATTTCACTTGAACAAGTCAACCCACCCAGTTTGATTCCTTGAGAATCATAAAATGTCAATTGACAACTCGTTCCTTCAGTTTTGGTGACATCGCCATTTATCAAAATCATCTCAAATCCCTATTCAAATTATCACTACCCTTTTGGCAGGGGGGGGCATACTGAAATGTAAGATACATGTTTCAAAGCGTTTTTTTGGGGGCCTTGAAAATCTGAGCTTATACATTTTACCATCTGGTTATTTAAGATAGCCATGGTATAGATGGCCCTAATCGAAATAGATGGTTTACCTGGGTTTACCGTTCTTAAAAATGGTGGATCTTTCCATGGCGAACTGTTAGTCATAACCAGATGGTATAGAGCCCATTTTCCATTGCCAATCAGCCAGATACCCTGCGAAAAATCTGAGCTTACATTTTAAAGGTCATTTTGAGTTAAACCATCATTTACCCTCTGGTAAACTAACATAACTATGGAAAATCACCATGTTTGATGTGTAAATCAACTATAAATGGCATGTTTTTCAATAGCTATGTTAGTCATTACCATCATTTACCAAGGTTCACCCCTGATTTTTCTCATCTTTGTTGAAGTCCAGTCTGAACTCCGCAGGATGCTGGGTGAACCCAGTTGTGAACGTTGCTGGGATTCATCCGCGCTAATTTGGAGGTCCCAGCCACATGAATCACGTTGTGTTTTGAAATCCCAAAAAGGGACCCCCAAGATAGCTATGTTTTGAGATATGTTTGTGGTTTATTGCCTATAGTTTATGGTAGATGTAACTCTATATAGTTCATGGGCTTTATCAAACAACGAACATAACTGAGGGGGGGGGAACCATCCTGTATCTGTATTTCTGTTGGTTACAAGGTGGTGCCCCCTAGATAGCTAAGTTGGTTTATAACTCCAATAACTATGGTTTATAGTATAGGTGATATATCTATAGTTAATGGGATGATAAACCAACTTATAACTTGGGGGGCACCACCTTGTGGGGGGGGGGCACCATCCTGTATCTGTATTTCTGTTGGTTAGAAACGGCTATTTCACCAAGGAAGAAACAGCTCCTGTGCTGGCGATGCGGCATTTGGATTGTCAAGCAGATCCTGCAGCGGAACCGGGAACCAGTGGCTCAAGAGCCATAGCTTTGAGCCATGGATTGCATATTGCCCATGGGAATTAGATTGGGAAATTGGGAAAACCATGGGAATATATATATATATCTCTCTCTCTCTCTCTTTGAATAGTAATATTATAATATTACCAATGGGAATTATACTGGGAGTAGGACAATTATTTGATAGGAATGATATTGGCGCTTACGATTTCATGGGAATATGATTGGAAAATTATTGGACTTACAATGGGAATATCATTCATTGCCAATCTTAGATACCTGGCAAAAAATCTAATCTTTAGCTGGTGAAAGTAGATATTCCCATTGATAGCAAAAGATTAAAGGATTAGTTTCTACCCATCCAAGATTGACCTAGCATTGGAATATACCCACCATATATAAGGCCTATGTAAGGGCTATGTAAGGGAATATCCCCACAATTCATATGGCCTTATATGGTACTAACGTACCTCCATAAATTGGATCCTGAAATTCCAATTGATGATTCCAAGATTATTCTTGCAAATTGGGAAAAATCGGGAGAATCCCAAAAAAAAGATGGAAATGATCCCGAATATTGGAATCGGACATTTCCCAGATTATTCCAGTATTCTCAGTGTGGAACTTAGCTAAATGCAGGACTTAAGCATCGACAAGAATCTGCTTCCGCGAATTGGAGCCATTGAACACAACAAAGTAGGGAAATTACCCTCTGGGAATTTAACATAGCTATAGAAAATCACCATTTTTAATATAGGTAAACCATCCATTTAAATTTCTATGGGCCATTGTCCAGTTCGCAAACTGTTAGTTTACAGGAGGGTAGATGAAACTCGCAACTCAAGAGAGAGTATGAACGAAAGTTTGAGGGAATCATCTGTTCGTCATCATCCCAGATCGGAAGCTGAAAGTCAACAAAATGCAACATGTCTGGAAGCACCTTTGACATTGGACAACAGACATTGATATGATACCATCCAATTACCTACAATGTGATGCCCCCAAGATATCTAAGTTGGTTTATAACTCCAATAACTATGGTTTATGATACTTATAACTATAGTTATTGGGGCTTATAAACCAATTTATAACTAGGGGGCCCCACATTGCCAGAAACGCTCATTAATAAATTCCATTTCTCTTCGACATGTCTGAAAGCATGAGCCTCGGCAAACCGTCCAAACAATACGGAGGTAACGTGTGACTCTAAGACAAGTCCCATAAAAAAACGCCTTCACTGAGGAACTTGCACCCTGCCCAAGGGCATGGCTCAACATTTAGTACGATGGTAAACCCAACGATGAACCTACGAGTACCATTGAAGATCGGCACCCATTGATGGTACTATCAAACACGATTTATCATTGAGTTTACCACAATTCTCAGCTATCCATTTTGGGGGATAAAGAATTCATTTCTAGCTACCTCCATGAGGCAAAGAAAGCAATCAACTTCCCTGCCAATGAAAGGTTTTGACCAGACTATCACTTGTGAGGAGTCCTCACAAAAGAAATGTCTGAAAAATAAACCACAGTTTGTTGAAAACCTCATAAATGATATCTCAATTCAAATATCATTATTTGATAACATTCCCTAATTTTGAGGGTTCAATATGGTTCAATGATGTTCCATCACCATTTCCGATCCACTTGTTTTAATATGTTTTTAAAATTTAATGGTTGTTTTCATATGTTTTAATAATTAAATGGTCGAATCACCATTTTGGTTGATCAAATCAGACTGGTGTCATAGTTAAATCACATGTTTTTAACGGAAACACAGTGATTTTTCATGGTTCGATCACCGTTTTGGATGGTTAAACCATGTTAAAACCCCTATTTTTCCATGGTGGAAAGGAGCCTCAGGTTCATCCGCGCAAAGCGCGGAAGGCGCCTGGATTCCTAGAAGAATCTGACGAATCGTGATGGCAGGCTTCCAGTCCTGGAGTCCAAGAATCGTTAATCCGATTTTGCCCATCTATAAGTATGCTCCATGTATGGAATATTACATGACTGGGTGATTTTTATCGGGCTTTCTTGTTGGTGTGCATATTCCAGCACCATGGGCCATGGAGTTAGTTAACAAAACTAGTTAGTAAATGGATGATTTCGTTTTTTTTTGGAGGGGGTAAACAAAGCCCAGTTACTAACTAGTTAACTACAGGATGGGGCCCCCAAGTTATAAGTGGGTTTATAAACCATTATAAGCCCTATTAACTATAGTTATATCTACCATAAAGCCACTTATAAGGCAACTTAGCTATCTTGGGGGCCCCATCCTGTAACTCAGCCCATCTAATTAGACTCCGTGCCGGACCCCGGGACGAGCCTCCGTTTTTTGAGCCCTAAAAATGGTGTTTTACCCCATCATCAACTAGTACTTTTGCCATTTTTTGGGTGTATTCTGGATGGTCCAGGTTGACATATTTCATGGAGATCCCTCTGGTAAACATACAAAAAGCTATTGAAAATGGCCATTTATAGTAAATTGTCCCACTAAAAATTGTGATTTTCGATATTTATGTTAGTTTACCAGAGTGTACATGGAATTTATGGGATGAAATATCTGCCCATTTAAAATAATTATGAGAATTATTTTCAAATATGTATTCTGGATGTACACGACTAGCCTGACAACATGGGGAAAAAGATCCACTTTAGGTGGAAGAACTACCATCTGGTTATTTAACATAGCCATGGAAAATCACCAGTTTTAATAGGTAAACCATCTATTTCTATGGGCCATTTTCCATGGCTATGTTAAACGAACAGAGGGTATCCATTCTCGCTGGAATAAAGATGCACTTTTTGTTGGAAAGGTGCAGGCAAGTTCTAAATCTTGGGACATGTTTCACCTAGAAATCAATCCCAATTTCCCCCCATTGCCTCGGGTCTCTCAGGTTTCGTTTACGGGAAAATGTATAATGTTGATAAAACAATATAAACCATCCCAAAAATCACCATAAATGGATGGTATCAACCCTCAAAAATGGGGTGGTTTATATTGTTTTACCCACATGTTCCTATGTTTTCCTTCTATATGACCAGCAAAAAGCCACGGTTCCCCCGTTTCCCCCAGATTTTTTTCCAAGGAAAGCCTTTTTCAGAGCGGGTCCTCATCCTCGTTTAGGATGCTAAGACAAACGGTCCCCGAAGGATAGACGTTTGGATGGAACAGCGGCTTGCCGTGCACCTCGATCGAAGAAGACTTCGGAAGGGATATTTGTTCATCTAGATGTTGAAGCTAATGATGAAGCTGATGCTGCTGATGATGATGATGATTATTATTATTATTACTATGATTATGATCATGACGGATATTTTTAGTGATGATGATTGTGATTAGGATTAGGATTATTGTTTATTGTTATTAATTTATTACAATGATGATGATTGCTATGATTGATATGGTTAATATGAATATGATTGTCACGTCATCTGCTACCAAAATGCTACACACTCAAAGGTCAGAATCTGGGTTTGACATTAGTCATGTATAGATTGACTGGATCACTAGCAAGTTCTGGATTTGTGACATGGGGAGCCTTCGGGGTCTTTGATGTGGCCACAATGAAAATTGAGAGAGAGAGAGAGGGAGACCGATCTGGTTATTTAACATAGGGAACTGGAAAATCCATCTCAAAATGGAGGTTTATAGCTGGGAAAATCATCTGTTTCTATGGGCCATTTTCCAGTTCGCTATGTTAAATGACCAGAGGGTAAGTGTTTTCAAGCTAAAAACTATCTTGCAGGGAACCCAAAAGAACACTGTACAGGAAACTCCGATTATTTCTGGGATCAAAGTATGCCTCGACCGAAAATACCATCGATTTGTCAGGTCACAATTTTTGTTCATTTCAAATTCCGTATTTTGGTGGTCATTCAGAATTCAGTGCTTTGAAGTGGGACCTCTCTCTTAATAAATTCATATTCATGAACAGAAACACAGAAATGCTGGTACCACCAGTATACCTCCCATCCCATCCCCGACGACTGCCCCTGAACAATATGACTTCGTCAGTTGGGATGACATTCCCAACTGTTTCTGGAAAGTCATGTGTTCCATTCATTTTCCTTAAACCACCAGTTGTTGCCACCACCAGTATACCCATCCCATCCCCGACTGCCGCGAGACGTGTGCGAATTTGCACTTCGGAGGCTTCGAGGGATAGTCCTCAGTGAACTCCATCGTCAGAGCGTAGGTGGCTCCCTGAGACGGTCCGCGAACACCGACCCTTCAACGTGTCAAGGCCGCAAGGCCGTGCCTTTTTGGGGGTGCCCAAAAATGGGGGGTAAACACATGGAATACCCTCTGGTAAATTAACATAACTATGGAAAATCACAATTTTTAATGGGAAAACTGACTATAAATGGCCATTTTCAATAGCTTTTTGTATGTTTACCAGAGGGTATCCTCTGTCTTACAATGTTGTGTGTTTTTTAAACCCCAAGTCAATTATGGCAGTTTCAAGAGTGGTTTAGAGAGGATTCCCCCAAGTCACGGGCTTCAATATGTTTCAATACTAAAATGCCCGACTTGGATGATAACTGGGGTACAGGATGGTGCCCAGCTAGAAGTTGGTTTATAACCCCATCTAAGTATACTTATAAGTATCATAATGTATCATACACTATTGTTATTATAGCTATAAACCAATTTAGCTAACGAACTAGGGCCCCATCCTGTAGCCCTGTGACTTAGGAAAGCTCCATTTATGCATTTCGGAAGGTGCGGTGTCCTCTGTCCGTGCGGGTTTCAACACGACATGTCCTGCCTCCCAAGGGCCCTTTGCTCTCCCAGGAATGCCACAGTTCCACTTGAAGACCTGGTTTTCAGACATGTCTTGGTCGTCTTGGTCAAGTGACGCGTGGGTGAAGGGCCATGGAAAACCTGGTGGGATGAGATGGCTATTCATACCATGGATGAAATGAATTTTGGGATAAGGTACGCTTTTTTACATGGCCGTGTCCTTGAATTTGGTCACTGATCTTGATAGAAGGACCATACTAAACTTCATTGTGGTATGATATACCATTACCGACAAGAATTATGCTCGTCCAAGCAAGAAAATCAAGAGGATCCATGAGGATCCATGTAGAAATTGGCAATGATTAGAAGTCCCGTTCAACGTTCAACCATCCTGAAAAATCTACGAGTCATTAATCCAACAGCTTCATAAGCGGCAAAACCCTGGCACTGCCACAAAGCTATGAGTCAAAGCATTTGAATGACGTTTTTTTTTCCAACGTTTAGTATTAACTAACCGTGGATGAGTTTGACCCATATCAAAATGTATCTACTGAAAAATATCAGCCCGCAGTGGAGATTTGATGTGAATTTATGCTGACCAAATCAACTAAGGAGACCAGATGTCTACAACCATTTAAGGATACATACAATGCGCCCCCCAGTACCATAAACATCCATAAAGCCTAGTGACATTGGAGTTGTGTGGCCCGCAACTTAGCTATCGTAAACGAGGGCCCCAAGTTGTATGATAATCATTGATAATCTACAGTTAACTACTTAGATGGGCCATGGAGCTAGTTAACTAGTTAGTAACTGGGCTTAGTTTACCCCAAAACAATCACCAACAAATCCCGAAATCATCCATTTACGAACTAGTTTTCCCCACCTCCATGGCCCAAGTAGGGACCCCAGGGAAACCCGCACCCCTGGGAGGCTCAAGTCGGGCTAACCGTCGCTCAAATGTCAACTGGAATCAACGACGGATCGATCAGCCGATGGTGGAAATCGTTGGACCGACTAATGGGATAATGCTATTGCAATAGTTATTCATAATAATAAACCATAATCTATCATAATCTATCATAATCTATATAGCTAAGTGCCAGAATTACAGTAATTATTATAGTTAAGTGCAATAATTATTTACAGTAATTCTCTATTAATAATGGTAATTATCTATACAATTATCTATAAGTATCTATATAATTATCTATTAATAGTAATTAATAGTACTTAATTATAGTTATAATAGTATAGTATAGTCAGTATAGTAATGTAATAGTATAGTAATGTAATAGTATAGTATAGACATGGAAAATTATAGTATAGTATAGTATAGTATAGTTATTAATAGTAATTATCCCAATTAATTATGAATAGCATAGAATTACCATGAATAATTGTTATATAGGTAATTATATAGATATACTTATAGATAGTTATTATTCATAAACATGTCCATAGTAATAGTTTTTCATAATAACAATAATAATCTATAATAATAGCAATAATAATAATTATCTATAATAATAGTTTTTTTTTAACTTATAGTAATTAACAGTAATTAATTATAGTTATGATAATGTTATAGTTGGTTAATAGTAATTAATAGTAATTAATTATAATGATCATAGTATAGTAATGGTAATGGTAATGAATAATGGTAATGGTAATGACAATTAATGACAATAGTATAGTAATGGTAATAACAATTAATAGTAACTATTTGAATAGCATTATCCATAATAAAAACTATTGGGATTATATAGTATAATCATAACTATTGGAAATTCTCTATAATAATAACAATTAATAATAGTAATTATCTATATAATTATCTATAAGTATCTATAATGTTACTGCAATAGCAATTATAATTGGATATTGGATATTAATAGTAATTAATAGTAATTAGTTATAGTTCTGATAATGTTATAGTTGGTTAATAGAAATTAATAATATGTGTCTATATATCTATATGACTATTAATAGTAATCAATCATAATCAAATCATAATCTGTATATATATATACGTATAGTTAAGTGCAATAATTCATATTTATATATGAATCTATAGTTAATCATAAGCTATTAATCTATAATTAATCATCATCTATACCTGGTTGGTGGTGGACCTACCCCTCTGAAAAATATGAAAACTAAATGGAACAACAAAAAAAACATGTTCCAAACCACCAACCAGATACATAGTTAAGTGCAAATTTCTGATCCCATTGATGGAATCAGTGGATTTCTGGTGCTTGCTATAGCTGCTTCACCAGGGTATGAATAAATGCTTGCTAACAATAGTTGTGACTTTGGAGATTTCCTCACCAGGCTTTACCAATTACAACTTTTTTTTAGATCCTAACAACCAGGCAAAAACCAATCCCAGATTAGCTCACCATGGTGCTGGAATATGTTTACACCTACAAAACTGTGCCACGTTTGGGGTAAATGTGGGCTGATCCATTTCCCATATGGCCATGAACAAAATCTTGGGTGGTTATCGTTTGTGATCTCGATATATATATATACTGTATATATATATATATATAATATCATATTATAATAATCAATCATATATATATAAGATGGATAATATTACTTTATAACATTATATCAAACATATTCCGATATTCCCATTGAAACCTCTGGTAGCCAAAAAAAAGGACATGATTGGATCCCATAAATTGGTCAAATCTCTTGGATCCGGGCGTTCTGTCCCTTCCCGTCTTCATTTGGCGCATACCTGGCTACAGCACCCGGTTTCATGCTAAGCATTGAAGCTATGGTACTTATAACGAACTAGTTACTGGGGCTTTTGTTAACCCATTTATAACTAGGGGGCCCCACATTGTAGAAATGAACATCTTAGAAAATCATCTGTGAATCGATGAATGTGAAGCTGTTCAGGGCCCAGGAATGTCTCAGGAAAGTCATCGAAGAATCATGGGATATGAAACAAAATCAGGTAGTTTTGGACATGTGAGCCATTAAAAATACCCCGTTTTCCCATCTCATGAAATACATTGAAATACCTTTGTTGGTTGAAAACGGTTTCCCAATCCTATGGCTTATCAAAATCCCCAGTAAACCAGGTAGTAGAATCCCCCAAAAGCCTATAGCAATCAATTAAGTCCCGAACGCTTCGGTTATACCATCTGGTTATTTAACATAGCCATGGAAAGATCCACCATTTTTAAGTTCGGTAAACCATCTATTTCTATGGGCCATCTATACCATTTCGCAAACTGTTAGTCATTCCAAGAGTGTAAGTTATAATCCACTTAGTATGTGGTGTTACCCTCTGGTAAACGTTTACATAACTATGAAAAATCACCAGGTACTAGAATCCCCCAATTAAGCAATCAATTAAGCTCCGAACTCTTCGGTTCTATCCTGCACCACAACTAACTTCCGAAGGCGAACTTTGCGTAGAATCCAAAGGGGTGGTCCTTTTTGAACGCGGCGCGTTCCTGGTTCCGCGACACGGACCACGGAGCGGTGAAGGATTTTTGGCATCCGAAAGGTGTGTGTTTTCACACGGGAGAAATCGATGAAACCAAGGGAAAATCCAGTGAAAAAAATTGACACGTATTCCAACAAAGTGAGGCCCCCAAGATATCTAAGAACTCCAATAGCTATGGTTTATTGTACTTATAACTATAGTTACCGGGGCTTTTGTTAACCAACTTATAACTGGGGGGGCCTCACATTGAAGATGATGGATGATGAAAGAATCTCTTAGTTCAACTAAATCAATATTTTTGTTGCACAAATTGTAAACAACCAACCAAAAAATCCTAGTAGAAGTCCGTTCGGAAATCTTCGGTTGAGAAAACCACACATGTTCCATCCAATTCAGGGGTCAATTTTGCCTTTCCCCTTTGTAACACCTTAAAGATATATACCCTGTTTGACACCTTATAGTTATACCCTGTGTGCTTTTTTCTGAACCACCATGTCTACTCATTTTTGCCATGTACACATGTTTTTGCAGTTGGAGCCAGCATCTCTACCACTTCACTAGCCTGAAATTTCCGGCCGTGGCATGATTTCCTATACTAAGCCATGGTTCCAGCGACGTCGTGAGGTCGTGATCAATCCAGATCATGATGATACTTGATCACTAGTCTCGTCAGTTCTAGATCTGCCATTGATATCTATGGTTTCTAACTAGAACTGATATATCACTATTTACTGTATCACTAAAGATCTCATTAGTTGTATCACTGGTGATCTCATTTTTGCCACAATGTTGTTCAATAATTGTTCATTAATCAAGAAATAACACTACTATGATAGTTCCAAAACACTAATCACTATTATAACTTCACTAATCGGTGGTTTCAACCCCCTGAAAAAATATGAAAGTCAGATTGGATCGTCATTCCAACTATTGGGGAAAATCATCCATTCATGTTCCAGTCACCACCAACCAGTTGTAAATTCCTATTGATTGTCTCATGAAATCCGGGTTTTCTGTGCCTCATAACCATGGTAAAAAATACTAACAACCATGGCTAATCACTAGTATAACTTAATTATTGTAATCCAAGAACACAAGTGACAACAATCACTAAATTATACCTGTAATTACTATGAAATATAAACAATAACATTAAGTTAGACTAATAATAGTGTTTTGGAACTATTATAGTCTAACTTAATGTTATTGTTTATATTGTTTATATTTCATAGTAATTACAGGTATAATTTAGTGATTGTTATAAGTTAATGTTTTGTTGATTAAATCCCCATTCTTTTCTTGCGGTTCCAGCACCAGCGTTCAGCGCGCGAAAAATGTGGATCTCCGGATCTCCGACTCTCCTGCGCCAGCCGCTTGGATGCAAAGCTGGCCATGTCTTCGAGTTCCCGACGTCAGGGCCTCCTGAACTGGCCGAAGAAACTCGAAATGGAAAATCATTGGGAAATACTGGGAGAAATCATAAGTGTTTGGTGATTTTATGGCAAAATTAGGGATGTTAGGAGTTTTGTTGGATTTTTTGATGGGTTATGAGAATGAACTGAGGAGAATTGGGATCATATCTAGGAATAGTGGGGGCTAACTACGGTTTAAGTTAGAGATGTAACCATTATTTATAGCAAGGTGAGCTCTATGTGCTGTGGTTTGATGATGTTTGATGTCTGGTCTGGCCTCAACTAGAACATCACAGCATCCTGTTTTCTTTTTTTTTGTGGTATCCTCTCAGCTGTTTTTTTTCTGGTGGTTGCAACTGGCACCGCAATCAATTTGCCCTTTGACCAATTTCTTGTTTTGATTAAGCCACCAAAAGTTGGGAGTCGTTATAAAGAATAAGGGTTCAACTGCAAGAAAAACAGAATGGGATAGCTGGGATACCAATCAGTCATCAGTTCAATGGTAATTTCAGGATCCAATTTATGGAGGTACTGTACACCATGTAAGGCCATATTTTGTGGGGGATAGTCCCTTACATAGGCCTTACATAGGCCCTATATATGGTAGGTACCCCCAATTTAGGTTCCTGAAATGGCCACTGATCAGTTATAGTCTCAAACCATCCGAAAAAAAAAAAAAAAACAACTCCAATGATCCAGCACAGCAACGGAATACCTTATCCACTTTTGATAAGTAAACCCTCTACACATGGGGATGTTCCATTGTCATGTTTGATAAGCAGAGGTTCACATTTTTTAAGTGTCTTTAAAATCTTGAAAGAGACCATCTTCCGCTGGAATTGAAGCAACACAATTCCTGATGTATGCTATATGGGTATGGGTCAATACCTATTAATACCCTTTTTAGTGGGATGAACATCCATAAATCCCAGCTATTTTGGGGTTCACGGCACGGTACCAGGGTGCCATGACCCATCCCCATATGTCAATAGATTTCAATAGATTTCCAATCACCAAATGTAAGGATCGCCCAAAACAAGCGCTGACGAACATGGACGAACATGGACCTGAGGCTCCCAAGCCTGCGGATACAGTCTTAGTACCTGTGCAGTACTGCTGCCGCCCCCCCAAAATCCAGGTACTGAGCCGAAATTCGCAGCCGATGTGTGCTGTGACATGCTGTGACCAGCTATTTTCGAGTCGTTTAGACAAAAAAAACGTCATCCTAAGATATATTCAAACATGGTTTTATGGGTGAAAAGTCACAGCAAAATAGCTGGGATGTTCATGATGTTCATCCTGTTCCGGTTCCCAGAGATGATGGCAAGGGTTTTAACCCACAAACGTCGGACGTTCTCATTGCCTGACTCCATATCACGTCGCCGTTCCAGCTCCCCGTTTTGCCCCCAGGTCGCGCTGACCCTTGGACCCTTGGCTCGATCTCATCTGAATCCTGGCAAGGTCCATGCTTAATCGAAAAAATACCAGTACCAAATGGCAAAATCTATGGCAAAATCGATGGCAAATGTTAACAAATATGATGATTTTGCTGGCTCTGGTCGATTTTCCATGATTTTCCTCCACAAACTCACCAAACTAGCCAGAGTCCGGTTCTGTAGGATTGCAGCCATTTGATGATATGATGTGATATGGGATATGTGTATCATCGGATATCATCGGCCATAGATACCCATGATTGTCTGATATTTTTTGATTCCATGCCCGAGGCATGATATTTACCCTAGGACCTCCAGGTAGCCCATGCCCTATGCGGTCCTATGGAGTGTAGTCTTGCTGTTTCTTTGTATTTATGGATGGTACATATGTGGTAAGTCATTTTAAAATGCATAACCATACATGTATAATAACCATTCGGTAAACCCCAAGTTGACAAGAAAAAATACATTGAATTAATATTATATTACCATTACGTGTACCGTGAATGAACTCTATAAATTAATGAGTAGTATGTGTATAAGAGTGTCAGCATATCATGCTGGTAAGGAGAAACAATTGGCCAAAGAGACCAGAAATGACTGGTCCATCCTGGTCCTTCTTGGTCGTGAGCCATCCAACTTTGACTTGTCCAAATGGGTTTGTCTCAAAATATGATATATGAATATATATATATATATAAATATTATATTATTATGGTATACCAGAAAATACCTTGTTTTAATGGGAAAATCATGAGAAACCCATGGGATTTGAGCCGGCCTACCCTTTCTATTTGAACTCGAACGGGAGAGTTCTGCGATGCGTTTTGTCGAGGGGACCTTGCCGGATCCATGTCAGATCCATTCTGGGTAAATTATAATACTTCACTAACCTGAATTAAGGCCATTTGGGGATGATGTCCCTTATTAACCAAAATTCCAGTGAGGGAGAACAGTGAGGTCGTTATAATTTACCCAGATCCATTGGAATAACAGGGTGAAACGAGACCTCGATAGACCTGCGAATCTCGCACCTTCAGCGGTCGATTCGCGTCTCGGTGCCCCGCAGGCACGGTGCTTAAAGCACGGCGTCGTGCCAGGAGCCATTGGAACGCCCAAAAAAAACTGCGCCAGGTGATGATCCAAGATCAAAACATCTCAAACAATGTGAGGCCCCCCAGTGATGTGAACGTTGGTTTAGATTCGCCCCGGTAACTAGTTCGTTATAAGTACCATAAACCAGTTCGTGACATTGGAGTTATGTGAACCCCAACTTAGATATCGTGGCCGGGGGGGCCTCACATTGAAACCATCAGTCAGAACTTGAATCAGGTCGTTTTTTTTCTCTGTGTGTGTGTGTCGTATTTTCCTAGGGCTCAGAGACCAAGTTTCGATACACTTTTATCAATCGTCGTGCGATCACTTGGGATCAAAAATGAGGATCAAAGCACCGGAGATTCACTGCAACACATGCAACAGGCCCTTCTTCCGTTCTGAAGTCAGAAGTCATCTGGGCAGTGATGACTCAGACTTCGAGTGGCCTCCAATCGGAAGGAGAAGATAGAAAAGATTGGAGATGTTTTCCAGAAAGGTTTGCCTGAATCCATTGGGTATCCCAAATCCATTGCTTAATGGAAAATACCATGGTTTCATGGATTGGCTCAAGAAAACATTTACAGGAAGGCAGGTTTTCAAGAAACCACTAAACATAGGGGGTTTCCTGCAAATTTTCCCATGGTCCGACATATTTTTTTGTGCTTCTTAGAATGGGGCACCACCAAAAAACAAACAGTTTTTTCCTACTTGTTGCCAACAGGGTTGGAGGTTTTTTGGGTGGTTAATTGGCGGCTCCAGTTTTGAAGAAACCGCCATTTCACTGCAATGTGGGGCCCCCCAGTTATAAATTGTTTTATAAGCCCCAATAACTAGTTCGTTATTTGCGTACCATAAACCATAGTTATTGGAGTTATAAACCAACTTAGATATCTTGGGGGCCCCACATTGTGTGATTCTTTTTGCTTTCAAATCTCAGGGACCCAAAAAAACAACATGAAGTATCCAGCTGAGAAAAACAGGTCGTTCTGAAACACCCATCAAAATCGACTCGCTGTCCTCGGGTCATTGAAATGCTGGGAAAACGATCTTCAAATGGTGGCTTTTCCACATCTACTGGTTGGTTTACACTAGGCTAGCTTGCCAAACGTTTACATACCCATACCCAGATGCTCTATGGTGCTGGAATATTTACCTACATTTGTGCCATTTTGGGGGTAAATGTAGGTAAATATTGCATACATGGAGCATCTGGGATACATATCCTTTGTTTTGCAAAGACGTGATGGGTATAATTAGGGTATTTGGCGCTGTCCAGTCAGTACCCTGACAACGTAAACTGCACCTTGGGATGTTTTTTCTCTTTGTTATTTGGATATAGGTAAACATACATATTTATCATGTGTAGGATCAAAACTATGGTATTTGTTTGTCATAGTAAATACTCCCCTAGAAATTCTGGTGTAGTCTTGGATCTATTCGTTTTTGTGGCCTAAAAATACGGTGCATTTAAGCTCAAGCCCCATTGATCCATGCCAATCGCCCAAGCGTTGGGGGACAAAATCTGTACCCTCCGGAAATTTAACAGTTTGCTACGGAAAATTGCCTGTTTATAGACTGTGTACCTATTCAACATGGCGATCTTCCAGGGGATATTCAGATTTGAAATCCCACTTCTTCAGACATGGCAGTGTGTCAAAACCTTGTACCCCTGTAGTTCACATCAAAATAGCTGGGATTTATGGATGTTCATTCCCCTAAAAATGGTATTTTCATAGGTATTGATCCATAGCCGCACATCCAAAAAGGCGTTCAAAAAAAACTCCAGCCCTGAAGGCCCAAAAAAACGCCCTGGCGGGCGCCTCGCTCGTCGATGAGTTTAGGGAGCTGGATCAATGCACTTCCGGTGTAGGATAACAGCCCTGGACACTGATGATCTGGGATGGGCCATGGGATTAGCTTAGAAGATGGGTGAAAATCAAAAAAGGAACGAGCCCCTAGTATACCATATACCCCTTTTACCCTCTGGTTATTTAACATAGCCATGGTATAGATGGCCCATTTACAGATGGTTTACCTATTAAAAATGGTGATTTTCCATGGCTACGTTAAATAACCAGAGGGTATATATATATATATATTTATATGTATGGGTAAACTAGAATGATTCACCAACCTGAAATGTTCGGCTTTATTGGGATAATTCCCCCAACCGTGATTCCAGTGAGGGAGAACAGTGAGGTCGTTATTCGTGATCAAATTTACCCATATATATATATCGGAATATCATGGCATCCAATATTCTCCCTTGATATGATATAGAAAAAAAAATTATTACCCAATATATTCTCTACATATCATACAATGTGAGGCCCCCAAGATAGCTAAGTTGGTGCAAATAACTCCAATGTCACGAACTGATTTATGGTACTTATAACGAACTAGTTACTGGGGCTTTTGTTAACCAACTTAGATATCTTGGGGGGCCTCACATTGTATCCCAGTTATAATTTCTCGTAATCTTGGGATCCAAAAAGGATCGAAGCCTGGTGAGATTTTCAACCGGGGGTGATCCAACCAGTGTACCTGGTGTAAGTACACCGGCGAGTGGAGCCGAATCTCGAACTTCATGACCATAGTATAACTGATAAAATATGGTGTGTAACTGCTATTATACCATGGTCAGTTTTAATAGTATGGTATAACTGCTTTTTATGACCATGGTATAACTGATATAGTTATTTTATATGGTATAACTGCTATTATATGGTATAACCTCATTGATATGGATTATAATCCACTTAAATGGGATGCAAATCCGAGTAAGTCGGTACATAGCTCTAATATCACTCGGGTGAATGGTGTGTGTATATATACATATAGAGTTCTAGGTACCCAAGTGTGTAATTGGAATATTGTTCATACACTCTTTTGAGTTCTATGAACTTCATTTATGTATAGTTTTATTATATAGTTCATACAATGTGGGGCCCCCTAGTTATAAATTGGTTAACAAAAGCCCCAATAACTAGTTCGTTATTTGCGTACCATAAACCAGTTCGTGACATTGGAGTTATTTGCACCAACTGAACGCTATCGTTTGGGGGCCCCACTTTGTAGAAGTTCATAATGGTATTCAACAATCATAACGAATATCCATATAGTTTTATTATATAGTTCATAGAGTTTGTAAAGCTTCGTTCTAGTTCATTCTAGTACAAATTATGATGCACCAAACGCTGTTAAAAAGCTGTTGACTTGACCTGTCGAAAAATTGGCCGGCGATTTTTGGCTGGCTGATTTGAAAAAATGATACCCGTATTGTTGGGGACGAAGAAAAACTAAGTTAAGTGCAGTTATGGTAGATATGATATGATATGATGTATCTATAGTTCTTGAGGATTAGTAAACCAACAAACATAACTGGGGAAAACCACCATGTAGCAGTACTTGATGATATGGTCAGTCATTGGCATGTTAATCACACACTGTGATGGTGTATTTGTCATTGGGCTGACTTGAAGGAATATAAATGAACGGAAATTGTGTCATGATGAACGGCCGGCAACTGGCACTGGTTCTCAGGGAGCGTTTTGATCTTAACCAGGAACCACTTTCCCTTCCAACATAGCTACTCTACCTGATGATAAGGATTCTTGGACTTCATAAAGAATCTTTCAACATATGGGTTTCTTTAAATGGGGGATGCCCTGGTCACCATGTTGGTTTCAAGTCACGACCAGGTCATGGTGACGAGGTGACTTAGCTTGGATGATTTTGGGGAGACCCCCTATGACTTGTGGGGCCCCCGTTTACGATAGCGTTCAGTTGGGGGCCACATAACTCCAATGTCACGAACTGGTTTATGGTACTTATATCTTAATGAAGTTTATAAACCAACTTATAACTGGGGGGCACCACCTTGTACAATGTGAGGCCCCCGTTCGATATCTAAGTTGGTGAACATAACTCCAAAAACTATGGTTTATGGTACGCAAATAACGAACTAGTTATTGGGGCTTTTGTTAACCAACTTAGCTATCAAACGGGGGCCCCACATTGTATGACATAAGCAAGCTCCACATGTTGATATGAGAAATTCCATGATGTTTCCCAGCTGATGTTTGTGGATTTTCTGATTGTTTCCCAGCTCCATGTTGTTCAAAGAATTGGATTCCATTGTGGATTGCATGGAAAAATTGAAAACCATCATGGATTCCTTTGGATTTTCTGAAAACTCATAATTGAAAACCATAACAAAATTGAAAAGCTCATAATTTCCATGTTGTTTTCCCAATTTTTGCGGATTTTCCGATTCCTCCCCAGCTACCGCAGCTCCGTTTCCGCATCGGTGAAACCGAGTTTGCCGCCTGGTTTCCGACTCCGAAGCCCGGCTCCATCCCATTCGTTCCTGGTGCGGTTCCAGCTTCAGCAGGTTCACTTTTTGGGGACCATGAAGACGGTCTACCCATGACGGATCCATGGTGCTGGTATATATGCTAACATAAAGGGGGTATATTGATGGGATCCATGTTACCATATATACCAGCACCATGGATCCTATGAGCTATGCAATTATTGAAAAAGATGGTTTCTCAGGTTATTTTCATAACCATGAAAGGGTTTTCTAATTTTGGTACATATTTTGAAACCCATGATTTTGAGGTAAACCCATCATAGGAAACCTCCATATCATCTGGTTGGTGGTTGACCTACCGCTCTGAAAAATATGAGTCAAAGTCAATGGGAAGGATGACATCCCATATATGAAATGGAAAATAATCCAGTCATGTTCCAAACCACCAACCAGTCATAGAACGAAGAGGAAACACAGAATTTCAAACCAGTCAACTTGCCGTCCTTTGGACACTCACTGTCTTCTTCTCAAAGACCTCGGTTGCAGTGGGATGTGTCGCAATTCAGAGGGGGATGGGCAACCGGCAGCTAAATGGCGAGAAGAATGATGCTAAACCAACCATTCTATGGGGCGAGAACACCAAGCATAACTACATTTCTCCCTATTCCATCCCTGGTTTTAGAAGGAAAAACACATATTTTAGAGGTTTGAATGCATCTACCAATGGTCATTATGATTATGAGGGATAACTCTTATGTAAGTAGCCTTTCTTGGTGTATACTCCCCATGACATGTTCCACAAGGTGAGGCCCCCATGTAACGATAGCTAAGTTGACGCACATCACTTCGTTAACCAGGCTGTATGGGGGATAGAATTTAAGATATGATGAATTGGTAATACTTATATACAATGTGAGGCCCCCCAGTTATAAGTTGGTTTATAAGCCCCAATAGCTATAGTTATAGGTACCATAAACCATAGTTATTGGAGTTATAAACCAACTTAGCTATCTAGGGGGCCCCATCCTGTACTATATGATGAACCCCATGACACCATGAGTTAACAAAAGGTTATAGTACTAGTTATATGGAGATTTCCGAAAATGATGAAAAACCCCACTCGCCGGATGGTTTATTTCATGGAAAATCCCAATCTAAAAATGGATGAGAACTAGGGGTACCCCCAAGGATTGGAAATCCCTATATCTTTAAGATATATAAATGAAACACACATCTGGTTGGTATACCTACCCCTCTGAAAAATATGACTTCGTCAGTTGGGATGATGAAATTCCCAACTGAATGGAAAGTCATAATCCATTCATGTTCCAAACCACCAACCAGATAGGCATATCTACATATATCTACCAGAAACCAATAAACTTCAGAAATATCAACGGTTATATCCCAATATATCCCAATATTATCTATTTCAATTACACAATGTGAGGCCCCCAAGATAGCTAAGTTGGTGAACATAACTCCAATAACTATGGTTTATGGTACGCAAACAACGCACTAGTTACTGGGGCTTTTGTTAACCAATTTAGCTATCGAACGGCGGCCTCACATTGCAGCAATCAATGGTTATATCAATATTATATCAATATCAATATATCAATGGTTGTATCCCAATTAATATCCCAATATGAACCCTATTTCAATTACAGTAACCATTGAAATACAGTAATACTGGGATATAACCATTGAAATACAGTAACCATTTCAATACAGTAATCTGGGTAAATTACAATATTTCACTCACCTGAATTAAGGCCATAAAAGGGGATGATTCCCCTTACTAACTATGATTTCCAGTGAGGTCGCAGTGAGGTCGTTATAATTTACCCAGATCTATTTCACTAGGACAATTAAATTTACCCCCTAGTAAACTAACAGTTTGCTATTGAAAAACACGACTTTTTCGAAGGTAAATCAACTATTTCTATAGGCCATGTTCTATAGCTACAATGTGAGGCCCCCAAGATATCTAAGTTGGTTTATAAGCCCCAGCAACTATAGTTATTTGGTAAATCAACTATTTGTTTCAAAGAAACGTCTCAGGGGAACCCCTCGTAACCAGGCCATGGCACCACTCGTGTTGGCTTCGAGGCCTCCAGGATGGGCAGCCGATCTGAGGCCTCGCTGGGCCAGCCGAAGGTTTGGACCATCCCATGGGGAAGAAATGTGGTGAAAAAAACCATGTCCTTAGATGTGGTTATGAATTGGTTACCCTCTGGTAAACTAGCATTAGATGGGAAAATCCACTATAAATGGTGATTTTCAATAGCAAACTATGAGATGGTTGATATAAAATGGTGATATGTTTATTAGATGGTTGATATAAAATGGTGATATATCTAATGTGGTTATAGAAAAGTGGTATATCTAATGACATGGATAATGAATATCTAATGACAATAGATATAGACATGGATATAGACATGGATATCTAATGACAATAGAAAATGTGGTTATAAACTATATCCAATAAAAAACATGTGGTTATATAAATTGCTGATAAGTTGGTTTAATCATTTTAATCCATGTCAACTCTGGTTAGAACAAACAAATGTGGTTTATATAAAATGGTGATATGTTTATTAGATGGTTTAACCACATATAAAATGGTTTAAAACCACCCTGGTTATAAATTGGTTACCCTCTGGTAAACTGTTACATAAACTATGGAAAGATCCACCATGCTATTAATGGGAAAATCCACGAACTAAATGGTGAATTTCAATAGCAAACTGTTAGTTTACCAGAGGGTATAAGTTGGTTTAATCCATGTCAATTCTGGTTAGAACAAATGTGGTTTATATAAAATGGTGATATGTTTATTAGATGGTTTAACCACATATAAAATGGTTTAAAACAACATTAGTATAAACATATCTAAACCATCTAATGTATAATATCATAAAGCCTTCCTTTTTGATGGTTTAGATATGTTTATACTGGTTTATCCCATAAAAACGGTGACTGGGGAATAGTTTATGATTGTTTTAACCACATTATGTATAATTCAAATGGGAATTCCAAATGGGATTTTCTCCACGATCAGCCAATGATTCATAATCAAATTGAGTGGAAGTCCACTTTTTGGACTATATATAATCCCCTATTGCATAAGCGCAGAATCATCAAGCAACATTATTTTTTGGGAGGAAGGGATTAATGCTGGTTTGGATTTTCCGGCACACAATGATCATCATTTTGTTCGGGATTCCAATGACAATAAACAATGGCAATTCCGAATCTGTAAAGGGCAGTACAACCAACATCTAGCAATCATCAACCAACAGGGTGCACAACAGGGGTGATGAACCATCAACCCACCATCATTCAGAAAAACTCTATCCTCGCGTACTTGCCCAATGAAAATCCCCATTTTTATCATGGTCATATCGGTCATGCTGCTGCTGCCCCCCAGTGATATTTGTTGGTTTATAACACCCATCATCCCGTAAACGGTGGTGCCCATCATGTTAGCTAATGGTTTATGACTCCTACAAAGTGGGGCCCCCGTTTACGATAGCGTTCAGTTGGGGTTCACATAACTCCAATCACTATGGTTTATGGTACGCAAATAACGAACTAGTTATTGGGGCTTTTGTTAACCAACTTATAACTAGGGGGGCCCACATTGTATACTATCATGGCGCTTATAAACTAAGTTATAACTTATATCTGGCACCACCCTGGTTCACAAAATCACTATCCAACAGCAGAAAATTGCCACTTATAGTTGATTTACCTATCAAAAATGTGAATGTTCCATAGTTGTCCATAGTTATGTTATGCCCTCTGGTAAACTGTTACATAACTATGGAAAATCACCATTTTTAATGGGAAAACTCACTATTTCTATGGCCATTTTCAATAGCTTTTTGTATGTTTACCAGAGGGTATATCATCATATATCCCATTAAATCCCATTAAATGCCATTGAATCACCATTGAATCACCATCATATATCCCATTAAAACAGGGTATCCGACCTGAACCGCCAGTGTAGAGCTCATCCTCTTCGCTTGGCTGATGCGTTCGCCGCGCTGAGCTTTCCAAGCCTTTTCAACGCTGGCGAGGTGAGTGGAGCGATAGGTCAATTGGTGCCATCTATGCAAATAGTTATGTATATATATATATATTGTTTTTATAGTAATATAGGAAATATCTATCTATCTATCTATCTATCTATTTATCTATCTATCTATTTATCTATCTGTCTATCCATCCATCCATCCATCTAGCTATCTTTATACAGATGTCTGTATATCCGTAGAATTCTACACTACATATACTGTTTGATATATCGTGATATTTTTTGTGTATCTTTTGTACGCACGGCTCTCTCGCCAGTCGCCTGAATCTCCTCATCTTTGCGATGTGGCACATTGACGTGTAGCAAGCCCTGTACCGACTGGAGCCTGCAGAAACGGGCGGGCGGAACCGGCCAAAGGTCCCGTTGTTGAGATCAACCGATGTTTTAAAATCGCCAAAAAATCCATAGGGAGTTCTATAGTTTATGGAGTTTATGGATGTTTATGGAGGATATTATTATAGTATTCATGGGCTTGATAAATCAACCTATAGATACCTATAGATACCTATAATAATTATAGTACAGTAATCTCCCAAAAAGAAGCCCAAAAAGTGTGAAACCATGGTACTTTGATGATATTTACAGATATTTGCTACATATTTCCAAGTTTCCCAGTGGCAGCCGTGTTTTGGGCACATGTCCGTGATCGATAAAAAACCCATGGATCATACCGTGAAGAATGATTCTTCCATTCTCCTGTGATATTCCCAACATGACTAAGCAATGAAACATACAATGCGGGGCCCCCTAGTGATGTTAGTTGGTTAACAAAAGCCCCAGTAACTAGTTCGTTATTTGCGTACCATAAACCATAGTGACATTGGAGTTATGTGAACCCCAACTTGGATATCAAACGAGGGCCTCACATTGTAGGGAATTATATCCTGGGATATAATATGGGAATATCACAAAGGAATAATATCATAATATGATATTCCCATTTAATTAGTTTACTAGGATACACATACGGTGGATGGGCCAGCGAAATCCGATAAACCACCAAAAGGATGGTTGAAACCCAAACAAAATAATGGGATGTGTACTACCTATGAACTGGTGCAGGATTTCGCAACCATCCACAGTAGGGAATTAACATGGCATTTCATTTGATAGTTTACTAGGATGTAATAGGATTTTTTATATGTGTGTCATGGGAATTAACAGAGTTGCTATACCAAAACCCCCCAAAAAAGAACATTGCGTTTCGCTGAGCCAGTTTCCCACGCAAGCGTGGTGATCACTTACCTAATAACGTGGCTTGGAGCGACCCTGAAACCCTGCTCCATCCATCAGCAAATCCAAGCACCAATTCAGCACATCCAGTTGGTTCATGATATATTTGATCCATTCATTTATATGTCTTTCCCACTTATTAACATACATTTACTTCAGATTTCCCTACATGATATATTTGACTCATTTATACTTGATTCTTCCACCTTTAAACCCACAAGGTGGTGCCCCCCCAGTTATAAGTTGGTTTATAATCCCATTAACTATAGATATATCTACCATAAGTCCTAGTTATTAAAGTTATAAACCAACTTAGCTATCTTGGGGGCACCACATTGCACCATGGTAGGGGGATTTTCCCTCCCCAAAATCCATCCATTTCAGCAACTCCCAGGTTTCTGCCTTCTAGTCAAGCGCTCGACCGTGGCCTGCCACTTGGTCGCCACTTGGTGCATCCAAAACACAGCCACAGGAGCCACAGCCAGAAACAAGGACTATCCCGGGAAAATGGTGATTTTACCCTAGAAAAATGGTGAAGCATCTGGATTTTACCAATTTTTAATATGAAGAATGGTGATCCGATGGTGAATCGATGCTCATTTTTCCAACCAGAATTGGCATTTGACCGACAAAATGTCTGATTTTATGGGGATTGAATGGGATATCATGGAATCTTAGTCGGATGGGAATGGAAAATTGGTGAAATATACTGCTGCCGATTGCCATGTTTGATTACTGCAGGGTACATGGGCCATAAGCGTGCCTGAAAATTGTTATTGAATCACTTTGAAGCACTTACGTAGTGGAATACACACGAAACTAGCGTGCAACAAACTCAAATAACAAATAATATGCATATAACTACGTATTATATACATGTGCACAACCTGTATAGAACATGAATTCGAATAATACTACATAATGTATTCATGTATTCGATAATACTTCATTTCTCAAAAGCTCCGGGGATGTGTTGCAGTAATACCTATGATACGATATGTTTGCGGTATGAACATCCATACATCATCCATACACAACAGCTACGGAATGATGTGAGAACCCACTGTAATTTCCAAGCGCATTTCCGTCTGAGCCAACTGGTGGCGCCAACTTTTTGGTTACTTTGTGGATGTTCCCACTGATCACGAAATCATACCCTCTGCTTATTTAATATAGCTATGGAAAATGGTCCATTGATAGTCGATTTATGTTGTTTTACCTACTTAAAAATGATGGTTGTCCATAGCTATGTGATTTTATCATAATAAACTGACATAGCTATGGTAAATGGAACATCACTATTACTATATCCCATAGCTAAACTCAATTGAAACAAGGTCATCATGGGATAGTTACCCTTGCATTCACCATCATTCCAGCGACGCACAACGATCGATCCTGGTGAGAAACATAGAAAAAAAACATCTGGAGCATAGGCATAGCTTTAGATCCATTTATTACATTTATTTCAATGATTTACCGACTAAAATGGTGATTTCCATAGCTTTTTGTTAGTTAATCACCATTTTTCATGGGAAAATCCACTATAAATCACCATTTTCCATAGGTTTTTTGTATGTTTTGTGTGTCTGACAAAAAATGGCATATCCGATACGACATGCCCAGCTGCCGGCCTTTTCTTGAACTCGAAACTTCCAGAACCTCGGCACCATGTTTTTTTTGGCATTGGGAGTATGAGGAAAAATAAATGGATAGTCAATACGAACTACAATGTGAGGCCCCCAAGATATCTAAGTTGGTGAACATAACTCCAATAACTATGGTTTATGGTACTTATATGTACTTATAACTATTGTTACTGGGGCTTTTGTTAACCAATTTATAATGTACAAATAGTTCAAAATCAATGGATTTTCGGTTGCTTTAGCTTTTGAACATTTTTGAACTATACCAATAAGACATGCATGGCTACCCTCTGGTAAAGTGTTACATAACTATGGAATGATCCACCATTTTTGATGGGTAAATCAACTATTTTTTATGGCTATGTTCAATAGCAAACTGTTAAACTACCAGAGGGTAATCCAGACATTGTGAATAAGTTGATCACAACAATATCCACCACATCCCTTCATCCTCAATGGGTTTGTCCTTAATATTCCTCAAAAGATTCGTAATTATCATGCCTCTTATATGACAGTGATCTCCTATTAACATTACCATGAATCCGGGTATCCTGTCCAGTTCTTCACAAATTCAAAGCATATTGCTGCTTACAAATATATAATATACGTATATATATATATATATATGTATATGAGTATATATATATATGAGTATATATATATATATATACATATGTTTCGATTACATATATATATATATGATTATTTATATATACATATATATATATATATGTGATTATATATATATGATTATATATATGTGATGATGTATGTGTATATATATATATGATTATGTGTACATACATATATATATATATATATGATTATAATATATAATGTTATATATATAACTGTATACAAATATATATAAGATAAAGACATATTCTATTCCTATCTCGTTCTATCCCGTTTGCAACATTGCTTTCTGATTTTCTTCGGAGCTGCTCCGAAAAACTCTCTAAGCTTCCAGGCCAATCAGTGGCAGATGGGGTACTGAGGCCAACCTCGGCCGACGTCTGAAAATAGGCTGCTTACATTGGGTCAAAAATTGCATGTTCATAGTGAAAAGATGTGAGAAAATGACATTTTAATGGATATATGCTATGCCGATCTATGCCGCTATACAGTACCACCACTTTATGGCGATTTTTGCAAGTGAAAATGCTGATTAACCCATAATATCATAGTATAACCCAGTTGATTAAGATAGTACCACCACATAAAATGGCCATTCATGTTGATTACCCTCTGGTGAACTAACATAACTATGGAAAATCACCATTTTTCATGGGAAAATCCACTATAAATGGCAATTTTCAATAGCTATTTTGACATAACCAGAGGGTAACCCAGTTGATTTAGAGGTCTCCTATTTTCGGACACACCACGGCTTTACGAACACCACGCTCAAGGCAGTTGGGATCACAAGAAGTAGTCCCAATGAACAGGGGATGTTTATGGATTTTTACCACCAAAAGGATGACTGAAACAAGTTGAAACCCAAACAAAATAATGGGATAAAATGGGATAAACCTAATGAAATTTTAATGGGATTTCCATGGTTAATAATGGTTAATAATGGTTAATAATGGTTACAATGTGAGGCCCCAAAGATATCTAAGTTGGTGAACATAACTCCAATGTCACTATGGTTTATGGTACGCAAATAACTATAACTATAGTTACTGGGGCTTTTGTTAACCAACTTATAACTGGGGGGCCGCGGGGGCCTCACATTGTGGGATAAGATGGGATGTTTACCGTCTACCACCGTTTTCAACTGGTGCAAGATTTCGCAAGAATTCGCTGGCCCATCCACAGTATGAACAGGAAATTGACATATATTGACCATGGATGACCGTGGTAGACATGTCGCCATCGAATGACCCATGGAGGTTTCACCTATATTGACCTACCCTGCATCCTATGATGGGAACCGCAGTTTTGGGCTATGAAACTGGAAGATGTGGCTATTGAAAATGGTAGTGAAAAATCCCCATGGTCGTTAAAACACACAACAAAACTTCTGGTTAGTATGGTTCCTCATGTGTAGAACAAAACAATGTAAACCAGTAAGGCAAAACCCCCCAAAAAAGTAGAGGTAATACAGCATTCATGTACTCAACATCTACCCACAAGAATACTCATCAAAATATACCTACAAAAACATCAACTTACTCTTCCCCAAGGTATCTTTGGCCCAAAAAAAATGTATTTTACATTGAACAAACATCCTGAGGTCCCCATTTTCGGTGGATTTAGCAGCAAATCCAGGTGGAAATCCCGCCACCCATTCGATCAATGGGAGATCTCCAGGATCCAATTGATGGAGGTACGTAAACGTACCATATGTTTGGCCATATGTTCTGGGGATCTTCCCTGAAATTTACCCTCTGGTAATTTAACATAACTATGGAAAATCACAATTTTTAATGGGAAAATCCACTATAAATGGCCATTTTCAATAGCTATGTTAGTCATTGCCAGAGGGTAGGCCTTTTTTAAATAGGCCTTTTTTCTATGGGATTGGTACCTCCGTCCTCAATCGGATCCTGGCCAGCATGGCCATTGATTCGATATATGGGACTCTGACCGCCATATAAAAGTCATGCCATCGAACGCGATATGCCTTAGTTTCACAGCGACCACCACGACCACGACTTCGAAAAGTCTTGGGAGACTGTGAGTTTCTGGGAGTTTCTGTTGTTTCTACCATAGTATACTGGTTGGTGGTTTTAACCATCTTGAAAAATAATATTAGTCAATGGGAAGGATGATCCCATATATTATGGAAAAGAAAAACAAATTTGAAACCACCAACCAGTATATAGTCATAGTATATCCCTAGGATCCATGGTGCTGGTATATATATGCTAACATGATTGGGGTATATTGATGGGATCCATGTTACCATATATAGCAGCACCATGGATCCTATGGGTATAGTTAGACAACACTATCAACTATGGTCATCTACTGGTAGACTACTATTACTAGTTGGGGATATAGTTTAGGCAATATCCCAAATTTCTACCAGATGATTTGATCTATCCGGGCCAATCAGTTTCTACCAAATTTAGGGATTCAGGATGATTCAGATAAATTAAGCGAAAAGATAAGATGAATGGTTCGTAGCCTCGTAGCCCTTTCCATAACCTATAAACTCTCCCAGTGTTCGTAGATCAATCAGTTGAAGGCAATTCCTCTAACTATGCTTAGTTGCCCTGATGTTTTGGTTGACCCCGACGAACCCAGCACATGCTGTAATGGAGTCAACATGGCACTCATGGTAGGAATCAACTGGGAATTTAATAATGTCAACCCCGGATGAGACTAACCCATGGTTTATGACAATTAGGGGGGTATTCCTCCAAAAGTCATTTCATCTGATACTTTCTTATGGTACCCAATTAAACAGCCGCAAACGGGGGTTTATTAATCCAGGGTTGACATTATTCGTGTTGTGAGGCTATCTGGTGGAGCCATCCAAGAATGATCGACTGGGCACCAGTGCTATTGATAAGGATAAATACCGGAAGGGACACCCCAGTTACGTGTGTTGCTGTAGTTTCACCCATCTAACTAGAGCATATCCAGCACAGATCCAACCTACCTATCCAGAAACAAAAACTAACATTAATGGATCAATGGTAAAGTAATTTGGAAGGTCAGGGTATGCGTACTTAGGGGGGTAGCTGACGCTAGAAATGAATATATTGTCATCCATGGTCATCAACCACCATGGTCATTGGAACATGCTTTTTTACCACGGTTGTATATACCCTCTGGTAAACTAACATAACTATGGAAAATCACCATTTTTAATGGGTAAATCCACTACAAATGGCCATCTTCAATAGCTATGTTAGTTTACCAGAGGGTACACATGTTTATAACTGGAACTGCACTTCCACTTATCCATCACTCTGGTCTCCATCTAAATTTGAAAAAAAATAGACCCACAAGCCTCCTGTGCCAATGTTCAACAAAGCTTTACATATATGGGTTCGCTGGGAAAATCATCGAACCATTCCTGGAAACTGAATTTTCTGATGAAAAACCAGAGGCTATTCACCGATATTCCCTTCATATCCCGCTGATATTCCATAGAATATCCCATGAAGTGTCAACAATATTCCACCAATTTTGTTGGCTAGATATACTTCGTGTAAGAAACGACCAAAGCCTATGGATCCAAATGCAACCTGACAAGGTACCTCACCCCGAAAAACCTCAACCCCCAGTCAAACTTCGAAGCTACGACTGGATCCATATCCAATAACTAGGGTTTTAACAATCCCTAAGGATCCATGTATGGAATATTTACCTACATTGGGATTATTTTAAATTACTTTAGGGGTCAATGTAGGTAAATATTCCATACATGGATCCTCTGGGAATGCATATATCATAATTCATCATATATCCAAAAGTAATGGTGGCTTTTAACCAACAAACATCACTGGGGGAGCACCACTAGGATAACTGGTGGCTTCATGGTGATACCACAGTGAAATTGATGGTGTCAGAAACCAACAAACATAAGAGTTTATGATACACACATATCGACTATAGTTCATGGTGGTTATAAGCATCTAGAGTTCTATAGTTTATTATGCATATATATATATATATCATATGTAAATCTGTATGTCAATGGTGGTTATAAACCAACAAACACACCTGGTGGTTAAACAAGGCAGCCCCTTTTTTTCGCATTTCCCAGGCGCTTCACAGGTCGTCTCAGCTCGACAGACTGCACCGTAAGAGGCCAGGAGGCCCTGCAGGGAGAGGGAGAAGGGTGGCCATCCGTAAGAGACTCATGAACTACTTAGATGGGCCATGGAGTTAGTTAACTAGTTAGTACATGGATTATAATTGGGATATAGGGGGTTATAACCCCAGTTACTAACCAGTTAGCTAATGTGGGGCCCCCCCAGTGCCATAAACATGCATAAACCATAGTGACATTGGAGTTATGTAGCCCCCAGCTTAGCTATCGTCAACGAGGGCCCCAAGTTGTATGATAATCATTGATAATCTACAGTTAACTACTTAGATGGGCCATAGGATTAGCGATTCCTGGTTAGTAACTGGGGTTATAACCACCAAAAAAACCCAATGAAATAAGGAATGCACTAACTAGTTAGTACATGGATTAAAGGGGGTTACTTACTAGCTAGTTAACTAGTTAGTAAATGGATTATAGTTGGGATATAGGGGGCAAACAAACCCCAGTTTCTAACTAGTTAACTAATTCTATGGCCCATCTAAGTATTGTGGGGATGTAACCATCGTTTTTTTTCGGCGTTGTGAACCAACTTATAACTGGTAGGAAGATACTGTGTATACCATCTGGTGATTTCATGTTATTTAACAGTTTGCGAACTGGATTCCAGTTCGCAAACTGTTAAATCACATTCACTGGAAGCAGTAGCCCACTTGGTTCCATGATAAACATGATGATTGACCGAACTTCAAAACATGTTTCATATGTCCAAAAAAGTGATTCTCCAGTGAGTGTCGTCACATTTAAGTGACCCAGGGAATGGTTTTTTGGACCACCTCCGGGAAGATTGCTCCAGAAGTTAGCTGAAGCACGATGTGATGCTCCTGGCAGTGAGATGGGAAGCACTGAAAAATAGTGAGTCTATAGGGAATTATAGGGAATCTATAGGGGATATATCTATACTTACCCTCTGGTTTTTACATACAAAAAGCTATTGAAGCCATGGCCCAGTCGAAATAGTGGATTTACCCATTAATAGCATGGTGGATCTTTCCATAGTGTTTTTTTACGATTACCAGAGTGTATTCCTACTTCATTGATGGAAATATGCGCGAATCATTCTTCCATCCCCAATCAAATTAGCATCCAGTAAACTAAGACTTTGACCCGGTCGAAACTCCTATAAACATAGAATATAGCTATATCTTGTGATATATCCTCTAAAACCAGCAGAAACCTCTAGAGAGATTTTCTATAAACCAAGATGGTTATATATATATTGTATATATAAAAATAATATTAATAACCGCTTTTTCGTTTTTTTTTGTGATATATATATATATATATATACTGGTTGGTGGTTTCAACCCCTCTGAAAAGTATTAGTCAATAGGAAGGATTATCCCATATATTATGGAAAATAAAAAATGTTCCAAACCACCAACCAGATATAGTTATCATATCATATCATGTTTGTTTTTGTATATATAAATAATATTAATACCTGTTTTTTTTTTGTGATATATATATATAATATATATATATCCTCTACAAACCCACCCGAAACCTCTCCCTAAAAAAGGCCCCCCTGGGCGTCACCGACCGGGCCAATCTCCACCATGACGCGCCCGGAGACCAGCACGCCGAAGAAGGGCCCGGCGGGTTCCGAGTCGGGCACGGGGCACCACTCGTCGCCCGCCCTGGGGCAAAAAGCACTGGAGTTAGGCTGATTTTATAGGGATTTCATGGGATTTACATTGTTAGGGATTGGATTTATAGGAATTTATAGTGATTTAACTGGATTTTATGGGATCTATAATGATATAGGGATTGGATTTATAGGAATTCATAATGATTTATAGTGATTTATAGGGATTTTATGGGATTTGTTTGATGATTCATAGTAAACCAAGAAGAATATAGGGCCTTATGCCTTAATGGGATGTATAAGGATCTAGCTGATTGATGTTAGTTGCTAAGTTGGGAAACATAACTCCAATATCACTATGGTTTTGTGATGTTTTTTGTATATACTTATGACTATAGTTACTGGGCCCCCACAAAGTTATAAGTTGGTTTATAAATATTTATAAACCCCGGAAACTAGTTCGTTATAAGTACCATAAATCATATCAGAGTATATCAGAGTTATGTTTACCGTTTACCAACTAGCCTTCACGTTGGGCCCCCCGTTATAGTACCAATGGAAAGAATCAATCGTTGAACATGAAGCACTACTTGGAGGATCATCCCACCTCTCAGTGGTTAGTAACCGTACTTAGATGGGCCATGGAGTTAGTGACAACTAGTTAGTAAATGGCATATTTCATTGGGTTTTTTTTGGGGTAAGTTATAACCCCAGTTACTAACTCTTGTTAACTAACTCCATGGCCGATCTAAGTAGTTGTAAATGTCTCATGTACACGGGATAAGCCACTTTCAGAAAGGGGACGGAGCGAACTAGGCTTCTCAACCACCAAGTGGGGGATGATCCTCCAAAGGGTCAGTTGCATGGGAGCAATGTCAGTGGTTTTTGGTCACGTTGGATGGAGATGTCATAGGGGATTTTTCTCCGCAGTAAATATCGGCATATCTGCAATGTGAGGCCCCCAAGATATCTAAGTTGGTGAACATAACTCCAATGTCACGAACTGGTTTATGGTACGCAAATAACGAACTAGTATTCTTGGGGCTACCAGATTCCCTTGGGATTCCCCCAGGACCACACCACATCTCAACAGAAATGGGATGATGACAGTTGAAACCTATGTCCCCTGGCAGTTCCCTTATGCCCACAATGTAACTCCAGTAACCAACTCCAGTAACTCCAGTAACTATGGTTTATGGTACTTATGACGAACTAGTTACTGGGGCTTTTGTTAACCAACATTCACATCACGTTTCGGGGGGCCTCAGGGGCCTCACATTGTATGAAAATGGCTGGATGACTTACCCGCCTTTTTTGACTCATGGCACAAAACCATGGCGCGTTTTCGGGGATCCAAAGTGTTCACTCTTTGTTTTCGAAAGTCACCCTTAACTGGGTCAATACAAAATACCCGGCCTGGTAAACATACCAAAAACTATGGAAAATCACAATTTTATATGGGAAAAACTACTATAAAATGGTGATTTTCCATAGCTATGTTAAATTACCAGAGGGTAGATCCCATGTAGCCTACAAGCCAACGGCTGCCTATCTAGCGGGGGCCTTCCTTGTAGCTTTAAGTGTTGGCTAAAAATTCACTAGGACAACTGCGCCAACTGGGCCGATCAAGAAATTAGACCAGGATATTTTTTTTCGCAATTGTTCCTCAGTTGGATGGGAACCAACACTGGGAACCAACATGGAAACTACCCTCTGGTAAACTAACATAACTATGGAAAATCACCATTTTCAATGGGTAAATCCACTATTTCTATGGCAATTTTCAATAGCTATGTTAGTCATTGCCAGAGGGTAAACCAATATTGGAACAAGGTGGGGCCCCCTAGTTATAAGATGGTTTATAAACCCCATTAACTATAGTTATAGGTACCATAAACCATAGTTATTGGAGTTATGTTCACCAACTTAGCTATCGTTTGGGGGCTCCACTTTGAAACATATGGAACATATAATATATCACTGGATTGGTTTAAGGGAAAATCTACAGGAAACCATGGTTTTTACCATCAAATATAGGGCTTTCCTGTAAATTTTCCCGTCATCCAATTCTATGAATATAGGAACCAACTTTGGGAACATCACCGGCGTTTCTTTTTTGGGGCTGAATCTGGGGGCTCCAGCTCTAAATCCCTTCGTTCCGCCAACAGAGCCTCAGCGCGTTCGGGTCATCCCATGGGAATGCGTGAAAGGACTATGGCAGCCATGGCACTCTTTGTACATCTCTTTGTTGAAAAAAAAACTTCAAGATGAATCAAATCCTGGAAATCTCATATAAAACAGTAAATAATGTATGTATATATATATATGTATGTAGACATCTAGATATTATTATTATTATCATTGTGAATATTATTATTAGTTACTATTAATATTAGTTTCTATTATTAGTTATTACTATTATTATCATTATCATCATTATTACTATTATTATTATAATATATATATATATGATATATGTATAGATGTATATCTTATATTTCGTGTATAGAAATGACCCCCCCATTGATGCTAAACTCCAAGATATATTCTTGAGCCTCGGACAATCGCTCGCACCCGCGGATCATCTTTTTGGGTTGTGATGCCCATGCCGCACAATGGCACGCCGCGGTCCACCTGTTTCCGTCGCTGCAAAAAAAGGGGGGGCGATGGCGATTCGGGCGATGATGATTTCCAAGAAAAATCACCAGAAATGGTTTGATGGGTTAATGATGGTTAATTGATGGGTTTATGATGGGTTCTTCATATTTATCTGGTTGGTGGTATACCAAAACCCCTCTGAAAAATGATGGAAAACTTCAGTTCGTCAGTTGGGATGATGACATTCCCAATATGATGGGAAAGTCATAAAAAAGTTCTAAACCACCAACCAGGAAAAAATTGATGAAAACTGGATTTAGTCGATGAACACTGGATTTGTTTCGGAGAATCACTAGAAATATCGATGAGAATTGGATTGAGGAACATCACCAGAACAAATGATTAAAGTTGGATTTGTTTGGTGGAAATCACTAGAAAAATGGATGTACATTGGAATTTTGAGTGGAAACATGATCAATAAAACTGTGGAAACATCATGTTGATATCTGTGTGGCTGCAAAGCAGACTGGGATGAACATTGGACTGTTCGTGGAAATATGATCATGTCCCAAAAAAACAAAATGCAGAACATGGCAAGTTTACAAAGGAAAATGATGATATACCGGGTAAGACTCCAAATAAAATTGCAAGCTGAGTTATTTTTCTGGACAATGGTATTGTATAGCCAATCTCCGGTTTCGGCATCTTGACTGAAAATAGGATACCCAATGCCATTGTGCTTGATGGCTTGAGACGCCCACAAATCATAGTGAGTCATAGTGTTGGTTATTCAAAGTTCATTCCATGTTTTTTCCGTTGGGATCTCCTTATTATACCCCCATTGTGACAAATTTGAAAATGTTTGATGGACGTTGTAAAAATCAAATCACCATAAATTACTATATTTCACTACTCTGAATTGTTGGGCCATAAAAGGGGATGATTTCCCTTACTTACCATGATTCCAGGGTTCGGGAGAACAGTGAGGTATCAAATTTACTCAGATCAAATTGTCAGGTAGACATCATGATTCTCCCATCATGATAGGCTCCTGTTGAAACCCACTGATCACAGGAGCGAAACTCTGCTGTTCCGATTAACTGATCCCCAAATTCAGCGCGTTTAACATGTTCGCTGATCAAAACCAAAAAAAAAAAACTCAGTTTTCATGTTGAAATCCCAGTGAAATCTAGTTCTAAATCCTCTTTTTTGATGGTTAAATCCCAAATTTTCTCAGCTGCACCGCTTAGGATATCCCCGGCACCTGGTCGTATCTGCCATCCACCAACTTCTGAAAAGCGACACAAATGCCCTGAAGTGAAGGCTTTCAGGAGGATCACGGGAGGGGATTTTGGTGCCAGAAATGCAAAAAAACATAGCCATAAGATCCATGGTGCTGGGAGAAAAATGCTAACATGACTGGGGTATATTGATGGGATCCATGTCACCATAAATATCCATATATATATAGCATACATGGATCCTATGGGATATGGATTGCCTTTTTTTTCGCACACGAACTCACGAAATTCGACCATAAAAAACATAGTTTGACCATCACGAGTAATTTTTGATGACCACAACTTAGGATTGAAGCGAGGAAAATACGGAAGCATTCAGCCATTGCTGGGTGAACCAGTCATTTCAGATCTGTAGCAAGCAAAGTCACGATCCAGGATATTTAGCAACCAACAATTCAATACCAGGTGGGTGGCTACTTGCCCAAAAGCATTGCCATTCATTGGTATCCAAGGTATTTTTGATTAGTTTTGGACCAATCCCATCCATCGTTCATTTGTTTAACAGCCCCAGTCGATTTTCCCAGTCATCATTGGGTTGTTTCATCCCATCCACCACTTCCGGGGGTCCTCTTGCTTGGCAGCAGGAGATGCTAACGCCTCACTGCACGAGAAAATCCCAGAAGGGGGAATGTCAAACAGAGAAAATGTCAGTGTTGGAGAGGCTGAAATCAGAAACATCAATGGGGCTCAACAAATTGGATCGGGAGTTTAGTCAAGCATCAGGGTATTAGACCGTATTAAACCAGCCATTTCGTGCGGATATTCTCTATATCTCATGGGAGTATGACCAACAAAAATTGTGATTACTGGTTTGCTCATCAACAAATTTTGGATTGCGGGTTTAAGCATGAGATTGATCAACCGGGTCTTAACGGGCTAAATTGATGTTGGAGAAAAAAAAGGGAAGTCCAAAGCATCCAAGGGTGCATCTTGCAACAGAACCTGGTTGCTTTCAAGAGTCTCAACTTGTTAACCTCAGTGAGTTTGCTTCTGATTGCCTGGATTTCACACAATTTCACACATGCAAAAACATCAAGTAAACATCAAGTAGAATCCAACCCAAAAAGAGACAGCTTGAAAAAATGCACTGCCGCTTGTCCTTCATCCTAAATATTGGAGCATCATCTCTGGCAGAAAACACCACCCAACCACTTGATTGTAGTAGTACTTTAGGGCGATGTGGCAGAGCCAAGGGGATGCGCTGCACATCGCCAACCACTTGATTGTCCATCCTCATTTCCTCATTGGTCGTTTGGTGATATCCCCATATTTGAAGGATTTTGGTATATCTGAAGGCAAGACATTTTGATACATCACTTAGATTTCTCAACGATGCCAGAACTAGTTTAGTGCAAGGTTCGGTCCCTTTGAGCCACCATGTTTGAAGGGAAGACACTGAGTGTTCTGCAAGGTTCGGTCCTCTAACCCAATTCGTAGTTTCTAGAATGACCTTGAAATCATTGGCAAAACTCTTGTCTAAACCATGGGACTTGGGGGTTGTCCCTGCTTGTTCAGGTACCAAACACCAATTGGGAATCATCATCTTCAAATGTGATTGAAAGGGAAAGAAATGAAATCACCAACCGGTAGGGAAAAAAACATCACAGAAATTCAACCACAATCCTTCATCATGTTGCGTTCATATGTTCTCAATCATCAAACTGGGAGGCTTTCCCAGAACATTCACAGAATTGGATGATGGGAAAAAAAAATAACCGGAAAGCCCTTAGCTTGATATTTACTGGTAAAAACAAAAATGGTTTCCGGTGTAGATTTTCCCTTAAACTTACCCTCTGGTAATTTAACATAGCTATTGAAAATGGCCATTTATAGTGAGTTTTCCCATTAAAAATGGTGGTTTTCCATAGTTTTTTGTATGTTTACCAGAGGGTAAACCAATCCAATGATTCATGAAATTTCGACTCCTTAATTCCCGGTTCCCACCTGTTTCATCGCTGCATGTGGAAGGACCAAGAGTCGCGTCCTTTCGGTGCTCTGGATCTCAGCGAAAGCGCAGCGAAAGCGCAGCTGTTTTGGTCGCCCGGAAGCCACTTGGTTGACCTACTTGGTTAATGGTGATTAATGGTGGTTAATGGTGGTTAATGGTGGTTAATGATGGTTAATGATGTGAAATGATGATTAATTATCTGGTTGGTGGTTGACCTACTCTGAAAAATGATGGAGTGAGTGAGTGAGTGAAAGTCAGTTGGGATGATTTTTCATTCCTGAATGGAAAGTCATAATCCATTCATGTTCCAGTCACCACCAATCAGTATTTTCTAGGCACTTTCTCATGGGAACTCTTGGGATGATGACTCCGACCCGAAAAAAAATTATCCTCGCCATTGGCCCATGGAATCATAGTGGCTGAGCCGTCGACTGTAGCCATGCTGTAGTTGAACAAACCGAGGGCATTGATCTGCGATGGAACACTGGACTTCGGCAAAAAAGATCATGGGACCAACAGGATGGGGACAACATGGGAAAACCAGTGATGTGAATGTTAGTTTATAAACCCCATGAACTATATGTAGTTACATCATGTTACATCTACCATAAACCGTTGAGTTCATTCAGCCATGTTAATTCTTTTATTAGGCGTTTCTGAATGCTCGCAACAACGCTCGGTACAACGGGGGCCCCATCTTGGAATCCTGGGATTTTCATGGGACCCACGTGACCAAAACTCTGACTGTTGGGAAAAAAACCAGGAAGAATGAAACTTTTGGGAATTCCCTTTTTTCCCAATGAAAACCAGCGGAAAAAAACCAGGGCCAAGACTCTGAAATTGGAATGAAACCAATTGGAATGAAACGTTGAAACTTTTGGAAATCCTGGAAAATTCTGAGGACCAAACGAAAACCAGCGGAAAAAAAACAGAAAATTCTGAGGACCCACGTATGTTTTCGTTTGAAAATCCAAGGTGGAAGATTGAAACTTTGGTAGGATAACACCATTTCTTTAACATCATTGGTTGAACGACACACATAAGTGCAACCATCAAGACATGTGTTTCGTCTGTACCCCATCCACCATGTCTCACCATTTTGATAGGAACTCACTACGGTACTACAGGCTGGGGCCCCCAGTCGATAGCGTGAACCGTTGGTTTATAAGTGGTTGAATTCAATGGTTTTAATGGTAGATATAACGAACTAGTTAATGGGGGTTATGTTATGGTTTATAAACCAACTATAACTGGGGGGCCCCATCCTGTACGGGCCTCATTTTTTCACTTGATAGTTGCAACATTGGAGGCCTTCCCATTGTTTTCAGGCACCAAAGCCATATGATTGACCCAAACCATCGAGAATCATCGGGGCCGCTAAAGATACCCCTATCCCATCTCAGAACATACTAGTTGAATGATAGTTTTCCCGTTAACTATATGGGTTTTCATAATCCCCAATAAACATCAATAAACTATATATATATAGGAGTATCAATCCCAAATTATTAGCTACCCATCAGGGTATAACTTTACTGGCTCATCTATTTCAAAGGGTTTTCACAGCTGCCAACTTCCATGGCTTTTGATCAATGCCTCGCCGAACATGGAGCCCTTTCGCATCATGCCGATGTCGTCCCCCACGCGTGTGCGCAGTTGCGCGGCGCCCTGCAGGGACGGAACGACTTTCAGGGTTGAGTCATGGAGGATCCCAAAGTACCATGGGTTTCAATACTAAGACATTCTAATGGGATTTTAATGGTTAATATAATGGGATTTCCATGGTTAATAATGGTTAATAATGGTTAATAATGGTTAATAATGGTTAATAATGGTTAATGCTAATAATGGTTAATAATGGTTAATGATGGTTAATAATAATACTGGTTGGTGGTGCAATGTGCCCATCTTGAAAAATGATGGAGTGAAAGTCAATGGGTTTCGGATGACATCCCTTTTTGATGAGCTGGAAAATCATCCATTCATGTTTGAAACCACCAACCAGACTAGATGATTAGGGGATATTTGGGATACCCCCATTGCAGGAAACCTCCACTTGGAGGAGAATGATGTGATCTAAACCATCAAAAGCTGGACTTTCACCATCATGGAAATCGTGGTGATCATCTGGATCCAAAAAAGGTGAAAAACGCCCCACACTAGTATAGATTACATCATGATCATTTTACGAACTCAGTTCCAAACGCAATCTGACATCATTTACACAAAGTTCACAGTCCAAAACATTCCAAAACCAAACAAATCGTGGAATATGGATTATAATCATATTTCCGGACACATTCCAAATACTCAAACTTCACATACCAACATATATACATATAACTACAATGGCATATCTCTTTTTTTGGGGGTATGTTATATCAGGTATGTCTGTTGTATGATACCTTCACTCCATCACCAACATGTCATCACCAAGTTGCAGCCACCAACAGAATCATGTGCTCCAGTTTGTCGCCTTAGAGCCCGCCAAAAGTTACCCGGCCTAAAAAAAACGTTTACAAAAAACGAGCTGGAAAGATCCACCATGCTATTAATGGGTAAATCCATTATTTCTATGGCCATTTTCAATAGCAAACTGTTGGTTTACCAGAGGGTATATCATCATATATCCCATTAAATCCCATTGAATCCCATTGAATCACCATCATATATCCCATTAAAACACCATGAATATGGGTAAATAGCTATGTTAAATTACCAAAAGTTAGTCATGGTTTTTGCTGCCCCTTGGTGACCGCTGCTTCCGTCGCGACGCCCGTTGCTTTTTGGGTGAAGCCATTCGGTGACTTGGCGAAGTTGGCTGGTAGATCTATGGTACAATGTATCGAGGCCCCCTAGATTTATGCTAGATATAACTAGAGTTAATGGATATTAATGGTGTTTATAAACCAACTTATAACTGAAAATGGGATACCCCAGATATCTAAGTTGGGGTTCACATAACTCCAATGTCACTGTGGTTTATGGTACGCAAATAACGAACTAGTAGTTACTGGGGCGAATCTGTTGACCAACGTTCACATCACTGGGGGGCCTCACATGGTAGATATATCGAAGTAGTTAATAGCTAGTTGGTGGTTGACCTACCCCTCTGAAAAATATGAGTTCGTCAGTTGGGATGATTCTTCCAGATATGGCAGTGTGTCAAAACCTTGTACCCCTGTAGTTCACATCAAAATAGCTGGTAAATGGATGTTCATCCCACTAAAAATGGTATTAATAGGTATTGATTCATAGCCATATGTGGAAAAATAAAAAATGCTCCAAACCACCAACAAGCTATAATCAGAATATCAGAACAAACAAAGATTTAAATCTATCTGGTTGAAGGTTAATATGTTAAAGGATCATTTGTTAAATCCAACCAGTTATAGTCTCCCTCCCCAAACAAAGCAGTCTTCAATTACTGGAGGCAAACGGATTTTGTCAAAGCATAGCAGAGTCGTGGTCCAAGCAACAACGCTTGCAGCAATGGCATCTGAAAAAAGGGAACATCTGAAAACCGAAAAACCATGGTCGCTATAGCATCAATTACCCTCTGGTTGGTGGTTTCAACCCCTCTGAAAAATATTAGTCAGTTGGGAAGGATTATCCCATATATTATAGAAAATAAAAAATGTTCCAAACCACCAACCAGCCCTCTGGTAAACTAACGTAACTATGGAAAGATCCACCATTTTCAATGGGTAAATCCACTATTTCTATGGCCATTTTCAATAGCTTTTTTGACATAACCAGAGGGTATAGGCTTTTCCGCGATTTTCCAATCCAATGACAATCAGCCAGCCATTCCGCGAGGCCCCACCTAGAGGCCCCACCCAGAGGCCCCACCTAGAGGCCCCCGGCCGCATTTCACGATTTCCGAGTTTGACTTGTAGAGTTGCTCCTATATCGATTCAACATGGCCTGCAAAAAAAACTGGAATCACTGGAATCCTCCCCATCAATTAGCGGTTCGAAAAAACGCTTCGCGAACTGGAAAATCAGATCCACCTAATATGTTTCTAATCGGTAAATCATGGTAAATCATCATCAATCCTCTAAAAATGGAGCATGTTCCATAGATTTCCATAGCTAATGGAAAATAGTTGTCCACAGATGTCCATAGATTTACAGCATGTTAAATCGCCTGTTCTATATGTACTTCGATGAGTTGCTGTCCTATCAACAGCGCTCCGTGATTCCGATGTCCTATCAACAGCGATCCATTCGGAAGCAACGCCTTGTTGCTGCCTCTTCGCCATAGGAAGTAGCCACCAGATTTTTTGAAGATATAGCCACTTAAGATATTTAAGATATATAGCTATTTAAGATATTTGAGATATTGAAATTTGAGATAAAGTTATTGAAAATTGACATTGAGAGTTGATTTACCTATGAAAAATATGGTGATTCTTCATAGCTTTTTGTTGGTTTACCAGGCCGGGTAAATGATGTAAATGCAAATCAAAAGTGGTTTACGACCAGATATGTACATACTGATTTGATGACTGGGGAAAGAACAGCGCATCAATCAGAACAAAAAGTCACCTCAAGCCTTTCCTGCCCATTTAACTGCCTGAGATTTCAACATGGAGGCTTCCTGAAATGGGGGTACCCCCAGTTATCATCTATTTTAGATTGGGATTTTCCCAAAAAAAAAACATCCAGCTATTTTGCTCACCACCATTTACCCATAGGATCCATGTATACTATATATGGTAACATGGATCCCATCAATATACCCCCAATGTTAGTATATATACCAGCACCATGGATCCTATGGGTTATGGAAACCCTCAATATATTTCAATAACACAGTACAGGATGGAGCCCCCCAGTTATAAGTGGGTTTATAAACCATTATAACCCCTATTAACTATAGTTATATCTACCATAAAGCCACTGAAATAAGGCAACTGAACGCTATCTTGGGGGCCCCACCCTGTAAGATCAGCAAGTGCCGTTCTACCTCCATGTGTCAACCACCACGGGTAGGATGTATGCCACCACGGCGCCACACAACTTGCGCTCACATCAAACATCTTCCAGACTGACAAGACTACAGGATGGGGCCCCCTAGATAGCTAAGTTGGTTTATAACTCCAATAACTATGGTTTATGGTACCTATAACTATAGTTAATGGGGTTTATAAACCATCTTATACTGTAACTGGGGGGGCCCACCTTGTATAAAGCCCAGTTTATTCATATGCTGCATTTTAAAACATAGCCACAAAGCTTCCCCAACAGCATCAGAATTACATGTAATGCTTCTTCCAAAACGTCGATTCGACTACTTAGTGGTTGGTTATGTTCCCAACAGTGATCATCGTCCCCAAGGCAACGTCTCAGCAGTCCTGAAGTAGCACAGACAGGCTATGGAAGAAGGACGGTGGACCTCAAATCGTGGCCACAGAAAGATTTCACCGTTGGTGGTTTCTGATTCTATGGCGATTTCTGATTACCCGGCCTGGTAAACTAACAGTTTGCGAACTGGAAAGATCCACCATGCTATTAATGGCTAAATCAACGAACTTTCGACTGGGCCATTTTCAATAGCTTTTTGTATGTTTACCAGAAGGTATATGATGTGTTTCTGTATATTTTCAGAAAATCCACCAAGTGGATTGGATATATATGATTATTGAAATCCACGAAGTGGAACATTTTCAGGGCTTGGTAAATGCCCTAATTTTTCACATCACCCAACAAAAAGGGGATATAATCTCCAACAGATACTTGTTTTAGTGATGTTCAACCCCTGATTTTGATCATCCAAAGATAATCCCTTCCCCTGTTCATATTCAACACCCACAAAACGAAACCATGGTGGATGCAGGGAATTTCCACATTGAGACCATGCAATTGGGGTGTTTAATATTAGGGTAATGTCCTTTTGGTAAAAATAGAGGAGCCAGTTTGGTATACCATCTGTAAACAAACCCCTCTATTAATCAACCAACCAATGGGGAAAGGACATCTATGATTTTGATCATCCAAAGATCAAAAAATCATTGTGAAACCGGAAGTTCACAACTTTAAGATGCTCCAAATCACGAATTCAGATTCGACAGGAAGAGGAAACAGTTATCAAATCTTATAAATGGAATCATAAATGTTATAAATGTTACAAATGGATTCATAAATCTTATAAATGTTATAATCCTACAATGTTATTAACTATAGTTATCATTGGACACCAAGCTACCAACAACGTTGATGTCTGAGGCGCCAGCAACCACCCAAGAGAGGCGTTTGAGCCAGCGCAGGGATGGCCGTGGTCTGAGCACTGGAGCTGTTCACCAATCACTTTTGCTGGTGACCAACGTTTATAGGAGAAGAATAGAAGCATTATTGACTATTGTAAATTGAAGCAGTTCAATTGATAGTTCAATTATGGCTGACCCTACTGAAGCTGTTCACCTCCAATAGCTCTTTCAAAGATTACAGGTTTGACCAACGTTCATAGAAATGTGACTACTACACTTTGATCTACGTTTCTACTGGATAGCTACACATTGACTTCTACATAGAAAACCAATGTTCACATTTTTTTGGAAAACCGAGCGCTTTCAAGGTTCACCAATTCTGGAAATGGTGCATTTTCTGCCAGAAAACTAACCACTTGTAAGCTTCACGAAATCTGGAAATGGTGTTCACCAGAAACCACGTGGAGAATGTGTAAAAACAAATGGTGCTTTGGGCTCGCCGCCTCCTTTTGGGGATTGGGGACCTTGGGGACTGTGGCCCGTCGCCGGTGCAAACATGTAGCCTCTGGTAATTGAACATAGAAAGTTCGTTGATTGGTAATAGCTATTGAAAATGGTCATTTATAATGGATTTTCCCATTAAAAATGGTGATTATAGTGGATTTTCCCACTAATAGCATGGTGGATCTTTGCAGTTCGTTATGTAACAGTCTACCAGGCCGGATAGCCCGTAAAATGACTTAAAAGTCATAGCCAAAAAAAAGGGTGTGTTGATCCCATCCTGTTCTAAAATGTCCCATTTTTTCTCCCATGAAATGAATGAAATGATTCTGGTGGGATTTTAATGGGATTTCCATGGTTAGTAATGGTTAATAATGGTTAATGAAATGATTCTGGTTGCTGGTTTTACCCTCTGGTAATGACTGTTACAGTTTGCTATTGAAAATGACCATAGACAGTTTGTTGATTTACCCTTAAAAATGGTGATTTTCCATAGTTATGTTAGTTTACCAGAGGGTAACCATCTTGAAAAATGATGGAGTTCGTCAAAAGGGATTGGATTATCCCATTTTTGTTATGGAAAATAAAAATCATTGAAACCACCAACCAGGATTGGTAAAAACTAACTCCCCTTCTGAAAGCAGCAGAGCTTTCACCCCATTTGCTGTTCAAACATAAAAAATCAACTCCGTAAGAACAACATATGATACCCTCTGGTAAACATACAAAAAACTATGGAAAGATCCACCATGCTATCAATGGGTAAATCCACTATTTCTATCTATTTCGACTGGGCCATGTTCAATAGCTATCTATGTAAGTCATAACCAGAGGCTAGTGGCAACTTATATAAGCCATGTTAAACCCGACTTCTGAGCAAACCAGCAGCAATTTCATGGATTTATTAATATCCCATTGTCTACTTGCTGAATTGACCATTTATTTCACTGACCAGATCCCAAAATCCAAAAAAAACATATGTCTATATAATATATGGCTATATAGTATTGATATTCTCCCAATAGATTCCCCATGTTTGATGTGGTTATCCATCTAATAATGGATGTTCTTGTAGTGAAATATTATGGATACTAAGTTTATTTATGAGATTTAAATGTGAGTTATAGTGGGATATTCATGGGAAATAGCCTCAAATATTAGTGGGATATAGTTATTCCTATCATTATCTGGGCAAATTATAATAGTTCACAAACCTGAATTGTTGGGCCATAAAAGGGGATGATTTCCCTATATCTAAAGCATGATGAACCAGGCTTCGGGAGAACAGGGTTCGGTCGTGATGAAATTTACCCAGACATGTATATGTTTGATGGTCATATTCCATCATATCCCAGATTATCTTGGTTACATCACCATAGAATTGATACATGTCAGCCATGTTAAACCCCATGTTCGCCTTTGGCTGCAACGAATCACGGTGGTAGCCTTTAACAGGGATAGCTATAGCTTAGAATGATATTTTTAACCTATCAAAAACGTTATTTACAGGAGTTAAAACAGAAAAAACATCATCATAATGGTTATTAAATCCCATATAACTGATCATAATGATTTATAATCCCATATTAAACTGGCATTTCCCATATATAAAACTACCATTTCCCAGCGATTTTCCCAGGCCATACCTCCTCCGAAACGCCAAACGCCAGGGCCACGGTCCCGGTGTCCCCCTATGGCCTTGATCCACTCGCGGCGCTCCAGCTCGGTGCTGCGGTTCATGACCTCGGTGCGTTTCCAGATCTGCGCCAGCTTGTCGCGGTCCAACGGGAACCTGGCGATGCGTCGCCCGGAAAAAAGGGGACGGACTAAGGGACTTAAGCAATGTCCAAGGTCAAGGGGGAAGATTCCCTGAAATTGAGGCCATTACTCCATGATAAATACTGCTGATGTTATTCCAATAGTGGTGTCATTCCAATTCTCGTGGTCAACTATTAACTTACAACTATTAACAACCATAGTAATATTGTGTATATTTATGTGTATATATATATATACCGTCTGGTTATGACTAACATAGCTAAATGGAAAGATCCACCATGTTTAAGAACGGTAAACCATCTATTTCGATTAGGGCCATCTATACCATGGCTATGTTAAATAACCAGAGGGTAGGCCTTTATGGTAGGTACCTCCAATAAATCGGTTCCTGGCCAGCATGGCCATTGACAATGGTCAGGTAGCAAGAGAATAATCACTGGTCGTTGACTTCACAATATTCTCTGGTATTTCGAAGTCAACCAATGGTATTTCACACAGATAATAATGGTATCTGGCATTATGAGAAATACCAGAAGTACATCATGGTTGGCTTAGAAATACCAAATCTGGTTGGTGGTTTCAACCGCTCTGAAAAATATTAGTCAAATGGGATCATTATTCCCAAATATTCCCAATATATGGAAAAATAAAAAATGTTCCAAACCACCAACCAGAAACAATAATCACTAGTTGATAACTATGGTCGATTTAGAAACCATACCAAGACAACACAGTACATCAACCAATGGGACAAGCAATATAGAGACAGATAGAGACAGCTTAAAATCATGGTTGCACAAGCCAGCAATAGAAACGCGATGTTTGCCCCATTTATCTATGGTTGAAAGATCAAACCATGGACACTCCTCTGGTTTAGAAGGGAAAACAATTTCTTTGCCACAAACATTTTTAGGGGGTCCTCTATTTTTACAATGATTATCAATGAATATCAATGAATATCAATGAATTCGATAGGCAGGATTACATTTGGATTAGTAACATAGCAACGATAGATTTGTAACCACTAGTTTGTAGTTATGTAGTTGGACTACATCCGCATTATGACTGAGGACATCTAAAAAAATTGGGTGACCTAAACCTGGAGAAACAAATCAGCACCAAATCCATGGAGTGAAAACATCTACCCTCTGGCTATGTCAAAATAGCTATTGAAAATGGTGATTTATAGTGGATTTACCCATTAAAAATGGTGATTTTCCAGTTCGCTATGTTAGTTTACCAGGCCGGGTATCATGGCTGATGTTGAACTCGTAGCTGTCTCCCAATGAATACCAACCTTTCACGAAGCACACACGCTGAGATTCAACATGCCAGTTCTGCTCATTAACGGCTGCTCGCACCACCTTAGAAAGGGAGAAAGGCAAGGGATTGGGACCTAGGCCGAAACTGGATCCTCAATGTGGAATATAGCTGGGAAATGCTGGGGAAAAAACAATATGGCCAGTGACCAGTGATATCCAAGGATCATGGGTGGAAAATTCCCCACACCCAGAGCTCAAGCTTCTTACCTGCCCCAACCCTCCTTTTCCCCGGAAGAATCATCACCCAACACCATCCCTTTTGCACCCCACTCATTTTGTTGCTTCAATCCTCATTTATGTCTTGCTGAAATCACCATTTCTCATGCTAAAATCCACCACATTCTACTTCTTCTACTTCTCAGTCATCAAACAGTCCTATAAAACCATGGTTTTTCATATCTTTTCTTGGTTTCACTTCCCAACAAAAACCCTAACCCCCCAGTGTTTCTGCCATGACATCACCATTTCTGGGCGAAATCACCGAAATCCCCACTTAGATCGGCCATGGAGTTAGTTAACTAGTTAGTAACTGGGCTTATAACCCCCAAAAAATCCCAATATCCCAATGAAATAAGCCATTTACTAACTAGTTTTGTTAACTAACTCCATGGCCCATCTAAGCAGCCCGGCCCGGTCTCGGCATCCCCCAGGCATCCCGGGCCGCCCCGGTGAAGCGCAGGCAACTCACGTAGCCCTCTTGCCAGGTGCAGGCGCTGGCGGTGCGCCGCTTGGAGATGCCGAAGGCGCCCACCTCTCCGAAGACCTGGCGGAACGCGGCGTGGCATGGACCAGGGAACCAACAAAAAAATTAAGGACAATCCAAGGGGAAATGGTGGTGAAAAACTTTTTGAAAAAATATGAGTAAAACACATTTTGAAGGAAAACCCATAGGAATGAGTTGGAAGATCATAGGAAAACTATAGGAAATGAGTTGGAAAACTACAGTAAGAGTAAGAAAACCATAGGAATTCGTTGGAAAACCATAGTAATTAGATTGAAGAGAATAGGAAAAAAACCTAGGAACTAATAAATCGGAAAAAAATAGTTCCGAAAAATCCAAGGAATGTTTCGATCATCTTATGAGGATTTAACCAGCAATGCTATGTGCATGTCACTTAATAAACCAATAGACACATCATTTGAGACCATCGCATGAGAAGGATATGTCAACATACGGAAAAACCCAAAAGAAACCTCGTGCTCCTCAGTGGTGATTCTTCGTGTCATACTTTTTGAAACACCCTGGATACATCTCAATGGATGTGACATAAATAAAATAAATGATGAGACTTTACGAAGGAATAGAATTGAAGATGTTCAAGGTTGATTGGGAGTCTTTTCCTAATTCGAGAATGTGCATAGGCTGCACAGGCGAGACCTTTTGAATGCCGTGAAAGTGGAAAGAAAGTGAATACTTTTTGAAACACCCTGGATACATCTCAATACCCTCTGGCAATTTAATCCGCTTTGCGACGGCCAGCTATGGGGATGCTTCTGCACACATAAAAACCATCATTCCAGTGATATTCGACGTGAGGTCGTTCATAATTCATCCAGATTTATGTTAGTATCTTCCATATTTCTTCCATATCCACATATATCATCATATATTATCATCAAATATTGGTGAAATAGCAAATTGATCTGAACAAATTGATCTTTCACCAATATATGATTAATATGGATATTTTTGAGCGATACATCAATATACTCATCCAAAGTGAGCATTATTGGATATTCTCACTAAAAAACTACCAAGTGGTGGAACTAATATTCACTAAATACACTCGTGAAACTAAAATACATCAATATTGATCAATGGATCATCTACTACCTACCAAGTGAGCAGAAAAGTTCCATGGATCCTCCAAAAGTAGCCTGGCCAGCTCCCACCATGCTGAAGAGAGTGCCGACCTAGGGTCAAACAAAGGGTACACATGTACATGATATATATATATATATACATTGATTTGTCACAATATACATACATATGTATATATATATATATATTATATTATTTGAATCAAAATTATATATTTGTGTGTGTATCTTTGACATATCTTTTGTATTCTGTTCTCATCTATCATATGTATGTATGATTGGAGACTAATATAGGATCCAATATAGATAGAGAATTAGCTATATAATATAGAAAATAAAAAATAAACAAAAATAATAATAAATAATAAGAATGACAATAATTATATATATGGGTAAATTATCACAATCATAATTCACTAACGTGAAATAAGGCTATCTTGGGGATGATTCCCCTATACATTCGCCATGATTCTAGTGATGTCACAGTGAAGTCGTGATGAAATTAAATCCACTGGAAATCATATAGATAGAGAAATAGTTATATATGTATAAGATAGCGATATAATGATATATATTTATATACATATATATATATATTATATCATAATGTATATATATATATTATTACTATTATCATTATTATCATTATTATTATTATATATATATATCCCAATACTGCACAGTATGTTTAGAACTCAACTATCGCCTAGAAATCTCTCCTACGAGTTGCCCTTTTCGTCCGTTGCGGTTGCGGGGCAAACTTGTTCTCCCTTTTTTCCAGTGAAAAAAACCCAGATTTCTGCGTTTCTGGAACGTTTTCTTCATGTTCTTGGTACTCACCGTGTCACATCTGGTTGGTGGGGGCTACCAAAACCCCTCTGAAAAATGATGGAGTGAAAGTCAGTTGGGATGATTATTCATTCCCAATATGATGGGAAAGTCATAATCCATTCATGTTCCAAACCACCAACCAGCCTTTTTTGTTGTTGGTTACATCCCCTTTGTTTGATGGTTTATCCCTGTTTTGTACATTGAATCCGCTGTTTTTTGCTGCTACCCCCTTCCAAGCATGGTGGATGGGGATACATCCGACGACTGGTAGCAGACCGTTGTGACCGTTGTGGATGGGATGATGATTACCAGAAACATCACTATTTAGGTTGGTTACCCTCTGGTAAACATACAAAAAGCTATTGAAAATGGCCCAGTCGAAACAGTGAATTTTCCCATTAAACATGGTGATTTTTCATAGCTATGTTAGTCTACTAGGTTAGGTAATTTTTTAAGAAAATCATTCAATAAAAATTCTATCCCTGTTTGTTGAATGTCAATTTTCTCTGCTTAAAACTTTTGTTAAATCCAAATGATTCAAATGTTCTAAAAATGTTAGTCTATTGCTGGGGAAACCCCCAGCAGACTAGTTAGGCTTGCCCTTCACCAGTGACTCAAAAATCTCGGCTGAGATCCCCTGCTGCACCCGCCACCTTTACTCTTCCCACTAAGACCTGAAAATTGGGTCAGAAATGGTGCAGGATGGTGCCACGTTTCCAATCGTTTATGAATTTGATGACGAGTATTTGGCCAATGTTGGCTGCATGCTTCAGAGCAAAAATGATAAAGAATTAATATAGCCATTATCTCATTATAAACCCCTTAAATCCCAGTAAATGCCACAATCATTCTACCGGAAGATGTCCCCGAAACAAAATCATTTCAAATCGCTGCTCAAAAACTGCCCCTGAAAAACTGTTGGTCAATTGGAATCATAATTCCATGTTCAACAGAAGAATGGGAAATACTGTATGTAACGCACAACTCAATAATTCAGAAATAATGGGAAATACAGAACATATATAGATATATCTATGAATCTATACATTTAGAGTGAGATTCTGCAACAATTCAGAATACATACAACCAATACAACCGCCATATTTGGGATGTTTATAGTACAAAAAACATCTTTGAACCCCCCCATGAGTGGTGGTTTCTTGTTTCCCAACAAGCCGCCCTGAGGGGCCCAGCCAGAAAGAATTGGCTCTCACCCAACTTGCACTCGTCTCCCTGGTCAGGGAATATCCCCACAATTCATATGGCCAAACTATATGGTACGTTTACGTACCTCCATTTTTGGATCCTGAAATTCCCATTGAGGAAATTTGTGTGTGTGTGTGTTTCTTAATGAGTACAAACTGGAGAATCGGACATGATTTTTGGTCACGTTTGATCCTTGAGCACGGCAAAATTCTTTTCAAGACGTGCCAACATTTTTCAATAAGACCTAAGAAGTATCTAAGAAACATGTTTCATTTTTCTTGGCGCTAAAAAAAAATCTAAGAGGTACCCTCTAAACTAACATAGCTATTGTATAGATGGCCATTGATAGTGAGTTTTCCCAATAAAAATGGTGATGTTCCATAGTTATGTTAGTTTACCAGAGGGTAATGCTTCAATCTGTTGCGATTCCAAAAAAATCGTTGATTTAGCGTTTTTCAAGTGGTGCTTTTCCAGTTCCCCGGAAACTTTACCTGCTCGGTGATGAGGCGGTTCGGAGGGAAGAGAACCACATCCGGAAGCCTCGCGACTGGTACTGGGTCGACTGGGTCGACCCTGACGCCCATATTGTTTTTTTTCACAAGGAACATGTGATAAAGCCAATGTGATGGCTAGGTTTTCTGACATAAAAAAATAACATGTTTTAACAAAATATGATTTTTGGGTTGGTGAAAGAATGGTGGATGGGCAAAGCCATGGGGACGGCTTTGCAATCCAAAAATGGTGGATTTGAAGCATCAAAACTGGTCAAGTGATCAACAAATATACCCTCTGGTAAACTAACATAGCTATGGAAAATCACCATTTTTAATGGGAAAATCCACTATAAATGGTCATGTTCAATAGCTATGTTAAATTACCAGAGGGTATGACAAAATATGGAGTTGATATGATTTAATGTATACGGAGCAGGAGATTCCACCATGTAATGTGCAGCTTTCTATATAATTTTTCTGAGTCCTGGCTCCATAGTGGTGCACTTTTGACCCTCTTAGGCCTTGCAAAACAAGGGCATAAATCAATTGGGATCATCATTTCAAACCAGCAGCCATCTAGTCATCCTGGAGAAGATAGAATATGGAATTGTCAATATGATTCCCATTTTAGTGGGATATGTTTTTGATTTTTCCATATTCTATCTTAAAATTCCATATTCATCCATATTTTATCATATTTTCATCTGGATGGTTCTATATCTATATAGTTATACCTAGTTTTACATCACTGGGGAGGAACCAGACCAGCGATGCTGTGCCCATGAACCCGTCGCAGGCCTCACCAAAGCACTGGAAAACGCCACATGGGCGTTGCGGAAGGAGAAGCTCCGTTGCAACCTACGGGGTGAGGGCCTCCAATGTTAAAAACACCAGGGTTTGCAGATGGGAGGTGATAATGGGATGGGAGAGTGAAAAATGGATTTATCAACTATAATAGTGCCCATTTTTGGTAATTAAACTGATGTCTTTCTATGTCTTTCTATGTCTTTCTATGCAGGATGGGGCCCCCCAGTTATAAGTGGGTTTATAAACCATTATAAGCCCTATTAACTATAGTATACTATAGTTATATCTACCACAAAGCCACTTATAAGGCAACTTAGCTATCTTGGGGGCCCCATCCTGTGTCTTTCTATGTCTTTCTATGCCATTCTGTCATTTGAGGACATTAAAGGGTATGGTTAATAGTCCAGAGATCTGAGTGGCGCGTCACGGCGTCACAAAGCTGATGATTTTTGGAAGGGAGCGAAGAAAAATAGTAGGGCATAGCTACAATCATGGGCTTCCAGAAAAGAACTATCAACATACTTAGATGGGCCATGGAGTTAGTTAACTAGTTAGTAACTGGGGTTATAACTTTCTATATCCCAATGAAATAAGCCATTTACTAACTAGTTAACTAACTCCATGGCCCATCTAAGTATCCAGCTATACTTAGGTCTTACTCTACCATTTCAACAGGCTGAAATCGGTCGAAACCTGAGCTATGTCACCCACTTCTCTTGGGCCAAACTTTTTCTTACTGGTGCTAAACGCAGGGAATTTTCGGGAATGATCCCAGTCATCACTAGTAATAATCATCACAGCAACCCCCAGCAACCCATCCATTCCCTACGTTTAGCCACAGAAAGTTTGTATGCTCCACGGGAAATGTCGCATCGCACCTCTTTCGCATCTGCGAGAGCCCAAACGGTTGAGCCTGGTCAGTTGGAGGGTTCGATGGAGATTTCAGGCAGCTTGGAGATGGCAATGATAAAACACCCAACAAAAATAACATGAATGCCGTAACATGATGTAATGTCTTAAATGATCAAAACTTGCCATACCCCATGACGGATCCATGGTGCTGGTATATATACTAACATAAAGGGTGTATATTGATGCGATCCATGTTACCATATATGGCAGCACCATGGATCCGTCATGGGTACTCTCCTTCAACAAATGGGATGCAGCTCGGAGATCCGCATCTCGGAGATGTTCCACGGCTTTTTCATCACCAGAAAATGGATAGCTATATGATTAGTATGGTATTACCAGTAATACAACATTAGCCATATGGTATACAACATTATATGGTATTATTATGGCATAGCTATATAGGATTACCAGTCATTTGAATCCACTGTTAATATGATCAATCCACTTTCTGCAAGCACAGAAGGGACACCTAAAGATCTTCGGAAGTTTCACGGGTCAGAGGAGAAAACTGCCTAAATGACAGGACGCACGAGGCTTGGTCTTCTATCCAATCATATGGATCTATATTCGTGTGACTCCTCATGTACTGATCTTTCGCCTATCTGCGTTTTTTTTTTTCTGGGTATAACTGAGGTATACGTTTGGTAATAACCTCCGTAAGTTGGGATATAATCCCTACAACTATGTTATACCATCTTTATATGCCTGGGCAAATTATAATTCTTCATGACCTGAATTAAGGCCCTTTGGGGATGATTTCCCTTACTAACCATGATTCCAGTGAGGTCGCAGCAAGGTCGTTCTAATTTACTCAGACCTATAGATGCTGGAAGATCTCTCTCCGATTTTGGGAAATTCCGCAGACAAGATGTCTTTGATCTAAAGGGGATCTGTCAACCCTAAAACCCCAAACAAGAAGACATAGAAGGAAGGAACTGTCAATGGATTGGTTGAAGGAACAAGCCCAACAGGTTCTACCATGGTGTTTGTCCCCTATCAAGACGTGGTCGCCTTTTTTGAGCCTTGTTATGACTTATTATCATAGTATTGTTAGAGTTATTACTTATCTCATATTATTATCAATAATTATTATTATATATATATTATATTTCATATTATGGTTAGAGTTATGACTTATTATCATATCTCATATTATTATCATATATGAGTTATTACTACTGTGGACGGTTGCGAAATCCGATAAACCACCAACACGCGCGGTGAATCAACAGCTGCCTCGTTCACCAGTCGTTGCAGCCTCAGCTCGTCTTCTAAGTGAGAGCAGCTGCATGCGGAAAAATGTTACCCTCTGGTAAACATACAAAAAACTATGGAATATCACCATGTTTAATGGGTAAATCCACGAACTAAATGGTCAATTTGCAATAGCAATCTTAGTTTACCGGAGGGTAAAGAAATTATCCAAATATTTTTAGTTTGCCAAAAAAAATGTGGAGTTTCTGACTATATATTGAGAATGAGATTCAAAAAAATAAATTTAGTCATAGTTGATTCATATTTTGATATTTATAGACAATATTAGACAATCATCTTCGAAACCAACCTCCAGAGCGAGCTCTCCTGGGTCATCTGACAGTTCCCGGTCGCGTCCTTCCTGTTTGGCCATCGCCTCGAATATCTCGTTCTTCTTATAGACCTGACGCTAGTAGTAGCATGGTCCTAACATGTCCTAACATGTCCGGAAAACTGAAGTTCGGGCGTATTATCTAATCTTATCTAACCAAACTGGCACACTGAATTAAATGTATGTTATCTATGTATATCTACGACAAAACTATATTCAATTTATCTGGTGTTATCTACCAACAAAGGTTAGTTTTTCATCAGGGGGAACCCTCAAAAATCAACCAAACCTTTCTGAAAAGGACATGGAATTCCGGAGCAGTCCTTGGATTCGCGTGGAGCTCCACTTGAGCAGACTAGTTGGGATTGAGTGGATGAACATTATAATTTAACATTATACTTGGTGGCTCATCCCACGAATCGTAAGTGGGTTATAACCCCAGTGATTGATGTGGATTAACCCTACAAAAATCCCATTTATAACTGGGGTGAACTAACCCACTTACGATTCGTGGGATGAGCCACCAAGTAGAGTACATCTGGGCGAATTTCGTCAGAATTCCTCAACGTAAGAAAGGGCTAGCATTTTGGGGATGATGAATCATATAAGAATAAACCATCATAAACATCTAATTGGTGGTTGACCTACCCCCTGAAAAATGATGGAGTTCGTCAGATTGGATCATCATCCCAACCATTGGGGAAAATAAAACAAGTTCCAAACCACCAACCAGACATGGTAAGGTCAGCTAGTCAGGTTGCGAAAATCCATTCGAATCTGTGAAAAGCTAAAGCCCAGTGACCCAGTGACTTGTCAGGATTGAAACGCCAATGAAATCAGCCAATTTAGCCGATGACTTCATCTTCTTTTCCATTGTCAGTGATCAATGGGAAGTCCAACCAGAGAAGTTCGATGGAACTTCGATGCCCGGGGATGCGTTTTTTCATATGATAGAATTAGAATGGGGTAGAATATGACCCATGGATATGGGTCAATTCCCATTGGTTTTATCATATTATGGGTAAAAACTCATTGGTTTTTAAAAGACACTTTTTTGAATATGATTCAGAATCCTTTATGACCCACCAATTCAAAACCATCCATGAGTTTTAGATCGTTTCCTCGTGGATTTTGGGATGGGCCAATGCCTGCGTCAAAAAAGAAAAGAACCCAAGGAGAACGTTTTTTGAGAAAGAATGCAAATCCCTTTTGGGTCCGAAACATCATGACTATAATATAAAACTATTGTGGACCCAAATAGATATGGTGCATAATATAACCATTAATCACTTATATAATATCGTTTGGAATATAAAATATAATCTAGTACTATTATAATCAGTTATAAGTGATTAAATACTATTATAATATAGTTCCAAGGTCATATAATCTATCATTAGTTATATAATATGAACTTTCCACAAGTCCAAACAAAATTGAAAAATCGCTACTCCCAAGAGCTCCTCCCAAAGCCCCCAAAATCGCAGGGCCTGGACTAAGCACATGGTGTTGGCCGTGACTCTGGCTGGATAAAGCCTGGCCATAGGGCTACTTGACGCACAGTTCACTTGGTGAATTCTATGATTTCTGGTGGTTCAGTACCTTTAAAAAAAGCGGTCTTTGGATCCAAAAATACTATAAACAGCATACCCTAGGGATACTATGGATATATGATAGGCGCCTTCAATAAGCCTAGTCATATATATAGTCTATAGTCCTTAAATAAGCCTGGTACTATGCGGTCTTTATAAACCAAAGCTGTTAAATATCTGTTAGTGGTTGACCAGCGGCTAGAGCCCACCATAAGCCACAAGAGGATTCAGCCCAGGCTTTAACCAATAACTCCATGGCCTATCTCAGTACTTGAAAGCTGCAAAAATATGTGTCGACCAACGCTCATTTGGAGTTTCCACCAGCAAGAAGTATACTGGTTGGTGGTTTCAACCCCTCTGAAAAATATGAAAGCCAGTTGGGATGATTATTCCCACTATATGGAAAAATAAAATTCATGTTCCAAACCACCACCAGAGTATATTATAAGGGAATATCATGATGTTACGGTGATAGCTATGGTGGTGTGAGCAGCAAATCTCCATCCCCCATCAGGTCCATGAGATTTCGAAGCCAGTTCTCAGACATCTTCTCCACAAAATGTCGAAAATCAAATGAATCATCTGGATAATACAAGATAATAATAAAAGAATCTGTATTTTTTCCCGGACTTTTTACCGATTTTAACATGTCCAAGTCGTGTTGAAAACTCGACCGCGGCACCTTGTGGTGCCCGCAAAGGGCGACTCTCCCATGACCTCTGCAGAGCGTTTTTTCCACATGTCCTCCACCTGGTTTTGGTGGGGGGTCTACAAACAAATAAGCAGTTTGCTATTGATGGCCATACCCATAGGATCCATGGTGCTGGTATATATGCTAACATTTGGGGTATATGGATGGTAAATGTTACCATATATAGCATACATGGATCCTATGGGATAGAAATAGCTGATTTAGCCATTAAAAATGTTGGTACTAATAATCCACTGAAATTTTCTAATAATCCACTAAACTGACTGGTTGGTGGTATACCTACCCCTCTTAAGAATATGAAAGTCAGTTGGGATGATTATTCCCATATATGAAATGGGAAAAAAAATGTTCCAAACCACCAACCAGAAGCAGTTTGCTATTGATGGCCCAGTCGAAATAGTTGATTTACCCATTAAAAATGTTAGTTTTCCAGTTTGCAAAGTATTACTTTACCAGAGGGTAGGCAGAACACTACAAAAATGTCATGATGATCATAAAAGCTCAAATATGCAAGAAACAATCACCGTTATTGTCATTGAATTTGGGATTATAATAAGCACGGTACCGAAAAATTGGGTTAGAACGGTTTTGTCCCAATAGTCTGACTTGAGACTAGATTTTTTAGCCACACTCATTATTAGTATTATTGTTATGATGTATCTGTCATTAAAACCGTAGGGATTATGACTTAGGGCCAAATTAAACGTACATCGAATACAATCGCAAGACAAGTACTCTTTGTCAAAGTAGTAAATCACCTTCAAAATAGGCAAAACACCATTTAAATATAGAATATATGGACATGTCTAAAGATTGTTTTCACAAGATGAATTACTCTATCTTTCATGGGTCTGAGCCTTTTTTCCAAGTACCATATAGAGCTTTCGGGGATCGCTCAGGTAAAATTTCATGCTTGGTAGCCTCTGGTAAACTAACATTGTGCGAACTGGAAAGATTCACCATTTTTGAGAACGGTAAATTTTAACTATTTCATTACTTCATATTATTTCTATGGCCAAGTTACTATTTTTAATAGGTACATCTTAACTATTTTGACTGGGCCATGGCTTCAAGTTCGCAAACTGTTAAATGATCAGCGGGTACTTGGGTGCCCGACCTATCTGATCCTACCAGCTGCTGCTTCCAGCCCAGAATAACTATCTGATCATAGGGATCAGGCTTGAAAATAGAGATGAAAATTCTGTACTACGATTATGTTTTATTTGGATAACTATGATGTGTTCAAGTGCTTACCCAAATAGATATCAATTTTCTTTGGCTCTGGCTTTCAAAAGCTTTTATTGATCAAGCCTATTCAAAAGTATTGTTTTCAACCCCCAACAAGGTTGTATCGTTGAAGTGGAGAATAAATTGACCCACAAAGCCACCATTATGGAACCCAAGAATGAGGTTCTAAGTTGGTTTTTAACCCACCCTTCACTGCGAATGCTAGGGATATATCATGATCCACCATACATACACCCAACAGGTATACTAGTTACAAACCAGCTTAGCCCACTGGTAATTTAATGATCAGCTATCAAAAATGGCAATTTATAGTTGATTTACCCACTCAAAATGGAGATTTTCTACAGCTATAATCAATTTAGCCGTTGGAAATGGTAGTGTCATAGAATTGGATGATGGGAAAATTTACAGGAAAGCCCTATATTTCATGGTAAAAACCATGGTTTCCTGTAGATTTTCCCTTAAACCAATCCAATGATAGTGTTATGACCTTCGGGGTACCACACTGCAGGAGAATTTTCTTCTGACCTCGCCACACTGCCAGGCTCGTTCGCCAGTCAAAGGACCTGAGGAAATCGTCGAATTGCCATGAGATAAATCCCATAGATTTACCGTAAAATGGAAAATTCAAGCTTTATCCATCAATCAGAAAACAAAACCCTTCATTCATTTTTTGGGGCATATTGCTGTGATTTTCAACACATCTTGGCATTTCCAACCGCTTTTTGGATCATCCTAGGGCCATGTTTTGGTGTTTTCCCACAGCATTGCTATCCGCCAAATTCCAAGGGGAAAACGATGGGCCTAGAATTGTTGTGTATAGTTTTAAAAAAAACACAACTACAGAGTGGGGCCCCCAAGATAGCTAAGTTGGTGAACATAACTCCAATAACTATGGTTTATGGTACCTATAACTATAGTATTCATGGGGTTTATAAACCATCTTATAACTAGGGGGCCCCACCTTGTAGTTTAAAAAAAACACAACTATTCTACGAATATCCTACGATATTGGGAGCCCTTGGGAACCAATATCCCAACCTGCATCCTTTGGGATGGGAGAAAGCTCCGCAGCTGGGAAGCCGCGCACGTGAGGGTGGCATCGCCTTGTAGGAAGATGTACAACTCCTGAAAAAAACTGGGAAACTGCCCATGGAGCTTCCGGTGATGCTTAGATAGGAGAGGGAATCCCACAACCAGGGGATGATGGCTGATGTACCCACAATGTGGTAATTTTGATCGTTAGCTATGTTGTTGTAGATAATCTATGTATGTTTCTCCGCCAATTTGTGGCAATTTTGAGTGGGGAAAAGTAGGTTTTAAATGGTTTTAACTCAAGAGAGATCTTGGGGTGCCTTATTTGGAGATCACAACCCATGGGTGCTTACGAAAAAAATGATGTCATGCTTCCTGCAATGCTTTGAAATATGTGATATCAATTTTTCATTGCCACTATTGCAGTGCTCTGAAATATTCCCAAGATTACCAATATTATGTGTATTCCCAATATTGCCATATCTGAAATATTTTTGTGGCACTGGTTTCCCTTCAATCAACCATGATAATAATCCCATCGCCCTAATATTAAACACCCCAATTGCATGGTCCAAATTATGTGAAAATTTCCCACTAAACCATGGTTTCTAAGGGTGTGTTTTATATTAGGGGAAGGGATAGTTTTAGAACAAAATTCACCTTTGAAATCGTGAATTGGTGTGAATTACCCATTTCTCAACATATCCACCACCAAACAATCATCATACTCGCCATTCTTACCCTCTGGTAATTTAACGTAGCTATGGAAAATCACAATTTTGATGGGAAAACTCACTATAAATGGTCATTTTCAATAGCTATGTTAGTTTACCAGAGGGTAAATGTGTGTTTTTTTTTTTTAAGGGGGTATACAGCATCTCTCATTTCTGAACCCTGGTGGTGCCTGCACCAGATCCTCCTCCTCATCTTCGGCCTCATCTTGGCTGTTGTCATGGGAGGCACCTGCTTCAATGAACTGCAACCTTAGCTGATCGGGCGAAAACAAAAAAAGGTGGCCATTGAAAACTGATCCTCTGGAGGTTCTGCACTATATATATACAAAATTAAATAATATTAAATAATGTTATATAATATAATATAATATAATGTTATATGATATAATATAATATTGGATTCTATTATATTATATTATATTATATCATATTATATTAAATATTTTATATATATATATGTATATTATTTATATTATCTATATAGCCATAAAAATTGGGGTCTATAGTATATATTTGCTGAAAAATCCTTGACATGTAGCACATAGGACATATATGGATATATATATATATATATGGTAGGTGCCTCCAATACATCGGTTCCTGGAAAAGGGCCACTGTAATTTTTCGAATCTTCCCCCACTCCATTCCCCATTTCTGGTGGATTAAGCAATGGAAAAAGGCCCAAAATCCCAGCAACTTGTCGTTGTTCTCGCTATCGCCGTACCTGGGCCGTCACCCGGCCGTCACCCCGACCAAAAAAAACTCACGAATATCACCATCTGATTCATGTCTATAGATTTCTGAATCATCATCATCATCATCATCATCATCAATGTTCTGGAGCCCCATAAATGTAAAATGTGTAAAATCAATGAATATAATACATATATATATATATATACACCCTCTGGTAAACTAACATAGACCCTGCCAGATAGGGGTTGGAAGACTTGTGAAACCATTAACAATTGGTGATTTTCAGGGTCGAACTGTTTATTTACCAGAGGGTATATATCCTAACAGATTCTTCATTTTTGGTAGATCAAAAAAATCAAGCCACGGGAAAATCACACCAGCTGCAAGTCCAGGATACTGCACCACCAGCTCCGTCACCAACGACTCGGGCCTTGCAGGTGGCAACCAAGCGGCAAGACGCCAAGAAATCGCGGCTGATTTCATCGCTATGGTAAAGGTCCCATCAAAGAAACGGCTGAATTCAAGAGATGCCAGATTCTTTCCATCACCTTCCACAAGGTGGGCCCCCCCAGTGATGTTAGATGGTTTATAAACCCCATGAATACTATAGTTATAGGTACCATAAACCATAGTGACATTGGAGTTATAAACCAACTTAGCTATCGTTTGGGGGCCCCACTTTGCATTAGCCTCTGATAATTTCACATAGCTATAAAAAATCACCATGCTATTAAGTTCGGTAAACCATCTATTTCGATTAGGGCCATTTTCCAGTTCGCTAACTGTTAGTTTACCAGAGGGTAGCAACAGGGAAATATGAAACTCCCATGCTTACCTGCATGCTCCTGTCTGATTGTCAACTGGAGTACCCCATTTCACCCGATTGGTCCGGCCAATAGCTTCGATGATTTGGAGTAGTGTCAAGAGTCTATTTGGAAAATCCCATAATGGTTGGATACTTCCCCGATGAACGGGGCGTTTTTTTCAATCTCATTGTTTTTTGAAAAGTGTAGATTTTATGCGCCTACCCGATTCTCATCCGCCAACGGATATTTATCAATAAATAACTGTAGATTTATTCTGCACGGTAAATCATTTAGCATGCTGAAATCCTTGTAAATGACAGTTAAAAATCACCATTGCATAACAAATCAACCATTGTTTGTTTGAGAATATGTATCAATTACCCTCTGGTAATTTAACGTAGCTATGGAAAATCACAATTTTTAATGGGAAAACTCACTATAAATGGTCATTTTCAATAGCTATGTTAAATTACCAGAGGGGTACCAGCGAACAAACATGCTTTCAGCAGTAACCATGTCTACCAGCGAAATCCCGGGACTGGGGCTCTCAACACGATGTCACAGCCAGGCTCGACGATCCTGCGACAAGGAATTTGTCAAATCCTCCCTGGAAAACGATTGGGGATCCCCTTTTCAAGGATCTCATGATGAAATGGTTCAAAATCCCCAATCAAAATCCCTAATTATTGTGATCCGCTAACATCTCATGATTTCCTCATTCCCTTTTCTTCAAAAGATGTTCAGTCACAATGTGGAAATCATCATGATGAACCAAGACATGTTAGCGGATCTCAAAATCCTGAAGGTGAACCAAAACATGTGTAGAATGACATTCAAAGCCCTCTATCATCCCATGATAGGAATTGTTCTATGATGGTACCAACTCGGTCATAATTTGTCATAACATTCGGGAGTGTTATTGCGGATTATTGTGACCCTGGTCTGTTGCATGAATAGATGTTAATCAGATTTCCCTGAAACATATTTGTTAATGTCAACCCCGGATTATTTATTACCATGGTTTATAAACAGCCATTTGGGTTTTTTTTTCGGGACTCCCACTACCAGTCACCCAGGTAGGCTATTGGTCCACTGGTCACCGGTCAACCTAAAATCGTCTGCTTGGATCGTAGCCGGGAACTCTGCTGAGTCACAAACGGGGAATCTTGAAGCTAAAAAGCACAGGAACTTCAAACAAGTTTAGCGAATCTATGGAAACTGGGTATCTATTTGGTATTAACCAATGGGATACATGTATGGATATTGAAATTGGTTTTGAGGTTCTAATATGGATACGGATGGATATGGATTAAAAGTTTAGGCCCCTCCCAGCGTCACTTGGGTTTAAAAGGAGTTACTTCTGGCTCAGGAAACTTCTCATCTTGGGATCCCGAGCAGAATGCTGTAATCACACACTTAGCAGCTATTAGCATAACTTTAGAATCTTTCAATAATTTCACGGTTTTTTCCTTTGGCCTTGCCATTTTTTCACCTTTTGATCTGACAACTCCTATAGCTAAGATGTCTCTCCCCAACTGGTCAATTAAAAATCATGGAAACCCAAACCAGTTGCATCACGGTCTTTGCAATCCCTGTGTCATGTCACCGTTACGTCACCGTTACAATCCCCATGAAGGAACCATCCTGCATGGATGTTCAACACAAACGATTGAAAGTAGATTCCAACCACCGAAGGTGAACATCGGATAGGCATTGGATATCACGGCATATTCAAAGCCATCAATGTGACATACCCTCTGGTAAACATACAAAAAGCTATTGAAAATGGCCATTTAGTTCGTGGATTTTCCCATTAAAATGGTGGATCTTTCCATAGTTTTTTTGTATGTTTACCAGAGGGTAATTTGACAGCTTCCTCCACAGGATGGGGCCCCCAAGATAGCGTTCAGTTGCCTTATAAGTGGCTTTATGGTAGATAGAACTATACCCTAAGGATCCATGTATGGAATATTTACCTACATTGGGATTATTTTAAATTACTTTAGGGGTCAATGTAGGTAAATATTCCATACATGGATCCTCTGGGATAGTTAATAGGGGTTTTGTTATGGTTTATAAACCCACTTATAGCTGGGGGGCCCCATCCTCCAAGAACAAGCGGACAATTTCCGGGAAAATCCTGGAGATGACGCCCTGTGGCCCATACCCTTGGCCCTCCCTCCTGGTCTCTGCCATCGCTCGAGCTTGCTTCGCAAAGTCATTGGAAACCTGCTGGAAGTTGTTGGGGATGATGGTTGGTGGTTGACCTACCCATCTTGAAAAATGATGGTTTTATATGGCTTTAATATGGTTTTATATGGCTTTAATATGGTTTTATATGGCTTTAATATGGTTTTATATGGCTTTAATATGGTTTTATATCCCTTTAATATGGATAATAATGGGATAACCGTGATAACAATACTGGTTGCTGGTTGACCTAGCTACCCCTCTGAAAAATATGAGTCAAAGTCAATGGTTTTCGGATGACATCCCTTTTTAATGAAATGGAAAAGAATCCAGTCATGTTTGAAACCACCAACCAGTGATGGTTGATGATGCTTGAAGGTCAGTGAACATCTAAAAAAACGATGCACATGGTGGCATCATCTGGCATCCGTGATTGAAACACCTCGGCTTTTCGCAATGAACAATTCCCAAAAACATCCAAAAACCATGTGAGGATGGAACATGACGGGACAGTACTTGGTGGCTCATCCCCTCGTAACTGGGATATAACCCCAGTGATTTACATGGGATAAGTAGGGTTAATCCACTCATAACTGGGGTTATAACCCACTTACTAAGATAGGACAATTTCTGCCGGTCCAAAACTCTTAAGCCATAAATGCCATACCCCAAGCATCCCAAAGTCGCGCTGGTCAAAGTCCCCCATCACAAACAACCAGTGACATAGCCCAAAACGTGACATAGCCAACGTGTCGATTGCCAGATGGCTGAAGTCCACAAATGCGTGCGGAAAAAAAACATGTCTTGATGGGTTGAGCGTCCACTTGTGTTGATTTTGAGCCATCCATCATTCATTCGAGACTGGAAAAACCAGAATGTATCAGAATCATCAACCCCAAAAAAATGATCCTAATAATGTAAACCAGAATGTATCAGAATCCTCAAAAACCACATCATAAACCCCCAAAACCAAAAAATGTGTTCAGATCCTAAAGTTACCAGTCTTTGGATGTCTTTGGTCCAGGTAGTTCCAATAGAAAATATCCAAATGCCAAAGTGTTTATTCTTTGGGGATCTGAACCCAGCCATAATCGAAACAATATACACTTGGATATTCCAAAAAATATCCAGGCATTTTTTCCAAATGCTAGCCCAATATATATATATATATACACTTGCTTCTTTTTGGATCTGAAACCCGCCATTTTGGAGAGCTCCTAACTTCGACCGCTCTTCACCACCAAGCCATTTGGGAGATTCTGTCGGTTCTTGTGGAAAAACACGTGTACCCTCCGGGAATCAAACATGGCGTGCTGGAAAATACAAGCTATTTATAAGTGATTTTTCTATTGAAGCCCCCCCATTGCTAGTGGATTTCCAATTGCCACGTTTGATTACCGGAGGGTAAATATTTCAGCACCAGGCATGTGGGATTGGATAGCTCACATACTATCCTCAGTTTCATATGTCACAAACCAAGAAAACTTTTGAAGATCAGTATATAGTTCTGACCCAGACCCAAATACATTTGGGTATGAGTCAAAATTGGCTACTTCTGAAATTGGATGGTTGATAGTAAAAATAGACCAGTTCATCTGTAGGAAAACCCCGGGTCTTAGACCCATCACCCATATTGTGAACCCCACAACTAGTTTAAATCCTCCTTTAAAAAAAAACAGGATATTTTTGTGAAGTATTGTTCCCCAAATCACCTATTCGCTCTCAACATTCCCCTAAGATTTCGATGTTTCCGAGACCCCTCCCCGTCCGCGAAAAACCCGCGGGGTGTCCCCATGTCCCCGGACGGCCGAAAAGAAGGCGGTCCGTTGCTGCAGCAGCGCGGAGGAGCCAGGCCTCGCGATCCACCATTTTTTTGTCACAAGAAAAGAGATAAACATATACAGTCACATATTTTGTTTATTCAGTAACTAGCACATTTGATCTAACAGATTTCAACAAATCCAATAAAAATATATAATATATAATATAATATATATATACTGTATTAGATTGGTTTCTGACTCCAATAACTAAGTTTCATAATAACTAATAAATATATATATA